>RCUJ01001669.1_pt1 | contig 11575 bp, 9 predicted proteins | sample 2166321 | NCBI WGS metagenome assembly RCUJ01 (sample SAMN09932808, study PRJNA488358) | compost metagenome | feature: garden; material: soil; isolation source: compost soil in an enriched community after 118 h of incubation | place: Germany: Experimental Botanical Garden Goettingen | collected... | reverse complement strand
CACGTTTTAATCCGTCACGTGCTTCAATATCAAATTTTATATCTTTTGCCATTTTAATTTTTGTTTAAAGTTTGATTTTGTTTCAAGTTAAATGAAGTTTTTAATTCTTAATACTTCGTACTTAATACAATTTTTTTAGATAATCGCTAAAATATCATCCTCGCGCATGATTAGATAATCAGTGCCTTCCAGTTTTAACTCGGTTCCTGCATATTTACCGTAAAGAACAGTGTCTCCAACTTTTACAGTCATAGTGTGATCTTTGGTTCCGTTTCCTACTGCAACTACAGTTCCTTTTTGTGGTTTCTCTTTGGCAGTATCTGGAATAAAAATACCTGAGGCAGTTTTAGTTTCAGCTGCAACAGGCTCGATAAGTACGCGGTCTGAAAGCGGTTTAATGTTTAAAGCCATGATTTTATATTATTATAAGTTATACGTTTTTTTTCTGTTCTATAAACTTTCAGAAATTGTGCCATGCTAGAAAAACTGACATTATTTCTTAAAAAAAATGCCAGCTTTGACAGGCTGGCATTAGATTTTATATAGAGCTTCTATTATTTAGCTGGTGCTGGAGTTGCAGGAGCTGGTGTAGTTCCTTGCGCTGGAGCTGCAGGCGTATTTACAGGAGCTTCAGTTTTGTCAATGATTTTAGATTCAGTATCGCTTAAAGATCCAGAGAAACTTAAACTTGAAAGCAAAATTAGCACAATTAAAACAGTAGCTAAAGTCCAAGTACTTTTATCTAAAAAGTCAGTTGTTTTTTGTACTCCACCTAACATCTGCGTTCCGCTAATAGTAGAAGACAATCCGCCTCCTTTAGGGTTTTGTACCATGATAACTACGATCAATAGAAAACAAACTATTGTGATTAAAACTAAAAAAATTGAAAATGTGCTCATTACTTAATTATTGTTATTGTTATTTTGTTGTAAAATCTTTATATCCGATATGCGGTCTGCAAAGAAAGTAATTTTTTCTGGATATTTCAAAATTAATATTTCATAAGCTTGAATTGCTTTTGTATATTTCTTTTGTTCCAGATAAACTCTAGCCAAAGTCTCGGTCATTAGGTATGAATTGTCCTCTACAGGAGGCTCAATTTGAACTGCTGGAGCACTGTTGCCAGGTTTTATTGGAGAGATTTTAGGATTGGTTTCGATAAATTTATCGATTATTTCTGCCTTCTTTTGTCTCTCTTCTTCTTTTGCGGCTTCAATTTTGGCTTTTTCTTCTGGAGAAATTTCGTTTGAGCGGTCAATTGGTTCTGTTCTAGATAATTGAAGCCATTCTTGAAACGAATGTTTTTCGCTAAGAGAAAAATCCAATGGTTTTCCAATTTCTAAATGTTCTGCAGCTGTTTTTGCAGGTTCATTAGGCTCTTCTTCTTCAATTATTTCTTCAGGCTGTTCTTCATTTTCTTCTCTAATCTCTTCTTCTTTGTCCTCAGCTTTGATAACCTCTTGAATTACTTCTTTTGGTTCTTCATGTGTTTTTGTTTCAGCTTCTTTAATTGAAGAAAGAATAGATCGTTCAACAGAATTCATTTTAAATTCTGGAATAATCATTTCTTCAATTACGCTGTCGTCTTCATCTTCTTCAACAACATTTAGAGCAGGTTCTTCTATAATAGGATCTGCTTTTACTTCTTCAGTTTCTACAGGTTGTGCAGCGCTTTTGGCTTCTGCTTCTTTAATCGAACTTAAAATAGAGTTTTCGACACGCTCATTTTTAGGTTCTTCAGCTTTTACAAGTTCTGGTAGAGAAGGTGTTTCAGAGCCCTTTATCGAACTTAAAATGGAACTCTCTATACGATCAATTTTAGGTTCTTCTGTTTGTCTAGATTCTGAAAACGGAGCTGTTTCAACTTCTTCTTCTATATTATCTGAAATAGTAAGTTCAACAGAATCAATTTTCTGTTCTTCTATTGTAGGTTTTTCAGAAGTTACAGTTTGCGCTTCTTTTATGGCAGTAAAAGTAGATAAATCTATTTCTGGAAGTGGTTTTGGTTTTTCCTCTTCTATTGTAGGTTTTTCAAAAGTTACATTTTGTGCTTCTTTTATCGCAAAAATAGAAAAATCTATTTCAGGAATTGGTTTTGGCTCTTCTTCCTTAATTGATGGCTTTTCAAAAGTTATTGTTTGAGCCTCTTTTATGGCAAGAAAAATAGAAGGATCTATTTCTGGAAATTTTTTAGGCTCTTCAACAATTACTGGTTCTTGGGCTTTTATTTCCTCAACTTGTACAGGTTCTTCTTTTACAGGTTCTTCAGTTTTTGCAGATTCTTCAACTTTTACAGACTGTACAACCAAAGGTGTTTCAACGACAGAAGTTTGAGCTTCTTTAGTTGTATCTGAAACAAGTAGTTCTTCAGTGTCAGGTTTAACTTCAATTGCTTTTTGAATCTGCTCTGGCGAAATGATTTCGCTGTCAAAAACAGTAATCTCTAGAAGGTCTCTCAGTTTTTGTTCGTAAAAATCATTTTGAATAGAAGTGAAAGCCTCCGAAGTTATAAAATCAAATAAAACAGAACGATCAGCGGTGTATGCTGCTGCAACTTTCAAAGCATAATTATACTTAAAACTGTTCTGATTGTAAAGTCCTTTTAATCGCAATGCGCGTGCACTTTGAAAATACGGAAATTCATTCAAAACACTTCCTAATGCATCCGCCTGCTTTTCTGTAATGGCATCGGGTTTGTTCATTAAGTAGGTATAATCGCTAACGTTCATTATTTGTTTTTTGTTTGATCGGTTAATTGTTTAATCGTTTATTTGTTTTTGCTTGTTTTATCGATTAAACGGTTTTATAGTTTAATGATTAAACAAACAGGCAAAACTACCATTTTGCCAATGATTGATTAAAGATGTCTTGGGTGATTCTCTCAAAAATTACTCTAATTGCTTCGTTTAAAACAGATCCTGTTGGAAGATCTCGTCCAGGGAAATCGTAATAGAATTCAAAAGATTTTTCAAAATCGTCTGTTTCTTTTCTTTTGTTGGTAAAACGCACATTGACACGAATCGATAAACGGTTTTGTGCAGCTTGCTGATCTGCAGTTGCTGTCATTGGAGTTATTCGGTAGTCTGTAATTTCACCTTCATAAACTAAATCGCCACTATTACTAACTAAGTTTAAGTTAGTCTGATTCATAATCAAATCCTGCAAAGCCAATGTAAAGGTTCTATCGATTCCCGGTTCTATTAAGTCTGCATTGTTTTGAAAGAAGTTGACTTGAAATGTTTTTGCATCAATTTTTCCAGTTCCTGTAAAATTATAAACAGAACAGCCACTCAACATAAAAAGGCTTAATAGTGCGAAAAGAGAATATATTTTTTTCATAATGTGTATTAGTCAAATTCCAATATTTTGAAATTCCAAATTCCAAATTTCGCCAAATATAGTGATTTGGGATTTGGGATTTAAAAATTGAGATTTATTATAGATCGAATTGCTTGATTTTACGGTATAAAGTTCTTTCAGAAATGCCCAGTTCATCTGCTGCGGCTTTACGTTTTCCTTTGTTTTTTTCTAATGATTTTTTGATCATTTCGATTTCTTTTTGTTCCAAACGTAAAATTTCTTCTTCCTCAATGGTTTCAGCAAATAAATAATTATCGTCTTGCATTTGATAATTTTCTTCACGAACTGCAGGAGTTGTCATAACAGCTGTTCTTGGTTCTTCTTCAAAATCAATTTCGCTGTCGTTTTGCTGGTTTCCGTAAATTTTCTGAATTAGATTCGGATTAATATCCTGTACTTTAGAACTGCCATTTTTCATCAATTCTAAAGTTAGTTTTTTCAAATCGTTCAAATCGCTTCTCATATCAAAAAGCACCTTGTACAGAATATCTCTTTCTGTACTAAAATCGCTTTCTTTTTTGCTATCGCTAATAACAGAAGGCAAATTGCTTCCTTCGGCAGGCAAGTACGATTGTAAAGTCGCCAAGGTAATATCGCGATTGGTTTCTAAAACCGAAATTTGTTCAGCCACATTTCGAAGCTGACGAATATTTCCGCTCCATCTGAATTTTTGTAAAAGCTGTACAGCATCATCATCCAGTCTTAACGGTGGCATTTTGTATTTATGAGCAAAATCGGCCACAAACTTTCTGAACAATAAATGAATATCATCGTTTCTTTCACGCAAAGGCGGTAAAGTAATTTCGACTGTGCTTAAACGATAATACAAATCTTCACGGAATTTACCTTTTTCAATAGCATTAAATAAATTCACGTTTGTTGCAGCAACAATTCTCACATTCGTTTTTTGAACCTGAGAAGATCCTACTTTTATAAATTCACCATTTTCCAAAACACGAAGTAATCTTACTTGAGTTGTTAATGGCAATTCACCAACTTCATCAAGAAATATTGTTCCGCCGTCTGCCACTTCAAAATAACCTTCACGTGTGCTTGTTGCGCCTGTAAAAGCACCTTTTTCGTGGCCAAAAAGTTCACTGTCAATAGTTCCTTCCGGAATTGCACCGCAGTTTACGGCAATATATTTACCATGCTTTCTGTGCGAAAGCGAATGTATAATTCTAGGAATGTTTTCTTTACCAACACCACTTTCCCCAGTTACCATAACCGAAATATCAGTTGGAGCAACCTGAATGGCTTTTTCGATAGCACGATTTAATTTTGGATCATTTCCAATAATCTCAAATCGCTGTTTTATTGCTTGAACTGTTTCCATAGACTAGTTATTTCTTGGATTTTTATTTGACAGAATAATTAAAAGTCAGGCCTCCGTATTCTTTATTGTCTTCGGTTGAAATTCTGGACATTGAACGAGGTAAGTTATTCAACTGATAATTATAAGTGTTTTTGTATACATTGTCGATGGGAATGCCTCCAAACTCAGCGACTGGATAATTAGTTTTTATTAGATTATTTTTTCCTGTGCCAGCAACGTGATCCTGAATACTTCCTCTTTCTAAAACAAAAGGAAATTCATTACTTAAAATATAGTTTACATAATGATTCATATAAGCCTGATTTACTGGGTTTATTTTGTCATCATATTCGTAGGTAACAGATTCGGCGTACAGATTTGCAGGACTGTCTGGTAAATCATGTGTGCCGCCTGTCGACATTTTTAATGAAATCAAATTTTTGTTTTTGTCATATTTTAAAGTTTCATATGAAGTTGTTCTTATTGGTCTGTTTTCTTTAGCAGGATAATCAACATAATTGTGTTTAGAAATAAGTAACCCTTCATCGTTAAAGGTGTACTGAACTTTTACGTGATTAAAGTTTGGATCATCCGAAGAAACCAATTCGCCAGTCACAACATTTTTATTGTGAGTAAATAACCAAACAAAAAGTTTTCCTGCAGTTCCAGCTTTTCTGGAATCCTTCTCCATTTTAATAATTTGGTCATTACTATTATAAGTGAAAGTGGTTGTCACAGGGGAGCTATCAGGGCTTATAGCTATTTCGGTCATTCTGTTGTTAGAGTCGTACGAAAAATCTATAAATATTTCTCCTTTTGAACGCGTTATTTTATCGTATCGGGTGCCTTCATTATCAAACAGGTGTATATTTCCGTATTCACCATATTCTTTATAGTTTTTTAAAATAGCACCTTCTGTATTATCCTCAGTAGGAGAGTCATTACTCGAACATGATACCACAAATAATGAAAAGAATGTAATAATGAAATTTTTCATAAAAGAAAAATAGATAAAAAGGTTATACATTTTGTTAAGTTTCAAGTTAGAGAAATAACCTGAAACTTCAAACAATTTAATTCATATCACTTAAACCAACCGCTTCACCCTTAAGAGTTCCACTTGTACAGCTTGTGATTTTTACGTTTACGAAATCTCCAATTTTATAATTCTCTTTTGGGAAAACAACCGTAATACTTTGAGAATTTCTTCCAGAGAATTCATCTTTAGATTTCTTAGAGACTTTCTCCACTAAAACTTCAACTGTTTTTCCAACAAATTCCTCACTTCTAAACCAAGCATGTTTTTGCTGTAAATCGACAATTTCTTGTAATCTTCTGGCTTTTGTTTCTTCCTCAACATCATCCTTCATTTTTCTTCCAGCCAAAGTTCCAGGACGTTCAGAATACGAATACATATAACCGAAATTATATTTTACATACTCCATCAAGCTCATTGTATCTTGGTGATCTTCTTCAGTTTCTGTTGGGAAACCAGCAATCATATCTTGCGAGATCGAAGCATCAGGAACAATTGCTCTAATTTTGTCAATTAAAGCCATATATTCTTCGCGAGAATGCAGACGATTCATTTCTTTTAAAATTCTATTGCTTCCAGATTGAACCGGCAAGTGAATATGTTTACAGATATTTGGATATTTCGCAATAACATGCAAAATGCTTTCGTGCATATCCTGCGGATTTGAAGTCGAAAATCGAATACGCATTTTAGGAAAACCAACAGCAACCATTTCTAGCAATTGATCAAAATCTACAGCAGTTGCTTTTTGCATTTCAGAAGCGTTTACGAAATCCTTTTTCAAACCGCCTCCATACCAAAGGTAGCTGTCAACGTTTTGTCCAAGAAGTGTAACTTCTTTATAGCCATTATTCCATAAATCCTGAATTTCATTCATAATACTTTGCGGTTCACGGCTTCTTTCGCGTCCACGTGTAAAAGGAACAACACAGAAAGTACACATATTATCGCATCCACGAGTGATTGAAACCAAAGCGGTGATTCCGTTGCTCATCAAACGAACTGGCGAAATATCTCCGTAAGTTTCTTCTTTTGATAAAATTACATTAATCGCGTCACGGCCTTCTTCAACTTCAGCCAATAAATTCGGAAGATCTTTATAAGCATCTGGACCAACAACTAAGTCAACGATTTTTTCTTCTTCTAGAAATTGGCTTTTCAAACGCTCCGCCATACAGCCCAAAACGCCTACCTTCATTTTTGGATTCGTGCGTTTTACTGCATTATATTTCTCTAAACGTTTACGAATAGTCTGTTCAGCTTTGTCACGAATAGAACAAGTGTTCACCAAAACCAAATCGGCTTCTTCTAGAACCGAAGTAGTGTTGTAGCCACCGTCAGACAAAATGGAAGCCACGACTTCACTGTCCGAAAAATTCATCGCACAGCCGTAACTTTCTATAAATAGTTTTTTAGTATTCTCAGGTTTATTCTCCAAAACAAGACTTTCGCCCTGTTTGCTTTCTTCAATAATCTTTTCCATTGTAAAAATTCAAAATGCAAAGATAGGGTAATTGAATCTAATATGACAAGATGTCAGATAAAGAATTAACAATGTTTTGAGAAATGTTGATTGCTAGTATTTTGAGTTTTATTTTCTATGATAAGGAGCTATTTCCAGCTTTCCACTACTTGTCCTCATAAAAAAAAGCAAAGTTTCTAATGTTGTAAAAAGAGCTTCCGTTGGTCGCTTTTTTCCAACAAGAAACTTTTCCTTTTTTTACTCCGGGCAATCCGTTGCCGTCTGGGCTAGGAAATGCGATTTTAAAAGAAAACTTAACTAAAGTAAATTGTAAATTGAATTGTAGATTCGAAGAAATGTTTTTTTAAAATTTTAATCTCATCTCTGAAATTTAAAATTAAAAGGGATTTCTTGGTTAAAAATCACTAAAAGTTATACCTATATATATTATCGAGATTATTACAGATAAATCTGCAATTTTAAGTTTCATAATATCAAAATACCTCAAAAATGCATTCGTAAGGTTAATATTTAAAAAAAATAAATACTTTTGTTGCAGAAAAATACAGCAATGGCAAAGAATTTAGTAATAGTGGAGTCACCTGCAAAGGCGAAAACGATCGAGAAATTTCTTGGGAGTGATTTTCAGGTGGAGTCAAGTTATGGACACATAGCGGACTTACCATCAAAGGAAATAGGGGTAGATGTAGAAAATGGTTTTAAACCTAAATATGAAGTTTCTCCGGATAAAAAAGCCTTGGTAACGAAGCTGAAATCACTTTCTAAAAATGCCGAAACGGTTTGGTTAGCATCCGATGAGGACCGCGAGGGAGAGGCTATTTCATGGCACTTGGCGGAAGAATTGAAACTGGATAAAAAAAAGACCAAACGAATTGTTTTTCATGAGATTACAAAATCTGCGATCCTTAAAGCAATTGATAATCCTAGAGAAATTGATTATAATTTAGTAAATGCACAACAGGCACGTCGTGTTCTGGATCGTTTAGTAGGTTACGAATTATCTCCTGTTTTATGGAGAAAAATCAAAGGCGGACTTTCAGCGGGTCGTGTACAATCTGTTTCTGTACGTTTGATTGTGGAAAGAGAACGCGAGATTCAAAGCTTCAATGCAGTTGCAACATATTCAATTGTTGCCGAATTTGTAAACGAAGCAGGAAAAGCTTTCAAAGCAAAACTTCCAAAAAACTTCAATACTAAAAAAGAAGCCGAAGATTTCTTAAATCAAAACATCGGTTCTAAATATAAGGTAGCCGATTTAGAAACTAAACCTACCAAAAAATCTCCAACAGCACCTTTTACAACTTCTACGTTACAACAGGAAGCGGCTAGAAAATTATACTTGCCAGTTGGAATCACCATGCAGTTAGCACAGCGTCTATACGAAGCCGGACTTATTACTTATATGAGAACAGATTCGGTAAACCTTTCTAAAGAAGCAATGGATGCTGCACAAGCAGAAATTATAAAATCGTACGGGAAAGAATTTTCTAAACCGAGAGTTTTTGCTAACAAAAATAAAGGAGCTCAGGAAGCGCACGAAGCAATTCGTCCTACAGACATGTCTCGTCACACCGTAAATATTGACCGTGACCAAGCTCGCCTATACGATTTGATCTGGAAAAGAACTTTGGCTTCGCAAATGAGCGATGCACAGCTTGAAAGAACAAACGTAAAAATCGAAGCGGATAATCATGATGAAGTTTTTACAGCTTCTGGAGAAGTATTGCTTTTTGAAGGTTTCTTAAAAGTATATTTAGAAGGTCACGACGATGATGAAGAAGAGCAAGAAGGAATGCTTCCAGCTTTAAAAGTAAACGAAAAACTGGCTAATAACTATATTACTGCCACAGAACGATATTCAAGACCGCCTGCACGTTACACTGAGGCATCTTTGGTTAAGAAACTAGAGGAACTTGGAATTGGTCGTCCATCTACATATGCACCAACAATTTCTACAATTATCAATAGAAATTACGTCGAAAAAGGAACTCTGGAAGGCGTAGAACGTAATTATACACAGCTTACTTTGCAAAATAGCAAAGTAGGAGAGAAGCTTCTAAAAGAAAATACAGGTTCTGATAAAGGAAAATTGGTTCCAACAGATATTGGGACAATTGTGACTGATTTCTTGGTAAAGAATTTCGGAAACATTCTAGATTATAATTTTACTGCTAAAGTTGAACAAGATTTTGACGAAATTGCCGAAGGAAATATTGACTGGGCAAAAATGATGCAGGATTTCTACAACAAATTTCATCCAAATGTAAAAGAAGTTGAAGCAAATGCTGAACGTGAAAGTGGTGAGAGAATTCTAGGAAAAGATGCAGACGGAAGACAAGTTTCTGTTCGTTTAGGGAAATTTGGACCAATGGCTCAAATTGGAGAAGCAGACGATGAAGATAAAAAATTTGCCAGTTTAATGGCAGATCAAAATATTGGAAACATTACACTTGAAGAAGCTTTGAATTTATTCTTGCTTCCAAAAAGTTTAGGAGAATATAAAGGAGAAGAAGTAGAGGTAAATAATGGCCGTTACGGACCTTATGTTCGTCACGGAAGTGTTTTTATTTCACTGCCTAGAGGAGAAGATCCTCTAAATGTTTCTAAAGAAAGAGCTCAAGAATTAATTGACGAAAAAGCGCTTGCTGATGCGCCAATTGCAGTTTATAAAGGAGAAGCTGTTCAAAAAGGAGTGGGACGTTTTGGGCCATTCATTAAATGGAACGGACTTTTTGTGAATGTAAGTAAGAAATACAATTTTGATAATCTTTCTCAGGCTGATGTCGAAGAATTGATCGAAGATAAACTTCAGAAAAACATCGATAAGGTTATCCATAATTGGGAAGAAGAAGGAATTGTAGTAGAAAAAGCCCGTTGGGGACGCTCTGTGATTCTGAAAGGTAAAGTCAAAATTGAATTAAGTAAAGATGTTGATGCAACGAAATTAACATTGGCTCAAGTTCAAGAAATGATCGCTGCAAAAACACCAGCAAAGAAAACTGCTGCTAAAAAAACAACAACGGCTAAAAAAGCTCCAGCTAAAAAAACGGCTGCTAAAAAGAAATAAGTATATAAATGGAATTTGATTTTCTAGAACCAGTTAATGACGCAATTGTAAAATTCGTCGGCGCACTGTCTTCACAAGAGCTTGGAAGTAAAGTTGTTTTTCATACCCAAGATCAGTTTCCTGATATTGCACAGATTAATATTGCTATAATTGGTGTTTTAGAAGACCGTACAAATATCAATATGATTAACGAAGTTAATCTTTCTGCTGTGCGTAAAAAGCTTTACGGAATGTTTCCTGGCAACTGGGATGCTTCAATCGCAGACCTAGGAGATATACTTGCAGGCGATTCTGTAGAGGATACTTATTATGCATTAAAGAAGGTTACGGCTACATTAATTAAGAATAAAGTTATTCCTATAGTCCTGGGAGGTTCTCAAGATTTGACCTATGCTTTGTATCGTGCTTACGATGATTTGGAGCAGATGGTGAATTTGGTTGCAGTTGATAATAAATTTGATTTTGGTAAGGAAAATGAGTCAGTTTCGGCTAATTCATACTTGACAAAAATTATTATTGATGAGCCAAATAACCTTTTCAATTACTGTAATATAGGGTATCAGACTTATTACAATTCGCAAGAAGAAATCGATTTGATCCAGAAGCTGTTTTTTGATGCTTATCGATTGGGCGAGATTTCTAATAAAATTACTTTGGCTGAGCCTGTTTTTAGAGATGCAGATTTGGTTAGTATAGATTTAAATTCTGTAAAATCTTCTGCTTCAGGTAATATGGTGACTTTTGAACCAAACGGATTTAATGGAAAAGAGATTTGTGCTTTGGCTAGATATGCCGGTATCAGCGATAAAGTTTCTTCTTTTGGAATATTTAATCATAATAGCACATTAGCCGAATCGGTTATTATTGCTCAGATTGTATGGTATTTTATTGAAGGGTATCACTATCGTTCAAAAGAATATCCATTTGGAAGCCGAGCAAATTATTTGAAGTATATAGTTCCGCTAGATGATGAGGAATTGATATTCTATAAAAGTGATAAAACTGACCGCTGGTGGATAGAAATTCCATTTGAATCAAACGGCAGCAATAAATTGAAAAGAAATACGTTATTACCATGTTCTTACGACGAATATTTGTCGGCTTGCAATCAAGAATTGCCAGAAAGATGGTGGAAAGCGCAACGAAAAAATGCTTTATAGATCAAAAAATTAAGTGAATTCTTAGGTTTTTAAAACCTGTTTAAAAAGGTTAAAATAAATTAGTAAGAAAATAGTTATATAACATAAAAATTAACGTTTTACATCGATTTTTTGCGACAGTTTATCGATAAAATATTTTTTTTTTATTTTATTT
>RCUJ01001668.1_pt1 | contig 11583 bp, 9 predicted proteins | sample 2166321 | NCBI WGS metagenome assembly RCUJ01 (sample SAMN09932808, study PRJNA488358) | compost metagenome | feature: garden; material: soil; isolation source: compost soil in an enriched community after 118 h of incubation | place: Germany: Experimental Botanical Garden Goettingen | collected... | reverse complement strand
GTGTAGACATCCGCGTCAAGTTCAAGCCGAAAGGTGCAGGCACTGACAAGTACAGCGCCGACAAAGACGAACGCACTCCGCTGACCGAAGAAGAACAAGCGTACCTGACCTGGCGTCTCGACGACTCGCTGATCGACGGCACCGGCCGTATGGACGCGAAGCAAGCCCTCGAAGACTTCAAGCGCATGGACCTGGTCGGTGCGGCAGAAGTTGACGACGACGAAGACGGGTACAGCCTGGGCGACGACGACGGCAAGAAGAAATCCAAGAAGAAGAAAGCAGCCTTCTCGGATGACGATGACGACGACGAGCCGAAGAAGTCCAAGAAGAAAAAGTCCAAGTCCCGTGATGATGACGACGAAGACGACGAACCGAAGAAATCGAAGAAGAAGAAAGCTGCCTTCTCCGACGATGACGACGACGAGGACGATGAGCCCAAGAAGTCGAAGAAAAAGAAGAAGCCTGTCGATGACGACGAAGACGATGAGCCGAAGAAGAAAAAGAAATCTTCCGGCGACAAGTCCAAGTCGAAAGACAAGGTGAAGTCTTCCTCGAAGAAGAAGTCCAAGTCCGATGATGACGACGAAGACGAAGCTCCGAAGAAGAAAAAGAAAAAGTCCAGTGACGACGACGAGCCGAAGAAGAAGAAAAAGTCTTCCGACGACGGCAAGAAGTCCAAGTCGAAAGACAAGGCGAAGTCTTCCAAGAAGAAGAAATCTGCCTGGGACGATGACGACGAATAAGTCGCGGCGATGACGACGAATATGTAAGGGAGGGTGGGCTTAGGCTCACCCATTCTCGTTCTGGAGATACGCATGGCCAAGAAAAGTAAAGACGTCAAGAAGATCGACGTCTCGGGTGATGTCGTGCCCGTCAAAGAAAAGAAAGGCAAGAAGTCGAAAGAAGTCGCCGTAGTCAAGGCGTTCAACCCGTATGCCCACCTGGGCAGCGAGATCGACTCGATGGAGAAGAAGTTCGGCCTGACCTCCATGGCAGTGAGCGAATCGGAAGATCGCCTGTCAACGGGTCTGCTGTCGATTGACGTGAACCTCGCCGGCGGCCTGCTGCCCGGTGGTTGGTACACCTTCTTCGGCGGTGAGCAGTCGTGTAAGTCCACGCTTGCAACCACAGCGATGGGTTCGATTGCAACTAACGCCGCGTTCAACGGCATTGGTGCAATGTTTGACTATGAAGGTTCGTTCCAGGCTGACTACGCCGAGAACATCTTCAAGTACATGAACCACGGCAAGCGTATCAGCGTCGATAACGTGTTCGGTGTGAAGGACGACAAGGGCTGGGTAATCGAACCGCGCGTTCGCTACTACGCACCGTCGGTCGGCGAGGACTTCTACAACTACCTCGCGAAGCTCGAAAAGCTCCTGCCAGATCTGATCCAAGAGAACGGCAAGTTCTACTACGTCTACGAGAACACCAAGGTCAACCAGAAAGCCTTGGCTGGTAAGTACGACAAGGAATACTTCCGCCGCGAGAACAAGTACCGCCTGCCTGCGCCGAACGGTATGCCGCAAGCTGTCGTGCTCGTTGACTCGTATCCTGCGATGGTCCCTAAACAGACCGACGACAAGGACGAGGGCGACAAGTCCCTGGGTTCACAAGCCCGTATGCACGCTGCAAACTTGCCGCGTGTGAAAGGTGCAATGCGTGGCAAGCGGATCATCGTGCTGGGTATCAACCAGTTGCGTGACATCCCGATGGCCATGTACGGCCCAACCGAACAAGAGCCTGGCGGTAAAGCGCTGCGCTTCTACTCCGACTGCCGCTTGAAGATGACTTCGGTCAGCGTTCCCCACGCCAAAGGCCAGTTCGAGGAAGAAGACACGATCTCGGGTGAAGGTTCCGACAAGTACCGCTACCTGAAGTGCAAGGTGCAGAAGAACAAACTCGGTGGCCCACAAGCCGCAGAGATTTCGCTGCGTATCTGCGTGAGCGATGCCGACGGTAATGCGAAAGGCTTCTGCCGCGTCTGGGACTGCTATCAGTACCTGAAGCACACAGGCCAACTGGGCGGCAACCGCAAGAAGCTCAAGTTCCTGACTGGCCCGCTGGAAGGCATCACTGTCTCCTGGATCCAGTTCAAGGCTCTGGTCGATGGCGATGCTGCCATGATCAAGAAGGGCTGCGAGAAGTTGAAGGTCAAACCATTCCGAGTTTACGAATGGTGTCGCAAGCAAGTGACCGACAAGACCGCGTACCAGATGTTGAAAGCCAACATCAAGGCAGAGAACACCAAGTCGAAGCAGCCAGCAGAAGTAGCTGAAGGCGCTGACGAGGAGTGATAGTCTCACTGCCTGTTTTTTGATCAGACTTGACTTCGATTTTTGCTTGTGATACAATGACTTGCTGATCGAAGTCGAGCTTGATTCTTACTGGTTACGCACTTAGGTTAGGTTAATGCGACAATAAAAAGTTTGCACGGAAATGCAACTCCAGGTCTCAGGTTGTGAATCTGAGGACTGCAATCCAGCGCACGAATTACCGGCGCTGCTACCTGACAGGTTCGTATGTAATTTACTTACTTGTCACTTAGGCTACAGGGGAACACCATGTTAGACTCTTACATCAAAGAGTTGGAAGAAGCTGCAAAGAAACCCAAGACCGCGGAAGAGGTGAAGCTACCTCAAGAAGTCCCGCAAAGCTTGGTCATCCTGTATCAGGCTATCCGCCGGTTCAACGAGTTTGTCACTCAGGACCTGCGTCTCCCTGAAACCAAGATGTACCCTCGGTCGTTGCTGGCCGTCCTCACTCCTGTTATCAACGGCATTGCGAATGCTGACGCGGCTCTCAAAACCCTGCGTCTTGACCCACATCGCAAGTCGACCGTACCAGAAGGCATCAACAAAATCCTCAGTCGCATCAATCGCGTGACCGTCGATATTGCCAACGCCACTGTGTACGCTGATAAAGAGGAGCGCCTCTCTCGCCGTGAACTGATGCAGATTTATGCTGACTCGTTCCCGTATGCCGAGTTCAAGAAGTTCCTGGAAGCGCACATCGAGTCGGTCAAGGCTACCCAGCTTAAAACCCGGATGCACCTGACTCATTCTGATCGCGACAACATCGTCGAAGACGGCAAGCCATACGTGCCGCCGGCAAACGAAGATGAAGCGACAGCGTTGTTGCGTCAACAGGCAATGCTTCGCCGTCAAGTTGCCAAGAATACTGTTCTCGGCAAGAAGATCGCAGGCTACTCCAAGTATTACTCCAATCTGCCATCATCGCTGAAAGGTCTGCCGTTCAAGGCACTCCGGATGCCGATTGTCCCTGACTTCAAGGACATGGGTATGCAGATCGACCCCGAGAAAAAGTTGAAGCAACTCGGGTTCAAGGTGACGATGCTCGGTGACGCCTTCCCAATGCTCGAAGATCAATTCCTGATTGCCTTCGACCACAAGCAACTGGGGATCGACAGCGGTGTTCGCAAAGACAAAGGCGGCAACTTCGTAGTCGTCCGTAAAACAGGTCCAAAAGAACGCCTGGAGCATAATGCTGCAACGGACAAACTGATGGAGCTGCTCGACAGCATCAACGAGAAAAGCCACGAACGCTACGCTCTAGGCTCGACGATGTTTGTACCAAACCCACGTAACTCTAAGCTGTGGCTGGCTTGGGTCGTGCGTGAAAATCAGCGCAAGGGTATTGCCCTGATGACTTCAACCGTAGAAGCAGGATGGGGGCTTCCCCTCACACTGATCGAAGATGAGTAAGCAAGCGAAGTACCAGGAAGGTTTGTGCACCATTTGTACCAGACACTTTTCGGCACTTCACTGGCATCACACCGTACCACAAGCGCTTGGCGGCAAGGACAGTTTGCAGATTCCCCTCTGCGGTTCTTGTCACACGCAACTCCACGCGCACGCCGAAGGCATCGTTGCACGTCAACGTACCGGACGCAAAGTTAGCCGCATCTATTGGGCTAACCACGTCGAAGAAGCAAATGCTAGACCCTATATTGAAATACTCGTGACTTCCATCCTCAACGCACCAGCTTCTCTCGCAGGGAAGATGATGATGGTTCAGTCGCGCATTCCAGCTGAGGTGCATCGTGCGCTTCATCTGTACAAGATGGATTCAGGGCTTCGGAACCTAGACCAAGCTCTGCTATTATGTCTCTCAGAGACACTCAAGAAAAAGGGTTATCTAAATGGAAATGACACAACGCACTCGCCGTCAAGTAAAGGCGAGCCTGAAAAGCCAGCAACCCCTCTGTGGTGACTGTGTAGGCTTAAAGTGCGAGAAGTTGATTAGCGACAGCAAGCAGGTCTGCTCCAAGTTAGGTAAGACAGCGACGTCTAAACCGTGTCCGCATTTCATCGCAGATACGAAACCCCTCCAGCCGATCCTCAAGCGTGATGCGTTCGATACCTTGAGCCGGCTGTTCCAAGAAATCCCTAAAGATGCACTGCGCAACGTGGCTTCCCTGCTCTACAACGAGAAGAAGACACGCGCAGCTGGGTATTTCTTCGGTCAGAAAGTTTACGTCCGGTATCGCGGTGCAGCGAATGCCGACTACCTGAGCAACTTCATGATCGCTCGGGTCATGTCCGTAAACAGTGAGTTCATCCGACTCACCTCGCAAGACGGCAAGTGCAACCTCACCTTCATGAAGAAGACCTGCCAGGACGTTATCCTGTCGGTCGATGAGTTCGACGAACTCCGCAAGAAGATGGTTGCCAAAGGTCGTCTGGTTGACCCAGATGTCACCAAGCTCATCGCTAAGAAATACCGAGCCGAGGAGGAGTATGAACTGAACATGACCAGCGAGTCTGCTGGTGGTCAAATCACCACGATTGACACCGTGTTCAAAGAGAACAAAGTCCCACGCAAGAAGCAGAAGAAACACGTTGACCTTGTTGACTTGGTTAACGGGCTTATGGCTGGGCATACTGACGTGGATGAGAAGTCTCGGAAGTACAAGACTGCCGCACCGAAGCGTGGTAAAGCTGCCAGCGATGGCACAGGTTATCAACGCATTGACGTGTCGGGGGATTGATCCGTGGATAGTTTGTGCTCAGCCCTGCGTCACGTATTGAAGCTCGACCTCGACAGCGACCGCACCAAACAAGTTGCTCAGGCAACGGTGCTCTACCTGTGTGGTGTAACAGACGCTTACGAATACCAGCATTACATGAAGGCGAACGTCCGGTTCCGTGATCTGGACATTAGTGCGAAAGACTTCCGACTGATGCTCGTCGAGAAGTCCTACTTCACTCTGAACATTAAGTTCTACGCCCTCAACCTCTGTAAAGCCACTATGAATGCAGAGAACCTCCAGCACTTCACGCAAGCCTTCGACATCGTCCGCAATGACGCCGTCATGCTGCGCCGAGTGTTTGAAGATCGACGCTTCCGCCGCGAAATGCGGGCGAGTGAACGGCTCAAGGAGATCAGCCTCCCGGACATTGATGAGGACAGCGTCGCGAGGACGCAAGCCGACTTCAACGATATGTACCAGGAACTGATGAAACACATTCGCCAGAAGACGTTCAAGAAACTGCGATTCTTGGTCAAGGCCGAGAACACCGAGTTCTCCGACTTCAACGGTGAATTGCTCTACAAAGCCCTAAAGGCCTACTACATGATCGTGCCGACTCAGAAGACCACTGCGCATGTGCTCAACTACTTGCGCAGCACCTGTACCAACCATGCCCTGAACATCATCGGCATGAAGACTTCTGACAAGCGCCGTCGTATGGTGAATGCCGGCAGCGATGGCTTCGGTGGCAGCACGTTTAGCTACACCTGTGTGTCGGAGAATCAGCTTGCCAGTGCTGACGGTGAGGAATCACTCAGCTATGAGGGCACGCTGAACGACCAGAATCAATTCGATAACAGCAGTATGCTTTCGGAGCTCAACTTTGAGCGAGTCGTGCAGCAGTATGGGCGAACAACCATGCGTCGTCGTGCGATCCAGATTGTTGCTGGTCAGGATGATTCACGATTCACCCGTTATCTCCGAGTGCGCGAGTTCATCCGCCACGAAGAAGATTGCACGGACTTTGTTACCCGAACCAAACACGAAAATGTTGTCGTGTACCTAGCCGATCACCTCGGTGTGCCCACGGCTCGTCTCGAAAAGTTCCTGAAGAAAGTTGGAACTGAATTGATCAAACACAGGAGCGTTGCATGAACACTATCGACGCTTGCGTACTCGAAAAGGCCGCGTTCGCCTGTTTCGGCAACAAATTGGAAGACAGCTTTAAGCGGTTGCTGTTCCTCAATATTGACAAGTATGTGCGCGAGAACCCGAACTGCACGGCGAATCAGTGCTACCACAAAGTGCTTGAGGTTATGGCGGTTGAACGCTCCGACTTCGACGCGGCAGTGCGAGCCATGAAGACCCCGTTCCAGCGACTGTCGATCAACTCGTACCGTCGTAATAACAAGCCACATACCCACCTCGTCCCATCAGAGAGTGCCAACTGGGATGCCTGGGTACAAACAGTAACCGAGAACTACCCGGAGTTGACAATCTGGGTTAACGGGTAAGACCAATGCCAGCGCTGCTATTTGACCAAGACTCAGAAATTCGGTGCATCAAAACGCTGACTGATGAGTCGATTACGCCAGGTATCCGCAGCACGCTTCTCGGCAAGCTAAGCAAGGAGCATTTCTACAATGCTCCTACATTGGCAGCATTCAACCGGATCGACACACTAGCCAAGAAACGCTTTGAGATCGTTGACCTCAACTCGCTGGTGGCTGACCCGGTTATCGACGAAGATTTGCGCGATATCCTTAAATCGCAAGTACGAAAAAAGAAGTCCTGCAGTAACAAGAAACAAATCTCGAACATGCTGGATGTTCTCGAACGCTACCGCAAGATCCGTGCAGTCTATGGCATTGCCCAGGACAGCTTCAAGGAGCTTGAGAAAGCCGAGATCGACATTGATACCCTGTTGAACAAGGTGACAGAGGCAGTCGCGCGTGCGAATGCCAGCCTGTCCGAAGAACAGTTCTTCCTGAACTTTGGTGTGAACGACAGCAGCGCCAAGATTGTTGATGCGGTGATCAATCGCAAAGTCAGTCCGCGTATCAAGACCGGGTATGTCGAGTACGACAAGCGAAACGGTGGACTGCCAGAACATGGCGTGTTCATTATCTCCGCTACCACTTCTGGTGGTAAGTCTGTACTCGCCATGAACCTCGCGGTGCGCTTGTACCGCAAGGCCAAGAAGTCCGTGTGTCGTATCTCGCTTGAGATGGACGAGGAGCAAGAGACTCGCCGTATGGCGTCTCACTTGACCAAGATCCCGTTCAACAAGTTCAAGGAGAACAAGCTCAGTATGGCGGACAAGGCCAACGTGCAGAAAGCCTTCGAGGACTTCTCTGCGTTTGGCAAGAAACACGGTATCGCCTACACCACGATCTCCCCGACTCGCGCTGTGACTATTCACGACGTGTTCCGGATGATCAAGGCTTTCGCCTACCAGATCATCATGATCGACTACATCGGTCTGCTTGCTGGTATGGACTCCGATAGCCAGTGGTTCCAACTGAGTGAAGTCGCAGCAGTGTCCAAGCGCTTCTCGCGTGAAGGCAGTAAAGCGTTGGTCGTCATTCTTGCCCAGCTCGATGACACGACCGACAAGCTGCGTTACTCCAAGGGTATCAAAGAACACGCCGACACCATGTGGCAATGGAACTACACGAAACCTGAACAGCGTGACATCCGCATTCTGCCGATTCGCGTTGAGAAGGATCGTGATGGTGAAGTGTTCAACTTCGACCTGGCTGAGCGGTATGACATCATGACCGCAGAGAACATGCCAGATGGTGCTGTAGACTATTCTGAGGAAGAAGAAGATGCGCCGCCTAAGTCGTCCAAAAAGGACAAAGGCGGTAAGTCCGGAAAAGAAGACAAAGGAAGCAAGAAAAAGAAAACCAAGCGAGCAACAACCGCTGACGATGACGATGACGATGCCCCAGCAGAGTACGCCCTCTCTTAGCATGAGCTTGTTTGGAATCACAGACGCTGCGGATGAGGACAATGTCCCCACCGTAGCGTTTCAGGGAGTGCGAAAGGTCAAAAACCTCCGCATTCCCGTTTCTGTTTCCCGCGCCAAGAAACCTAAGCCGAAGACAGTGCCCACTTTAGGGCACTCGATCAGCTACCCGGAACTACCACCTGAAGTAGCAGCACCAGACGAAGATGATGACGGTGTCGGTGTCGTGATGGACGACAGCATTGAAATCGACATCCCCGACGATTACTACGACAGACTCACACAGCGTAAAGCGGCCCCTGATGTACCGCACTACGACGTGGTTGGAGACAATGAATTTGAGGTTCCAGACGAACTAATCCGTGAGTTAGAGTTATCCACCACCGAGCGCGAGAAGCTATTGCGCGCCGTTCTTTTCGAGCAAGCAAGCCTCCTGTACGCATATGACGATGCTTCTAATTTTGTAGAAGCGGTTATGTGTGACGGACTGGAAATGGAAGTCGAGATGGATAGAGATATCCTGCCCGAGGCTTTCGTTCCCCTTTCTCGATTGAGCGTCTTGTCTACTTTCATCGACCAATGCAGCTTGTCGGACCAAGTCAAGAAATCCCTGATGGGGCGTCTGACTGTTCGCACTGCCGATGAAATGGTGTTGGCGATGAACAAGCGAAAAGGCCCGGAAGCACTAGCCGCAATGCACAAGCATTATGCAGCTACGGTGACTCGGTCCGGTGTACAACCTGATGCGGAGGCACCTCTGAATACCGTCGGTGTTCGCGCATCCAGGAAGTAAGCCATGAAAATCAAGAAGGATAAGGGTCTTCGAGCCAAGAACGAGAACATTTATGATCTTGCGCTCGACGACCCATTTGCGTTTCTGAAGGGTCTGCGTGGCGGTGAAACCATCGTCACTGACGGATTCGACCCAGACGCGATCAACAAAGCAGCCCACCTTGTCGGAGCTTCCAACTTCGACGAGCAAGAGATTGACATTGCGCGGACGATCAGAGAGGTTGTTGACTCCAAGATTCTGGTGCCGCGTGATATGAAGATTGACGACTCGGGTATTCCAGTCGCCAAGAACATCGTCGAGTGGTGTACGAAAGACAAGTTCTCCATGATCAACGGTGAGCGCCCGTATATCGAGCAGATCATCTGGGGCATCATTGCTTTCAACGAATGGTGTCCGCGCTGCACCGATGTCGAGTACCTGTTCGACTCGCACAAGGTTGATGACACGTACCGCAAGCTAGAGCGCAAGGTCGCCATGCTTGAAAACGGTGTCTGCCCGCATTGTAAGTGGGGCCGGTCGAAGCTGATCCAGAAGGGCAAGATGAAGTTGATCCAGGAGCTGGCGGTTTGCGCCGGTCAGCGTTCTGGTAAGTCGATGTCCATTGCTGGTTACTTCGCACCGTATCTCACACACCGCTTGCTCAAGCTCCAGAACCCGAACGCCGTATACGGACTCAAGACCGGTACGATGCTGCACTGCACGTTCGTGGCCTTGACGTATGCGCAAGCCAAGGATACCCTCTGGCAAAACTTCTACGCCACCCTCACCGAGTCTGCCTGGTTCAAAGAATATCACGGCATGCTCAACTTCTACGGTGACAAGTACGGCGAGAAGCTCCTCAAGTTCAACGACACCTACGTCGCGTATCCGTGCCGGGGCTTGATGGCCTACCCTGCCGGCCCAGACAAACGGGTGCTTCGTGGTCGTACTCGTTACTTCACCGCAGTCGATGAAGTCGGTTACTTTGACGCTAACCGTGACACCAAGAAAGTGAAGGACAACGCCCACGAAGTTTGTGGTGCACTTGACCGTTCGCTGCTGACTGTCCGTGGTGCCGCAGAAAGTTTGCTGCGCGACGGCCACGATGACGTGTACCCTGGCTATGCCATGAACGTGTCGTCTCCTTCTCACCGTAATGACATGATCATGACCCTGCTCCGTCGGGCAGAGAACTCGGACACCATGTACGGCGTATTGCGTCCTACATGGGAAGTGAACCCGACTCTCCCACGAAACGGCGCCACGATCAAAGAAGCATTCCGTACAGACCCTCTGAATGCGGAACGAGATTACGGTGCTGTGCCGCCACTGGCATCCAACCCGTTCCTCCAGAACCTCACGGAAATCGAAAATGCTCAAGGCCCGAAGTCTAACCCTCTCACTATCCGTCGCCGTGTTGTCAACTCTAAAAAGCGAGGCGAGTCCTTTACATGGGCCGAAGTCAAGAAGTGCAAGAAGGGTAAGTACCCTACCATGCTCGCACTTGATGCTGGCTACACCAACAACTCCTTCTCTGGAGCTATTGGCCGGTACGATGACAAGCTCGGCGGTGTACGAGTCGAATGCCTGTTCGAGGTAATCCCTGAACTCGGCGCCCCGCTCAACCACTCCAAGATCTTTGACGAACTGATCCTGCCAGTGATGGAAGCACGCAACGTCCGCATCATGCTCGCTGACCGGTGGAACTCCATCAAGCTGCTGCAAGATGCCAAGATCATGCGCCCTGAACTTGAGGTTGCTGCCCAGCACAGCCTGAAGTACAAGGACATCTTCAACATCAAGACGTTGGTGCAACAGGGTACGCTGATCGTTCCAGCAATGGAGCGCGGCTCGTTCAAAGAGTGCGTGGAGTTTGACGACGAACATTACCCGAAATGCTTCGACGGCCAGCCTGCCTCTCACCTGCTGATGCAAATGGCAACTGTGAAAGATACAGGGAAGATGATTGATAAAGCCGACGGCTATACCGATGACTTGTTCCGGGCTGTCGCCTTGCTCAACTGGGGCTTGCACGAAGAGGAGTATCAAGAGATCCTCTCGTTCGCTCCAATGGTAGAATCCAATGTCCGCCCAATTGCTATCGGCGCCTCGAAGTTGTACTCAGGTGGTGGCGGTGCAATCGGTGGTGGCAGTCAATCTGTTCCAGTCATCGGCGCTTATATGGGCGGCCGCAGGTAACCAATCATGATCGACATTTCCAAGTACAAGTGGTTCTTATACGGCGGGCGTAATGTCACGCTCGTTACCGACCACCCGGAGTTCGACCTCCAGCTCGTTGAAGGTTCCAAGTTCGGGTATCGCAAGATCGGAGCGAACCACTACATCGTCAGCCGTAAAATGCTGGACATCCGCTTCAAGGTAAAAGAGAAGGACGCTGCGCGCATCACTACCAACTCCACTGGCTGGAAGGGAACGATTCGCGGCGTCAAGGTTGAACCGGGCATCGGCGGTAAGCAGAAGCCTGTGAAGGTGCGTCCTGGTAACAGCACGTACCCAGATCCGAACGACAAGAACCTGTACATCCTGGACATCGACTCCTCGAACCTGTTACGTGCCTGGCTTGATAAGAAGGCAAAAGAACTCCATGTAGTCTTCCATAGTGAAGTGCATTGGTTGTACGAAGATGTTTCACTTGCGATGGCCAAGCAGCTTGAGAAGGCTGAGTCTCAGGGCCAATACTTCCACTATCGCATCAAGATGGTGAAGAAGCAACGCAAGATCAGCGGATGAGGTTGAACAATGCGAATTAAACGCCGTCCTACCTTCACGCACATGGGCAACCCCGCGCCCGGTGCTGTGCAAGGTGACAAGGCTGTAGGCACACAC
>RCUJ01001663.1_pt1 | contig 11601 bp, 9 predicted proteins | sample 2166321 | NCBI WGS metagenome assembly RCUJ01 (sample SAMN09932808, study PRJNA488358) | compost metagenome | feature: garden; material: soil; isolation source: compost soil in an enriched community after 118 h of incubation | place: Germany: Experimental Botanical Garden Goettingen | collected... | reverse complement strand
AAAACGACCTGCTGGTGCTGGCGCCCAACAAGACGCCGGTGCAGTACCGCTACACCGCGCCGGAAGACTACGCGCCCGTCGCGCTGAACCCTGAACTTGCCACCGAAGCGCTGGCGCATGCGCTGTGGCCCAGTTGGGCGTATCGCGAAGGCCGCTACTGCCTGCCCGGGCACACGCCCGAAACCGCCGCCGCGCCCTCGTCGGAAAACCCGCGATAACGACAGCGGCCTTTATTACAGCCGCCTTTGCTTCAGCACTACAGCGGCCTTTTGAAACCCCGGCGCGCCTTGTCACTAAGCGCATGACAATGGCAGCCCGGGCTGTGGTCATTGACCATGCCCACCGACTGCATGAACGCGTAGACGGTGGTGGGGCCCACGAATTTCCAACCCAGTTTCTTCAGCGCCTTGGACAAGGCAATGGACTGTTCCGAGGTAGACGCGCCCAAGGTGGACGGCGCCCCCGCGGGCGCTTCAAAACGCCAGAAGAACGCGGCCAGCGACCCTTCTTTGTCGATCATCTCCAGCGCGCGGCCCGCGTTGTTGATGACGGCTTCGATCTTGCCCCGATGGCGCACGATGCCGGCATCGGCCAGCAAGGCCTGCACCTGCTTGTCTCCAAACGTCGCCACCCGGGCGGGGTCGAAATTGGCGAACCCCCGACGGAAGGCATCGCGCTTGTTCAGGATGGTGCGCCAACTGAGCCCCGACTGAAACCCTTCCAGGCAGAGCTGTTCGAACAGCGCGCGGTCGTCGCCTTGCGGGCGGCCCCATTCGGTGTCGTGATAGGCCATGTATTCGGCGGACGTATCCACCCAGCCGCAACGGGCCAGGCCATCGGGAAAATCGTTTTTGGCGTTCAAGGCAAAGCTCCAGGCGGCGATCAGGCACCGATGCTACCGCAGCAACGTCCCTGAAAAAAGTCGTAGCGGCCGCAATCGGAATCCCGCTACTATTTGCAGCGCTGATCCCGCGCCGGCCCTGTCCGAGCGCGCCCCGGATCCCCGACGGGCTTGCGCCGATGCAAGCCCGTTTTGCGTCTACCCCCCACGTGTCGCTACCCCCAACATGTCGCTGCTAGAGACCGCTGTGCTTACGTTCGTGTCGCCCGCCGTTCTGGCCGGTGACAAGCCGGACGCCAACCCTTGCCTGGATTGCGGGGCCTGTTGCTCGCATTTCAGGGTGTCGTTCTATGTCGGCGAACTGGCGGGCGAAAATGGCGGCCACGTGCCGGTGGAACTGGTGACCCAGATGAGCCCCTTGCGCGCCTGCATGAAGGGCACCGAGATGGGCGGCGGCCGCTGCGTGTCGTTGCGCGGTGAACTGGGGCAGCCCGGCATCCACTGCGCCATCTACGAAAACCGCCCGACGCCCTGTCGGGAATTCGATATCTGGATGCCGGATGGTTCGCCCAATCCGGATTGCCAGCGCCTGCGGCTGGGCTTGGGCCTGCCGCCCGTGGCGCCCCGCCCCGATGCGGAAAACGACCCTCAGGGGCCGATGCATCCGGATCAGCCGGCGGCGGCGTAAAGCGGGTTGAAGCAGCTCAGCAACTTAAAGCGGCTGCAACCCAGCAAGATAGCGCGTGGGCGTCATGCCGAAGGCGGCGCGAAAGCTGCCGATGAACGCGCTGGTGCTTTCATAACCGACCGACAACGCGGCCTGCGTCACCGAGCCACCCCGGCACAGCATTTCCAGCGCGCGCAGCAAGCGCGCCTGTTGGCGCCACTGCCCCAGCGTCACGCCCGTCTCTTGGCGGAAGCGCCGCATCAGGGTGCGCGACGACATGTTCAGCCGTTGCGCCCATTCGTCGATGCCCGCCGTGTCGTCCGGCGTATCCAGCAAGGTATGGGCAAGGTCCTGCAAGCGCGGATCAACCGGCATGGGCAAGAGCTGCGGCGCATGCGCGCGCGCATCCAGTTCTTGCAGCAGTACGTCAAATAGCTGCGCCAGATAGGCGTCAGAGGTGTCGCCGGGCTGACCGGTGGTGAAGCGGTCGATCAGGGCCTCGATCAGTTTGGACGAGGGCCACGACCAGCAACTCGCCGGCAAGCGGCCGCACATATCTTTGCGCACGTACAGGAACGAGCCGCGCGCCTCGCCAAACCAGCGCGCGCCATGCGGCGTGTCGGGGGGAATCCAGCCCAGGCTGCCGGGCATCACCGTCCAGACCTCGGTGCCCGCCTGCACCACCACCAAGCCTTCGTGCACCAACACCAGCATGCCCTCGTCATGAACATGCGAGGGCACGGCGATTCCTTTGGATTCCCTTCGGCCCTGCACGCTGAACGGGGTCAGCAGCATGCCGGGGCGGGTGGGCACGATGGCCATCTGGCGCATGGTTGGCAAGTTTGAGCTACAGGTTGACGGGTTCCCGTTAGCGGGCACGCATGAAAATGTACATCATTCTCATTAGTCGGGCATCAGCCCCCCGAACGGAGAAATCATATGGATACCACGCGGCTGCGCGACGCCGGCATCAAAGCCACCTTCCCCCGTCTCAAGATTCTTGACCTCTTTTACCAGCACGCGAATCAGCACATGAGCGCGGCCGACATCTACCGCAACCTGCTTTCAGAGCGCAGCAATATCGGCCTGGCCACGGTGTATCGCGTGATTACGCAACTTGAAGACGCCGGGCTGCTCAAACGAACGCAGCTTGACGCCCACACCACGGTGTTTGAACTTAACGACAAGGGACACCACGACCATCTGGTCTGCACGCACTGCGGGCAGATCCTGGAGTCCAGCGACCCCGCCGTGGCGCAACTGGTCCGCAAGATCGCCAAGCGCAATGGCTTCCTGCTGGACTCCTACAGCCTGGTGCTTTACGGAGGCTGCGGCTGCAAACCCGGCGCGCCCGCGCTTGCCCACGGAGAATTCGAATGAACCGCGATCACTTTTTCTTTCACGACCTATCCCGCTTTCCCATCGTGACCGCCAAGCATGGCGGCGCCCCCAAGGGCTATGCCGCCACCTGGATACGCGAAATGGAGATGCTGGTGGACAACCCGCAGTCCTTCGTCATGGTGGTGCCGGACATGCGCCAGGAAGCTGGCCACGACGACCGCAAAGCCATGATCGAATGGCAGACGCTGAACATGCCGCGCTTGAAAGCGCGTTGCCGCGCGTTCATCGCCGTGGAACGCGAACCGCAAGCGCTGGACAAGATCCGCAAGCGTGGCGAAAAAATGGCGCGCGCCTTCGGCATGCCGTTCCTGGCCGTGGCCACCCCCGCCGAAGCCTTGCAATGCGCGCGAGAGCTGCTGGGTCATAGCGGCCCGGGCGGATTCGTCGTCGGCTGATCTGCCGGTTCAACGCGGTACCACTTGGCGCGCCTTCGGGCGCGCTTTGCGTTTCTGACGCGCCGCCGATGTGCTGGTGACGCTGCCGGCAACGCAGCCCAGGATGCGGCCATATGCCAGCGGTTGCCGAAATTAGAATGCAATATTGATAATTTTGCGATTGTGGCAGAAGGTGTTGCTGGCATAAATTCCACGCTTGCGAAGGCCGTTTCCGATGCCATCCGCCCGCGCGCGCCGATTTTGCGGCTGCCAAGCACCTGGACTCGACATTGAGATTTACGGCATCCACATCAATGAAGCGATTCCACTTCGATAGCACAGCGCTTCGTTATTTCCTCACCGTCGTCGACACGGGGTCCGTCAACGGCGCCGCCGCGAGGCTGAACGTCGTCAGTTCCGCCGTCAGCCGGCAGATCGCGGGCTTAGAACAGCGCCTGCAAAACCAGTTGTTCGAGCGGCACCCCAAGGGCATGCGCGTTACCGAAGTGGGCCGCATCCTGGCCGACCACGCGCGGCGGGTGGAAGCCGACGCGGCGCGCACCTATGCCGAGATCGGCGGGCACAACGGCCGCTACACGCAGACCGTGAAAATCGCCGGCGCCCATGGCGTCGCGGCCAGTGCGCTGCCGCCGAAGTTTGCCGCGTTCCAGGCCCATCATCCAAGCGTGCGCTTTCACTTGACGGTGCTGGACGCCGGCCTGGTCACCGAACGGGTGCGCTCGGCGCAGGCCGACATTGGGGTGACCTACAGCCACGCCGCCGAAAAGGACATCGCGGTGATCTACGCGCGCCCGGCCGAGATCGTTGCGGTGATGCGGCCCGGCCATCCGCTGGCCGCCCACGGCACGGTGCATCTGACCCAACTGTCGGCGTATCCGCTGGCGCTGCCCGAAGGCGGTAGCGCATTGCGGCGGCTGTTGGACACGGCGGCAAGCCTGTACAACACCACCCTGTCGCCGGCGTTCACGTCCAACTATCCCGAGGCCGTCTACCACTATGTGCTGGCCGGCAACGCCGTGAGCTTGTGCGCGCGACTGACCGCGGCCGCACAACTGAACGACGGCAAACTCATCTGCCGGCCGGTCGACGACGCCCTGCTCAATGGCGGGCAAATCCAGGTCCAGACCCATGTGTCCCGACCGCTGCCGGATGCCGCCCACCGCTTTCTGCGCTTCATGCGCAGCGACACCGCGGATTTGTTCTGAGCGATTCCGCGATGTGCCCCCCGGGGCGGTCCTGTGCCGCGTCGCCTCCTTGCGTTGCCAAAACAAGAACGTGCCAGTGAAAAATGATCAATTGTTAAATTTGTAATGCAAATTTACATTTGACGCGGGTTTATCACTAGATCACGGCGGCCGGCTGATGGCCGGCAGCCCTTGCAGGAGCCTCGCGCATGCTTAAGAACCTGAAAATTCGAACTGGACTGTTCGCCGTCCTGACTCTCTTTGTCCTGGCCCTGGCGGGCGCCACCACCATGGGCTGGTCTTTTGCCAAGGCGGCCGATGACGCCGTCGACGACTTGAACCTGGTGTCCACGGAGCAGACCCGCCCGCTTTACGAGACCCAGGTGCTGCTGCTGCGCACCCGCATCACGCTCGTGGCCGCCTACCTTGACGTGCAAGCCGGCCGCGCGTCCCAGGCGCAAGCCAGCGTGGACCAGGCCGCCAAGTTTCTGGGCGACGCGCGTCAGCGCTATGCCGTCTTTCAGCGGGTGCCCAAACTGTCGGACGCCGCCCGGAAAATGACGTCGGACCTGGACGGCGTGTTCGACGCCTACGTGCGCAGCATCGACGCCCTGGGGGAAGCGCTGCAGAAGCAGTCCGCCGACAACTACGTGAACGCCGTGGCGCAGGCCCGTACCGCCGATGCGCAATTCGAAGAGCGGATCAGCGCCATCCTGAACCACACCGAGCGTCGCGCCATCGAGATCAATGACGCCTCGGACCGGCGCTACCTGCAAGCCGAAGCCGCCGCGATCGTCATGTTGGGCCTGGCCCTGATCCTGGCGCTTGGGTGCTGGCGATTCATCAGCCGCCAGGTGCTGTCGCCACTGAAAGACGCCGCCGTGCACTTTGACCGCATCGCCTCGGGCGACCTGACGCAGCGCGTGGCCGCCGGGGCCGACAACGAGATCGGCGTGTTGTTCGCGGCCTTGAAGCGCATGCAGGACAGCCTGACCCGCACCGTGGCCGAGGTACGCCGCAGCGTGAATGAAATCAACACCGGCGCGGCCGAGATCGCATCGGGCAACACCAATCTGTCTTCGCGCACCGAGGAGCAGGCCGCCTCGCTGGAAGAAACCGCCGCCAGCATGGAAGAGCTGGCCACCGCCGTGAAGCAGAACACCGCCCATGCGCACCAGGCTAACGCCCTGGCCGCCGAAAGCCGTGGCGTGGCCATGCGCGGCGGCGACGCGGTGAATCAGGTAGTGCAAACCATGTCCCGCATCTCGGACAGTTCGCGCCGCATTGCGGAAATCGTGTCCGTTATCGACGGCATCGCGTTTCAGACCAACATCCTGGCCCTGAACGCGGCGGTGGAAGCCGCCCGGGCCGGCGAACAAGGCAAGGGTTTTGCGGTGGTGGCGGGCGAGGTGCGGTCGCTGGCGCAACGCAGCGCGCAAGCCGCCCGCGAGGTCAAGGATCTGATCGAGCAATCCACCGGCAATGTGGACAGTGGCGCCGAGCAAGTGCGCCAAGCCGGTGAAACCATGCAGGAGATCGTCTCGTCGGTGCAGCGCGTGACCCAGATCATGGCCGAGATCACGGAAGCGTCGACGGAGCAGTCGCTCGGCATTGACCAGATCAACCGTGCCGTTACGCAGATGGACGACGTCACCCAACAGAATGCCGCGCTGGTGGAGGAAGCCGCCGCCGCTGCCTCGTCTCTGGAAGATCAGGCCAAACGGCTGGCCGCAACCGCCGCGTTCTTCAAGGTGCCCGCCGAAACCATTATCGACGTCACGCCGCAGCCGGTCGCGTTAAACCGCGCCTACGCTGGCTAAGGCACGGTGTGAATCTCATGCTTTTGTATTAATACCTTCGTCCTAGGGCGAATGCCGGCTTAAGACTTGGCCCGGCAGGCCGTTGTCTAAGGGTAAGCGCCGCGATTCCACGGCGCCCCCGCCAACCGACGATGAGCCGCCCGCCGCATGAACCGCGCACTTGCCTGTATTTTTTGCCACTCTACGCTGGCACAAGGCGCGCCGCTGCTTGAAAAGAACGGCGCCGCCATCTGCAAAAACTGCGTGGATCAATTCTCGGAACGTTTTACCGAACGCGCCTGGGTCATGGCGGCCACGCTGGAAGAACAGTTGGACGTGCTGCTTGAAGAAAGCCGGCGCGCGCTGGCGCAAAGTGAATCGCTGTCCGAACGCGCCCGCAGTTGCGGATTAAGCCTGCATGCCTTGTCGGGTGCGGCGACTCGCACACCGTCCTGAAAGGGGAAACAGGGACATATGGAAATTCGAAATATAGGCACTTCCATAGGCCTTCTTTACGGCTTTGAACGTGTCAGCAATCCGTAAGATTGTTTCGCACCTCGCAAAAGGCAAGCTTCCCCAGCGTGATTGACAAGCTCATTCACCGCATTCCAGTTATCCCCAGATTGAAAATAATCGACTGGTTTGTGAGCCCGATCAGCACCGCGCCGTCATTTTTTTGCCGCGTGCCGTCTTACTCAATTTATTTTCTGTTCGTCTGCGACATGGCTATTGAAGACTTGCGCCATTACGCCGTCGTCCGTGTATCTACTGAATAGCGAAAATGCCTCCTTACCAACTGAAAAAACGGGCGATTGTTCTTGCGTTGCAAGCGCTTGGCCTGACCGGCGCCTACACGCTAAGCCTGGTTGCCGCTGCGCCGGCGTCCGCGCAGAACATTACATGGAACGGCACGCAAAGCGGTGATTGGCAGGACACGCTGAATTGGTCGTCGGCATCGCTTCCCGGCACCAGCGGTTATCTATTCATTAATAGCGTGACGCCTAACGCCCCCGTTATTGACAACAGCATTGCACAGGCAGGCGTCGTATTTCTTGGCGCCATCGGTGGACCATCGCTCACCCTGCAAAATGGCGGCCAGTTGACCAGTGGCACCGCCATTATCGGCAACTCCACCAATGGTTTTACGGCCGGAGTTTCTGAGCTTCAATCTGGCACCGCCACCGTCAATGGCATCGGTTCCCAATGGAACGCAGAGGCATTAAACGTCGGCTTTTACGGCACGGGCACCTTGAACCTCACGGGGGGCGGCAAAGCCATCGCGTCCACCACTGTCACGCTGGGATCCCACGCGGGCTCCCACGGCACGCTGAATATCGTGGGTTCCGGTAGCGCTTTGACGTCCGGGCAGCTCACCGTCAGCGACAGCGGCGTCAGCCTCCTTGCGATTTCTGATCACGGCACGGCGCAAGCTTCCGGCTTGCTGGTGGGCAATAGCGCGGGCTCGCAAGGCACCGTCGAAATCACTGGCGCCGGCGCATCGCTGACAACCACCGGCGGCATGACGATTGGATCACGCGGTACGGGCACCGTGGATATCAAAAGTGGCGCCTCGGCCACGTCCGGAGGCCGAACCTATGTAGGCACGTACGATGGCGGCGTTGGCAAGCTATTGGTATCCGGCGCCGGCAGCCAGTTTTCATCGTTGAACGATTATGTAGCCCTGGGCCTGAATACAGGATCAAAGGGCGAGCTGAGGGCGACCGACGGCGCCCTGGTCGATGCTTTTCAGATTATCGCGGGGTTCAACGCATCAACCGAAGGCATCATCATCGCCGATGGCCCGCAAACCAGGCTCAGAACCTCCAGCGTCTTCCTCGTTGGCTATAACGGCGATGGCACCGCCACCGTGTCCAACGGCGCCACCATCGAAACGGCGAACCGACTCCGGATCGCCGATGCCACGGGCTCGACCGGCACCGTGAATATCGGCGCGGCCGCGGGCAATGCCCCCGCGGCGCCGGGTGTGGTGCAGGCGGCGCAGGGCGTGCGCTTTGGCAACGGGACTGGCAAGCTGGTCTTCAACCATTCCAGCTCGAATTACACCTTTGCCCCCGCCATCAGCTCCTTGTCGCCGGGCATGGGCACCATCGATCTGCTGGCGGGAACGACCATATTGACCGGCGATTCCAGCGCTTTCAGCGGGCAGACCAACGTGCTGGGCGGCGCCTTGACGGTGAACGGCAGCTTGGGCGGCTCCCTGAACGTGGCCAGCGGCGCCTCCCTGCACGGCGTGGGCCAGGTTGGCACGACCACACTGCAAAGCGGCGCCACTCTGGCCCCGGGCAAAGTCGGCGGCACGCTGAACGTGGCCGGAAACCTGACGTTCTCGCCGGGTTCCGTCTACCAGGTGGCGGCCGATCCGCAATCGTCGACAAGCAGCCGTGTGGTGGTCAGCGGTACGGCGAATCTGGCGGGGTCGGCGGTTCACATCGGGCCGGACGGCGGGTTCCAGGCGCAACAGCAATACACCATTCTTAGCGCGGGCACGGTCAATGGGCAGTTCAGCAGCGTATCGTCCAACTACGCCTATCTGGACCCCACCTTGCGCTACGACGCCCAGAACGTGGTGATGCAGCTTAGCCGCAAGCAGGTGCCCGGAGGCCCGGGTTCCCGCCCCATCACCTTTGCCGACGCGGCGCAAACCGGCAACCAGCGATCCGTGGCCAACGCCCTGGACAGCCTGCCCGCCGGCAATCCGCTGCACGACTACATCCTGACGCTGCCCGAAGGCGAGACGGCCGCAGCCTTCAACAGCTTGTCTGGCGAAGCACATGCCAGCGTTACGTCCAGCTTGACGGGCTTTAACAACACGGTGCGTACCGTGCCCCTGGCCTATCTGCGCGCCAATCTGGGCGCGGGCATGCGGGCGGGCGCTCCCACTGCGCAAGCCGGTGGCACCCTGTCCGCTTCCGCCTTGCCGTCCTCTAACGCGCAGCCCGCCTGGGCCGAAGTCATCGGCAATTGGCAGACCTTGAAAGGCAACAGCGATGCCGGACAAGTGCGCCAGAAGACAGGCGGCGTTTTCGCCGGCGTCGACCATGCCTTGGGCGGCGGCTGGCGACTGGGTGGCGCCGTGGGGTTCACCGACAGCAACATTCAAGTGGACGACCGTTCGTCCAAGGCGGACGTTGCCGGCTACAGCGCGGCGTTGTTTGGCGGCAGAGTGTTTGAAGTCGGCCCGGGCAAGTTGAACCTGATGGCCGGTACGTCCTACACCTGGCACGACATTTCCACCGAACGTCACGCCAGCGTGTCCGGCGTGTCCCAGGCGCTGACCGCCGACTATGGCGCCAGCACCACCCAGTTGTTCGGCGAGCTAGGCTACGCCTTGCCCGTGTCGGAGCACGTCAGTATCGAGCCCTTCGCCGGCCTGGCCTGGAGCGACACGCGCACGCGCGGTTTCTCGGAGTCCGGCGGTTCCGCCGCGTTGCGCGGACAGAGTGACAGCAGCAAACAAACCACCAGCACGCTGGGCTTGCGCGCGTTGACGGACTTTACGGTGGGCCAAACCGAAGGCCGTCTGCAGGCTACCTTGGGCTGGCGTCACGCTTTTGGCGATGTGCAGTCTCAGACCGTCATGTCCTTCGATGGCGGCCAGGCCTTCAACGTGGCAGGCGCGCCCATCGCACGCAACGCCGCCCTGGCTGAGCTGGGCGTCGAAACCGCGATCACCAAGAACGCCACCATCGGGCTGACGTACAGCGGCCAGTTCGGCGGCGGCAACCGTGAAAACTCGGGTTCCATGCATATGACCTGGCGGTATTGACAAGCCATCCCCGCATTCAGGACATCGAATGCGGGGAGGTGAAATCTGGCACCACGTGCGTCAAAACATTTCAGTGCGAGTTTGTCTTTCAATAATAATTAATGTTTCAACTTGCACGATTTATATAGTCAGGATGGTATCCATCATTGATTAATTAATACTACGGTTGGTATCCATACCACCATCGGTTTTTAATCAGGATGGTATCCCCTCATTAACTCTTGGTTATATAAAAAAACTGGTATAAATTGCGTCCTTTTTTTCGATAGCCCATTGGATTCAAGCAGATTGGCTTGTTACGTAGCAATACGTTTAAAGCAATCCAGCAATGTTTGAACCTCGGATTATTAATCGAGTTAAAGGATGCAGTTTTGAACTACGGCACGAAGAAGTGGCTGACGGCGACGCTGGCGCTGGGCACGACTTACTGCGGCGGCGTCATGGCCGCCGACCTGACGGTTTCCCCGGGAAATACCCAAGTATTCGATGGCTCGGCCAACTTTCCCGGCGGGGTCGATGTCAACGGCGGCACGCTGGTGATAGGCGGCAACGGTGGCGGATCCGGCGTCACGCTGGGTGGAAACGTCAACGCGACATCAAACGGCATCGTCGCCGGCTTCGGTTCCATCAATGGCGACCTCAACGTGAGCGGCGCGCGGGTCGCCCCCGGCTACGAAGTCGGCACGCCGACGGGAGTCTCCAACGGCAACCTGGTCGTCAACGGCAACCTGTCGATGAACAACGCCGAGTTCGCCTTCGAGACCGGCTACGCGGGCTTGCCCATTACGCAACCCGGCACCGGCGACAACATCACGGTCGGCGGCAACGCCGCCATTAACAACACCACGCTGAACGTCACGGTCAACACCCTGGGCGTGAACGCCGGCTACTACCGCATCCTGTCGTACGGCGGCACCTTGAGCGGCAACGGCCTGACGCTGGGCAACGTCAGCGGCGACTCTGTGCCCGGGGCCACCATTCAATCGCTGACGGGCGACAAGCATATCAACCTGATCCTGGGCCCCAGCACCACCAATCTGTGGAACGGCGACGGCGCGGCATCCGCCTCGCGCGCGGGTGGCGGCAACGGCACCTGGACCGCCGCCAGCACCAACTGGAACAGTCCCACCAATGCCACCGGCGCCCTGCCCGACGGCGGCTACGCCATCTTCACGGGCGCGGCCGGCACGGTAACCGTGGATGGCAGCGCGGGCCCCGTGCGCGTGTCGGGCCTTCAATTCGCCACCGACCGCTATCGCCTGCAAGGCGCACCCATCACCCTGGTCGGCAGCGGCGGCAACCCGCCTGTCATCGTCGTTGGCGACGGTACCTATGCGTCGGGCCAGTTCGTCGACATCATCGACAACCCGCTGCAAGGCACGCAGGGCTTCGTCAAGACCGGCCCGGGGTCGGTGATCCTGACCGCCGACAGCAGCGGCTTGACCGGCCCCATCCTGATCGCCGACGGCGCGCTGGAAATCGACGGCAAGTTGAACGGCCCGATGGATATCGGCCGCGAAGTCGTAC
>RCUJ01001662.1_pt1 | contig 11604 bp, 8 predicted proteins | sample 2166321 | NCBI WGS metagenome assembly RCUJ01 (sample SAMN09932808, study PRJNA488358) | compost metagenome | feature: garden; material: soil; isolation source: compost soil in an enriched community after 118 h of incubation | place: Germany: Experimental Botanical Garden Goettingen | collected... | reverse complement strand
ACTGCTGACGGAAAAGTTTTGAGTTCAAATATTAGTTCGGTTACAGAATTAAATCTGTATGGTGCGAATATTAGCGATTTAACCGGAATACAAAATTTTAAAGCCTTGGACTCTTTAAACGTAATGTCAAACAAATTGATTGCTTTAGATCTTTCTAAAAATTTGGCATTAAAATATCTTCTTGCCAATTATAATAATTTAACAGAGATTGATCTTTCTAAAAATGTGGGTCTTGAAAACTTAAACTTAGCCAATAATAGATTAAAAAACATCGATGTTTCAAAAAACCTTAGTTTGTTGTATTTTGTTTGTTCAACTAACCAATTAACTACTGTAGATGTTTCAAATAATAAATTATTACGACTATTATGGTGTGAAAGAAACCAAATAACAAACTTAGATGTTTCTAAAAATACTGCTTTGTCTACAATTCTTTGCTCCGAAAATCCATTGCTGACCAATGTAAATTTGAAAAATGGAAATAATGGTTCTATACAATTGGAACCTTATACAATTAACTTTTCAAAAAATCCTTTACTAACGTGTATTGTTGTTGACAATGCGATTTATTCTAATGAAAAATGGTTTGGCTTCAAAGATTCTACTGCATCTTACTCACCTGTAGACTGCGCTCAGATTACCGCAATACCAGACCCAGCTTTTGAAAATAAGTTGATAGCCTTACAAATTGACAATGATGGTAAAAACGGATCTATTTTAAATAGTAGTATTTCAAGTGTAACTTCTTTAAATCTCTTAGCTAGCAATATTAAAGACTTAACAGGAATTAAAGGTTTCACAAGTTTACAAACTCTTAATTGTAGCGGAAATCAATTATCAGCTCTGGATATTTCACAAAATAAAAACTTGACTGTGCTTGATTGCAGCAGTAATAAATTATTATCTCTAAACCTGAAAAACGGAAACAATAAAAACTTTAAGAATTCTAACTTTACTAAAAATTTAGATTTAAGTTGTATTCAAGTTGATGATCAAGCTTATTCAAACCAAAACTGGACAAATTTTAAAGATAATACCGCAAATTACAACGTAGATTGTACATCTTACACAACACTTACCGATACTAATTTTGAACAAAAATTAATTGATTTGGGAATTGATAAAGATGGTCTTAACGGAAAAATAGCCACCTACGATATTAGCAGTATTACATCTTTGGATCTTTCTGGTGCTAATATTACAGATATATCAGGAATTGAAAATTTTACTGCCCTAACTTACTTAGATCTTTCTTCTAATAACTTAACATCAATAGATATAAATAAAAATACGTCTCTTACTAAACTCGATTTATACAATAATCAATTAACCAGTTTGGATGTTTCTAAAAACACTAAGTTGCTAAATTTGAGTGTAGGAAAAAACCAAATTACTAATCTGGATATTTCTCAAAATAAAACACTACTTTTTGTCAATGTTTCTGATAATTTACTCACGAATTTTGACTTAACATCAAATACAGCATTAACAATGATTGATTGCAGCGAAAATAATTTAACAAAATTAAATGTTTCAAATGCACCAGATTTGACTTATTTAGTTTGCGGGCAAAATAATATTGCTTCATTAGATCTTTCCGTAAATACAAAACTGGAAAATTTATATTGCTATAATAATGCATTAACTGTTTTGGATCTTAGCAAAAATGTTCAACTGAAAAGATTAAATGCTTCATGGAATCAATTGACAAATGTCGATTTATCTCACAACCCTTTATTAGAGCTGGTGTTCTTAGAATTCAATCCTCTAACATCGTTGAATGTTCAGAATGGAAATAATAAAAACTTCATTTTACCATCACAATCTGGCAAAAAATCTGAAACTGCAATATACACGAGTTTTCTAGGCAATAAAACACTTGGTTGTATCAAAGTTGATGATCCGGCATATTCAAATGCGAATTGGTCTAAAATTAAAGAAGAAACTACTGTTTATTCTGCAACTTGTTCGTTAGGTGTAGAAGAATCTGTTTTCGATAAAGTTGTCGTGTATCCAAACCCAACAAAAGGTGAAGTAAACATCAACAATATCGCTTTAGACAAAGTAAGCGTTTACAATACCATCGGGCAATTGGTTAAATCATTTAATTTGGATTCTGGCAATACAAACAATAGCATAGATTTGTCCGAATTACCAAAAGGAGTTTATTATTTATACTTAATTAATCAGGATGCTGCATCAGCGAAGAAAATTATAATCCAATAAATAATACTTTTCAAATATAAAAATCCCATTTTCATTCAGTTGGAAATGGGATTTTTATTTAATATATTTTTCTAAATACAACTGAAAGTAAAAGTATCCCTACCAATGTTAACATCAGCACAAAATACGATCTACCTCCTTGATTTTACATCAAACTTTCGTTGGTTTATACTTACGATAACAAACCAAAAGAAGGTTCGCCAAAAGGCGATTACGTTTTCAGACAACGTTTGGATGGAAATTAGACTAAATTATTTCCAATTTAAAAGCATAAAAAAAGGCCGTCTAAATGACAGCCCTTTCTTAATTATTTATGAAATAGAATTATGAGTTACCGCATAATTTAGTATAATCGTCAAACATTTTGATATAAGTTTCTTTGTTTTCAAAGTCATAAGCACCTTTATCAATGCTTTCGATCATTTGTGGACAATCAGAAAAATATTCTCTTAATGCTTTTCTTCTTCCAAGGAAAACCGGTGGGCTAAAGAATTCATCCTGAGCTGGTTTTTTCAAAGAATAATCATCCTGTGGAAAGAATTCATGATACAATGAAACTTTACCTCCTTTTTTAACTTCTTCAAACAATGAATATCTTTTTGTATTGGTTTCTACTTTATCACCTAATGATACTAAAGGCACTCCTCTTCCAGCTTTACCTACAATGTACATTCTTCCTTCATTATCTTTGATGTTAACAACCTTTTTCAAGTTTGTTTTTTCAGGTTTTTTCTGTCCTTCAATATAGATTCTGACACTACTTTTTTCAGAACCAATACCATCCATCATGGCTCTAAAACCAGATACCGTTTGTTCTGTTCTCAAATCTACCAATTCCGGGAAATCACTGATGATTCTAACTTTACCTTTGAAAACTTTTGCGTCTACATCTAAAACTTCACCATCAAACTCAGCATATTTAAACGCATTAGGCGATTTTTTGTAAGCAGCCAAAACTGGTTCTGCCTGAATAGCTTCAATTGTAAATGCTTTTTCAGTAATCTTTTTATATTTATCAATATCTTCGATTACACGTGTTAAGTAAGGATAATCATCTCTCATACCTAAAAAGCTTTTTTCATTTTCTTTTACTCCAAGCATATATTTATTAGCCTCATCAACATTTCCTAAAAGAATATAAGTAGCAACCAGATTATAGTTGGCACTAAATCTTATTTTTTTAGCTAAATCTTCATCTTCTTTATCTTGAAAATTCACATATTCTAACCAATATTTTTGTGCTTCTCCAAATAAATCTGCCCAATTTTCTCTGTCTACATCAACTAAAGTTGGTAAGACCTGAACAGATTGATTGAACTCGTCTACATTAAAAGTAGATTTTGATTTTTTCTTCTTTTCAAGATCAACATATTTTAATTTGTTAATCGCCGGACCGTACAAGTAAAATCCTTCAAACTCAGCAATCATCGCATTAAAATTATCACTTAATATTTTAAAAGCTAAATTGTCATAAGTGTCTGATGGATTTGTAACAAACATACATACTTTAGGAGTTGTGTATCTTTTGTAAATTACTTTTCCTAATTTATCAGAGATTTCTAAATTAGACTCTAAACCAATATAATAAGCAGGTGCTTTTTGGTAATAAGTTTCTAAATAATCCTCGTCGTGTATTAGCTCATAACGAGTTAAATTGTATTTGATTTTAAAATCTCCGTCGTTAGACTTTTTTAAACCTGAGATTGCGAAGCTTTCATTGAATTTTTCTGCAGAAAAAGGTAGTTTTCTAAGATTGAAACTGCTTTCTAAACCTGGTGACAGATCTAAAACCATTTCGTATGATTTATACTTTCCGTACTTAGTATCTACTGGCGGAACAGGTCCACGTAAATTTAGTCTGTTTGTAATGGCAGTCGTCTTACCAAAAGCCATTGAAGTCATCTGACCACAAACAGTTTGATTTATACCAGTAAGAACCAGTAATAAAATAATTTTTGTAATGTTTTTCATGTATTTCTATTTAAGGGCTGGGTTATGTGTGGTATTTAATTTCGACGCTTTAAAACTTGCGATTAATTTATTAGCTTTTTCGATCAAACCTTTTCCGTCGCTTTTATCGTAATCGTTAGCAATTAATTTTTCTGATTCAGCAATCGCTTTTTCTGGCTGATCTAACATTATATAAATCACAGCCAAATTATAATACGCAGAATATCTCAATTTACGAGAAGGCTTGTTGTCTTCCGGATACTTCGTTTTCAAAGAATCAAAATATTCAATTAAAGGCTGCATGTTTGATTTTAGATCATCTATTGGTTCATCAGCTTTCATAGTAGCAAACAAAGCTTTAACTGCCTGAATTGCTTCAATTTGCGCATTTCCTTCATCGCTTTTAGCATCCAAAATCCAAAGGATCTCGTTATCATTTTTAGGCTTAAATCCGTAAGTATAATTGATATTATAATTAAAGCTATTTAATGAATTGTCTGCAAATTCTCTAAGTTTTTGGTCACGGATAGCCCCTCTGTTTAGACGAAATTCCTTCATTGGTGCAGAAGGATCTGTATACTCTTTTGACTTATACTCTAATGTTCCGTTAAAACTAATGTTATAACCATCAGTAACAGCTGTAGTATCTTTTTTAACAACAGCATTTTTCAAAAATCTGTTAGTTGGTGCAGCAGCTTGTATAGTTTTTTCTGCCTGAACTTTTGCATCTGTTTCAGCCGGTGTATGTGGGCCTTTTATTTTAGCATAACCTCTGGCAGCATATGTTGATGTAACAGAGTAGTATTCTGTTCTGCTCGTCACTCGTCCGTCTTTGTCTTTCTTTTCATCAACTCTGGTTTGAGGAGAAGCACCACTTTCGACAAAATCTTCTAAATTAAGTTCAATATCAACTGTACCGTTTTCCTCCACTTTTTTCCAGCCAAATATATTAATCTTGTCATTTAGACTCATTGGATCTATATAACTTTGTAAAGCTCCGCCTAGTCTTACTCTCGAAGAAAAAGTTCTTTTTTCAAAAGGTACTGGCTCTTTTGGAAGAATTTGATAACTGACGTTAAAATAAAAACGATCCAAATCTACTTTCTGCGCTTTGGAGCTAAAGACAGACATGAATAAAATAAAAATAATGATTTTTTTCATAGGTTAATTATTAATAATTTTGAGCTACAAACCTATTTATAATATTTCAAAAAAACAACTTTAAAACCCTGTAAAAGAATGAAGTTTGCATTAATTTTACACAACTGTAAAGCCTAATGAATCAGACAGTTGCAAAAATTTTTCTGTTAAAAATTTTAACAATAATTAACCTAAATAATCTTATTAATGTGTTAATGAAATACAGATTTTACTTAAATAAAAAGCACCTGCTTTTGTTCATTAAAAATGAAAAAGAAAAAATCTATAATTTTGACATTAAATAGATATTAGAAAATATCGTCGCAAGTGAAAATCTCTTTTAATCGTACACCTTTTTCAGTATGCTCAACAGTTATGATTTGGTTATGAGCATCATGCTCCAGAAATAAATAATAATTCTGATCGGCAGCAGCATTTAGTAGTTTTGCCTTTTCTGGCATTGTCAATAGTGGTCGGGTATCATAACCCATAACATAAGGAAGTGGAATATGTCCGGCTGTCGCCAATAAATCCGCACAAAAAACAATCGTTTTGTCTTTATATTGAATATGCGGAATCATCTGTTTTTCGGTATGGCCATCAACATAAAAAATTCCGAAATTCATTTCTTCAGAAAAACCAAAATCAACGTCAGGGCGTTTTATAAAATTCAATTGTCCGCTTTCCTGCATCGGTAAAATATTCTCTGATAAAAAAGAAGCTTTTTCTCTCGGATTTGGTTTGGTTGCCCATTCCCAATGATTTTCATTTGTCCAATATTTAGCATTTTTAAAAGCAGGCTCGTATCCGGTTTTATCAGCGTTCCATTGCACACTTCCCCCACAATGGTCAAAGTGCAAATGCGTCATAAAAACATCCGTAATATCGTCGCGGTGAAAACCATATTTTGCAAGCGATTTATCAATCGAGTGTGATCCCCAAAGCGAGTAATAGCCAAAAAATTTCTCTGATTGTTTATCTCCCATTCCGGTATCAATCAAAATCAGGCGATTTTGATCTTCAATAAGCAAACAACGTGCTGCGATATCAATTAAATTATTCGCATCGGCCGGATTGGTTTTATTCCAAATTGTTTTAGGAACAACACCAAACATAGCACCTCCGTCTAATTTAAAATTTCCGGATTCTATTGGGTAAAGTTTCATGAGAGTATATTTCTTATTGAACAAATCTAGGAAATCCAATTTCCTTATACTAGAAATTTTTCCCTAAAATCTTTATAAGAATTTATTCCAGCGTAATCGAAGTGTTTCCAAAAATTTCCTGTTTGTCGAAGAAGTTGACAAAATATGTTCCTTTTGGAAAATGACTTTCATCAGAATTCAGAATTCCATAAACATTTGCCGGTTTTCCCTGAAAATCAACTGCTACTATAAAACTGTAAACCAAAGCTTTATCATTTCCGAATTCGATTAATTTATCTTCACCTAAAACCTTGTTTTTTTGATCCAAAACCTGAACATAAAAAATCCTTTTTCCGGTTTTTGCAATCGAATTTCCATTTATGGTAAAACTTACTTTGAGCTTTTGAGCATTTTTAGCTTTATCTGTTTCCAGTTCTTTTCCGGATTTTTTCTCAAGAAGTGCCACCACCTTAAAATTATTCATGGTTAGTTTTGAGGCATCTTTTAAAGTTGATTCCAACTTTTTTTGTTTAGAAACTAAAGTGTCATTTTCAGCCTTTTGCTGATACATAACCACATTTTGATTCTCAATTTCAGTTAATAAATTTTTATTTTGAGACTTTAGCTTTTTAACCTCCAACACGTTCGAACTTAATGAGAGTCTCAGGTCAGAAAGTTGATTGCGATATAACACTATTTGTTCCACCGAAGGATTCTTTGATGCTCTAATGATTTCCATTAGATTTTCAACATTTCTTTTCTCAATTTCTAATTGTTGCGATAATGATGTCTTCTCTAAAATTGCAACATCATAAGCCAATTTTAGAATGTTTAAAGAATCTAGTATATCTTTTTGAGCGAGTTCGCGTTCACTTAATTGTACTGTATTTTGTTTTTTATCTGTTATATTTTTAGACAAATCAAAATCAAGACTTGACTCTTTACTAAAAATATAAAATGTAGCACCTAATCCAAAAACAAATAATAGTGCAAAAAGTGATTTTATCCACCCATTTTTATAATGTTTTTTCATAATTACTCCTAACTTTCTGCAAAAATACCACAATTTTACTAGTTGAAATACGTATAAATACGGTATTTTAACTTAAAACAAACATTATTAGTAGCTTTAAAATTAAATATGCTTTTTATTTTCAACTGATCAAAAAAATAAGATTTATCTATCCTAAAATAGAATTTTATAAAACAAAATAACTTCTATCTATTTTAACATTTGTTATAATAATGTGAACCGTTATGGAAAAAGGTTTTTAAGTCGTATCTTTGCAGACAATTTCATTTGAACATTGAAACACAGCACATTAAAAATGTAATATTTTGATTACTGTTTTTAAAAGTGAATTTAAAATGAAAGAAAAAACAAATACCATATACAATGATAAAAGTTTCTGATACAGCCAAAAAGAAAATCATCGACTTGATGAAAGATGATGGTTTTGATGCCGCACACGACTATGTACGCGTAGGTGTGAAAAGTGGCGGATGCTCTGGTTTATCATATGATTTAAAATTTGATAAAACCAAAGGCGAAGACGATAAAATATTCGTAGACAACGACATAACAATTGCAGTGGAGAAAAAATCATTTCTATATTTAGCCGGAACAATCTTAGAATTTTCTGGAGGGCTAAACGGAAAAGGATTTGTATTCAATAATCCAAATGCAAGCAGAACTTGTGGTTGCGGAGAGTCATTCTCACTATAATTAACAAAGAATAACAAGACTAATAAAGAGTAATTTCTTTGAAATTTTTGAAAAATTACATCTTTAAATCTTTACATCAAAAATGAGCAAATACACAGAAGACGATTTAAAAATCGAACTCGAAACTAAAGAATACGAATACGGGTTCTACACCGACATCGAATCGGAGACGTTTCCTATTGGCTTAAACGAAGATATCGTGCGAGCTATTTCTCTTAAAAAAGAAGAACCGGAATGGATGACTGATTGGCGTATCGAAGCTTTCCGTGCATGGAAAGAAATGATTGAGCCGGAATGGGCAAATGTTCATTATCAAAAACCAGATTTCCAGGCTATTTCTTACTATTCAGCTCCAAAACAAGTAGATCCTACTAAAACATTAGACGATGTAGATCCGGAACTTTTAGAAATGTACAAAAAGTTGGGAATCTCTGTCGATGAACAAAAAATGATGAACAATGTCGCTATGGATATTGTTGTCGATTCTGTTTCTGTAGCTACTACTTTCAAAAAAACTTTGGGAGAAAAAGGAATTATCTTTTGTCCGATTTCTGAAGCTATCAAAGAGCACCCTGAATTGGTAAAAAAATATTTAGGAACTGTTGTCCCTCAAAAAGACAACTTTTACGCAGCACTAAACTCAGCAGTTTTCTCTGACGGAAGTTTCTGTTATATTCCAAAAGGCGTTCGTTGCCCAATGGAACTTTCAACTTATTTCAGAATCAATCAGGCTGGAACAGGACAATTCGAAAGAACGCTTGTTATTGCTGATGCAGGAAGCTACGTTTCTTATTTAGAAGGCTGTACGGCTCCAAGTCGTGACGAAAACCAATTGCACGCTGCTGTGGTTGAACTAATCGCTTTGGATGATGCCGAAATTAAATATTCTACCGTTCAAAACTGGTTCCCTGGAAACAAAGAAGGAAAAGGTGGAGTTTATAATTTCGTAACTAAAAGAGGTTTATGCGAAACAAACGCTAAAATTTCATGGACACAAGTAGAAACAGGTTCTGCTGTAACCTGGAAATATCCTTCTTGTATATTAAAAGGAGACAATTCGGTAGGAGAATTTTATTCGATTGCCGTTACCAATAATTACCAACAGGCAGATACAGGAACTAAAATGATCCATTTAGGTAAAAACACTAAATCGACTATTATTTCTAAAGGTATTTCGGCTGGTAAATCACAAAACAGTTACCGTGGATTAGTGCAAATTAGCCCAAGAGCTGAGAACGCAAGAAACTTTTCGCAATGTGATTCATTATTAATGGGTAACAATTGTGGAGCGCATACTTTCCCTTATATTGAAAGTAAAAATCCATCGGCTAAAATAGAGCACGAAGCAACTACAAGTAAAATTGGAGAAGATCAGGTTTTTTATTGCAACCAAAGAGGTATCCCGACTGAAAAAGCGATTGCCTTAATTGTAAACGGTTTCAGTAAAGATGTATTGAACAAATTACCAATGGAATTTGCTGTTGAAGCTCAAAAATTATTAGAGATTTCTTTAGAAGGATCTGTTGGATAAATGAAAGATGGAAAGCAAAAAAGTCATCATTTTAGGTTCAGCCAGAAAAAACGGAAACACAACAAAAATTGTCGATGAAATTGCAAAAGAATCGGTAATTGATGTGATTGACTTAAGTGATTATAATATTTCTCATTATGATTACGAAAGCAAAAACAGAGAAGACGATTTTCTTCCTTTAATTAGAAGAATACTTGAAGATTACGACACTTTAATTTTTGCAACGCCCATATATTGGTATAATATGAGTGGAATAATGAAGGTTTTCTTTGATCGCTTTTCGGATTTAATCCGAATTGAAAAAGAAACCGGACGAAAGCTTAGAGGGAAGAAAATTGGTGTGATATCAAATTCACACGACAACGAAATTGAAGAGAGTTTTTACATTCCGTTCAAAAAAACAGCCGATTATTTAGGCATGGAATATTTAGGACACGCGCATTTTAATGCCAACATCCTGAACCAAACAACAAAAATAGAATTGACATTTATATAAAAATAAAAAACAATGTTATCAATAAAAAACCTTCACGCCGGAATTGGTGATAAAGAAATCCTTAAAGGAATTAATATAGAAGTTAAAGCTGGCGAAGTACACGCTATCATGGGACCAAACGGTTCTGGAAAAAGTACACTTTCGGCTGTAATTGCCGGAAACGAAAACTACGAAGTTACTGACGGACAAGTTTTCCTTGACGGAGAAGATCTTGCTGATCTTGCTCCTGAAGAAAGAGCACACAAAGGAGTTTTCCTTTCGTTTCAATATCCTGTAGAAATTCCTGGAGTAAGCGTAACGAACTTCATGAAAACTGCCATCAACGAAACTCGTAAAGCAAACGGACAAGAAGAAATGCCGGCTAACGAAATGCTAAAAGTAATTCGTGAGAAATCTGAATTATTAGAAATCGATCGTAAATTTTTATCTCGTTCTTTAAACGAAGGTTTTTCAGGAGGAGAGAAAAAAAGAAACGAGATTTTTCAAATGGCTATGTTAGAACCAAAATTGGCTATCCTTGACGAAACCGATTCTGGTCTTGATATTGATGCTTTAAGAATTGTGGCTAACGGAGTTAACAAATTAAAAAGCGAGAAAAACGCAATTATCGTTATCACGCACTACCAACGTTTGTTAGATTATATCGTTCCGGATTTCGTTCACGTTCTTTACAACGGAAGAATCGTAAAATCTGGCGGAAAAGAATTGGCTTACGAATTGGAAGAAAAAGGATACGACTGGATTAAAGCGGAGAATTAAATTTTTGTTTCAGGTTTCAGGTTTTTTTAGTTTCAAGTTACAAGCTATATTTGTAAGTTTTAACTTAAAAATATAAAAACAGAAATGGCAACAATAAATAGATTTGAAGATTTAGAAATTTGGAAAGAAGCTCGAAGATTAGCAAAAGAAATTCATCTTATTGCAGTTCAAACAGAGTTAAGATCAGATCTCAGATTTAAAAATCAAATCAAAGATTCTTCGGGGTCTGTAATGGACAATATCGCTGAAGGTTTTGAAAGAGATGGAAATTTAGAGTTTCGACAATTTTTATCAATCGCAAAAGGCTCAGCCGGAGAAACAAGATCTCAGTTATATCGGGTTTTTGATTTTGAATATATTTCAGAACAAAAATTCGAAGTTTTAAAAACAGATTATGAAAATTTAAGTGGCAAAATAAAAAACTTTATCACTTATCTAAATAAAAAGGATTTCAAAGGAAATAAGTTTCAATAAAAAACCTGAAACATTAAACCTGAAACAATACGGATTCAAAGGAAGTAAGTCTCAACAGGCAACCTGAAACTTGAAACCTGAAACACCGAAGGAAACAAAACAAAATGGATTTAAAAGAAAAATTAGTATCGTCTTTTATGGCTTTTGAAGAGCGTGT
>RCUJ01001659.1_pt1 | contig 11608 bp, 10 predicted proteins | sample 2166321 | NCBI WGS metagenome assembly RCUJ01 (sample SAMN09932808, study PRJNA488358) | compost metagenome | feature: garden; material: soil; isolation source: compost soil in an enriched community after 118 h of incubation | place: Germany: Experimental Botanical Garden Goettingen | collected... | reverse complement strand
CGCTGCGCCAACTGGAAACCGAAGGCCTGGTGGCGTATCACCTGAACCGGGGCGCGGTTGTCATCCGCATGGACGTGGACCAGATCTGCGAACTGCTCGACATCCGTATCGCGCTGGAAGGCTATGCCGTGCGCGCCGCCGTGCCCAACATGGCGCGGGCCGATCTGGACAACCTGGAAGCCATCCTCAAGGCCTATGACGAGGCCGATTCCGTGTCGCAATGGGCCGAACTGAACCGCCGCTTCCATCTGGCCTTGTGCGCGCCCGCGAACAACACGCGGCTGCGCCGGTTGATCGAGGAATACGGCTTGAATACCGACCGCTACACGCACGAGATGATGTCGCAGGCCACCGGAAAGGAAGGTCCGCAGGCGGATCACTACCGCATCCTGGAAGCCTGTCGCCAGCAGGACGCCGCGCTGGCGGCGAGCCTGGTCGAAGCGCACATCATCGAAACCAAGAAGAATCTGGTGGCCATGCACCGCATGCGCCAGGACGGCTGAACGGCGAAGGCCCGCACCGGGCGGGCCTTCAGGTCTATCAGGACCTAAGCAGCAAGGCGCCTACGCCGCCCGGCCGCCCAGATACAGCTCGCGCACCTGCTCGTCGTTCATCAATGCCTGCGCCTCGCCCGTGATGGCGACGGTGCCCATCGACAGCACATACGCGCGGTCGGATATCCGCAGCGCTTCCATGGCGTTTTGCTCCACCATCAGAATCGTCACGTCTTCCTTGGCGCGGATGCGCTGGATGGCTTCGAACACTTCGCCCAGCGTCTTGGGCGACAGGCCGGCCGAGGGTTCGTCCAGCAGCAGCAGGCCGGGCGACGGCATCAGCGCGCGCGCCAGCGCCAGAATTTGCCGTTCACCACCCGACAGAGACGCGGCGGGGGCGTCCAGCTTGCGTTGCAGCACGGGGTAGTGCTCGCACAAGGTACGCACGCGCGCCGCGCACTGCGCCTTGTCCAACGCATTCCCGCCCACCAGCAGGTTTTCCCGCACCGACAGCGCGGTGAAGACGTTCTCGGTCTGCGGCACGAAGCCCAGGCCATGGCGCAGGATTTTCTCGTGCACCGGAAAGCGCGAGATGTCCTTGTCGCCCAGCATGACGCGGCCCTCGCGGGGTTTCAGATACCCGGCGATGGTCTTCAACAGGGTCGACTTGCCGCAGCCGTTCGGCCCCAGCAGCGTCACGATTTCCGCCTTGCCGGCATACAGCGAAATGCCGCGCAGGATGTCCACGTCGCGCGTGTAGCCGGCGACGACGTTGTCCACTTCGATCATTTTTTCTCTCATCACGCGGCCCCCATGCGCAACACGGGCGAGGCATTGGCGCCGGCGGCGGGCTTGGCGGCGGCGCCGCCCAGATACGCTTCCAGCACGCGCTCATTGGAGGCCAGCTCGTCGGGTCGGCAGTCGGCCACGATGTGGCCTCGGTCCAGCACGATGCAGCGGTGGCAGACTTCGCGGATGAAATGCATGTCATGCTCGACGATCACGATCGTCATACCGGCCTGGTTCAAGCGCTGCAAGGCGCCGACGATGTCGCTGCGCAGATTCGGATGCACGCCCGCGGTGGGCTCGTCCAGCATCAGCATGCGCGGATGCGCCATCAGCGCGCAGACGATGCCCAGCAGCTTTTTCTGTCCGCCCGAGATTGCGGCGGCGGATAGGTCGCGCACCGGCGTCAGCAGCAGTTGCTCCAGCAGCGCGTCGGCCTGCGCCCGCGCGCGGGCTTCCGCCTGCCGCGCCGCCCGCGTGCCGAACAGGCTTTCCCAGACGCCGTGGTGTTCCACCGAGGCGGCCATGGCCACTTCGGCCACCGACATCTTGCGCGGCATCGAGGGCAACTGAAAGCTGCGCGCGATACCGGCACGGACGATCTGGTGCGCGCTGAGCTTGTCGATGCGCTGGCCTTCGAACAGGACGCTGCCCGCGTCGATGGATTCGAAACCGGTAATGGTGTTCAGCAGCGTGCTCTTGCCCGAACCGTTCGGGCCCAGCAGGCCCACGATTTCGCCGGGGCGAATCGCAAAGCCCACTTTTTCCAGCACGCGATTGCCGCCAAACGCCTTGGCCACCGAATCGACCTGCAATGCATAAGGGGTGGTCATGGCATTTTCCTCATCTTTTCCGGCAGCAGCCCTTCGCTGCGCCACAACAGGCATCCCAGCAGAATGAATCCGATCAAGCCCAGGCGCAGCGCGCCGGCAATGTCGGAGCCAAAGCCGAATGCATCCTTGGCGAACGGCACCAGCGTGTAGGCGGTCTGCACCAGCACCACGCCCAGCACCACGCCAGAGAAATTACCGATACCGCCAATCATCAACATGGTCCAGAGCAGGAAGGTTTCCGACGCCAGCAGATAGTCGGGGCCGACAAAGCTCATGTAGTGCGCGTAGAGCGAGCCCGCCAGCGCCGTGACCGCCGCGCCCGCCATGACGGCGCGGGACTTCAAGGACATCAGGTCGTAGCCCATGCAGGCCGCCAGCTTCGGTTCTTCGCGCATCACCCGCAAGGCGCGGCCGAAGCGGCTGTAGGCCAGCCTGCGCAGCAACACGGCGGCGGCTGCCGCCAATACCAGCACCAGGCCCAGGAACGCCAGCGCGCCGCTCTTGCCGTCCATGCCGCCGAACACGGCGGGAATGCCGCTGATGCCCTGCGCGCCATTGGTCAGCCAGAGTTCGTTGGTGGCGATGGTGCGGATGATCTCGGCAATGGCCAGCGTGGCGATGCCCCAGTAGTCGGCCGCTAATTGCTTGCCCAGCCGCGCAATGCCCCAGCCCAGCGCCATGGCGACGGCCACGCCGGCCGCGGCGCCCAACGCCGGATGCCAGCCCGCGTGCACGGCGATGCCGGTGCCGTAGGCGCCAATGCCCGCGAAGGCGATGTGGCCGAAATTCAGCAAGCCGGCCAGGCCTGCCTGCAAGTTCAGGCCCAACGCCATCAAGGCGAAGATGGCGCCGAAGGTCAACGAAGAAATCAGGAAATCAAACACGGCGCACCTCGCGGTCAAACAGGCCGTAGGGCTTGAACAGCAAGGCCAGCAGCAGGATCAGGAACGACGCCGCGCTGATGTAGGCCACGGGCAGGAACGCCACCGGCTTGGCGTAGAGCCAGCCGAAGTTCAGGTTGGTCACCAGCGTTTCGGTGAGCGCAATCAAGAACGCGCCCGCGACCGCGCCCAAGGGGTTGCCCAGGCCGCCCAGAATGGCGGCGGCGAACACGGGCAGCAGCAGGTCGGTGCCCAGGTTGATGTGCGCGCCCGTGGACAAGGCCAGCAAGCCGCCGCCCAGGCCGGCCAGCGCGCCGCTGGCAAACGCCACCTGGCAGGTAATGCGCGAGGCGTTCAAGCCACTGGCGTCGGCCAGCGCGGGGTTGCACGACAGCGCGCGCATGGCGCGTCCGGCGCGGGTGTAGAACAACAGCAGCGTGAAGGCCGCCAGCAGCACGGCCGTGGTCGAGACGGCGGCGATTTGCGTCACGGTTACGCTGGCATCACCCAGCCAGATCGGCTCGGACAGAGGCAGGTTGAACATCAGCGGGAACGAACCCGCGATGCCTTGGCAGAACGCAATCAGCAGCATGGACAGCGCCAGCGAGCCGATCATGGTGATGGCGGGCCCCGCGCGCAGCAGGCGGCGGAACACCAGCAGGTGAAAGGCCAGCGCCATGGCGCCGGTCAGCAAGCTTGCTGCCAGCAGCGCCAGCGGCAGGGGCAGGGCCACGGCGCTTAGCGCGTAGGTAAGGTACGCGCCCACCATGGCGTATTGCACGTGGGCGATGTTCGGAAACTTGACCAGCCCATACACCATGCTCAGGCCCAGCGCGATCAGCGCAAGGTCCGAGCTGCGTAGCAGCGTGTCGACGAGAATCTGGGTCATCTTGTTGACTCGTAAGACGGTGGGGAAAGCCGGCGAGGGAAGACGGCAGGGGAAGACGGCGCGAAAAAAAGGCCGGCGCCATTCCCCAACGGCGCCGGCCAAGGCCTTATCAACGTACGACGATCTTGCCTTGATCGGACTTCAGCTTGGCGTAGGGCGGGTCGATGCGCTGGCGGTCGCTGTCGAACTTGATGAAGCCCGTGACGCCTTCGTAGCCCTTCTGGCCCAGTTGGGTCAGCGCGGCCTGGATGTCGGCGGGCGCGGTGGACTTCGCCTGGTTCATGGCGGCGGCGGTCAGCAGCACGGCGTCATAGGCGTAGCCGGTGTAAGACGTCTTGAAGCCGTCCTTGTAGCGGGCCTTGAACGCTTCGGCGTATTCGCGGCCCTTGGGACCCAGCACCGAGCCCACTTCCATGCCGATCTGGCCTTGCGCGATGTTGGCCGGCGTGTCGCTCAGGCACATGCTCAGCAAGATGCCGTACCACGGCGTCTTGCGCAGGCCCAGTTCGAAGGCCTCGCGATTGATCACGGCCGATTCCTGGCCGTAGGCGGTGTAGATGTAGGCGTCGGGCTTGCTGCGCGACATCTGTTGCAGCTCGCGGCGGTAGGTGGACTGGCCGGCCGTGTACAGCACTTCGGTCACGATCTTGCCGCCCAGCTTTTCGAATTCTTCCTTGTAGCCATGCGCCACGCCCTGGCCGTAGGCGTTGTTGGGCGCGATGATGGCGACGTTGCGGTAGCCCTGGTCCCAGGTGTCCTTGGCCGAGAAGCGGTTGCCCTTGTCTTCCAGGCCGATCAGGTTGAAGGACGTGGCGCCCAGGTCGCGGATCTTGACGCTGGTGCTGGCGATGTTGATGTGTGTCACGCCTTCCTTCACCAGGTACTGGCCCAGCGGAATGGAAATGCCCGACGAGTATTCGCCGATCACCACCGGCACCTTGTCCACGCTGACCAGCTTGCGCGCGGCGTTCAAGGCGGTGGTGGGGTTGCCGCCCGAGTCTTCGATGACCACGGCGAACTTCTTACCCATCACGCCGCCGTCGGCATTGACCTTTTCCACGGCCAGGTCCACGGCGCGGCGTACATCTTCACCGACGGTGGCGTTGGCGCCGGTCAAGGACAGGACCGCGCCCATCTTCACGGTTTCCTGCGCCTGCGCGCCGGCGCCGGCCAGCGACAACATCAGGCAGGAGGCGCCCAACAGCGGGCGGACGTTGAATTTCATGGTGTGTTCCCCTCGAAGATTTGCCGGCCCAGCGTCTGGTGCGCGTCGGGGCCGGCGGTGCTGGTAAGGCCGGGGGCAGTGCCCACGGCTTGCATACGAGGGCAGGTTTATGGATACCAAAACTACAGATTGCATCCAATCCGGCTCAAGTGGATGCAAATATACGAGGCGCGGGCCTCGCCAACAATATGGGGTTAACCCGTTACTTGCTGTTTCAAACGGCGTTTGGGGGGGCGGGTTGCACCTTTGTTCCACCCCTGAAACAACCGCGCCCGCCGACGGAGGCCGTGGGCGGGCGCTTCAAGCAGGTCGGACCAGACGATCAGTACATGTGCTGGCCGCCATTCATGGCGACATTGCTGCCGGTCATGAACCCGGCGGCGTCGCTGCAAATGAACGCCACCAGCGCGGCAACCTCTTCGGGCTGGCCGAGCCGCCCGACCGGGATCTGCGGCAGTATCTTTTCCTTCAAGACGTCTTCGGGCACCGCCTGCACCATGCGCGTGTCCAGGTAACCCGGCGACACGGTGTTGACGGTGACGCCCTTGCTGGCCAGTTCCAGCGCCAGCGCCTTGGTGAAGCCATGAATGCCGGCCTTCGACGCGGCGTAGTTGGTCTGGCCGAACGCGCCCTTGCTGCCGTTCACGGACGAAATATTCACGATGCGGCCCCACCCTCGCGCCGCCATGCCGGCGCATAGCGGCTGCGTCATGTGGAACAGGGAATCCAGGTTGCTGTGCATGACCTCGGTCCACTGTTCCAGGCTCATCTTGGCCAGCCGGGCATCGCGCGTGATGCCCGCGTTGTTGACCAGGATGTCGATGGTTCGCTCGTCCTGTTCCAGCCGCTGCATCAGCGCCTGGCACGAGGCATGGTCGCCCACGTCCACCTGGTAAAGCGCGAAGCGGCGGCCGCGCGATGCTTCGTCTTCCGCCCAGGCGCGCGCGGCGTTTTCGCTGGTGTGATAGGTCGCGATGACGTCGTGGCCGGCGTCGTGCAAGGCCTGCGCGATGGCCTGGCCCAGGCCACCCGCGCCGCCCGTCACCAGTGCTGTGCGTTTAACCGTCATGGTGCGCTCCTGCTTGGCTTGCATCGCGCATGGCCGAGCATGCGGCGGCCATCTGGTCGGACATGGCTGACCAGATTTGCGTCATCGGCGACGAGGCCAGCGACATGTCGCCGCTCGTGGCAAGCTTGAACCAGCCGCTCATGGCTTCGCCCAGCCCGGCCGCCAGCGCCGCTTGTTCTTGCAGCGCCGCGTGCGTGATGGCCTGGCTGGCTTCCAACTGGCTTTGCCATTGCTTGCGGGTGATTTCGCCCCACGCGGGCGCGATGTTTTGCCAGCCGCCGGACTGCTGCAGCGGACTCAGCGCGGACAAGTATTTGGTGGCGTTCTCGTCGGTCAGGCGCCGGCCAAGTTCCAGCCAGCGTTGTTGGCTGTCTTGCGCAAGCTGCGCCAGCCGTTGGCAGTAGGCGGCGTTGGCGCCGGCGATTCCTTGGGGTGTAGAGGCAGTAGGTTTCTTCATCATCCGTCCTTGTCGAAGTGGGTAAGGGGTAACGAATCAGTCCTCAAGCCGTCAGGTTGGGGGCAGCCGGCGCGATGCACCCGGCATGAGTCAACAATAGCCCAGCGCGGACCCGTAATACCAGTCTGCGTCCGTCGTCTCTTTGTCGTCCGGGGCTTGCGCGCAAGCGCGTCATGGCGGGTGATCGATCTGTCGAAGAAATGGCGCCAAAGTAACTTGACGTTACGCCATGCTTGGTGTGTCATGCAGCGACGCAGTATTGGCGCTGCTTGGACTTTTCAGCGAGGCGGTTTTGCCCACATCAGGAATGACGGTTCGTGTGCCTTCCTGGAGATATCTGCCGGTGGCCTTTGCCTTGGTGCTTCCGGTTGTGTTGTGCGCCGTTGAAACCTGGTTCTATGCCAAGAAGCAGCAGCGCACGGAAGCCGAAGCGGCCGCGCAGATTGTCCGCGTGCAAGTCGAAAACATACTGGCGCAGGCTTGGCCCGTGTTGGACCAGGTGGCGGACCTTACACCGCAGCCCTGTGCCGACGTGTTGCCCCAACTGCGCCGCTGGGGCACGCTGAACCCGTATTTTCGCTCCCTGGTCTTGTCGAACGACAGGCACATCTATTGTTCGTCGGCCGTCGGCGAAGTGGATTTCGAACTGGGCGATTTTCGCCAATGGCCCATCGACGGCACGCCCGACCGCTGGCTGTTTTCCGTGGTGGGCACCCCGTTGGCGCCGGATCGCCCCGCCATCCTGCTGGGCAAGCCGGGCGCGCCCGGATACAGCGGCGCCGTCGCCGTGGATGGCCGTTATGTGCTGGACTTGCTCAACGCCGTCGCGACCTTGGGCGACTATCGCCTGGAACTGATCGTGGGCAAGGGAGCGCCGATCCGCAGCGATTCCTGGCGCGCGTCCGACGCGGGTGTTGAGCTCGTGTATGACGAGGTCACGCGCAACAATGGGCGCGTGGCGCTGACCATCCATGTGAAGGCGCCCACCGCCAGCCTGATCGACGCCTGGCGGCAGCTTTTGCTGGGCTATCTGCCCGCGGCCTTGTTGATTGGCGCGGGCTTGGCATTCGCCGCCTATCGGCTGCAACTGAACCGGCTGTCGTTCAAGGAGCAGTTGCGCCGCGCCATGCTCGCCGATGAATTCCAGGTGCACTATCAACCCGTGTATGGGCAACTGACGGGGCAGTGCGAAGGCGTCGAAGCGCTGATGCGTTGGAACCGCCCGGGCGTGGGCTTCGTGCGTCCGGACATCTTCATCGCAGCGGCCGAGGAAGAGGGCATGATCATTCCCTTGACCCAGCACCTGCTGCGCTTGATCGAGCGCGACATGCAGTCCTGGGTAACGCCGCCCGATTTTCATGTGGGCGTGAACATCGCGCCTGAACATCTGTCCAGCAATGTACTGGTGTCCGACATCCAGGCGTTCGTGGCCAAGGTCGCGAAGCGCCGGCCGTTGATTGTGCTTGAGATCACCGAGCGCAGCCTGATCTCGGACAGCGGTCAGGCCCGCAGCAATATCGATGCGCTACGCGCGGCGGGCGTGCGCGTGGCCATCGATGATTTCGGCACCGGCCATTGCTCGCTGTCGTACCTGCAGAAGTTTCCGGTGGATTATTTGAAGATCGACAAGGGCTTCGTGCACGCGATCCTGCCGACCGGGGAAGACGCGCCGGTGCTCGACGTGATCATTACGCTGGCGCATCGTCTGAATCTGGCGGTGGTGGCCGAAGGCGTCGAAACGCAAGAGCAGTTCGATTATCTGACCGCGCGCGGCGTGGCCTTCATTCAGGGATATTTGTTTGCGCGGCCCATGCCATCGGCCGATTTCGTGCCGTGGTATCCGCAGCATTCACCACCCGGCGCGCAGGCGGCGTAGCGGCTGTGCTGGCCGTGGCTGCGAAGGCAGCCGGCAAAGAAGGGCGGTTGGTAAAGCAAGGCAGCCGGCAATGAAGGGCCGCCGGCAACTCAGGCGGGTTTCGCCTGCGGATCGACCTTGGCGAAGAACAGGTCCGTAATCGCTTGGCCGTCCATGGGTTCGCCGTTGATGGCGCGCGCCAGCAACTCCGCGCCCAGCAATTGCACCGAAAACACCAAGTCCGGCTGCACACGCCGGATCTTCTCCAGGTGTTTGCTGGTGTTGACCAACGCCACCGTCTTCGCGCCGCCTTCGCCCGTGGCTTCCTTGGCCGCCAACACGATGAATGCGTTCTCGGCGTCGTCGTCGCGCAGCGCCAGCACGTAGCGCGCGCGCGTCACGCCGGCGCTGTGCAAGACTTCCACGCTGGACGGATCGCCTTCGATCAGGTCCGTGGCGGCGGGGTATTCGTGCGGCGTGCCGGGCGGCACGATCACGGTGACTTCGTCGCCCCGGCGGCGCAGTCCGGCATAGACGCTAAGCGCCAGCGGTGTGGCGCCCGCGATGATGATGTGGTTTTTTCTCATGGCGGTGGAAAACCTGCCTTTGACGAGCCGTTTCAAATTGCCGCCGATCACCGGGCCGGCAATCGCGCTGATGGACGTGGCGAATACGGTAATGCCAAGAATGATAATCGACGCGGTGAACAGCCTGGCCGTGATGCTGTGCGGCGTGATGTCGCCATAGCCCACCGTGGACATGGACACGATGGCGAAGTAGAACGCCGTGCCCACGTCCTGCACCGGCGGGTTGAATTCGTTGCCCAGGTACAGCGTGCCGAAGACCGCGTAGATCAGCAGCGACAGCACGCTGACCAACGCAAACAGCGAACCCGCCGTGACGCTCGCGCGGTCAAAGCGCCGCCAATAGACGATCAGCGCAATCAGCAGCACCAGCGTGTACACGCCCAGCCCCGCGCGCCCGGCCTCGCCAAGAATCGCAAAGGTGCCGATACCGATCAGCAGCACCAGCGAGAACGCCCACGCGATCCGCGCTTTGAGGATCAGGCCGATGGCAATCACTTGCAGGCCCACGCCCAGCACCAGCCGTGGAATCTCCAGCAGCCCGACCACGCGCATCACTTCATGCCAGTTGTCCAGCGCAAGCCAAAACGAATATTCGCGTGCGCGCACCTCGCGCAGCACGGGATGCATGAAGGCATAGCCGTCCAGCGCGACCAGGATGGCCAGGCACCAGTTGGGCGAAAACAGCGCCCGCAGTTTCTTGAACCGGCGTGACAGCGTAGGGGAGTTCAGGGGCATTGGACTGATCCTTTAGTCCGCATTTTAGGACGATGCGACAAGAGGCCCTGCTATATCAAATAGGTATGGAAGACTATCAACAAAGAATTACTGGATTCCCGGGCCAAGTCATAAACTTCGTTCATCACGCGGCTATCGAAGTGGAAAACCGCTGATATGGATGGAAGGTCAGCCAGTAGTCGGGGCAGGCCCGAGATCCAGGCGTTGATCACGTTGCAGCTTGCGTGGGGACTAGAGACCCGGCGCAAGTTCACGGTCGGACCGTGCGTGAGCAGTATGAGGCACGAATGTTGGAATCGCGTGATCCAGGTAGAAGGCATCAGTGCCGGCTGATGACTCCGGGTTCACGTGTTGTTTTAGCGCGGCGTCTTACCTCTCGGGGGCAGCGCCGCGTTTTTTTCGCCTGTGTTCAGTCGGTTCAATGATGAACAGGCAAGGCCCTACGGGCTACCTCAATTCGCCGCGTCCGCATCCTCGGTCTCGCGGCGCCATTCTTCCAGCCCCTCTTGGCGGCTGTCTTCCCCCGAAGCCCGATAGTCCAGATCCAGCGTGATGTCCGCGGCGAACATATAGCCCCAGCCATGCACCGCGCGGATCGGCAACGTCATTTGATTGGCGGCGGCCTTGCGACGCAGGCGGCTGATCATCACGTCCACGAAGCGTCGGCGCGTGATGCCGCTGTCGGCATCGTCGGCCCCGTCGGCGTAGAAAGCGTCGCGGCTGACCTTGCGGTCCGGCGCTGTCACCAGCCGCGACAGGAAATCCCGTTCTCCCGTCGTCAAGCCCAGTGTGCGGCCCATTGGGCTGATCAACGTCCAACCCTTGTTCGCCAGCCGCCAGGCTTCCTGAGTGGGCTCTTCGGCGTGCGTGTCGGTGGTGGTTTCCATGCCGTCCAAGCCCACCGCGCGGCGCACCAACGCTTGTAGCGCCGCCGCCAATTCCAGGCCCGTGACGTCAGGGGGCAGGCAGGCATCCGCGCCGCAGAGCAGCGTGCGGATGCGGCTTTCCGAGTCGGTGAACGCGGCGATCGCCACGATGCCCAAGCCCCGGTCCACCGCCCGCAAGCGCACGGCGGCGTTGTGGATATCGGAAAGCGGCGCGTCCAATACCACCAGCGGGCTGGGGCGTCGGGAGTAGCGGTCGTAGACGTCGATCAAGTCATGACAGCGGCGTACGCAGAAACCCAAATGAGATAAGGCGTCCACAAGCCTGGTGTGCTTGGCATCGTCATTGCCAAGGAAAATGACATCCAGCGTGTTATTCATTGATGCTTCCAATGAGGGGCGCGGCGTAAGACGGCGCGCCATGACGAGACCGTGCGGCGGTGTTTTTTTGAAGGTGGGCAGGGAATCCGGCCGGTTGCTTGTCCCATGCTGGCCGCCAGGGGCCGGTGGACCAAATGCCGTCTTGAAGTCACGCCCGTGTTTCATTTAAACACGGGCGTGTTTTTTTGTGAAGATACGTTTCTGTAGTTTCTGATGGTAACCGTGAGCGGGTCTGTCCCCCGATGGAAGCGCTTGAAACGGTGATTGTTTTCGTGCCCTTGCGTGGTTAGGGTCAGGAATTATTAAGTATTACCGATACATTATTTTCTATTTTCCATACCAAATCGCCCATAAACTCGACCCGGATTTTTTGGACAAGCGGTCCAGTGGCACTGGCGGCGCTTGTGGGTTGTACCCAGCGGGTTGGGCAGTTAAGTCAATGCCAGATATGGATTTTTTTAAAAATGGGCAGCGCCGGACAAGGCGGGCGGCGCACGTCGAGCCGACAGGCAAGCGCGCGAATAGTGCGATT
>RCUJ01001658.1_pt1 | contig 11608 bp, 7 predicted proteins | sample 2166321 | NCBI WGS metagenome assembly RCUJ01 (sample SAMN09932808, study PRJNA488358) | compost metagenome | feature: garden; material: soil; isolation source: compost soil in an enriched community after 118 h of incubation | place: Germany: Experimental Botanical Garden Goettingen | collected... | reverse complement strand
CCGAGATCGATGACGAAGGGACTGGCGCTTTCGGAGAAACCGATCGGATCCTTGAAGTAACCGGAGATCAACTTCTTCTGTTCGGGGGTAGCCACGGACATCAGCCACATCACCAGGAAGAACGCCATCATCGCCGTGGCGAAGTCGGCGAAGGCGATTTTCCAGGCCCCGCCATGGTGGCCAGCAGCGGTCTTCTTCACCCGCTTGACGATGATCGGCTGATTGTTATCCATTTTCCGTCAGTTTCCGCGCATCGCCTGCTCGAGCTCGGAGAAACTCGGGCGATGGGCCGGGTAGAGCACCTTGCGCGAGAACTCGACGGCCAGCGAGGGCGGCATGCCGGACGCAGAGGCGACCAGACCGGCCTTGATCGCTTCGAATACATTGATCTCTTCCTTGGCGTCATGCTCCAGCGCCGCAGCCAGCGGACCGAAGAAGCCGTAGGAAGCGAGAATACCGAGGAAGGTACCGACCAGCGCCGAGCCGACCTTGTAGCCAATCATGGCATTGTCGGCTTCGGCCAGGATCGACATGGTGATCACGATCCCCAGCACTGCGGCGACGATGCCCATGGCCGGCATGCCATCGGCGACCTTGGCCACGGCATGCGAGGGATGCTCGAGTTCTTCCTTGAGACTGGCGATCTCCATGTCGAACAAGCCTTCCAGCTCATGCGGCGCCATGTTGCCGGAGGACATGATGCGCAGGTAATCGCAGATATAGGCCGTTATCCGCTGGTCCTTGAGGATGCCCGGATACTTGCTGAAGATCGGGCTGGCCTCAGGCTCCTCGATGTCGGCCTCGATGGCCATCATGCCTTCGCGCCGGCTCTTGTTGAGGATTTCGTAGACCAGCTTGAGCACGTCCAGGTAATAGGCGTGGCTGAAGCGCGAACTGAACATGCTCAGGGATTTCTTGAACACGCGCATGAACATGCTGCCCGGGTTGGCCTGCAGAAAAGCCCCCAACGCGGCACCGCCGATGATCAAGACTTCAAATGGATGCACCAGCGCCATGAACTGACCGCCGGACAGCATGAACCCGCCGAGCACGCTAGCAATTACAACGATGATGCCAATGATTTTTGCCATAGAGAGGAAACTTGCCAGAGCCTGGAGTGAGGGTTATGCAAAACAACCCTTCTATTTATCGGAACTTATGCGCGAGACTATAGCCAGTTAAGTCTAAAAGCCAGCATGGCTAAGCACCGATGCCTATCTCCAAACCCCTACCGCGCACCCTCGAAGACTGGCTCGAACGGCTGGAGAAACAGTTGCTGCCGGTGCCGGTCGAAAACCACCTGAATGTCTGTCGCGCCCTGTCCGACAACCGCCGCTCGCTGCGTGAAATAGCCGACTTGATGCAGGCCAGCCCGGCCCTGGCCTTGAGCGTGCTGCGCGAGGCCAATCGCCAGGCCGGCAGTTTCAGCACCCCTGCCGAAAGCCTGGAAAGCGCGCTCAGCCGCCTGGGATTGCAGCGCACCCTGGAGCTGGTCAAACGCCAACCCGCTCGCCCGCTCGAGGAAATCCCCCTGGCCCTGCGGCAGATCCAATTGATCAGCCAACACGCCGCGCAGCAAGCCAGCGGTTTGTTCAGCGCGCGCCTGGCGCGGCTCTGGCAGGAGATCCACTGGGGCAGCCTGTTGTTTCTCGCGCCGGTCTGGTCGTTGCTGGCGGCCCATCCCGAGCTGTTCGAGCAATGGGAGCAACGCGTGCTGGCCCACGCCGAGCCGGCCGCCACCGTCGAGCAGGATCTGCTCGGTGTCCCTCTGCTGCCCCTGTGTCTGGCCTTGGCCGAGCGCTGGCGCCTGCCCGACTGGGTGATCCAGGGCTACCGCCTGCTGGTTGAAGACCGCCGCCAACTGGTCAAGGCGCTGCACATCGCCCGCGACAATCAACACCCGCTGCACCAGCAGCAAATGCTCGATGCCGATATTCCTCTGCGGCGCTGGCTGACCCGGCCCGCCAACAGCATCCTGCTGGCCAACGGCCTGGCACTGTCTGCCCACCACGCCTGGAACAGCCCGCACAGCCTGCGCTGGCAGCATCTGACCGGACTCTACCTGCAGCTGCCGCTGAGCGATGTGCAGCAACAGATTCACCAGCACGCGGCGCAGGGCGCCCGCCAGCAAGCCACCACAGGACTCTGGCACCCCGCCCAGGCGTTGCTCTGGCCCTGGGATGCCCGGCGCCTGCAACACAACGCCCCCGCTCCAGCAGCGAAGACAGCGCCGGCAGACAATGGCTGGCGGCAGCATTGCGCGCAATTGCTCGCCCAGCCGAGTGCGTTCCACAACCTCGACCAGCTCACCAGCAGCATCACTCAAGCCCTGCAGGCCTGCGGCCTGTCGCGAGTGCTGCTGCTCCTGGCCGACCGCAGCCACAGCCGTCTGCGCGCGCAGCAACAGGCCGGCCTGGACAAGTCGGCCAGCCCCCTCATCATCGACCCACAGCACAGCCAGGTGCTGCGGCGCCTGCTCCAGGCACCGGCACAGCTGCGCCTGACACCGGCCAATATCGCGCAGTTCTCGGCCCTGCTGCCCGGCTCGCTGAAAGCGCTATTCCCCAGCGAACACCTGCTGATCCGCTCACTGGCCAGCAACGGCCGGGTGGCGATGATCATCGTTGCCGACCAGTCCGGCACCGCACTCAACGACAGCAGCGTGCAAGCCTTCGGTAAAACCGTGCAATGCATTCAGCGCGCCCTGGACAGTTTTGCCAAACGTGAACGCTAGGCTTTCCGCTACAATCCGCCCCTTTCTCCACTAATGAAGAGGCCCAGCATGACTGCCTTCGCTGCGTTGCCATTGGTTATCGAACCGGCCGAACTGGCCACGCGCCTGGCTGCGCCCGAACTGATTCTGGTCGACCTGACCAGCGCCGCGCGCTACGCCGCCGGACACATTCCCGGCGCGCGCTTCGTCGACCCCAAACGCACCCAGCTGGGCCAGCCACCGGCTCCCGGCCTGCTGCCGGAACGGGCGCAACTCGAACAGCTGTTCGCCGAACTGGGGCATAACCCGAACGCCGTCTATGTGGTCTACGACGACGAAGGCGGCGGCTGGGCCGGGCGCTTCATCTGGCTGCTGGATGTGATCGGCCACCGCCAGTACCACTACCTCGACGGCGGCCTGCCGGCCTGGCTGGCCGAGGATCGCCCGCTGAGCACAGAGCAACCCGCCGCCTGCACCGGCCCGCTCGAGCTGACACTGAATGACGACCCGACAGCCAGCCGCGAATACCTGCAAAGCCGCTTGGGTGCCGCCGACCTGGCGATCTGGGATGCCCGCTCGCCCGCCGAGTACCGCGGCGACAAGGCCTTTGCCGCCAAAGCCGGGCACATTCCTGGCGCCGTCAACCTCGAGTGGACGGCCGCCATGGATCCGGCCCGCGCCTTGCGCATTCGCCGGGACCTGCCCGCGCTGCTCGCCAGCCTCGGCATCAGCCCGGACAAGGAAATCATCACCCACTGCCAGACCCACCACCGCTCCGGCTTCACCTACCTGGTGGCCAAGGCGCTGGGTTATCCGCGGGTCAAGGCCTACGCCGGCTCCTGGGGCGAGTGGGGCAACCATCCCGACACCCCGGTCGAACGCTGAGCCCGCGAAGTAGCTGCCACCTGCATGCCGTCGAATCCCCAAGGAACACTCATGAAAGATCGCCTGTTCATCCTCAGCCAGTACCTGCTGCCGCACCACCTGCTGTCGCGCCTGATCGGCTGCGCGGCCGAATGCCGCGCAGCCTGGTTCAAGAATCGCCTGATCGGCTGGTTCGCCAAGCGCTACCAGGTCGACATGAGCGAAGCGCAGATCCAGGACCCGAGCGCCTTCGAGCACTTCAACGCGTTCTTCACCCGCGCCCTGCAAGAGGGCGCACGGCCGCTCGACACCACCCCGGGCGCGATCCTCAGCCCGGCCGACGGCGCCGTCAGCCAACTGGGCAAGATCGAGCACGGCCGGATATTCCAGGCCAAGGGCCAGAGCTTCAGCGCGCTGGAACTGCTCGGTGGCGACAGCGAACGCGCCAGCCCGTTCATGGGCGGCGAATTCGCGACCATTTACCTGTCGCCCAAGGACTACCACCGCGTGCACATGCCGCTGGCCGGCACCCTGCGGGAAATGGTCTACGTGCCGGGCCGGCTGTTCTCGGTCAACCAGACCACCGCGGAAAATGTCCCGGAACTGTTCGCCCGCAACGAGCGGGTCGTCTGCCTGTTCGACACCGAGCGCGGGCCGATGGCCGTGGTGCTGGTCGGCGCGATGATCGTCGCCTCGATCGAAACCGTCTGGGCCGGCCTGGTCACGCCACCCAAGCGCCAGCTGAAAAGCGTCCGCTATGACGAGGCGGCGCGCGTGCCCATCGTCCTCGACCAAGGCGCGGAGCTGGGTCGCTTCAAACTGGGTTCGACGGCCATCGTCTTGTTCGGCCCGGACCAGGTGAGCTGGGCGCAAACCCTGGGCGCCAACAGCAGCGTGCGCATGGGTCAAAGCATCGGCACTAGCCAGGCCGGCTAATCCGGATAGCGCCCGAGCAGCCTGGCGATGTCAGGCTGCACCCCCTGCCAGATACTGCTAAAGTTCGCCACATTGATTATCAAGAGACTGACTCGGCCGAGCTCCGGGCGTTGGAGTATCCAAGCCAGATGGATAAACAGAGTTCCCACCTACTGCTCCGGATCCCCACACCGCAAAAGTCTGTCCTGTCTTTCTGCGATGCCAGCCCGCGCGATCTCAAGCGCTGGATCGCCAACCTGCCGAAAGCCAATATCGGAGAAACCGCCCGCCAGCTATACCAGGCCCTGGTCGAGCTCAACCAGTTGCGCAGCGCAGCGGATAACCGCCTGCAGTTGCTGGAGTTACTGCGCCCGGAGATCTACTTCGTCTGCAAACACCTGGAGCGACACTTCCTCAACCAGGCGATAGTCCTCGATGAACGCCCGCGCAAAATTGCCAATCTTTGCCAGGCCCTGCAGAACCATCTGGCCGTCGGCTACAAACTGATCGTTGCCAACCTCGCCCCGCAAAACAATGGCGAGCGCAATCCACTCCTGAGCGTCGCCCTGCAGCGCGCCACCCATAGCCTGTGCGGCCCCCTGATTCGCTCCAGCCAATTGTACTGCCCCGTGCCGGAAGGCCTCTGGCTGGAGCTGCACCAGCTCTACCAGATCGCCCGCGAGCGGCGCCTGCACAGACTCGCGATCCGCGATCCGCTGGCCCGCCACACGCAGAGCCTGAGCACCGAGCAGAGCTACGTGGTGGCCTTGCTGCTCGGCTGCGCCCGCTGCAACCAGATGCGCCAGAACGCAATCGCACGCCTCGCCGAAGTCCTCGAACCCTGGAGTGCGCTGGTCCACCTGCAAGCCGGCGATGCGCCCTCAAGCCTGTTTGCGGTGGCCCCGCAAGTGGATGGCCCGCCGCGCTACAGCTCACTGTTTCAGGGCAAGGGGCTGCACAGCGCACTGGGCATCGACCCCCATCCACTGGTCGATGCGATCCAGGAACACCTGCTGTTGCCAGCGAACGACACCAGCCAGACGCGCCTGCTGGTACCCGAAGGATTCAGTCTGGACATGCTGCAACACCTCGCCGCTGCCTGGGGCGACATCTCCGAACGGACCTTCAATCGCACCCACGGCCAGGGCGCCCTGACCCTGTGCATCGGCATGAGTGCCCTGCATTTTTTCCTGGCCGGCGAGCGCCCCTTCAACGAGATCCTGCAACTGCCGAGCGAGCCCCAGGCAGCGCTGTTCAACCCCGACACCGATACCGGCACTGCGGATGTCTGGTCGAAAGCCTTCGACACCCACAAGAGCAACAGCTGGAGCAGCGGCATGCTCCTGGAGGAAATCGAGTACAGCAAACCCTCGAACCAAGCCATTCAAGCCGAACCCGCCGACACCGAGAGCTACCCGACCTTCGCCCTGCCGATCGTCAACCACAGCCCGGGCGGTTACTGCCTGTCCTGGCCCAAAGAGGTGCCCAGCCAACTGCAAGCCGGTGAACTGCTCGGCGTGCAGGACTCGCCGGAACAGGGCTGGAGCGTTGCAGTGGTGCGCTGGATTCGTCAGGTTCGCGGCGGCGGCACCCAGATGGGCATCGAATTGATCGCCCCGCATGCACAGGCTTGCGGCCTGCAACTGCTGCGCAAGGCCGAACACCACAGCCAATACCTGCGCGCCCTGCTGCTGCCGGAAATCAGTGCGATCTCCCGCCCCGCCACCCTGATCACCCCACGCCTGCCCTTCCAGGAAGGCAACAAGGTAATGATCAACCGCAATGGCAGCGAACGCCGGGCCGTACTGAGCCATCGACAAACCAGCACCGGCAGCTTCAATCAATTCGAATACTGCAGTGTCGAACAGAACGCCAGCGGTACCAGGAAACCCGTCACAGCCCATGACAACCACCGCGCAGGCGGGGAGGAAGACTTTGACTCGTTATGGAAGTCTCTGTAGATTGCCGGCACAGCAGCTTTTGTCACCTTTTCACGCCCGTTCGCCGCAGATTTGACTCCTGATATGGCCATCGAAAAAAAAACCATTCGACTGCTGATTCTCGAAGACTCGCAGAACGAGGCCGAGCGTCTCGTCAGCCTGTTCCGCAACGCCGGCCGCGCCACGCGCGTGCATCGGCTGATCTCCAGCGATGACCTGAGCGAGGCCCTGCAGCACAGCTGGGATTTGTTGATCTGCGCCCCCAGCAGCGAACACCTCGAGCCAGGCGAGGCAATCAACGCGATTCGCCGCCAGGCCAAAGATATCCCCGTCATCCAGCTGCTCGCCGACAATGACTCCGACAGCATCACCGAGGCCTTGGCCCTGGGGGCCCAGGACGCGCTGCCGCAAGGCGAAGACGAGCGCCTGGTGCTGGTGGCCAAACGCGAACTGGCCAACCTCGAGGAACGCCGCGCCCGGCGCGCCGCCGAAGTAGCCCTGCGCGAGACAGAAAAGCGCTGCCAGTTGCTGCTCGACAGTTCGGTCGATGCGATCGCCTACGTGCATGACGGCATGCACATCTACGCCAACCGCGCCTACCTCGAACTTTTCGCCTATCAGGATGGCGATGAGCTGGAAGGCATGCCGATGATCGACCTGATCGCCAGCGCCGACCAGAGCAACTTCAAGGACTTCCTGAAAAGCTACCAGAGCGCCGAAGGCAACGCCGAACTGGCCTGCTCCGGCGTCCAGGCCGACGGCCAGAGCTTCCCGGTGCGCATGAGCTTCTCACCGGCCAACTATGACGGCGAACCTTGCATCCAGGTGGTGATCCACGCAGAAAGCGGCAACGCCGAACTGGAAGAGAAGCTGCGCGAAATCAGCAGCCAGGATCTGGTCACCGGCCTGTACAACCGCACTCATTTCCTCGGCCTGATGGATGCTGCCGCCGAGCGCGCGGTGAATGCCGGCCAGCCGGCCAGCCTGGCCTATATCCGCATCGACCGTTATGCCAACCTGCTGGCAGAGGTCGGCCTGGCGGGGATCGACCTGCTGCTCGCCGACCTGGCCAACCTGCTGCGCGGTCACTTCACCCCCGAGGCACAGCTGGCACGCTTTGGCGACGATGTATTCACCGTCCTGCAACCCGGAAAGACCCCGGAGCAAACAGAAGCCGGCCTGGCCGGCCTGATGAAAAAGGTCGAAAGCAACCTGTTCGACGTCAACGGCCGCACGGCACAGAGCACCCTGTCGATTGGCGTCGCCGGCCTCAACGAAAAAACCCCGAAAGCCCAGGAAGTGGTCGACCGCGCCCAGCGCTGCGCCGACGAGCTCGACCAGGGTAATGCGCTCAAGCTGTTCAACCCCGGCGATGAGCTGGCCGCGGCCGCCAACCGCGGCAACATAGTCGCCATGGTCCAGCAGGCATTGGAACACAACAGCTTCCGCCTGCTGTTCCAGCCGATCATCAGCTTGCGCGGCGACAGCCATGAATACTACGAAGTCTTGCTGCGCCTGCTCAGCCCGCAAGGCGAAGAGGTCCCGCCGCACGAGTTTCTCAACGCCGCCAAAGAGGCCGGCCTGGGTGAGAAAATCGACCGCTGGGTGATCCTCAACTCGATCAAGCTGCTCGCCGACCACCGCAACAAGGGCCACAACACTCACCTGTTCGTCCACCTGTCGAGCGCCAGTCTGCAGGATCAGACCCTGCTGCCGTGGCTCAGCGTGGCCTTGAAGGCGGCACGCCTGCCCTCGGACGCGCTGGCCTTCCAGTTCAGCGAACCGGACGCCATCGCCTACCTCAAGCAGGCCAAGGCGCTGACCCAAGGCTTGAACGAACTGCACTGCAAGGTGGCGCTCAGCCAGTTCGGCTGCGCAATCAACCCCTTCAACACCCTCAAGCACCTGCACATCGACTTCGTCAAGATCGACGGCTCCTTCTCCCAGGACCTGGCCACCCCGGACAGCCAGGAGGCGCTGAAAGCCCTGCTCGCCAGCCTGCACGCCCAGGCCAAGTTGACCATAGTGCCCTTTATCGAGAGCGCCAGCGTGCTGTCCACGCTCTGGCAGGCCGGGGTCAATTACATCCAGGGTTACTACCTGCAAGGCCCCAGCCAGTCGATGGACTACGACTTCTCCGCCGGCGACGAATAGGGATAGAACAGCTGCAAGCTGCAAGCTGCAAGCTGCAAGCTGCAAGCTGCAAGCTGCAAGCTGCAAGCGCATCAGGATGCGAGCCGCTCAGGCTCGCTCAAGCCCTTACTTGCAGCTTATAGCTTGCCGCTACCCCGCTACTCCAACCCGTCGCGATCACGAAAGCCAAGCAGATAGAGGATGCCATCCAGGCCCAGGGTCGAGATGGCCTGCTTGGCCGACTGCTTGACCAGCGGCTTGGCCCGGAAGGCCACGCCCAGGCCGGCAATGGCCAGCATCGGCAGGTCGTTGGCGCCATCGCCGACGGCGATGGTCTGCTCCAGGCGCAACCCTTGTTGCTCCGCCAGCTCGCGCAGCAGGTCGGCCTTGCGCTGGGCGTCGACGATCGGCTCGACAGCCACGCCGGTGACCAGGCCGTCGACGATCTGCAGTTCGTTGGCGAAGACGTAGTCGATACCCAGCTTGGCCTGCAACTGCCTGGCGAAGTAGCTGAAGCCGCCGGACAGGATCGCGGTCTTGTAGCCGAGGCGGTGCAGCTCGCTGAACAGCGTCTCGGCGCCCTCGGTCAGGCGCAGCGAGGCGCCGATGTCGCTCAGCACGCTTTCCGGCAAGCCCTTGAGCAGGGCCAGACGCTCCCTGAAGCTGGCGGCGAAATCCAGCTCGCCGCGCATGGCCCGCTCGGTGATCGCCGACACCTGCTCGCCGACCCCGGCAGCCTTGGCCAGCTCGTCGATCACCTCGGCCTCGATCAGCGTCGAATCCATGTCGAATACCGCCAGGCGGCGATTGCGCCGGAACAGCGAGTCACGCTGGAAGGCGATATCGACGTTGAGCTCCTGGGCCACGCTGAGGAACTCGGCGCGCAAGGCCGCCTGATCGGCAGGTTCGCCACGCACGGAAAACTCGATGCAACCCTTGCCCTGCTCGGCCGGCATATCCAGGGGCATGCGCCCGGACAGGCGATCGATATGGTCGATGTTCAGGCCGTACTTGGCGGTAATGGCGCTGACCCGCTGCAATTGCTCGGCCGTCACCTTGCGGGTCAGCAGGGTCACGATATGCCGCGCCTTGCCCTGGCCGCCGACCCACTGCTGGTAATCCGCCTCGGACACCGGGGTGAAGCGCACCTGCTGGTCGAGCTTGTAGGCGGCGAACAGCAGATCCTTGAGCACCGAGGAGCCCTGTTCGGTAGGCGGAATCTCAACCAGAATGCCGAAGGACAGGGTGTCGTGGATCACCGCCTGGCCGATATCGAGGATATTCACCCCGCCTTGGGCCAGCACACCGGTAATTGCGGCAGTCAGACCGGGACGGTCTTCGCCGGTAATATTGATCAGGACGATTTCGCGCAAGGCGCACCCTCCGGGGCTCGGTTAATGGTCAACAGGCTGCTGGCAGAGCAAGCTTGCGGAAAAGCCGCCCATTCTACCCATTTTCGCGGCCATACGGACACGCGCGGCGCTTTGCCCTATGCAGAGCGGTCGCTATACTGCGCGACACCTACAGTCGATAAGAGCCGAGCTCTGTGAACCGGCCCGCCCCCGTCAAGCCCGATAATTTCTTCCTGCTGCTGTTCCAGGCCCTGCGCCAACGCCGCGTGCCCCTGGCCTTGCGCATCGCCAGCCATAGCCTGTTGCTGGTGGCTCTGGCGCTGGTGATCTATGCCTGGGTGATCGGCATGCAGTTCAAGCATGCGATGGAACAGCAGGCCGAAGCCCTGGGCACCAGCCTGATCACCCAGACGGCCTCCTCGGCCACCGAGCTGCTGGTGTCCAATGACATCCTCAGCCTCAGCGTGCTGCTGAACAACCTGGTGAAAAACCCGCTGGTGGCTCACGCCGCGATTTACAGCGTGGATAACCGCGTGCTCGCCGAAGCCGGTGCGCGCCCGAGCAAGACCATGCTGGGCGAGACCGAAGGTCTGTACTCGACTCCGATTGCCTTTCAGGAGGTGATCGCCGGCCAATTACGCATCAGCCTGGACATGCGCCAGTTTCAGCAACCGATGACCATCAGCCTGCAGAGCATGGGCATCCTCAGCCTGATTCTGCTGGCACTGGCCCTGTCCCTGAGCATGCGCCTGGGCCGGCATATCTCCACCCCGCTGCTGCAACTGCGCGTCTGGTTACGCGACCCGGACGATCCGGCGCCCGGCGCCGGCCGTCAGGACGAAATCGGCGACCTGGCGCGTCAACTGCAAATGCGCCTGGTCCCGGAAAAACCCGAGCCCGAGTCTGAGCCCGAGGATTTTCATGACGAGGAGGCCGACCAGCACGACTTCGACGATGACGAGCCGACCTTCGAGGTGCGCGACCTGCACGATGAGCGCTTTGACGACAGCAACCAGGCTGGCGATGACCGCCCACGCGACCCGCCGGACGATGACGACCCCTTCGCCGATCTGCGCGACCACGGCGCTGCACCGGCAGCGATTCCCACGCTTACCGTCAACGCCCCGCAACAGAGCGCCGTGCTGGCCATCCAGCTGGGCGCCCAGGAGCAGCTCAGACGCCTGCCGCGCGCGCGCCTGATGGATCTGCTGCAACGATATCGCGATTGCCTGAACCAGGCCTCGGCGCTCTATCGAGGCGAACTGCACACCCTCAACGACGGCAGCAGCCTGATGCTGTTCCATCGCCAGGACAGCGGTGAGGATTACCTGACCCATGCCATCTGCTGCGGCGAACTGATGCGTGCGCTCGGCCATGCCCTGCAGATCGAGGTGGCCGACAGCGGCATCACCCTGCAACTGCAACTGGGTCTGACCCAGGGCGAAGAGCTGCTCGATTTGAGCCAGGGCGACCTGCTGCTCAGCGAGACCGCTCAGGATGCCCTGGCCCTGTCCCAGCACAGCCGCAACCTGCTGCTGCTCGAACGGCGGGTGGGTGACGATGCGCTGGTACGCCAGCGCGCGCGCATTCGCACCATCGCCAGCCCGGAAGGCGCCTGTTGCGTGGAGCGCCTGCTGGAGCCTTACCCATCATTGCTGGAGCGCCAGCTGGCGCACATGCACGAACACCGC
>RCUJ01001656.1_pt1 | contig 11624 bp, 8 predicted proteins | sample 2166321 | NCBI WGS metagenome assembly RCUJ01 (sample SAMN09932808, study PRJNA488358) | compost metagenome | feature: garden; material: soil; isolation source: compost soil in an enriched community after 118 h of incubation | place: Germany: Experimental Botanical Garden Goettingen | collected... | reverse complement strand
GGTATATGTGCCGCATATTGCGGCACAGGGCTAGCGCAGACGGCCGGTCATGTTCAAAGAAGTAGCACGTTATGTAAAATTTTACATAAAACGTTTAGACGACCGAGGTGAGGATATTCTCAAGAGCCTGGGTTACCATGCCCGGATGGCGATCAACCATCTCAGCCAATTGAACACCACGCTCAGACTTGATCCTGATAGAACCGTCGAGGAAGAGTCGCACCTCGTCATCGGCATCCTTGACCATCATCACGAAAGGCAACTTACCTTTGTGAGCCTCTTCGTATTCGTTGACCATGTGGTTCATGATCGATTCAGCCGAAGTCGCCGTATCAGGAGTTTGCTCCAGAGGACGATCGTTCAGCAGAACGCGATAACCACGCTCGCCATTCTGCGTATCGGCATTCAGGTGGTACACGGCGGTGCCAGGGATTGCCTGGAAGGTGAGATCGGTCTCGAGCTTACCGTTGCCTTGCATCCCGAGATCTTTCAGCTCAGCGAACACGCTAAGGGCTTTGAAGACGTTGACGATTGGATAGAAGTTCTTTGCTTGCGACATTTCGCATCTCCAACTATGGGTGGGGTGACTCATGCCGGTAATGTATAACCCAGATTCCGTTAACAGCATAAAGACATCACCCGGCCGAAACCGGGTGATGTCCTGTGACGCTAGGCCTTAGGCCTTGGAAGCAGTGCTCGATACCAGTTGAGCCGTTTTCACGGTCAGGTATACGGCGTGCTCGTACACGGTGTCGGCCAGTTTGGAAACGGCGGACAGAGCGCGCTTGCCAGCAGCTTTCACGTCGGCAGGAGCGCCTTCGAGTTTCTCGCCAGCAGCTTCAACGCTACCGTCCATCGAGAAGTTGGTGGCGCTGGACAGAGTGCCCAGGTCTTTGGCGATAGCGACCAGGTCGTTCGCGCCGCAGATGGATTTGGCTTCGGTGGATTGAGTACGCTTGTCGTACTCTTTCATCACTTTCTTGCCAGTGTTGTGGTACTGAGCCGCGGTGTGTGCAACCGAAGCAGCAGCAATACCAGCACCGCCAGCCACTGCGCCAGCTGCCATCATGCCGACAGTACCGCCGATGGCGATCAGGATGCTGCTTGGGATGGCCTTGAAGCTACCCACGATGTAGGAGATTGCGGCAGCTTTGCCTTCAACCTTCTCGCCGCCGGAACGCTTGGCAGCGGAAACTTCGTGGTTACCCAACAGGTGGGCTTCCAGGCCAGTACCGGCTTCGCCAGCGATCGCGTTCAGCTTGGTCAGAACAGCGCTGTGATCGCCTTCGCCGTGGGCGGAACCCAGAGCGGCGCCGATTTCAGCGGCCAGTTTGTTGACCTGAGCTTCAGCCTTCTTCAGCCACTGGATGTCGTGGTCGATTGCAGTCTTGACGTTGGTCACTGGTTGACCGCTGACGATCAGGAACTTCTTCAGGCCGTCGTGGTGAACGATGACTGGCTCTTTGCTCAGCTCACCTTTCTTGGTGTTCAGTTCGCCAGCAGCGGCGGACAGGGCGCTGTGCGCTTTGATCAGGCGGGCTTTGTCCTGACGCAGGAACTGCATGATCGCGCCTTCGGTGGACAGGTCGCGGATGTCGCCAGCGAAGTTGCGAACCACGGCAGCGGTCATGCGAGCGTCTTTGCTCAGGCCGGCCAGTTGACCAGCAACGTCGGTAGCGCTTTCGAAGGAAGCAGCTTTCAGCTCCAGACCGTTGGCGCCCATGATGGTGGCGAATTCGCGGTGCATGCTTTCGGCGGAAACCTGGGCAACGGCAGCAGACACTTCGGTCTGGTCTACGGCAGCTTGCGCTTCAGCGCGATCGGCCAGGACGTCGAGTTGTTCGGCGATGGCTTCGGCTTTGTCAGCGTGCTCCAGCTTTTCAGCCAGACCAGGCTCACGAGCGATTTCCAGTTCGTCGTTCATCACTTCGGCCAGTGCATCACCGGAGCTGATAACTTCCGGAATGACCAGTTCACCGGACTCGATGGCGTAGTCGCGCAGGAGAGAGTTCAAATCAGACATGGGGTATCATCCATTCAATTGTGAAGTGTTTACCAACCGAAGCTCTTCGGCACGGCGATAACGGAGGGGTTTTCTACATAAGCTAAGCTGTCCAGAATCTGGACAAACGGGGCCACCGATTCGAAGCTATCTTCGTTCGCGTTTTCGGTCATACCATGGCGCAAACGGTTGATATTGAATTCGGCGTAATCCAGCATCCGGCAAACGTCGGACTTGGATTCCATGCTCGGTGTGTTGTACTTCGTCGCTACACCGATGCCAGGCTCGAACACGTTGTCCCAGGTGATAATCCGGTTGATGTGTTTTCGCATGTTGGCGAAGTTCTTCGCTGCAAAGCAACGAATGGAGTAGTTCACGTCTTCGTACGGGTTTTCCAGTTGGCGACGGAACTCGTCGGCTTTAGGACCCGAGGCGCGGACTTCCCCGATGATCGCAACGACCTTACGACCCTTTTCATCTACCACAGTGTCCATGGACGTACTGATGCGGCGGATGTGGGAGCTGGTGTTGCTTTCCATGATCTCGTTGATCCGGATGAACCATTCCTGGTCGGTCATCCCTGGAGTGCGACGCGGGTGACCCCACTCACTCCGGCAACGCCCGTTCTGCATCATCTTGATGAAGTCAGGGTTGTTCTCGATGTACCGCATGGCCGTAGCCGTGTCGTACAACCAGCCGCCGTTACCAAAGGCACCGAAGGCACCCAGGATGATTTCGCAGTAATCGTTATCCAGTTTCTTGAGGATACCTTTCTTGCCGCTACCCGCCAAAGCAATGTTGCTGTAGCTGGTAACCTGATTTGTCGCGATGGCAGCCATTGCTGTTGTCCTTATTGACGAAGCAACGTCTCAATTTTCTCAGGTCGATCCGACGGGTTCACCAATGCCGCAGTGATACCATCGTTTGTATACGAGCCGCCTAATTTGGCTGTGACGTTGGTAGCGCCGACACTCACGTTCCGAAGTGGAATGTAAAGCGGGGTGAGGACTTCGGTATCCTTCTTTGCATTTGGTCTTTGCCGGAAGTACTTCGATGGATCTGCTGGATCCCGACAGAGCGCCGCTGAGATATACTCCCAAACAGCAAAGTCAGCACCGATCGTCACACCGTTATACTTCTTGGTGTCGACAAACATTTTGGGGATATCTTCGTACCCGTAATACCAAGGGATACGACCTTTACCCAACATTTCGGTGTAGATGCGGTGGGGGAGGTTGTCGTTGACCACCACATCGGTACTCGCGATAACAGCCGAACCTTTCTCGTAGAAAAGCTCGATATACGCCACATCATCCACCACGACCTTACCAATACGGTCCGGTTCTGTCCGGATCATAGCGGTCAGGGTCGACGATGCGTAGTAGTTATCCTCCGTGATGATGGCCATGAAGCCGAGGATGTACGAGACATCCTCGATCTCAGCCAAACCACGCTCTGAGAACCGTTCCGGGATATGAATCCGTACCGGTTCCTGAGCGATGAGCTGTGAGCCCACCTTCTTCAGAGCGCTATCAACGCGAGCCTTGGAACGTGTAAATTCCTTAGACTGCATCTGGACCTACCTTTATTCGACTTGATCGACAACAGCGATCTGGCTAGCCACCCAGTCGGAGATGTAACGCAGGGTAGCCAGGGTAGCCACTTCACGCGTGTCGAGGTTAGGGTTCGCCTTCTCGACAGCCAGCATGGCATCAACCACACGGCCAACGTCAGTGTGACCGTACCACACGGCGCAGACAGCCGCGGAGATGATCAGTGCAGGATCTGCGTTCTGACCAGCACCGGCGTAAACGCCATCCACGAATTCACGCAGACGGATCCAGGAACGACCTGCGTCGTCACCGGCCACTTGCATGCCATTACCTTCGCCAGTGACGTAGGCGTGGTCAGAGCGCAGGGATTCCAGAACACCCTTACGGATGACCTGCTGCTTGCGCACTTCATGAGCTTGTTGGCGGATGTTCTTGTCGCGGGTGTACGCAGCCATCATGTCCTTGAGGGACTCTTCGGTCAGCATCAACTCGCCACGGTATTTGCGGCCCAGCAGTTCGTTACCGATAACCGCTTCCACCGACAGACCGCGGGACAGCATCTTGGCGTAGACTTCACCGTTAACACGGATGTTGGTCGGTACGTCATCGCTGGTCACTGGGTACAGCGCCGAGGTCATGGTCGCTTGGGACACACGGCCGATTTGGGTCGCTGCGATCTTGCCGACGTTAGCCGCGAAGATCTCACGATCAGCGTTGTACTTGCTGAGGTTGGTCGAGACACCCTCTTTCGGCACTTCGATGTTCTTGAGAACGATCAGCAGCGGCAGAGCAGCCGAAGGCGAGATGCGCTTGACGTTCAGCAGACCTTCGAGCGCAGCAGTGACTTCGCCCAGGACCTTGCCGTTGTCAGCCATCAGCAGTTCGTCGATCAACTCGTTGAACTCGCCGTCGTTGGTGACACGCACCAGCTCACGCACTTCGTCAGGAGAGAACTTGCCGAAGAACGGGTTGCCTTCTACCGACTGTGGCAGGATCTGAGCGTAGTTGCCCAGCAGACGTTCGGCCGTGTCGGTTTTGAACGCGTCAGGCAGATAGTCAGGCAGAACGTTGTACGGAGAACGCGCTTGAGCTTCAGTCGCTACGTATTCTTCGAACAGACCCACGACGCGACGGATGTGCGGCATGGTGGTGTTACGAGCCAGGTCCAGAGTGCGACGCACGGATTCGGCAGCCATGGTGACCACGGTACCCAGAATGCCAGCGTGCTCTTCGCCACGGGTCAGGTTGACCATCTCGTCAGCAGCAGCCGACAGAGTGTCAGCGGTGCGGTCGGTCAGTTCCAGAGGAGTCTGACGGCAGAGCATGCCCAACGGAGTATCAGGCACGGCTGCGAGCATCAAACCCTTGCCGGAAGTTTCCAGAGTCAGGTCAATCGCTGTCTTTGCGGATTGAGAGTCAAGCATTGCCCTTCTCCATGATCGATTTGGTCAGGCTGGCAGCAGCCAGGAGTTTGACGGACGATTGAGTGATCTTCACCCCGTCCACCTCAGCGGCAATGTCGTTGCCAACAACTTCCAGCGCGATGTCGCTGATCAGCTGAATAGCGTTCGCAAGTACCGGCAAATTCTTTGCTTCGTTCGGAGACATACTTACCTCGTAAATGAACATACCTCCAGCCCCGCAAGGAGCTGGAGGGGTTACGTTACTCGTCTGACCCGAAGTACATCTCGTAGGCCAGCTCGCCGATATAACGCAGGGTCGTGTTGGTGGTACCAATGATGAACGGACTGGTAATGATCCGGTCGATGAAAGACTTGCATCCGAAGATCATGTCGATCACTTCACCTTCAACAGTCCGGTTGTCGCCGAACAGGATTTCCCCGACCGTCGACTTACCTTGGTTGCCCACAACGAGTTTGTCACCAACACCCATGCCAACTGGGTTGCTGATGTAGATCCGAATCAGAGCTTGATGCTCCTCCAGATTGTACCCGTCGATACGGACATTGCGATCGACCTCACCGGTGGTGTAGGTGTGGCCAAGACGCTTCGATTCACGACGCCGACGTTTCTCGGACTCACTCACAATAATCTGCAAGCTTTCCGACATGTCTTCGTAGCCGCCGTTGTAGAAGACTTCGATCTTGGCGATCGTGCCAACTACCGCAGCGCGAGGGGACTTGTCTGTCCAACGGCGTAGCGTCTCACGAGTGTCATCGTCGAACAGCGATTCATCGCCGACGAGGTCGTCTTCAATAGTGCATAGAATTGTGTCTAAATCGACCGAATCCCCGACCTTGAGCAAGCCACTGATGTTTTGCTCGTAGTTAATGGAGATCGATTTCGGCTTGGACACAACCGTACCCATCCGCTCAGCGAACGCTACCGACAGAGACGAGGAGTCTTCTACGGTGTACGTGGCTTCACGCAATGCAATACGGCCCAGGCAGCCCACCATGTAATCCACCCGGTTCTTATCGAACGGGCTTGGCTTGAAGAACCCAGTGTTGTAAGTGATCACGTCAAACTTCTTGACCTTATCACCTTCCTTGAACTGAGACACGAGTTGGTTCGGGTAGTAGGAACCTTCAGCCGTGGTGTGAACCAGACCGATTGGGTACCGTACCACGCTATCCTTGTACTCGACAGCGATGTGGGTATCGCTGAGCTCAATGACCTTGCCGTCTTCCGAAGCAGTCGAAGCAAACTCAGGACCCATACGAGCGACCAGAGCACGTTCCATGCCGGTACGGATGCCTTGGGTTTCGTAACCCACTGCCTGGATACCGTGACCGTGTTGCACCGTGATGAAGTTGACCCGTTTAGGATCGTCACCATCCGCGGCTGGAGACAACAGTGCTGCGGTGGACATGATGCTGGCTGCACCGTCGCGCTTCTTATCGAAGAGACGAACCGTACCACGCACCGAAGTGATGTTGGAGTTAGGGGAGAGGTAGGTAATGATACCCACGTCACCGGAGTCCACCGAACCTTCGGAGATGAAGCCCATGTCTTCGTCAGTAAACAGACGAGCCTTCGCCGTCATGGCACGACGACTCCGACCACCTTTACCGCCGAACGTAATTACTTCACGTTCCCGCAGTTGGTGAATCGGGTTGATGTTGTTCACTGGCGCTGTGGTTGGGTCCTTGATGATCTCGTTCATGATCTCATTAGGGTTCACCACAATCGACGAGTTACCCGTAGCGGCCCGAGCGCTGTAAGCACGCACCGAACGACTCAGGGTTTCGTAGATGTTACCAGCCACACGCTCGTAACCACGCACGCGCTCAAGCGATTCGACCTGCTGGTCCTTGTCCTTACGACGGGAAGGGACGTATTCGTCCGTAAGCAGACTCACAGCACGGAACAGGAGTCCAGTGAAGGTCGTCGGCTCATTCATCCATTTCAGGATGTCTTCTGTAATAGGGTCAATGAACAGAGTGTTCATCATGTCGAGCTCGTTCAGGTAACGGCGGCCAATGCCAGCACGTTCCAGGACAGCAGCGTAAACGTCTTTCTCATCGAACAGGCCGATGTTGTACTCGCGGATGTGGGCGTGGTACAGACTGAAGCCACCCATGATCAACGAAGCAACCTTGTCATTGCGATCGAAGATCAACGACTCGTTCTTGAAACGAACCGCGTATTCGTTCGGACGCAATTGCAGACGCTCACCAGCACCCACACGACGAGGCTTCAACTTCAGCAACGCCAACAGACCCTCAAGGCCCATCATGTACGCCAATGCCACACCGATCGGAATCGACTTCGAGTAGATCTTCACCTCAGCCATGGTGATCGGAGCCTTGTCGACTTCGATGCCCAGCATGAACTCAAGCTTGCCGAGATCTTCACCCACCTGACCATCAGTAACCTGGTAGATGACTTCATCCGGATCCATGATCAGCGCACCCTTACGGTTACGACCAACCAGTACCCAGCCTTTCTTCTCGAGCTTCAGATCCGATTCCGTGAAACCGAACTTCTCCACGCGGTGCTTGTAATCGAAACCGAACTTGTTCTGTCCGATGTCGAAGTACGAGATCTCAGTGGCCAACGTCGTATAGACCGTCGGGACTTGGATCTTGTAATCCACGCACTTGGAGATGACTGCGTTCTTGATGTCAGGGTCCGCAGGGTTCTGGCACTTGTTCTTGATGATGTTCAGCAACCAGGCCGAGTAATCGAAACGCTTACGAGCGGAACGATCCACGAAGACCTTGGCGTAGTAGCTGGTCAGCGCAACACGGGTTGGGCCGATCTTCCGGAATGGCAAGTCAGAGCGCTGCTTACGCATGCGGTAGCTGGTGCCATTATAAAGGAACGTGCCATCATCACGCAGACGAGGGATGGAGAACTTCACTGTGGAAGGTTTCCCCACCGCAGGAACGAAACGCACCGTGTGGATCTCACGGTCGTTCATCGCGTCCTTTTCTTCCTCGATGCGGTAGTCGGTGATTGCCACCGGAGCACGCTGCATCGACATGACCACACGCAGGATGTCTTTCTTCATGACCTTCTGGATGTACTGACGCTCCATGGCGTCAACACGACTCAGGGTCAAAGACTTGTCGACCACGACAGCATCGTCAGTCAACACATCCGGCTCGATGATCACATCTGCTTCAGTCATCGACATCGCTTCTTCGAGCGACTGGTTCGAGTTGTACGGGTTGGTCAGCGACTTGAAGGAATCACTCACCCGGAACAGACGACGGTGCTCAGCCGTGGACAGGATACCCTTGGCCGCGAGCTCATCCGCTTTATTACGGATAGCCTCACCTTCCTTAGGTGTCTCTGCCACTTGACTCAAGACGTTGATGTCGAGGCTGGTATTGGACTTCACCAGTTCATCATCTTCGTTCATGGACTCAACGCCCTGGTCAGCATCTTTCAGCTTGTCCAGTTCATTGAGCTCATCCTCGAGCTTCTTCATCTGTTCGGCATCAGTGTCGATGTCGCCCGTGATGATCGCATCGTCTTCCGCATCCATGGCCTTGATGGTGGCTTCTGGATCTTCGTGGAACGTGTCCTCGTTGACCTCAGGTTCTGCCACCACTTCTTCACCGATAGCCGACGCTACAGGTGCAGCGGCCTGATGGACGATGGACATCAACTTCAATACGCGCAGTTCGAACAGGGTAGGATCCATCCCACCTTTCTTACCTTCGCCCATCCGGAAGCCGTCCAACCAACCCAGGTTAATCGCTACCCAGGAATCGTTACGGCGAACGATGAAGTTGATCTTGCTGTACAACGCAGGGTCGAGCTTAGACAGCAACGACTTCTCACGATGCTTACCGGCCCAGACAAACAGGTCAGCCAACATCTTGAGTTCAGGCGAGTTCAGCTTCTTCAGGTTCGAAGGCGCAGGGTTAGCTGCAAACTCACGCAGGACCGTCAACGCAGGCATCACAGCCGGCAAGTCGATCTCGAGGAAGTGGGACCGCTTAGAAGCTGGACCGATCTCGTTGATCTTCTTGACCACCTGGCTGTACACGTTGTACCACTCGAAGTAACTCGCGCGGAAACTGATCGGGTAACGAACCAGGTGTGGCAGGAACGCGTAGTTGAAGCAGACGAGACTGCGAGTGTCGTCTTCCAAGCGCACCATGTTCTTGAGTGGACGCACCTGACGGTTCAGGCGACGGTACTCAGTCAGCAGGGTGTTGGGGTTAGCCCCAGGCTTCGGGATTGGACCCCCGATCGGTTGCTCCAACTTGGAGACGTGATCTACGTAGACGATGCCAGGCACAGGGCGCAGCAGTTCGTCGTTCATCCGAGGGCCAAGCCGTACAGCGTCAGTAGTGACGAAGTGATAGATCGATTGCCGCGGCAGTTGCATCCGAGCAATCGGGTACACCACCGGGGTATCGAAATGCGATCGACGAAAGAGCGTAAAGCGTCTCTCGTAAATCACGGGAGTCAGCATGTCTGACATTAAGTGTTACTCCCTACGGAAGTTGGAGGCTATCGAGCACAGAAGCAAACTCACCTTCGATCGGCTTGGAGACGTGATCGAAACGACCGGTCAGGTTACGCACCACGAGGTCCGAGGTATCGTAGCTAACCGAAGCCCGTACACGACCGTCTGGTTTGACCCACGCGTTACGCGTACCCAGATAGCCCTCGATCTCCTCCAGGGAGTCTTTGAGCATCAGGGTGGTCGCACTACCGGTGTCACCGTCGAAGTCGGCCCCAAGGCCTGCTAGGCGGCTAGGGTGCGGAGACTCAGAGTCGTGGTAGGTGGTCAAGCCTGGTTTCGGGTATTCCACGGCCAGGAAGTCATCGCCTTCCATCGGCATCCACGTACTGTCGAGCTCTCTGCGCACTTCACCGATAGTGGTGGAACGGACATAGAGTCGGGACGGGTAGGTGGAGTCGTCACCAGCAATCGGGTAACGAGTGATCGTGGTGAAGTGCTTCGCCCATTTGCTATAACCGGACAGGTAGATCAACTCCATCAATGTGATGGGGTGGACCTGTTTCTTGTCGAAGCCAGGAGGCAGCTCACTGATGTCGTGGAAGATACGGAAGGTGCCTTCGCCCAGATACACCAGAGCGAGGTAGCAACCCAAGATCTCAACCGGACGATGACGAGCTTCCACGTCGACGAGACTCTGGATCAATTCCCGGAGGCCGTCTTCAGTGGTCCACTTGTCACGTTCATAAGGAGGCAAGTTCACCCATTTGGTGGTGAGTGTCTTCTTATCGATCAGAGGGACATCACCTTCCATCCCACCCGAGATCTTCTCGAGTGCACCGACACGCAGCCAGTGGATGACCAACGGCGCCATGGAGCTCGCTGCCTGATACACGCCCAAGACTGTAGAGTCAAAGGAAGGTACGTTAGGCGATTCGAGGTTTTGGCCCGAGGTGTTCATCGACGTCAGAACGTTACGAGTACCGTCACGCACACGACGCGACATGAACTTGTCTTTAAAGAAGCCATCCTTACCGCTGATGATCCCTTCAATATAAGCGTAGACTTCGTTCACGTTCGTCTGGATGGAACGACGCACTGCGTCATACGCAGGGGATTCCATATCACCGGATTCGGTGATCGTGGAGGCGCTGGCAAGAATCCTGTAGTAGAAGTCGTTGATTTCGTTCTTGGTCACACGACCATCTTCACCGGCTTCAACATCACGAAGGCCAGCAGGCATGACAATGAATTGCTTCAAGGTCATGCGGTGACGCCATCGCTCAATAAAAGCAATACGCCCGTTACGGGCTGGGGAAGAGTTCTTGTTGAAGACCAGCTGGTCCAGATGCTGCATAAAGAATGAGTAGCCTGTCGAAGCATCATCACTGATACTCGCGACAAAGTCACCAGCTTCTTTATCGAACTTCGCCGTGCGTTTGCCGTCGAGGATCTCACGATAGAGTTCCTTGAGTGCGCAGAGTTCGCGGTAGATCTTTGGATGGAGCACACGTACTTTCAGGTTGATCTTGCCGTAGAGTTCATCGCGCTCCTTCGACCCCACCAATCCGAAGATCCGGACGGAGAACAACCCGTCGTCATGGAAATCGGTACTGGCACCATCGAAGATGTCGAGACGCGTGATCTCCGGAATCTGACGCAGGTCCTGAGGTTCTGCGTGGAGAATCCACAACATCACCGGGAGCATGTTCGTATTCATGCCGGGGAGTACACTTGTATTCACGATACAACGCTCCGTTTAAAGTTTATGGACTAACAACCCATTTTGAGAGGCTGTTATGGCTAAGAAAGATAGTGTCGATTTCGACGAACTGAGTCTCGACGATATTGACTTTGGGGGTGACTTCGATTTCAACACGGATGGTGAAATCAAGTTCGACGCGGCTGATGACCGCTCTCCCGTTGAAACATTTGTAACGTCAGCAAAAGATGGCCTGAAAGACCGAATCATGGACCGTGGTCTGATTCGCCGCCTCATGTCGTTCGCACTTCCGAAGGGCTATAGCCAGGCATTCAACGCATACGATTCCTTGTCGAACGGTGTCTCCGACATCTACAAGGATAATGCGGCTGAAATGCAGCCGTACATGGCCAAGACAAGCCGCTTCCTGAAACAGCAGAACCCGATGTTCAAACGGCTGTTGCCGCGGGGTGCTCGGGA
>RCUJ01001654.1_pt1 | contig 11629 bp, 7 predicted proteins | sample 2166321 | NCBI WGS metagenome assembly RCUJ01 (sample SAMN09932808, study PRJNA488358) | compost metagenome | feature: garden; material: soil; isolation source: compost soil in an enriched community after 118 h of incubation | place: Germany: Experimental Botanical Garden Goettingen | collected... | reverse complement strand
AGGTAGCCCCGCTCTGAAGATCCGGTTCAGCAGTGAGAGGTTGCGTTATTGAACGACCGCTTTGCAGCAACGCTTTCATGACACCATGTGTCTCTTCTGGGTCGATTGCTGTCGGTCAGTGCCGATTGGCGAGTGGCGATACCAGGATTTAGTAGGCACTTGATTTCTGCTTGCGGTGTGCAGCCTCGAACTCGTTCGGACTGACACCGCCAAGATACCTGCACCGCCGTACTGGATTGTAGAAACTATCAATATCTTCGGCCAGATCGAGCGCAGCGGTTTCCTGGTCAGCATAGATGTGCTTCTTGATGCGCTCCTTCTTCAACGTGCTGAAGAAGGACTCTGCCACCGCATTGTCCCAACAGTTTCCTCGTCTGCTCATGCTCGACTCTAGATGATTGGCCTTGCAGAACCGCCGCCAGGCATCGCTGCCGTACTACGTTCCCTGATCTGAGTGGATCAGGGTATTTCGAGAGCGCCGGCTTCGTACCGCTTTGGCAATTGCATCAAGCACTAACCCGCGGTGAATGATCAGACGCGCGACCCGGTGTGTATCGGCCGCCACGGCGCGGCATCGGGCCGGCGGCCATCGGCGTGCCCTGGGCTGCGGTGACGCAAACGACCTCCACCGCGCAGGCCGTCGCGACCGACGCCGGACACGGGCCCTGCCCGCCCCTCACCCGACGCAACCGCGGCGAACTACCAGCGCACCGTCACACCCACGCTCCCGTTGGGTCCGCCCTCGGTCCTAACGCTGCCGCCCGCAGCCCACATCTGGCCCAGTTCGCCATACACGCCAACGTTCGGACTGACCTGCCAATGTCCGCCCAGTGCAGCTTCCGTGCGGGTGCCGCCTGTGGGTGTCGAGACGTCGGTGGAGGCCGCCGGGCCGACGAAACGCGCGCTGTCCGTGTTACTGCCCGAATGCCACACATCGATGCGCGCGTAAGGGTGCACGGTGCCCGCCGCGGTGACGATGCTGCTCTTCAAGCGCACGCCGATGCGGGCGGCCCAGCTGCTGGCGGGGTCCTGTTGCACCCGGGCACCGACGAGCGTGCTGTCGTTCAGGCTCAGGCGCTGGTGCACCAGTTGAAGCTGCGGCTCGATGCGCCAGCTCGACGCCACGTTGAACGACCGCCCCACTTCGACCGAGGCCAGCAAGCTGTGACCCTTGTTCTGGCTGGACGGTAAACCGTCGGGCCCGATGGTGCTCCGGTGACGACCTGCCTGCAACACGCTGTCGACATACAGGCCGTCGTCATGACGGTAGGTGGCGTAGCCACCCAGGTACTGGTTCTTCAGATCGTTGCGACCTGCGGCATAGCGATCGATGCCCCGCGCAAAGCCAGTGACCTTCATGTCACCGTCGAGCTGGCCCACATAGAGGCCCGCGCGCCAGCGGGCATCGGCCCAGAGGTCCGTGCCGGCCTGGAAACCGGTCAGGCGGCCCTTGCTGTCCGGGCTGACGGCACCGCCCTGGCCCATCTCACGGTCGATGCTCACGATGCGGGCCCAGGCTTGGCGTTGGCCTTGCGCGACACCGGCATCGCCGACGCGCCGGTGCAGGGTGGCCAGCATAGCCAGGTTGGCCTCGCGCAACTGCTCGGGCAGGGCGGCGTACAGGGGCACTTCGGCGCGGTACGACGTCGGGCCCGGCCCCGCCGTCGTGGTGCTGCTCAGGTACGCGCCGCTGGCCGTGTTGTGGAGCTGGTACTCGTAGGCGCCCGCCAGCACCGGGGCCGACAACGCGAAGACCTCGCCCTGGATGCTGGCGCCGTTCTGGGTCCCGACGATCTCGATGCCGTTGCCCGTGGTCTGACCTCCCAGGCCGCCAATGTTGGTGACGGCCACCTGGGTGTTGCCACTGGCCACGGCGCTGGCGCCGCTGAGCATCACCTTGTCCATCGCGCTGCGGTTGTCGCCCAGGGTCGCGCCCACGGCCAGGGTGCCGCCCTGGCCGACCCAGGGGCCGGTGACAGTGAGGACGGCGCCCGGCGCGCGGCCCATGAGGCTGACGGTGCCGCTGTGGCTGATGCCGGCCACGCGCTGGTCGTAGCCCGCCAGGTCCAGCGTGGCGCCGCGCGCGACCGTGATGGCGCTGCTTGGGCTGAAGGCGTTGACCACGCCCGCGCGCACCGTGCCCTCGGCGACGGTGGTGGCGCCACTGTAGGTGTTGTTGGCCGCACCCAGGATCAGCGTGCCGCTGCCTTGCTTGGTCAGATCTGCGTTGCCGCTGATGCCGCCCATGAGGGTGGCGTTGTAGGCGCCGGTGTCGAAAAACGGATCATTGGTGCCCGTCATGCGGATGGCATTGGCGACGATCAGGCCGTCAGCGACGAAGCCCAGCGTAGTGCCGTCGTCCATCGCCAGCACGCCGCTGCCCAGCGCCTCGCTGTGCCCCAGATCGATGCGCCCCGCCTTTAGTTCCGTGCCACCGCTGTAAGTGCTGGCGCCCGCAAGGGTCTGTGTGCCCGTGCCTTGCTTGATCAGGCTGCCCGTGCCGCCGATGGCGCCGGCAAAGCGCTGGTTGCTCGCATCGCCGAAGGTCAGCGCATGGGCGCCCAGCTCGACGCTGCTGCCGGCCACGCCCGAGAGCCAGGCGATGGCGCGATGGCCGTTGGCCGCTCTGATGTCGAAGGCAGCGCCACTGGCCTGCAGGCCTACGCCACCGCCCCCCAGATCGCCCGCACCGCGGAGCGCCAGCGTGCCGCCATGGACGGTAGTGCTCACCGGAGTAAGCGCCCGGTCCAAGGTCCAGCCGCCACTGCCGTTCTTCACGAGTTCACCCGCGAAAGTGGTGCCACCGGTCACTGCCTGAGAATAAAGCTGGTTTGGCGCGCTGCCGTCGAGCGTGAAGCTTGCAGCCGTATTGCTGCCGATGTTCAGGTCGCCCAGGATCTGGCTGCCGCTGAACAAGCTGACCGCATTCGCGCCGACTGCGTTGAGCGTCACATCGCCCTGGATCGTCGCGCCCGCGCGGTTGAACACCGTGGCCGCTCCCGTCACTGCGCGCACCGGGGTGCCGGCTGCGGCGAGCGTGCCCGCGTTGTCCAGCGTGCCGCCGTTGTTCAGAACGAGGGCGTTGGTGAGAGTCACTCCGCTGGCGACTTCCAGCGTTGCCCCCCGGCCTGCCCCGTTGTCCACCGTGACTGCACCGCTGCCCAAAGCGCCATGGCTGCCCGCCACCAGCAGGCCTTCGTTGACCTGCGTGCCACCGCTATAGGTATTGGCACCCGAGAGCGTCAACGTCCCGCCACCGACCTTGACCAGCGCATTGCCCGCCCCATCGGCGATCGATGCCGAGATGCCGACGCTGATGCCCGCATCGGTATTGATCGTGGTCTGCGTACCCGAGGCCGGCGCCATGACAAGGCGCCCCGGCGTAGCGCCGCTGTTGTCGGCCACCAGGTTGTAGCCATTGGCCGAGAACTGCAACGTGTCGAAGCTCTGCGTGCCCTGCACCGTCACCGTGCCAGGCGTGGCGCCCGCGTCGCTGCCGAACACGGCCACCGAGCCCACCCATGCAGCCGGTGTCGTGTTCGTCGGTGCATCGTTGACCCAGGCGCCGGCGAAGCCGGTCCAGACGCCACCCGTGCCACCGCGCCAGAACTGCAGCGTCTGGCCCGAGCCCTGCACCGACAGGTTGATCTGGCCGCTCTGGCTGGTGTCCAGTTGATGCCCGGCCACCGTGAAGCTTCCCCCCGTGCTGCTGACCTGCTGCGTATCGAACTGGCCGGAGAGCGCGCCCGCGTACTCGAACAGCCGGTACCAACCCGCCGACGATGCGCTCGCCCGCAGCGTACCGCCCAAAGCGAGATCCCCCCCCACCTGCACCAAGTCATTGCTGACGCCCCCCACGGCACCGGACTGGCCCAGTTGGAAGATGCTGGTGGCGCCGCTGCCCAACGTGAGCGCGCCGCCGATGGTCAAGGTGCCGGGGCTGCTGCCCGGCGACAGCGTGCCGCCGCTGGCGACATTCACACGGCCATCGATGCGGCCCACGCCGCCGAGCGTGCCGCCATCAACCTGCACATTGCCGCCGATGGCACCGTTCACCGCCAGCGTGCCTGCGTTGACGTAGACCGGCCCGCTGTACGCGAGGCTGTTCCCGGAAAGTACCAGCGTGCCCGCGCCGGCCTGGGTCAGCGCACCCGCTCCGCTGAGGACGCCGCGCAAGGTCAGCGTCGTCCCCGCGCTCGGATCGAAGCTGCCACCGGCCGCACCGGCAGCGATGGCCCGCGACGTGCTGAAGGTGGCCGTGCTTTGCAGGCGGCCGCCGTTCAGCGTCAGCGCGCCGCTCGCCGCGCCCAGATTGACGTCGGACGCCACGGAGAGGATGCCGCCCTGGATCGTGGTGCCGCCGGCATAGCTGTTGCTGCCCGAAAGCGTGAGCATGCCGGTCCCGGTCTTGACCAGCGCCCCCCCGGAAACAACGCTGGTCAGCCCGAGCGTGGTTGAAGCGTTCGTGTTCAGGGTGGCGCCGGCGCTGCCAATCACCACATTGCGCGACATGTTCAGGGTCGCCGTCGTCTGCAACGTGCCGCCGTCGAGTGTGAGACCGCCACTATCAGCACCGAGGCTGGCATCGCCGCTGATGGCCAGCGTGCCCGCGTTGACCGTCCATGGCGTGAGGAGTGCAGTCGAGCCGCTCAGCGTCCAGGTGCCCGTGCCGACCTTGCCGAAGCTGCCGAAGTTGCGGTACTTGGCGCCGATCTCGCTGACCGCAAAACTGCTGGCGCCCGTGCCGCCAAGGTTCAAGGCATTGTGAGTCCCCGCGCCGCTGGCGCCGACGACATTGCCCTGGATATCCGAGCCCGTGTTGATCTGCAGTGTGTTGTCGCCCGCAGTGAAGGCGATGGCATCCGCCCGCGTCGTGCCATCTGCGCCCAGCCCTCCCCTGATCGTGCCGCTGTTGGTGACGTTGAGGCTGGCGCCCGTGATGGCGACGCCGCCTTTTCCCACCGAGGCGTCGCCGCCGAAGATGGCACCGCTGTTGCCGCCGCTGATCGTGCCGCTATTGTTGATCGTGAGCGCATTGCCCACGATGGCGCCACCGCCCTGACCGGGGTTCATGTAGCGGTCAAAGCCGATACTGACTCGGCCTCCGGTGCCACCCACACCGCCTCTGATGGTTCCGGTATTGGTGATGCTTAAGTTGTTGCCACTGAGACCCTCGCCACCGTTGCCAGCGCTCTCGCCAGCACTGCCGGCAGTAGTTTCCCCCACAGCACCGCCGCCTCCCCCCGCTATCGTGCCGCCGTTCGCAACGGTGCCGCTGCTCGCATTGGAAAAGAGGACCGCCGTACCGCCATCGCCGCCATACCCGCCGTAGGAACCACCTTGTGAGGCATTCAGGCTTCCGCTGCCACCGGCACCAGCGTTGCCCCCGATCAGGATCCCGCCGTTGTTGGTCAGCGCCCCCCCGGCGCCGGCAGTGATCAACACGGCTGCACCGCCTTGCCCTCCCCCTCCGCCGGCACTGTTGCCCCACCCCGATGCCGTGAGCTGACCCGCCGCGCCCCCGGTACCCCCCACACCGCCCGCGATCTGGACCCCGTTGTTGACGGTCAAGGTGCCATTGGAAGAGACCGCACCCGCGCCGCCGCCGCCGCCACCACCGCCACCGCCGCCGGCCTCGTTGGATCCGCTGGCTTTCGCGGGCGCATCGGCGCCATTGATACCCGCGCCGCCGGAACGGTTGGCATTGATGGTCGACGACATCGTCAGAATGCTTCCGCTGCGAGCGCCCGCCGCTCCCCCAACGCCGCCGTTGCCGCCGTTACCGCCGCGCCCCCCGTTGCCCGCGCTAGCACCCGAGATGTACATGGCGCCACCGCCGCCACCGCCGCCTTGTCCGGGATATTGGGCCCCCGAACTCGACGTCCAGGCCGTGCCGTCGCCGCCTGCCGGGCTGGCACTGGTGCCCCCGGCGCCGCCCGGAGCGGATGGGTAAACGCTGGCCTGATTGCCGTTGCCGCCATCGGCCCAGGCACCGCCGGCCAACAGCAGGCCCAAGGCAAACAAGCCCGACTTTCCGCACACCCCCGACGCCCGCGCCACGCTTTGCGCGGCAGATTTGCCCGAGGACTTGCCCCGCGCAGCCCCCACTTCGGCCACCGCTTGCCAAACACCTACCGCCTCGTTGAACACCACGCGATAAATCTTGTTCATACGTCTTCCTGCCCCCCGTTGATTGCAGCGTCCACGGGGTAGCGGCAGTCCCTCCTGCCGCACGTCGACAGAAATGGGTGACACCTTTGCCGCGGAAAACGGAAAAGTATATTTTTTTGAAACAAGAAGGCCCATCACGGAAACTTGGTATTCCCGTGTGAGTTACATGTCATCACGCTGGAGACGAAGCACCGTCAGGGGACGCCGCCATGGCCGCGGCGATAGGCGAGCTTGCGATGGGCGGGCCTGAAGCGCCGGGCGTGGCGGCGTGGCGCGATGCGCGGCTCAGGCCGCTTGCCGCCGTTGGGAACGAGACGTCAGGAACGCAAGAAAGGCCGCGATCACCAGCGCCACCGCACTCGCCACGAAGGTGCTTCGATACCCTGCCGAATCAAACAGCAGGCCGCCCACGATCGAACCCAGCGCAATGGACAACTGGATCACCGCCACCAACAGGCCGCCTCCGGCCTCAGCGTTGTCCGGCATGGCTTCGGCGATCCAGCTCCACCAGCCGACGGGTGCGGACGTCGCCATCAGGCCCCACAGGCCCAGCAATGCCACCACCGCGGCAACCCACGTCCCGAAGGGGATCAGCGCCAGGGCAATGACCGCCATCAACGCCGGAATGAGGATCAACGTTCGGTACAAGCCACGCTTGAGAACGGCGCCAATCAGGGTGGTTCCAATGAAACCCGCCACGCCGATCGCCAGCAGGATCAGCGACAGTGTGGACACGTCCACTTGCGTCACCGTTTCAAGAAACGGGCGCAAGTACGTGAACAACGCGAACTGGCCCAAGAAGAACGCCCCGCACCCTGCCATGCCATAGCGAATGGTGCGGTTCTTGAGCACGTTGAACACATTGCCGGAACGAGGCGCGCGTGCCGCCGGCTTCATGGAAGGCAAGGCGATCCATTGCCAGACCAACGCAATCCCGGCCACGGGCGCCAGCGCGAAAAATGCACCGCGCCATCCGATGATGGATCCCAAGTAACTCCCCAGGGGCGCCGCGATTACCGTGGCAAGCGCGTTGCCGCCATTGAAGATGGCCAACGCCTTGGGTACCTGGGCGGACGGCACCAGGCGGATTGCCATGGCGGCCGACATGGACCAGAAGCCGCCGATCACGACACCGATGAGCGCGCGGGCCACCATGTACGTCACATAGTTCGGTGCTGTCGCCACGATGACGCCAGAGATGCCCATCAAGACGGTCAAGATCAGCAGCAGCTTCTTGCGGTCCATGGCGCCTGCCACGGCCGAGATCGACAGGCTGGTCAACACCGCGAAGGCGCCGGAGATCGCGATGCCCTGCCCCGCCATCCCTTCCGTTACCCGCAGATCGCCGGCGATCGGCGTCAGCAAACTGACGGGCATGAACTCAGAGGCCACGAGTGCGAACACGCACAGCGACATGGCGAATACGCCGCTCCACGCCCTCATGTGGAAGCCAAGTGCTGCGCGAAGAATGCCGCCAGCTTGTCGAACGGGATCACGTCCAAGCGGTCGTACAAATCGACATGATTGGCGCCCGGAATGATCATCAGCTCTTTCGGCTGGGCGGCAGCCGCATACGCGGTTTCGCTGAAGTAGCGCGAGTGGGCCATTTCGCCATGAATGAACAAGATCGGACGTGGGGCGATTTCCTGGATGTACGTCAGAATCGGCATGTTCATGAACGATAGCGGCGTGGTCATCGTCCAGGCGTTGCCCGAATTGACCGCGCGTGGATGCCGCCCGCGCGGCGTCATGTAGTAGTCGTGGTAGTCCACCAGGAACTGCGCTTCCCCACCCTTAAGCACGTTATAGGGTGGCTGATAGGCTGGCGTGCCCTTCTCCGCGTCTACCCAACGCTGCTGGCTGAGTTGCGCAAGCGTTTGGGTGCGCTGTTCGCGCGTCACGCTATCGTTGTAGCCCTTGGACATGACGCGCGTCATGTCGTACATGGTGCTGGCAACGACGGCCTTCACGCGCTTGTCCACCGCGACGGCGTTCAGAACCATGCCGCCCCACCCGCAAATGCCAATGACCCCGATCCGTTCTCGGTCGACGGCGGGTTGCAGGCCAAGGCAGTCAACCGCCGCGCTGACGTCTTCGGTGTTGATGTCCGGCGAGGCGACGTTGCGTGGTTCGCCGCCGCTTTCGCCTGTGTAGGACGGATCGAAGGCCAGGGTGACAAATCCCCGCTCGGCCATCGTTTGCGCATAGAGTCCCGAGGACTGCTCCTTCACGGCGCCGAACGGGCCGCAGACGACAATGGCCGCTTGCTTGCCGCTGGCGTTCATGGGTTGGTACAGGTCGCCCACCAGAGTGATGCCGTAGCGGTTCTTGAACGTGACCTTCTTATGCTGCACCTTTTCGCTCTTGGCGAAGGTCTTGTCCCACTGGTCGCTGAACGTCACCCGTGGCTGGGCGGCAGCAGGCCCTGCTGCGATGGCCCCCACGCTCAGGGCCGCGATGCCGGTGCCGGTCATCTTCAAGAGGCCGCGGCGGCTCAGATCCTTGCCGTGGTTCATAAAATCGGTACTGCTGGTTTGGTGCCTGTCGTTCATGCTGAGTTTCCTTTCTGCGAGCCTTTCCATCGGTATGAAGCAGATTTTCCCGCGCGCAGCGCACCACGACTAGCTAATGAATACTGAATAGGCTTATAAGCATTACTAATCAACAGTCCGTGGGAAACTCCCGACATGGTCAGACGAAACCTCAACGATCTCCTCTCATTTGTGACCGTGGCGCGGGAAGGCAGCTTCACGCGCGCGGCTGCGCTGCTGGGCGTGACCCAGTCGGCGCTAAGCCAAGCCATCAGCGGCCTGGAAGCCCGGTTGGACATCCGCCTGCTGACGCGCACCACGCGCAGCGTGTCGCCCACCGCCGCCGGGGAAAGGCTGTTGCAGGCCATCGGGCATCGCTTTGACGAGATCGAAGCGGAACTGGATGAATTGTCGGAACTGCGCGACAAGCCGGCAGGCACGGTCCGCATCACCTGCGGCGACCATGTGCTGAAAACCACGCTGCTGCCGAAGATTGCGCCGCTGCTACGCAAGTACCCGGACATCAACGTGGAGTTCGACGTCAACTACGGATTCCGGGACATCGTCGCGGACCGCTTCGACGCGGGCGTGCGCATGGGTGACACCATCGACCGGGACATGATCGCAATGCCGATCAGCCCCAGATTGCGTATGGCCGCCGTCGCCACGCCGGACTACTTCGCCAGGCATGCCAAGCCGAAGCGCCCGGAGGATCTGACCAAGCACCGTTGCATCAACATCCGCTTCCCCACGCATGGCGGGTTGTACGTCTGGGAATTCGAACGCAAGGGCAAGCAGTTGAACGTCCGCGTCGATGGGCAAGCCACGCTGAACAGCACCCCGCACATCGTTCAGGCAGCGCTGGAAGGCCTGGGCATTGCCTTCCTGCCAGAGGAAGAATTCGCGCCTCACATCGACGAGGGGCGCCTTGTGCGGGTGCTGGAGGACTGGTGCGCGCCTTTCGACGGCTACTACCTTTATTACCCCAGCCGGCGGCAGCCGTCTCCCGCGTTTTCCTTGGTGCTTGATGCGCTGCGTTCGCAGGAGCCGCCTGGAAAAAAGCGGCGATGACGACCCGCCTGCCCGAACTGGTGTCAAGCGGACAACGCCTTGTTCACTTTCCGGCGTTGGCCGCCAGTTGACGCGCCAGCGCTTCACTTGCTCGACGTCCCATATCCGCATCCACGCCCGTCGCCAGCACTTGGCCAAGCTGACGCAACTGGCTTGCCGTGAGGCCGACATTCATGCTGATGCGCATGTGCGCCTGCAATTGCGATTCGGCGCCGGGCAGCGCGGACAACATGCTGACGGTGGCCAACTCGCGGCTTTGCCAGTCGAGGTTGTCGCGCTCGAAGATATCGCCGAACAAGTGGTTGCGCAGGTACTCGTTGGCGACGGGCGCGAAGTCGAACAAAGGCCCTTCCACCGGCCCGCCCGACAGCTTTGTCTGGTTAGCCGTGCCCGCGGCCAGCAATGCATCGCCCTTCGGAATGGGGCGAGTGGGCGCATTGCCGGGCGCATCCTGGATGCCCCGTTGCTTGCGAGCGTCCAGCACCTTCATCAGTTCGCTCAGTGCGTTCAAGCTGCGAGGAAAGCCGGCATAGGCATACAGCTGCACCAGGATCTCGCGGGCGTCGCTCACCGTCATCCCGCTATCCAGGCCTTGGTTCAGCGCGACATTCAGCTTGGCCATGTCACCCGCTGCCGCAAAGGCGGCGATCGGCACGATGGCCTGCTGCCGGGCGTTGAGCGTTTCGGAAGGGCTGGGCGCGCTGGCCGGTGCGGGGTTCATTGGTCGGGTTTCCTGTGCGTGTGATGGCTGAATCCATGCACCCGCCAAGCTCAAGGCCCAGACCAGTGCACTCGAATGAAGGCGCGCTTTGCCCTGCTTAGTGTGCGTCGTATTGTTCATCGCTGACCTTCTCCATCCAGTTGACGTTCTTTCCATCCGCCGTCGCGGTGACTGCCATATGGGTCATCGCGGTGCCAGGTGCGGCGCCGTGCCAGTGCTTCACGCCCGGCGGGCACCAGACGACATCGCCAGGGCGAATGACCTGTACGGGCTTGCCCCACTCCTGGGTCAGACCAACACCCGACGTCACCACCAGGCGCTGTCCCGCAGGGTGCGTGTGCCACGCTGAACGCGCGCCAGGTTCAAAGGTGACAAGCGCCCCTGAGGTATTGAGGTTCTGGTCGGCGGGCCAGACAGGGTCTATCCGTACACGCCCCGTGAAGTATTCGTCTGGACCCGCGATTGAGGCCTGTTCGCCCGCTCGTGTGATCGCCTGGGATGCCGTGGAGGGTTTGGCTTGCTGTTCGGCGGCATTGACTGTCGCCATCTGAAAGACCGCGGCGCAAGCGGCGATTGTCGGGATCTGGGTTTTCATGTGGTTCGACCTTTTTTAACGTGCGGCGCAACGGCCATCATCAGCGGTTCCTTGAAGGGTTCCCGGCGGCAAAGCGAGCATTTACCGCCGGCTTTTCGCTACTGTATGATCGGGTCGATTAGATGAGAAGACTGGAAAATCAGCATGCCATGGTGTGCTGCATTCACTAATGGCTAAAGAGAACCTGAACGACCTTCAAACCTTCGTGGCCGTTGCACAGGCGCGAAGCTTCACGCGCGCGGCGGCGCAACTGGGCTTGTCGCGCTCGGCCCTGAGCCACGCAATGCTCGCGCTGGAAGCGCGCTTGGGCGTGCGTCTACTCACCCGAACCACGCGGAGCGTCTCAACGACCGAAGCCGGGCAAAGACTGCTAAGCGTGTTGAGCCCCCACTTCAACGAGATCGAACAAGAACTCGCGTCGCTCACCGCCATGCGCGACAAGCCGGCCGGCACGGTCCGAATCACCACCCATGACCACGCCATCAAGACGGTGCTCTGGCCGCGTTTGTTGCCGCTGCTGCGGCAGTATCCCGACATCCA
>RCUJ01001653.1_pt1 | contig 11629 bp, 11 predicted proteins | sample 2166321 | NCBI WGS metagenome assembly RCUJ01 (sample SAMN09932808, study PRJNA488358) | compost metagenome | feature: garden; material: soil; isolation source: compost soil in an enriched community after 118 h of incubation | place: Germany: Experimental Botanical Garden Goettingen | collected... | reverse complement strand
GCATTGGGCGAGTGACCGGCTGGTGCTGGCCGGCATGCTGCCGGCCAGCACCCTCTGGTCACTCCCACTCCCCGGATGCTACTTTCGAAGGCGCCTCCCCTTTCCCTGGCAGCAAGGATGCCGGCCCGGCTTCAGGAATCGGCCCCAACACCACGCGGAGCAACACAATGCGCGAACAACAGCTTGCTAGCGGCCCGAACCCTCTCAAGCCCGACGACTTCGATGCCTGGGCCAACGCTCTGACCACCTCGTGCGGCGCCTTCCATCCGGTGAAGTCGCACACCTCCGACCGCCATGCGTTCATCGGCAAGGTGGTGCCGGTCACCGCGCCCGGCTCGCTGTCCACCTCCTACATCACCACCAACTGCGAACACATCTATCGCCAGCGCAAGGACGTCCGCTCCGATGATCAGGACTTCTTCTACCTGGTCATGCAGCAGCGTGGCCGCGCCCGGATGTGCCAGAACAGCGACGATGCCAATCTGGGGATGGGGGATCTGATCCTGCTGGATGCCGGCCAGCCCAGCGACTTCTACTACGACGGCATTTCCCAGCAGCTGTCGATCATCCTGCCGCGCCATCTGGTGGACGACGTGTTCCGCCACAAGCCGGTCAGGACCGGCCAGCGCATTGCTGCCGACCTCAAGGTCAGCCGGATGATCACCCTGCTGGCCACTTCCGCCCTGTCCTTCGAGGCACCTGAGTGCGAGGAGCAGCAGGCCTTTCTTGAAGCGCTGGCCACCCTGCTCAAGCCAGTCGCCTGCGTCACCGAGCTGGGTGATGTCCCGGCGCAGAATCATCATCTGCTGCGCAAGGCGATGGCCTTCATCGACGCCAACCTCGAACTGGGGCAGGTCTCGGCAGCGGCGGTGGCCCGCGAGGTCTGCGTCTCCGAGCGCACTCTCTACCGCCTGTTCGCCCAAGCCGGCCTGAGCCTCAGCCGCTACGTCCTCGACCGCCGGCTGGAGCGCTGCGCCATCAGCCTGACCGAGAGCCGTGACGACCGGCCGATCTCGCTGATCGCCGACCGCGCCGGCTTCTCCGACCTGAGCCACTTCTCGCGCACCTTCAAGCAGAAGTACGGCGTCTCGCCGCGCCTCTATCGTCAGCGCCAGCTCGCCGGCGACAGCGACGGCTGATCCGCCATTCACCGCCCGCACTGGCAGATCCGGTCAAGCAAAATGGCCGGATCGTGCAAAACATCCGCTGGCGTTTCTTCCATTCTTGTTCCCTACCACCGGCCTGATTTCGGGCCGGCCGTACCCACGGTTTTGACGGGTGGCGAGGAGAACAACAATGACCAACGCAACCAACAACTCCCGACGGCAGTTCCTCAGGAATGCCGGCGTACTCATGGCGACCAGCGCCCTGGCGGCCAATGCGATCGCCGCCGGCCAGGAACGGGTCGAAAAGGGCCGCAAGGAGCCGCCCAAGCCGGGTGACCACTTCGACGTGATCGTCATCGGCGGCGGCATGGCCGGCCTGACCGCCGCGCGCGACTGCGCCCTGCGCGGCATGAAGACCCTGGTGCTGGAAGCGCGCAACCGTATCGGTGGCCGCACCTTCACCAGCGAGTACGGCGGCAAGCACGTCGAACTGGGCGGCACCTGGATCCACTGGAGCCAGGGCTTCGTCTGGAACGAGGTGACCCGCTACGGCCTGGGCATCACCGAATCTCCCGGCGCCGCCGCCGACACCACCGCCTGGATCACCGACGGCAAGCTCAAGAGTGCGCCGTCCATGGAAATCTGGCCGCAGATCGGCAAGGCCATGGCCGACTACTGCAACGTCGACGAGGCGGGCGGCCGCACGGTGTTCCCGCGCCCCTACGAGCCCTTCCTGGCCCGTGACAAGGTCCGCGAATGGGACCGGCTGTCGCTGATGCAGCGCCTGGAGCAGATGAAGATCTCCCGGGAAATGCGCGACCTGCTCAACGTCCAGCTCACCATCAACTGCCACAACGACCCCAGCCAGGGGGCATTCATCGACATGCTGCGCTGGTGGTCGCTGGGCGACTACGACATGTTCCTGATGTTCGACAAGCTCGCCCGCTACAAGATCGCCGAAGGCACCGGCGCGCTGGCGCACGCGATCATCGGTGACGGCGACGCCCAACTTCTGCTGTCCACCCCGGTCAAGGCGGTCGCCACCCAGGGCGGGCGCAGCGTCGTGACCACCGCCAAGGGCGACAGCTACAGCGCCGGTGCGGTGATCTGCGCCGTGCCGCAGAACGTGCTGTCCTCCATCGCCTTCACCCCCGGTCTGTCGGCGCAGAAGGTCAAGGCGGCCCAAGCCGGCCATACCGGCACCGGCTACAAGTGCTACATCCACATCAAGCAGAAGATCGGCAAATGGATCGGCATGGCGCCCTACCCGAGCCCGATCACCCAGATGTGGACCGAGCAGGAGCGCGACGACGGTACCCTGCTGGTCTGCTTCGGCCCGCCCGGTGGGTTGGACCAGAACGACGAGGAGCAGGTCCAGCTGGCGGTCCGCCAGCTGATCCCCGGCGCCGAGGTGGTCGCCGTGTTCGGCTACGAGTGGACGGTCGATCCCTACTCGAAGGGCACCTGGTGCTGGTACCGGCCGGGCATGCTCAGCGACAGCCTGGAGGCGCTGCGCACGGCGGAAGGCCCGATCCACTTCGCCAGCGCCGACAGCGCCAACGGCTGGCGCGGCTTCATCGACGGCGCGATCCAGAGCGGCGTGGAAACCGCCCACAACGTGTTCAAGCAGCTCAACGGGGGCAAGGCATGATCCGCGCAGTCCTACTCTTCGCGGCGCTGTTCGCCGCGGCTTCGCAAGCCCAGGCCGAAGCCAGCCTCGAGCGTGGCCAGACGCTGTTCCAGACCAAGTGCGCGATCTGTCACAACAGCGAGGCAGCCGCAGGCCACGCCGTCGGTCCCAACCTGCAGGGCGTGGTCGGTCGCAAGATCGGCTCGGCCGAGGGCTTCGCCTACTCCGCCGCCATGAGCGGCAGTGCCGGCAGCTGGAGCGCCGAGCGGCTGGATGCCTTTCTGACCTCCCCGGCGACCGCGCTTCCGGGCACCGCCATGCCCTTCTCCGGCCTGAAGAAGGCCGAAGACCGCCAGTCGCTGATCCTCTTCCTGCAATCGCTGAGCCCCAAGGAGTGACCCGATGAACAAGTTCAACAACATCCTGGCCGGCCTGCTCTTGGCCGCCAGCAGCCCACTGGCGCTGGCCGGCAGCCAGGCCGAGTTGACTCAGGCCCTGCGCGAACGCCTCGACCTGGTCGAGACCAAGTGGGGCCAGAAGGATGTCGCTGGCATCGTCGCTGAGACCTATGTGCCGGAAACCGAGATCACCGGCGAGCAGACCCCGACGCTGTATACCGGGACCGCACAGCTCACCGAGCTGGTCGAATCACTGGTCAAGGACAGCAAGAGCGCCGACATCGCCCTCAACCGCGTCACCGCACTGGACAAGGACAGCGCCTACAGCTGGGTGACCTGGACGGTCGTGCCCAACGAAGGTGAGCCGTTCAAGATGAAGAGCCTGTTCGTCTGGAAGCAGACGCCGCAGGGCTGGCGGGTGGTGGCGGACATGTACGCCTCTGGCGAAATCCCGCAATAACCTCCCACCGCACCACTCATCCAGCACATCCCGCGCGACCGACGTCGGCAGGCCATGGCCTGTCGCGACGGCGGCTGCGCGCGGATCGCCAAACGTTCTCCACCACACACAAGAAAGCCCCGGTCGCAGCCCGACCGGATGGGCACCAAGGAGAAGCCTCCATGAGCAAGCCACGCAAGAAACCTCTGGCGCGGGCCATTCGCGCCGCCACCCTGCTCAGCCTGCTGGCCAGCGCCCCCGCCACCTGGGCCTACGAACTCTACGCCCAGGGCGACAGCCAGCTCAGTGCCGATCTCGAAGCCGCCTTCGGCGTGTTCCACAGCGCCGAGAGCTATGCGCAATCCGGCACCCTGGGAGAAGGCTCGGCCGCCTGGCAGGAGGCCTATTTCAAGTACGGGGTGAGCGGCAGCCAGGGCCTCTCCGCCGCCGGCGACCAGCTCTACGGCAAGCTCAACTGGGTGAGTTCGGCCACCTTCGGCGACGGCGACGCCGCCGGCTGGAGCAACGGCAGCGAACGCACCACCAAGGTCGAGGACGCCTATCTGGGCTGGCGCTCCGGCCAGCGCTTCGCGGCGCTCGGCGAGAACGGCGTGGACCTGTCCTTCGGCCGGCAGAACATCGTCATCGGCGACGGCTTCCTGGTTTCCGGAGACGCCCTCAACCTTGGCGACGAGATCGCCGACGGCATGCTGGATCGCGGCGGCGCCTACTACCTGACCGCGCGCAAGGCGTTCGACCAGACCGCCGTGCTGCGTCTGGGCGGCGAGCAGGGCCTGCGCGGCGACCTGATGTGGCTGAAGTCCGACAACCGCGCCCAGGGCAAGGCCGAGATGGCGGTCGCCACCCTGGAGCAGGTGACCGACAAGGGCACCGTGGGCCTGACCTACCTCGATGTGCTGGATACCGACGAGGAGTTCGACTTCGTCGGCCGCAAGGGCATCAGTACCTACAGCCTGCGCGGCCAGGGCAATGCCGGCGTCGACAACCTGTTCCTCGCCGGTGAATACGCCCATCAGGACCGCCATGGCGACGACGAGAATGCCTGGTATCTGGAGGCCGGCTGGACCTTCGCCGACCTGCCCTGGTCGCCCAGTGTCAACTACCGCTACAGCCGCTTCTCGGAAACCTACGATCCGCTGTTCTACGGCAACGGCCGCGCGCTGGGGACCTGGTTTCAGGGCGAGGTGGCGTCGAACTATGCCGGGCCGTTCAACAACAACACCCAGATCCACCATGTCGGCCTCAAGGCCTCGCCACTGGAGAACCTCAGCGTCGGTGCGCTGCTCTACGACTTCGACACCCTGGATACCGACAACCGCCTCAACCTGGACGGCCGGGAGCTGAATCTGTACGCCGAATGGGGCGTCAGCGAGCACCTGTTCGTCATGCCGGTCCTCGGTTTCTACAAGCCGGAAGCGGACGCCAGCAACGGCGGCACCCAGCTTGGCAACGACGACACCAACGTCTATGCCCAACTGATCATGGCCACCATGTTCTGACCATACGCGCCGCCGCACCCCGTTCGGGCGGCGGCGATACTCCAGCAATCCACCCGAGGAGGATTACGACATGGGTATCTTCGACTGGAAGCACTGGCTGGTGATCCTGCTGGTCGTGCTGGTGCTGTTCGGCGGCAAGCGACTCCGGCACATCGGCAGCGATATCGGCGAAGCCATCAAAGGCTTTCGCAAATCGGTGGCGGACGCGGACACACCCGAGCCAGGCGCCCCGGCAGCGCTCGATAGCAATGACAGTAAGCCGTCCCGTCTGGCAAACGCCGTGCGCACCAGCAATCTCGACTGATCCCGGCACCCAGCGCCGCCATGGGAATCCCTGGCGGCGCTGGCATTTCACCCTCTCACTGCCTGCCAGACTCCTTGGCCCCTCCCACGAAGCCCTCTAGCTCGCCGGCCGCCACCTCGAAGCGCTGCGCGGCCGCGTGCGCCAGCGCGCCGGCCTGCACACGTTCCTGCTCGATCATGTAGCGCAGGAAGGCGGCGTCCTCGGCACTCGCCGGCGGCACGACCGCGCGCATCGCGGCCAGGTACTTTTGCGTGCCACCGGCCAGCATGGTGAGAAAACGCCCGGGGAACAGCCTGGCGAAGAGGATCGAGCCCCGCGCCTTTAAGGCGATCCACCAGCCGCCGCCGACCAAGCCATGGCGGGCGGCCACCGGCTGGTAACGCGGCGCGTTGTGCTGTTCGAGGGCCACGTAGGCCGCCCAGAAGCGGCCCTGCGGCGTGCCTTGGTGATGCTCGGCCAACGCGCCGACCACCTGAGTGGCCAGGGCGCGATTGTCCAGCTCCCGGGCCAGGGCGGCGCGGAAGGCGTCGTCGGCCGCCCGGGCGCTCAGGCTGGCCAGGGCCAGGCTCAGGACGGCGATGAAGGTGGGGATCTTGCGCATGTGCACTCCTCTGCCGGCCACGCCAGGGCTGGCGCGCGGACATAAAAAAGCCCGCAACACCGCTGCCGGGGTGTTGCGGGCAACTCTCGCTCAAGTCACGAGAACCTCAAACGACCGACCATCCTTGGCGGCACAACGCCATGTCGACTGCTCGCTGCCAAGCTTGAAACCATGCAGCCGACGTTGCGCCCTGCCTACCACTCCAAGACCTCGCGAAGCCCGGGCTCCGCGTACGACCTCTCATCAATAGGCGATGCACACCGACTTCAGCTCGGTGAACGCCTCCACCGCACCGCGGCCGAACTCGCGGCCGACGCCCGATTGCTTGTGGCCGCCGAACGGCAGGTTGGGGTCCAGCGGCACGTGGGTGTTGACCCACACGGTGCCGGCCTCGATCTGCGGAATCAGGCGCATCGCCTGGCTCAGGTCGTTGGTCCACAGGCTGGCGGCCAGGCCGTACTGGCTGTCGTTGACCAGGGTCAGCGCCTCGTCGACGCTGTCGTAGGCCAGCACCGACAGCACCGGGCCGAAGATCTCCTCGCGCGCCGCGGCCATGCTCTGCTCGACCCCGGCCAGCACCGTCGGCTGCACGAAGAAGCCCGGCAGCTCCGGCGCCGCGCCGCCGGTCACCACCTGGGCGCCCTGGGCGCGGGCCTTGTCCAGATGGCCGAGCACGCTGCTCTGCTGGCGGCGCGACACCAGCGGGTTGATCTGCGCCGTCGGGTCCATGCCGGCACCGATGCTCATGCCCTTCACCGCCGCCGCCAGCGCCTCGACGAAGTCGTTGTAGCGCGAACGCTGCACGTAGATGCGCGAGGCCGCGGCACACACCTGGCCCTGGTTGAGCAGGCCGCCCATCAGCGCGCCGCCCACCGCCTTGCCCAGGTCGGCATCCGGCAGCACCAGCATCGGGTTCTTGCCGCCCAGTTCGAGGGAGAAGCGCGTCATGTTCTGCAGCGCCGCGGTGCCGATCAGCTTGCCCACCGGGGTGGAGCCGGTGAAGGTCACCTTGGCGACCCGCGGATCGGCGACCAGGGCCGCGCCGGCGCTGGCGCCGCGGCCGACCAGCACGTTGAGCACGCCCGGCGGAATGCCCGCCTCGATGGCCAGTTCGGCCAGGCGCAGGGCGGTCAGCGGCGTCTCGTCGGCCGGCTTGATGACGATGGTGCAGCCGGCGGCCAGCGCCGGGATGATCTTCCAGATGGCGATCATCAGCGGGAAGTTCCACGGCACGATGCCGGCCACCACGCCCACCGGCTCGCGGCGGGTGTAGGCGTTGTAGCGGGTGCCGGGCGGGATGGGGATCGACACGTCGAGGGTCTGCCCCTCGAGCTTGGTCGCCCAGCCGGCCATGTAGCGCATGTACTCGACCGAGGCGCCGACCTCGATGGCGCGGGCGATGTGGATCGACTTGCCCTGGTTGAGGGTTTCCAGCTGGGCCAGTTCCTCGCCGTGGGCCTCCACCACCTCGGCGAAGCGCAGCAGGATGCGCTCGCGGTCGGCCGGGCGCAGGCCGCTCCACACGCCGGCGCGGAACGCGCGCTGGGCCGCGGCCACGGCCTGCTCGACCTGCTCCGCGCCGGCCATCACCAGCTGCGCGAGCGGCGCGCCGCTGGCCGGATTGAATACCTCGGCGACCTCGCCGGCATGCACGTCGATGCTGCGGCCGTCGATGAAGGAGGTGTGCCGGCGGTTGAGGAAGGCCGTCACCTGGGCGAGCGGTTCGAGGGGTGCGGTGGACATGGCAGTAACTCCGGGCTGAACGGGGAATCCGCGGCCTGCTCCGCCCGGGCGCCATGGCGCGCCGGTGTCCTGGCAGGACGCCGCAAGGCGATGGCGACCGGAGCCGCCACGACCACAAAGCATGCATCGATGATAGTCAGCCCACCGCAACCTGCCTTGCCCGTGCCTGCCAACCTGTTGACCGTGCATGCCGACTGCCGCGCAGGGGGCGAAAAACGGCACGCACAGGCAAGCATCCGGCATCCGCGAGCAAGACCCACGACGAGGCTTGCGCCACTAATGGCCGCCCGTCCACCTTCCTGCCCCTTCCGGAGGGATCCATGAAGCGTCTGCCATTGCTGCTGTCGTTAACCCTGACCACCTGTGCCGCCCAGGCCGAGGAGGTGCTGCGCGTCTCCAACTGGCCCGACTACATCGCCCCCGAGGTCCTCGAGGGCTTCCAACGCGAGAGCGGCGTGCGCGTCGACTACCACGTGCATGCCAGCGCCGACGAGCTGGACGCCGCCCTGCGTCGCGGCGAGCGCTACGACGTGATCGTGCCGTCGCACTTCCAGCTTCCCGCGCTGATCCGCGAGCAGCGCCTCAGCAAGCTGGACGCCAGCCGGCTCAGCCAGCTGGACACGGTCGACCCGCAACTGCGGGCTACCCTTGCCGGCCTGGAGTCGGCCAACCGCTACGCGGTGCCCTACATGTGGGGGATGCTCGGCTTGGCGGTGGATCGCAGCAAGGCCGAGGCCGCGCTGGGCGGCCCGCTGAGCGCCAGCTGGAGCCTGCTGTTCGACCCGCAGCAGAGCGCCCGCCTGGCCACCTGCGGCATCGGCCTGCAGGACGCGCCGGAGGAAACCTTCTCCGTGCTGTTCACCTACCAGGGGCGCAGCCTGGCACGCAGCGGCCTGCGCCAGGTGGGCCGTGTCGGCGAGCAGCTGCTGGCGCTCCGCCATCAGACCACGATAGTGGACAACACCCGCCACATCGAGGCGTTGCAGGCCGGCAAGCTGTGCGTGACCAGCGCCTGGGCCGGGCTGGCGCTGGGTGCGGCGGCGCGGAGCACGCAGCGCCTGGAATTCCTGGTGCCGACCGAAGGCGCGCCGCTGGCCATGGAGGGCCTGGCGATCCCCAGCAACGCCGCGCATCCGGAGCTGGCCTATCGCTTCATCGACTACCTGCTGCGCCCCGACAACGCGGTGCGCAACTCGCAGGCCACCTGGTTCTACAGCAGCCTCAGGCCCGACACCCCGGAGCTGCAGGCACTGGCCAAGCGCCTGCCGCAACTGCTGCCGGATCCGGCGCTGCGCAGCCACCTGTACTTCGCCGAAAGCCCCTCGCCGAAACTCAAGGCCGAACTGGACCGCCGCTGGGAGCTGGTGCGCCAGTACCCGGCCAGCGCCACTCGCTGAGCCGCCGTCCTGCCACTACCAGGGCAAAGTCTCGCCCTGGTAGTCGACGAAGCGGCACTCGCGCGTGCCGGCCGCCGCCTCGACCACCACCACCAGCCCGGCGACGCTCTGCTCCACCGTCAGCGGCGCCTGCGCCCCACCCATGTCGGTCTGCACCCAGCCCGGGTGCAGGGCCAGCAGGCTGAAGTCGCGCGACTCGCCGAGCTGCGCGGCCCAGCTCAGCAGCAGGCTGTTCAACGCTGCCTTGCTCGCCGCATACAGCGGCATCTGCGCGCCCAGACTGAGCTGCAGGCTGGCCATCACCGAGCTGGTGCAACCGAGCACCGCGCCGGCGTTGAGCTGCGGGCGCAGAGCGCGGGCCAGGCGCAGCGGAGCGATGGCGTTGCTGAGGAACAGGTGGCCGATCTCGGCCTCGCCGGCACTGCTCACGTCCTGCGCCGCCGGGCCGTAGACGCCGGCGTTGAGCAGCACGCGATCCAGACGCTGCTCGCCCAGCGCGGCGAGAATCTCGGCGCCGGCGGCCTGGGCGTTGAGGTCGCAGGCGATCACCTGCAAACGCTCGCCGAATTGGCCGGCCAGCTCGCCCAGGCCAGCGGAGGCGGCCGGATTGCGCGCCACGGCGAACACCCGTGCGCCGCGTTCGAGCCAGGCGCGCACCAGGCCCAGACCGATGCCCCGCGAGGCGCCGGCGATGAGAACATTGAGCATGTGAATCTCCCTCGATGGAAACGCCAGAGGTTAGCACCGGGCAATCGCGGACAAAAAAAGACCGGTCCGCCCGTTGCCGCGGGCTGGACCGGCCGAAGGTGACATGGATCAGAACAGCACGGATCAGAAGAAGGTGACGAACATCAGCTGGCTGTACATATTGGTGCCGTCGCCGCCGAGCTGCGTACCGCCGGTTTCGGCGCTGCGCTCCGGCTGGTAGAAGCCCAGCACCGGGCTGATCATCAGGTGGTCATTGACCATCCACTCGGCGTACAGGTCCAGCTCGCGGCCGCTGAGGTTGCCCAGATCGGTATCGAGGGTGTCGAAGTCGAAGTACAGCGCGCCGACGGTCAGATTCTCCAGCGGGCTGGCCTTGAGGCCGACGTGGTGCACCTGGGTGTTGGAGTTGAACGGCCCCGCGTAGTTGGCCGCCACCTCGCCCTGGAACCAGGTGCCGTAGCCGCGGTTGAAGCCGTAGAACAGCGGGTCGAACTCCTCGGAGAAGCGGCTGTAGCGGTAGGTGGCGGTCGGCGCCCACGGCAGGCCGGCGAAGGTCCAGCTGCCTTCCAGGTACCAGGCGTCCTCGCGGTCGCGGTCCTTGTCCTGGGTGGCGTATTCGAAGGCCAGGTTGAGGTTTTCCACGCCCAGACCACCGGCGCCGCGCAGGCTGACGGTATCCAGGTCGTCGCGCTCGGCCTGCAGCGGGGAGGCGTAGCGCTGGTTGACGTCCAGGCCGCGAATCCAGGTCAGACCCAGGGTGCCCGGTTCGGCGATGTGCTCGAGGGTGGCGATGGCCAGCTCGGTCTCGGCCTGGGCACGGTTGTCGGATTTCAGCCACATCAGGTCGCCGCGCCAGCCCTTGTCACCGCCCAGGCGCAGCACGGCGGTCTGGTCGAAGGCCTTGCGCGCGGCGATGTAGTAGCCGCCGCCGCGGTCGAAGTCGTCGCCCAGGTCGACGTCGCCGAAGTTCAGCGAATCGCCGTTGATCAGGAAGCCGTCGCCGACCACCACCTTCTGCCGGCCGCCGGAGATGTCCACGCCGTTCTCGCCGAGCGCCGGGAACAGGTCGCCGGAGCGCCAGCCCAGATAGGCGTCCTCGATGTCGGTCTCGCGCTCGCTGCCCAGGGTGAAGCCGGCGGCGTCGCCGTCGCCCCAGGTGCCGGAGCTGAGCAGGTTGACCGCGCCGTACAGGCTGCCGGCGCCGCCCAGGCCCTGACTGCCGCTCAGGCCGTACTTGATGTAGCCCTCGCGCCAGCTCGAACTGCCCTTGCTGCGGTTGCCGAAGCCCAGTTCGTAGCTTTCCTCGCTGTGCATCAGGCCGAACACCGCCTCGAGGTCGGCGTTGAGGACGCTGTCGCCCTGGTTGTACAGCTCGTAGGCTTGGGCCGGTGCGGCGCTCAGGCCGGCGCCGAGAGCAGTGGCCAACGCCAGCGCGAGGGGCGCGCGGCGCACTCCATGTTTCGTTGCATTCATCAGGGGGCAGACTCCGCTGTTCTTATGGTGGATGCCGGCCAGGCATCGGGTGCGGCCAGCGTCGGCCTTATTAATCCCACGCCCGCCCAGCGGCGGTCTTGTGCCTGACTGCCAAGCGCTTGTCCGTACCTGCCAAGTCGGCGTGCCGGCCCTGGCGTGGGCGCCACGGATTGCCGGCAGAAAAAACAAACGCCCCGCAGGCGAACCTGCGGGGCGTTGGTCGTGGCAAGCGCGGAAGGCTCAGGCCACGGCCAGGTAGTGCTTGACGAAGGCCTCGCTGGTGACGTCCCAGAGCACCGGGGTGCCCTTG
>RCUJ01001651.1_pt1 | contig 11633 bp, 7 predicted proteins | sample 2166321 | NCBI WGS metagenome assembly RCUJ01 (sample SAMN09932808, study PRJNA488358) | compost metagenome | feature: garden; material: soil; isolation source: compost soil in an enriched community after 118 h of incubation | place: Germany: Experimental Botanical Garden Goettingen | collected... | reverse complement strand
CCCGCGGCCGAGCGGCTGCAGCAACAGCCACTGGCCAGCGCTGCCGGCGTCCTGGGCGGCTTCTTCACAATAGCGTTGCAACTGCCCGATCTCCTCCAGCAGCAGCCACAGGCTGGCAATCGCCAGGTAGGCCAGCACTGCCCACAGCGGCTCTACCGGCAGCGTTGGCGCCGTCAGGGTGGTGGTGGCGCCCGCCAGGGCAATCGCCAGCAGCGTGCGCAGCATGCCGACGAGGCCCAGTTCGCGCAGCAACAAGAATGCAGGGTAGGTAAGCCACTTCATGTGCCTGAATCTCCAACGCGGTAGCCAAAAAAACGCCTGAAGCCTCTGCGAAATAGCCGCAGCGGATTCAGGCGCCTTTGCCTTGCAGGAGCGAATCCTGCGGATGTGATTGGTTGGATAGCAAGAGTGATGCCAGTGACTGCCGGTGTTGTTCGCGCTGGCGCTCGGCCGCTGTCGCTGGGGGCCGCAAAGACTGCCCCGAAGCGTCCTGCTGCTATCGCAGGCCGGAGCAGCTGGAGCCCCCCGGCAGGGGTTCAGAACCAGCGGTCGTTGCGCTTGCGGCCGCGGGTCATGGCCGGCAGGATCAGCCCGAGGAGCAGACCGGCGCCAGCGATACCGGCGCCGTAGACCAGGTAGCGCATCAATAGCTGACTGTTCTCATCGCCCAGGCGCGCCTGCGCGGTGCGAAGCTCGGATTGGCTCGCGGTCAGCTCGGCGTTGAGGGCCTTGCGCTGCGCTTGCAGTTCCTCGATCAACGCCTTGCGCGAGTCCAGGGTTTCCTGCAGGCCCTGGGTCCGGGCCTTCCAGCTGTCGTCGATGGTCTTGAGCTGGTCGCTGAGCTCGGCCACTTGCTGCACCAGTTGCGGCAAACGCTCGGCCTGGCCGGGCATGTCCTGCAGGTCCCTGCTGGGAATCCAGACGCTGCTGCCGGACTCGCTGCGGACCCGGCTGTAGTCGCCCTGGGTGCTGATCAGCTCGACCTTCTGCCCGGATTGGAGGGTGCCGACTATGCGATAGCCGTCAGTCGGACCGCTGCGTACATAGGTGTGCAGCGTGTCGCTGACCCAGCGCTCATTGCCGGCGGCCTCCTGAGCATGGGTCGGGGCGCAGACCGCGAGCAGCGCGCCGAGCAGACCGACGCCCAAGGCCCGGGGCTGAAGGCCGGCAAGACGAGAGACAAGGGCAAAGAGATGGCGGGATAGGGACATGATGACTTCACATATAAAGAGGAAAAGATAAAGGCTCCGATGGCCACGCAGTAATCGATGGGGCAATAGCCTGATAAGACCCTGCCGGCAAGCCGTAGCGCCGGCTTGCGTCACGACTGGGGAGCGCCCCTTCTCCCAGAAGAGGTTCATGGCCCGTTGTGCCATCTCCAGATGACAGACACCTCGAGTGGCCCCGGGTTCACTAACGGCCCCGAGGCGCCGTGCTGGCCTGGCTTGCTGCTTCCGGTTGTTTCCCGCCGCAGGCCGGCAGAGAGGTATTTTGCCCAGGATCTAATCTGTGACCGGCTGCAAAGGGCAGGTTGCGGGGCGCAATGGGCAAAACCGACGCGAAGCGGCTGCTGGCGACTGGCCGAGTGCGGCCAGGAGCAGGCGGGGGCGACAGGCAGAAAACGGCCAGGAGCAGCCACTCAGCAACATCAATATCGTGGTCTGTTCCTGAGGTTTCCCCTCATATCCTCTCCAGATCCTGGGCCTGCTGATGCATCCGTCTTGGAAACTTTCTTCGATTTGCATGCGGCGCTTGTAAACGGCAACGACCTTTGCGGCAGTCCATTGCTCTGCAGGTAGGTTGCTGGCCAGCAACCAGGGTTCGCGCTCACGATGCGCATTCTGCCGGCTGCGCTTATCTTCCGCGATCTTCCCGGTAACGCGCCGGTGTTTGCGGCCTAAAGCCGGCTCGCGGAGCAGGTAGAACTGTATGAGATAAGGCGCATTGTGCGTCATCTGCTAAGTGCCAAGGCTTTTGGGCGAGGCACTGGCCTGCTCGTACAGGGTCTTGATCGGCTGCCAGGGTTGTTCATCGAGGCGGCATAAGTCGCGATTACGAACCCGGCCGACGCAGTACCAGCCTTGTGCTTCAACCGCCTTGAACCAGGGACGCCGAAAACCTGAGTCAGCCACCAGAATAGGGATGCAGTCAGGTGGCAGCATCAGCGCCAAGGCGTCGAGCAGTTGCCCCTGATATTTCGGGCAGCCCTCGCGCTCATGTACGCGCTCGTAAATGACAAAGGAGCGCCCGGCCAGAGGCACCGCAGGCCGCAACACGAAGAAGCAACCGGGTGCGTCCACCGGCGACCAATCAACCAGCACCAAGGGATGCTTCAGCGCGCGGAGCAATGCCCGCAGCATCATCAGGTAGAACAAAGGCCGCTCCGAATGCAGATGTGGATTTGCCAAGAGTCGGTCGGCACGTTTGATCGCGTGTCGAGGCTGGCCATCACCAGGCATAAAGCCGCCTACGGTAGTCAGAGTTAAGCGCCGTCCTGCGAGCAGTGTGCTTACAGCACACATCAGTGCATTTGAACGTTTGGCATGAACACTCGGCAGTGCCTGGGCGAAGGCTTTATGTAAAAGTCGAACAGCTTGCATGGGGCTCGGGTCTTTGTTTTGTTTGGCGACAACCAAGGTGCCCGCCCATGCAAGCTCAATCAAATGCTAAGCAACTGAATTTCAAGCATATTTTTAGGGGAAACCTCAGGCTCTGCCCTCTTTATTTTGCGCCACATCCTCGAACGCCTGCCGACCGCCAGCAGCGTTGAAGATTACGGAGCGCTGCTGCCATGGGACTGCTCGCCAGCACCGGCCTCCTGAAAACAGCGGTTGTCCTGACGGACGCGGTTTATGGAGCGCTTACGCTTAGCCTGGCACTTTCTCGCAGACAACAAAAAACCCGCCGAAGCGGGTTTCTTCTCAACCAGCCCGACATCCTGTCGGGTGGCCGTCCGAGCCTGGTCATCGTCCTTGATTCTCAGCGATCCGTGCTGAAGGGGATGGACGAAGGTTAAGGCGCTGACCGCGCTGGCGACAGCGGCCAATGCCACCGGCGCGTGTAAGCCATTGGCTATAGCGACTCCGATCATCCGCCCCGGCACGTCCCCATTGCCCTGGCAGCGGACCAAGACCAGCGTAGCGAGGCCACTGCTCAGCGCTCGCGCAGGCCTTCGTAGGCCTCGCGCCAGGCCTGGAATTGCCCATCCTGCCAGACGCGCGCGTGCAGGCGCGCCATACCGTCCGGGTCGTTGAGCAGACGCCAGCGGGTTGCCTCGACGCTGCCATGCGGGCCGGCGGCAAGGATTTCCGCGATGCGTTCCTCGCGCAGCGCCTCGGCCGCCGCCACCACCTTGGCGTGGCGGGCCCGGGCCATGGCGCAGATCAGGGCGTTGTACAGCGGGTCGACCGCCGCGCGCAGGAAGCCCTGGCGCAGCGCTCTGGCGCTGTTCTGCTGGGCGTACTCGGAGGTGCTGCGCAGCTCGCGCGGCACCCGGTGTTCCTCGGGAATCAGGAACAGCTTGGCGCGTCGGCTGGCCAGGCCGGGAGCGGTGCGACTGGTCAGCACCGAGACCACCGGCGAAAGGATCAGCGACACGACGATGGGCGCCAGCCACCAGAGGAAGTCCGGGTTGAGCCAGGCCACCAGCGCGCTCCAGGCGATCCCGATCAGCACTTGCGAGCCGTGCCGGCGTAGCGCCTCGCTCCAGGGCGTGGAGTCGTCGACGCGCTGCGGCGAGTTCCACTGCACCGACCAGCCGAGGAAGGCGGCGCTGACGAACAGGCTGTGAAACAGCATGCGCACCGGCGCCAGCAGCACCGAGCAGGATGCCTCCAGCAGCATCGACAGCAGCACCCGCAGGCGCCCGCCATGGGCCTCGGCACCCTGGATGCAGATCAGCAGCACGCTGAGCAGCTTGGGCAGGAACAGCAGGATCATGGTCGCCGAGAACAGCGCGACGGCCTCCTCCGGCTGCCAGCGCGGCCACAGCGGGTAGAGCTGGTTGGGCTGCAGGAAGTACTCCGGCACCATCAGCGTGTGGATCGCCAGCAGGCCGGTGGACAGCAGCAAGAACAGCAGCCATAGCGGCGCCGACAGGTAGGACATGACCCCGGTGAGGAACACCACGCGGTGCACCGCGTGCATGCCGCGCACCAGGAACAGGCGGAAGTTCATCAGGTTGCCCTGGCACCAGCGGCGGTCGCGTTTGAGCTCATCGAGCAGGTTCGGCGGCAGTTCCTCGTAGCTGCCCGGCAGGTCGTAGGCGATCCACACGCCCCAGCCCGCGCGGCGCATCAGCGCGGCCTCGACGAAGTCGTGGGAGAGGATCGCCCCGGCGAAGGCGCCGGTGCCCGGCAGCGGCGCTAGGGCGCAGTGCTCGATGAAGGGCTTGACCCGGATGATCGCGTTGTGCCCCCAGTAGTGCGACTCGCCGAGCTGCCAGAAGTTGAGCCCGGCGGTGAACAGCGGGCCATAGACGCTGGTGGCGAATTGCTGCAGGCGGGCATAGAGAGTGTCCATGCCGGAGGCCTTGGGCGCGGTCTGGATGATGCCGGCACCGGGGTTGACCTCCATCAGGCGTACCAGGCGAGTCAGGCATTCGCCGCTCATCACGCTGTCGGCGTCGAGCACCACCATGTAGCGGTAGTTGCTGCCCCAGCGGCGGCAGAAATCGTCGATGTTGCCGCTCTTGCGCTTCACCCGACGCCGGCGGCGGCGATAGAAGATGTGGCCGAAGCCCTCCACTTCGCGGCACAGCTCCAGCCACGCCTGCTGCTCGGCGACGCAGATGTCCGGGTCGTTGCTGTCGCTGAGGATGAAGAAATCGAAATGATCGAGCTGTCCGGTTTCGCGCAGCGACTCGTAGGTCGCGCGCAGGCCGGCGAATACCCGCGGCACGTGCTCGTTGGCGATCGGCATGACCAGCGCGGTGCGCGCCCGCGGCGAGATCGGTTCGTCGCCGCAGCTGCTGGCCGAGATGCTGTAGCGGTCGCGCCCCTTGAGCAACTGGAAGAAGCCCATCAGCGCGGTCCAGAAGCCCATCGACACCCAGCAGAACAGCAGGGCGAACAGCGCCAGGATGCTGGTCTGCACCAGGTACGGCAGGATCTGCCGCGCCGATTCCTGCCAAGGCTGCGCGAACACCAGGCCCAGCTCGACCAGCGACCAGCCCTGGTAGGGCAGCACCGACTTCATGTACCAGGTGGCGACCACCGTCTGCACCAGCATCAGCACCAGCAGTGCGCTGCGCCGCACGGCGGCGACGTGGCGCCAGTGCGCCTCGCTGAAATCCTCGGCCTCGCGGGTGCGCGGTCGCGGCGCCGGCTGCTCGCCCTTCAGGCGGCGCCAGCCACGCTGCAGGATGTTGGTCTGCCAGGGCTCGGGCACCATGCGCGTGCGCTTGATCGGCGGGGTGGAGTCGATGGCGGGCCGGCTCTGGTGATCCTGCACCAGGCGGCAGCCGCGTTCGAGCGCGTCCGGCCAGCCGAGCGCCAGGCGCGCCGGCACCGAGTCGAGCAGTTCGCGGATTTCCCCGAGCGCCTCGAGCGGCGCCGGCTCCGGCGTCTGCAGCGCGTGGTGCAGCGCGGCCAGGTCGCCGCCCTGCTCGAGCTGGCGCGCCAGTGCCTGCTGGCGCTCGGGGTCGAGCGGTAGTTCGTCGAGGTAATGCTGGATAAGTGTGGCGTCAGGGGAGTTATTCATGGGCAGGCAGCTGATAGCTCCAGGTTTCCGACAGGGGTTTGCCGTCCTCGATCAGGGCGGCGCGCATTTCCACCGGCTGCGCCGGGTCCTTGACCTTGACCCGCAGGGTCAGGCGCCAGCCCTGGCTCACCGGGTTGTAGCGCAGGCTGTTTTCCAGCAGCTCGGCGTTGCCGTCGACGCTGGCCTGCACCGTCGGCGGCGCCTCGGCCTTGTGCTTGGCCAGCCGCGGGCCGACGAAATCCACCAGCAGGGCGGTGCTGCCGTCGGGCTGGCGGATCAGGTTGGCCTGCTTGATGTCGCCCTCCGACAGCCGGGTCTGGCTGACCCAGGCCAGCTGCGGGTCGTGCAGCGCCGCCTCGTCACGGCTGAAGTGCAGGCGGTAGGCGATATCCAGCGGCTGGCCGACCGCGGGCAGCGTATCCGGGCGCCACAGGGCGATGATGTTGTCGTTGGTCTCGTCGGGGGTGGGAATCTCCACCAGCTCGACGTGGCCTGGGCCCCAGTCGCCGAGGGTTTCGACCCAGGCGCTGGGACGCAGCTCGTAGCGGTCGTCGAGATCCTGGTACTGGGCGAAGTCGCGGCCGCGCTGGAGCAGGCCGAAGCCGCGCGGGTTGTCGATGCGGTAGCTGCTGACATTGAGCCGCTGCGGGTTGTTCAGCGGGCGCCACAGCCATTCGCCGTTGCCGGCGTGGATGGCCAGGCCGTCGGAGTCGTGCAGCTCGGGGCGGTAGTTGGGCCGCGGCCAGGGCTGGTTGGCGCCGAACAGGTACATGCTGGTCAGCGGCGCGATGCCGAGCTTCTCCACCGACTCGCGCAGATACAGCTTGGCCTCGACGTCGAGCACGCTGTCCTCGCCCGGCTTGATTTCCATGCGGTAGGCGCCAGTGGCGCGCGGCGAGTCGAGCAGCGTGTAGATAACCAGGCTGCGTCGGTCGGCCTGCGGCTGCTCGATCCAGAACTCGCTGAAGCGCGGGAACTCCTCGCCGGACGGCAACGCGGTGTCGATCGCCAGGCCGCGCGCCGACAGGCCGTAGACCTGGCCCTTGCCGACGATGCGGAAGTAGCTGGCGCCGAGCACGCTCATCAGCTCGTCGTGCTTGTCCGCCGCGTTCAGCGGGTGGATCACCTTGAAGCCGGCGAAGCCGAGGTTTTCCAGTTCGCTGGCCTGCACCGGCAGGTCGGCGAAGTCGAACATGGCCGGATCGTAGCGAATCTCGCGCACGCCCTTGGCGGTGACTTCGTTGATCTTCACCGGCAGGTCGAAGTGCATGCCCTGGTGGAAGAAATACAACTGGAACGGCGTCTTGCCGTCGCGCCAGTGCGCCTTGTCCTCGCGAAAGCGCAGTTTCTGATAGTCGGCGAAGGCCAACTCGCGCAGCGCCCCCGGCAGATTGCTCTGCGGCGCGTTGTAACCCTCGGCGGCCAGAGCCTTGGCCTTGACCGCCACATCGTCCAGATCGAACGCCCAACTGTGGGCGGCGAACAGCAGGGGAAGCACGCAGAGGGCCAGCTTGCCGGCCTTGCCCAGACGGGTTGCAGAACAGCGACTCATTGACACACAGCCTCCAGGGCGACGCAGATTGACGGGCAGCGGCCAGCCCACGGGGCGCCGCTGCACGGAAATTGAGATCAGGCGAATGATGCAAAGACAACGCGAGCGCCGTGCAGACAGCCAACCGGACGGCGACTCCCTGCATGCGCGTTTTTTCCTGCACATTATTACCGGATCGCGGTATCCGGCACAGGGGCCCGCACAGCTATATTTTCGCCTGCTCGCAGCGCCCGCTCAGTCGCGCGCCAGCAACTCGAAGCGCGCCTCCTGCACAGTGGCCGAATCCAGCCCGAGCTGCACACGGAACGCCCCCGGTTCGCTGACGTGACGCAGCTCGGCATCGAAGAAGCGCAGCATGGCTTCGTCGATCTCGAAACTCAGCTCGCGCGCCTCGCCTGCTTCCAGCTTGACCCGGCGAAAATCCTTGAGTTCCTTGACCGGGCGGATCACCGAGGCGGCCTCGTCGTGCAGATACAGCTGCACCACCGTGGCGCCAGCGCGCGGGCCGCGGTTGTGTACGGTGACGCTGACCAGGATCTTTTCGCCCGGGCGCAGGCGCTCGGCGGACAGCCGCGGCGCCGACAGCGAGAAGTCGCTGTAGCTCAGGCCGTAGCCGAACGGATAGAGCGGGCCGTTGCGCTCCTCGAAGTACTGCGAGGTGTAGTTGCCGGGATCCCCTCCGTACGGCCGGCCCAGGCGCAGGTGGTTGTAGTAGGTGGGGATCTGCCCCACCGAGCGCGGGAAGGAGATCGGCAGCTTGCCCGCCGGGTTGTGCGCGCCGAACAGCACGTCGGCGATGGCGTGGCCACCCTCGGTGCCGCTGTACCAGGTCTCGAGGATGGCGTCGGCGTTGACCTGCTCCCAGCCCAGGGCCAACGGGCGGCCGTTCATCAGCACCAGCACCAGCGGCTTGCCGGTGGCCTTGAGCGCGCGCAGCAGGGCCTGCTGGCTGTCCGGCAGGTCCAGGCGGGTGCGGCTGGAGGACTCGTGCGACATGCCGCGCGCCTCGCCCACCGCGGCGACTATGACGTCGGCCTGCTGCGCCACGCGCACTGCCTCGTCGAGCATGGCCGCCGGGCTGCGCGCGTCCTGCACCACCTCCGGGCGGTCCCAGTTGAGGTGGTTGAGGTACTCGACCACCTGCGCATCGTCGGTGACGTTGGCACCGCGCGCGTAAAGCAGCTGGCCCTGGCCGCCGAGCGCGGCCGCCATGCCCTGGCGCAGGGTCACCGCCTGTTCGGCGCGGCCGGCCGCCGACCAACTGCCGAGCATGTCCACCTGGGAGTCGGCCAGCGGGCCGATCAGGGCGATGCGCCTGTCCTTGCGCAGCGGCAGGGTGGCGTCGCGGTTTTCCAGCAGCACCAAGGCGTCGCGCGCCATCGCCCGCGCCTCGGCGCGGTGCAGGCGGCTTTCGGCGTAGACCTCGGCGGGATCGTCGGCGGCGTGGCCGATGCGTCGGAACGGATCGTGGAACAGGCCGAGGTCGTGCTTGGCGCCCAGCACCGCGGCCACCGCCTCGTCGAGCAGCGCCTCGTCCACCTCGCCGCTGCGCACCAGGCCGGGCAGTTCTTCGAGGTAGAGGCTGTCGGCCATGCTCATGCCGATACCGGCCTTGAGCGCCAGGCGCGCGGCCTCGCGGCCGTCGGCGGCGACGCCGTGGCGGATCAGCTCGGAGATGGCGCCGTGGTCGCTCAGCACCACGCCGCGAAAACCCCAGTCGCGGCGCAGCAGATCGCGCAGCAGCCAGCTATTGGCCGAGGCCGGCACGCCGTTGATCGCGTTGAGCGCCACCATCACTCCGCCGGCGCCGGCCTCCAGCGCCGCGCGGTAGGGCGGCAGGTAGTCCTGGTGCATGCGCAGCGGGCTCATGTCGACCACGTTGTAGTCGCGCCCGCCCTCCACCGCGCCGTACAGGGCGAAGTGCTTGACGCTGGCCATGATGCGCTGCGGATCGCTCGGTGCGGCGCCCTGGAAGCCGCGCACCATGCGCGCGGCGATCCGCGAGACCAGCTGCGGGTCCTCGCCGAAGCCTTCGGAGGTGCGGCCCCAGCGCGGGTCGCGGGAAATGTCCACGGTGGGCGCGAAGGTCATGTCCAGGCCGTCGGCGCTAGCTTCCAGCGCCGCGATGCGGGCGCTGTTCTCGATGGCGTCGAGATCCCAGCTGGAGGCCAGACCAAGGCCGATGGGAAAGGTGGTGCGATGGCCGTGGATCACGTCGTAGGCGAAGAACAGCGGGATGCCCAGACGGCTGCGCAGCGCGGCCTCCTGCATGGGCCGGTTGTCCTGGCAGGTCACCGAGTTGAAGGTGCCGCCGATGCGTCCGGCGGCGATCTCCTCGCGGATGCGCTCGGCGCTCATGTCGCCGCCGATGCTGATCAGGCGCAGCTGGCCGATCTTCTCCTGCAGGCTCATGCGCGCGATCAGGTCAGCGATCAACACGTTGCGCTCCGCCACCGGCGGCGCCGCGACGAGCAGGCTGGGAGCGGCGATCAGGGTGGCGAACAGCAGGCGGCACAGGCGTTTCATCGAGGGCAGCATCCGGGCGCGAGGGGTGGGCAAAATTGTCGCCACGATACTCCGAGTCCGCGCGCCGCGCGCCGGGACCCGGGAAAAAATTCGCGCTTGCACAAAGTTGCACTTTTCTCTCCCCAGGGACTGGCGAGGCGGTAGAGCCGGCGTAGCATGGCGCCACCAGGGGATGGCGATGGCGCAACTCGATCACTTGCAGGTTTTCCAGAGCATGAGCCGCTCGGCCAATTCGCGGCTGCACGCCCTCGCCGAGCTGGGCAACGGCCTGGCTGTGGCGCGCTGGAGCAATGCCCACGACGCCCGCGACTACCTGGCGCCCAGCCACCACACGCTGTCCTGCTACCTGGCCGGTGGCACCGGCACCTTCCGCCGCGAGTGACCGACGCGCAAGGGTCGGAGTCTGAGGTTTCCCCTCAAATTCTCTCCAGATCCTGGGCCTGCTGATGCATCTCTCGACGCAGGGCGAGCTCTATCTCGATGAGGCTGGCGGGTTCCTCTTCCTGTCCATAGCGATGCAAATATTCCACGCCTAATCGCCAGAGCGATAACGCTCGTTTACGCTCAATGCTGTTACTTTGAAAGCGTTGTTCATAGCCTACCAACCGGGCCTTAAAGCCGAGTAAAAAGACCAAGGAATTAGCCAGGACGGCTATCAACAAGAGGATTTCAATACGCTTGGCACAGCGACTGCGGTGCAGGTTCAGGCCAAAGCCAAAATGCACGTTTTTGACGTCTCGGAAACCTTCTTCGATTTGCATGCGGCGCTTGTAAACGGCAACGATATTTGCTGCAGCCCATTGCTCTGCAGGTAGGTTGCTGGCCAACAACCAGGGTTCGCGCTCACGATGCGCACTTTGCCGACCGCGCTTAACTTCCGCGATCTTCCCGGTAACGCGCCGGTGTTTGCGGCCTAAAGCCGGCTCGCGGAGCAGGTAGAACTGTATGAGATAAGGCGCATTGTGCGTCATCTGCTAAGTGCCAAGGCTTTTGGGCGAGGCACTGGCCTGCTCGTACAGGGTCTTGATCGGCTGCCAGAGTTGTTCATCGAGGCGTGCTGGGCGCTATCGCCCTGGCCATTCTGTAGTTCGCGTAGCGGGGCCAAGCGCTCAATCGATCACGTAGATCACGATTGTTATCGGCCTTGTTCCGCTATAGGACTCGTCTGTTCCGGCAGTGCTGCTGCTTACCACAACCACAAGTAACCTGTCACCTTCATTGATAGAACAATCGGGGACACGATATTGATGTTGCTGACCGTCCTCTTTTGGCCGGTTTCTGCCTGTCGCCACCGCCTGCTCCGGGTCGACTGCTGCCGGTTGTGATAGGCCGGCCAGATAGCCTGAATAAGACACCGGTGGAAAACGCTCCGCGGTTTTTCCACCCTACGTGAATTTGACGGCTGTGTAGGGTGGACAACGTTTACTTGTCCACCCGCTTCTGCGATTGGCCGACTGCAGCCCTCCATACTCTGCAGCTATCAATCCTACCTGGCGGCAGGTCGCGTAGTGGCTTCTGCCCCCATTCGACGGCGCGCTTGATCGGGTAGGGCCGCGGGCTGTGAGGTTCGCTCTTGGCCTGGTATTCGGCGATCAGCGCCAGTTGCCGATAGGTTTCGTCACGGCTGGCGCGGTCGGGGGTGACTGGCGGGGTAGTGGCCTTGGTGAAGAAGGGCGATTCATCGACGCTCGGCTGAGGTTTTGCTGGTGCTGCCGATCAGCAGTTGCGTTGCAGTTGCTGCCAGTCGGCACCGCCGAATTTGGTCAAGTCCTGGTCCACTTCGTCGAGCAGCGGCACCCGGGTCTGCTGCTCGATCTGCGGTGTCAGGCGACCATTGACCCTTGGGCGCATGAAG
>RCUJ01001650.1_pt1 | contig 11647 bp, 11 predicted proteins | sample 2166321 | NCBI WGS metagenome assembly RCUJ01 (sample SAMN09932808, study PRJNA488358) | compost metagenome | feature: garden; material: soil; isolation source: compost soil in an enriched community after 118 h of incubation | place: Germany: Experimental Botanical Garden Goettingen | collected... | reverse complement strand
GTGGTGGCCGGGGCGGCGTCCTCGGCCAGCAGCACGGCGACCAGCGGCTTGCGGCTCTCGGCCAGACGGGTCAGCAGGGCGGCCTGCACGGCGTCGATGCCCTTGAAGGCACCCGCCAGGTCATGGGCCTGGTGGTTGGTCATCGCGATGGTCTGGTTGCCGCCCTGGTAGCCGAGGGTGTCGGCGGCTGCGGCGACCAGCTCGGCGGCCGGGTTGAGCAGCGGCTGGGCGTAGAAGACTTCCAGCCAGGCGCCCTGGCGGTTCTGGGTGCCGACGCCGAAGGCGATGCTGTAGAGATTCTGCGACATGGGTTTTTCCTTTCAGGTATTCAGCCGGCGGGCTCAGGCGAGCGCCGCGGCATAGAGTTCCGGTTTGAAGCCAAGCAGGGTGCGCTCGCCGAGGTCGAGCAGCGGGCGCTTGATCATCGAGGGCTGGGCGAGCATCAGTTCGATGGCGCGGGCCTGGTCGAGGTCGGCCTTCTGCTCGTCGGCAAGCTTGCGAAAGGTGGTGCCGGCGCGGTTGAGAACCTTGTCCCAGCCGTGCTCGTCGCACCACTGCTCCAGGCTGGCACGGTCGATGCCGGCCGCCTTGTAGTCGTGGAAACTGTAGCTCAGGCCCTGCGCGTCGAGCCAGCTGCGGGCCTTCTTCATGGTGTCGCACGCTTTGATGCCGTACAGGCACAGTTCGGTCATGGCGGGCTCCGGGTCAGGCAAAGGCCAGGTACAGGCGGTAGAACAGCGACGACAGCATGACCAGCACGCCGACCGCCAGCAGGCCGACGCCGGCGTTGCTCTCGCGCTGGCTGTAGCCGACGCCCAGCAGCAGCATGCCGCTGCCGATCAGCACGGTCATCACGTTGAGCGGTTCGGTCATCATCCCTGACGGGTCTCCAGGTAGTGGCGGATACGTTCGGCCGCTTCGACGCACTCGGCCAGCGGCGCGACCAGGGCCATGCGCACGCGGTTGGCCCCCGGACTGACGCCGTCGACTTCGCGCGACAGGTAGGAGCCGGGCACCACGGTGACGTGCTCGCGCTCGAACAGTTCGCGGGTGAAGGTCGCATCGTCCACCGGGGTCTTCGCCCACAGGTAGAAGCCTCCGTCGGGGCGCTCGACCTCCAGCGCGCCGCCGAGCACTTCCAGTACGGCGTCGAATTTCTCGCGGTACAGCACGCGGTTGGCGCGCACGTGCTCCTCGTCGTTCCAGGCGGCGATGCTGGCCCGCTGGGTCTGCACCGGCATGGCGCAGCCGTGGTAGGTGCGATAGAGCAGGAACGGCTTGAGGATCTCGGCATCGCCGGCGACGAAGCCGGAGCGCAGGCCCGGCAGGTTGGAGCGCTTGGACAGGCTGTGGAATACCACGCAGCGCTTGAAGTCCTGGCGGCCCAGCTCGGCGCAGGCGCTCAGCAGGCCGGCGGGCGGGTTCTGCTCGTCGAAGTACAGCTCGCTGTAGCACTCGTCGGCGGCGATCACGAAGTCGTACTGGTCGGCCAGGGCGATCAGCTTCTTCAGGGTATCCAGCGGTACCAGCGCGCCGGTGGGGTTGCCTGGCGAGCAGATGAACAGGATCTGACAGCGCTGCCAGACGTCGGCCGGTACGGCGTCGAAGTCCGGATTGAAGCCGTTCTCGGCCAGGCACGGCAGGTAGTGCGGGGTGGCACCGGCGAGCAGGGTGGCGCCTTCGTAGATCTGGTAGAAGGGGTTGGGGCTGACTACCAGGGCGTCGGGGCTACGGTCGACCACCGCCTGGGTGAAGGCGAACAGCGCCTCGCGGGTGCCGTTGACCGGCAGCACATGCTTGGTCGGGTCGAGCCAGCCGGCGGGCACGCCGAAGCGGCGCTCGCACCAGCCAGCGATGGCCTCGCGCAGGGCCGGCAGGCCGATGGTGGTCGGGTAGACGGCGAGCTGGTCGAGGTTGTCGGCCAGCGCCTTGGCGACGAAGTCCGGCGAGCGGTGCTTGGGCTCGCCGATGGACAGGGCGATCGCCTTCTTGTCAGCCGGCGGCTGGGCGCCGGCCAGCAGGGCGCGCAGCTTTTCGAACGGGTAGGGCTGCAGGAGGTCGAGGGCTCGGTTCATCAAGGGTTCCTGTTCAGAAGCTGATGCGGGACGGCGTGATCAGGCTGTCCTGGGTGTCGGAAAGCTGACGGACCAGGGATTCCTGCAGGCGGGCGCAGAGTTCCGGGTCGGACAGCGGCTGATGGTGGGCGTCGGTGACGAAGAACACGTCTTCCACGCGCTCGCCGAGGGTGGCGATCTTGGCGTTCTGCACCGACAGGTCGAAGTCGAGGAAGATCTGCCCGACGCGGGCGAGCAGGCCGGGGCGGTCGGGGGCGATCACCTCGATGATGCTGAGCGGGCGCTGGGCGTCGGTGTGGATGGTCACCTGCGGGGCGAAGCCGAAGCTCTTCAGCTGGCGCGGCACCCGGCGCTTGATGATGGTGCCGTAGTCGAGCGGGTTCTTCAGCGCGTCGACCAGGCCCTGGCGGATCTCCTTGATGCGCTGCGGATCGTCGCCGATCGAGCCGCCGTCGGCATCCAGCACCACGTAGGTGTCGAGGGTGAACTGGCTGGTCGAGGTGAGGATGCGCGCGTCCTGAATGTTCAGGTTGAGCTGGTCCATGGCCGCCACGGTCACCGCGAAGAAGTCGTGCTGGTCGGGGGCGTAGATGAAGATCTGCGTGCCGCCCTCGAACTCGCGCTGGGTGGTTTCCTTGATCAGCACCAGCGGCGCGCCGTCATGCGGATGCTGCAGGATGGCCTCGGCGTGCCAGGCGATGTCGGCGCCCGAGTGGCGCAGGAAGTAGTCGTCGCCGAGCTGGGTCCACAGCTGCTCGGCTGCGTCGCTGTCGACCACGTCGCGGGCGCGCAGCAGGTCGAGGGCGGCATGTTGGTTCTCGCGGATCTGCTCCTCGCGGTCGATCGGGTTCTCCAGGCCGCGGCGCAGCGCACGCTTGGTCTCGGCGTACAGCTGGCGCATCAGCGAGGCGCGCCAGGAGTTCCACAGCGTCGGGTTGGTGGCGTTGATGTCGGCCACGGTCAGCACGTAGAGGTAGTCGAGGTGGGTCTGGTCGCCCACCGTGCTGGCGAAGTCGTGGATCACCTGCGGATCGGAGAGGTCCTTGCGCTGCGCGGTGGTGGACATGATCAGGTGGTTCTTGACCAGCCAGGCGATCAGCCGGCTGTCCCACGGCGGCAGGTGGTGGCGGGCGCAGAAGGCCAGGGCATCCTGGGCACCCAGTTCGGAGTGGTCGCCGCCGCGGCCCTTGGCGATGTCGTGGAACAGCCCGGCGAAGTAGACCAGCTCGGGCTTGGGCAGCTGGGCCATCAGCTCGCTGGCCAGCGGGAACTTCTCGGCCTGCTCCGGGCGGTCGAGCTTGCGCAGGTGCTTGATCAGGTTGAGGGTGTGCGCGTCGACCGTATAGATGTGGAACAGGTCGTGCTGCATCTGGCCGATGATGTGGCCGAACTCGGGCAGGTAGCGGCCGAGGATGCCGTAGCGGTTCATCCGCCGCAGGTTGCGGTGGATGCCCTCGTGGGACTTGAACAGCTCGACGAACAGGCTGGTGTTGCGCAGGTCGTGGCGGAACTTGTCGTCGATCAGGTGGCGGTGGTCGCGCAGCAGGCGGATGGTGCCGGAGCGCACGCCGCGGATCTCCGGGTGCTGGGCCATCAGCACGAAGATCTCGAGGATGGCGCTGGGGCTGCGCTTGAACACGTTCGGCGCGCTGGCCTCGATGAAGCCGTTGCGCACCTGGAAGCGCGCGTTGAGCTTGCGTGCCGGGTCGGGCTCGGTCTGCTCGAGCAGCAGCTCCTCGAGGATCTGGTTGACCAGGTCGCTCAGCTCGGCGGTGGCCATCACCATGCGGTAGTACTTCTGCATGAACTGCTCGACCGCCAGCTTGGTGTCGCTGGTCTCGAAACCGAACATGCCGGCCAGGCGGCGCTGGTGGTCGAACAGCAGGCGGTCCTCGGCGCGGCCGGCGATCATGTGCAGGGCATAGCGCACTTTCCACAGGAAGGTCTGCCCGGCACCCAGCAGCTCGTATTCGTTCTGGGTCAGCAGGCCGCGGGTGACGAGGGTCTCCAGGGTCAGGGTGCCGTACTGGCGGCAGGTCACCCAGAGGATGTGCTGCAGGTCGCGCAGCCCGCCCGGCGAGCCCTTGACGTTGGGCTCGAGGTTGTACTCGGTGTCGTTGTACTTGGCGTGGCGGGCGCGCTGTTCGGCGCGCTTGGCGAGGAAGAACTCGCGGGCCGGCCACATGTGCGCCGTGCTGGTGGCTTCCTGCATGCGCTGGCGCAGGCTGTCGGGGCCGGCGATGGTGCGGCTTTCCATCAGGTTGGTGATCACCGTCAGGTCGGCGCGCGCCTCGCTGGCGCATTCCTCCACCGAGCGCACGCTCTGGCCGATTTCCAGGCCGATGTCCCACAGCAGGGTGAGGAAGCCCTCGATCGGCGCGCGCAGGCGTTCGTGCTGCGCGCCGTCGAGGAGGATCAGGATGTCGATGTCCGAGTGCGGGTGCAGCTCGCCGCGGCCGTAGCCGCCGACCGCGACCAGGGCGATGGCGTCGCTGTCGCCCCAGTCGAAGCGCGCCCAGGCCTCGCTGAGGATCTGGTCGACGAACCAGGCGCGGTCGGTGATCAGGCGGCGGATGTCGCAGCTGAAGGAGAAGCGCCCGTCGAGCGTCTCGGTAGCCTGGCGGATGGCTTTCTTGAAGGCGGCGATCGGGCTGCTCTTCAGGGCCAGTTCGGCCTGGAACTGGCCGCGGTCGAACAGCTCGTTATCCATTTCCATCGCAGGCATCGGGCGATCTCCATTCAGCGTGGCTGGGGTGGGCGACTCAGGGCAGGCAGCGGGCGATGGTGTCGTCGCTGCGCAGGGTGAGGATCTCGCAGCCGGTCTCGGTCACCAGCAGGGTGTGCTCGTACTGGGCGGAGAGCTTGCGGTCCTTGGTGATCGCGGTCCAGCCGTCGCCGAGCAGGCGGGTCTCGTAGCGGCCCTGATTGATCATCGGCTCGATGGTGAAGGTCATCCCGGCCTTGAGCTCGAGGCCGGTGCCGGCGCGCCCGTAGTGCAGCACCTGCGGTTCCTCGTGGAACACGTTGCCGATGCCGTGGCCGCAGTACTCGCGGACCACCGAGTAGCCGTTCTTCTCCGCATGCTTCTGGATGACCTCGCCGATGTCGCCCAGGTGCGCGCCGGGACGTACCAGCGAGATGCCCTTGTACAGGCACTCCTGGGTGACCTGGCAGAGGCGCTCGGCCCACTCCGGCACCTTGCCGACCAGGAACATCTTGCTGGTGTCGCCGAAGTAGCCGTCCTTGATCACGGTGATGTCGATATTGAGGATATCGCCATCCTTGAGCGGCTTGTCGTTGGGGATGCCGTGGCAGACCACATGGTTGATCGAGGTGCAGATCGACTTGGGGAAGCCCTTGTAGTTGAGCGGCGCCGGGATCGCCTGCTGCACGTCGACGATATAGTCGTGGCATAGGCGGTCGAGCTGCTCGGTGGTGACGCCGGCCTTGACGTGCTCCTCGATCATCTCCAGCACGTCGGCGGCCAGGCGGCCGGCCACACGCATTTTCTCGATTTCCCCGGGGGTCTTGATGGTGACGGTCATCAGCTCTCTCTGGCGCAGCGCGCCTGCCTTGATAAACAGGAAGGAATGTCATTCTAACAGACCCGCCTGCCGCTGCGGACGGCCGGCGCGGCATGTCGGCGGGTTTCGCCCAGCGTCCAGCTATGGTATAAAGCGCGGCGCTTTTCGGGGTGGTCCCGCAAAGCCATCGAAACCACACACGCATCGACACAATTATCCTGGGTGCCCGCAAGGGTTGGATTTTGGGATGCGTGGAGGCTCAACCCGACTTATCGAGGAATAGAAATGTCCCAAGTCAACATGCGCGATATGCTGAAAGCCGGCTGCCACTTCGGCCACCAGACCCGTTACTGGAACCCGAAGATGGGCAAGTACATCTTCGGCGCGCGCAACAAGATTCACATCATCAACCTCGAAAAAACCCTGCCGATGTTCAACGAGGCCCTGGCCTTCGTTGAGAAGCTGGCTGCTGGCAAGAACAAGATCCTGTTCGTCGGCACCAAGCGCTCCGCTGGCAAGATCGTTCGTGAAGAAGCGGCCCGTTGCGGCATGCCGTTCATCGATCACCGCTGGCTCGGCGGCATGCTGACCAACTTCAAGACCATCCGCGCCTCGATCAAGCGCCTGCGCGATCTGGAAGTCCAGTCCCAGGACGGCACCTTCGAGAAGCTGACCAAGAAAGAAGCGCTGATGCGTACCCGCGATCTGGAAAAGCTGGAGCGCAGCCTGGGTGGTATCAAGGACATGGGCGGCCTGCCGGACGCTCTGTTCGTGGTTGACGTTGACCACGAGCGCATCGCCATCACCGAAGCCAACAAGCTGGGCATCCCGGTCATCGGCATCGTCGATACCAACAGCAGCCCGGAAGGTGTGGACTACATCATCCCGGGTAACGACGACGCCATCCGCGCCGTGCAGCTGTACCTGGGCTCGATGGCCGACGCCGTGCTGAACGGCAAGGCCAAGGCCGGTGCCGGCGACGTGTTCGTCGAAGCCGCTGCGTCCGAAGCCGCCGAAGGCTAAGCGCCCGGCGCGCCAAGCGTTTTGCGGTGCGCAAAAAGGGGGCTAGGCCCCCTTTTTGCCAACTCCGAATTGCCGCCCGGCCCGCCGGGCGAACTGGTTTAGAGCAACTCTAGAGGAATCCGAACATGGCAGAGATTACTGCAGCCCTGGTTAAAGAACTGCGCGAGCGCACTGGCCAAGGCATGATGGATTGCAAGAAAGCCCTGACTGCCGCCGGTGGCGACATCGAAAAAGCCATCGACGACATGCGCGCCGCTGGTGCGATCAAGGCTGCCAAGAAGGCTGGCAACATCGCCGCCGAAGGCTCCATCGCCGTCAAGGTGGCCGACGACAACAAGGCGGCCGTGATCCTCGAAGTCAACTCGCAGACCGACTTCCTGGCTCTGCAGGACGACTTCAAGGGCTTCGTCGCCGACAGCCTCGAGCAAGCCTTTGCCGAGCAGCTGACCGACGTGGCTCCGCTGATCGCTTCCCGCGAGTCGGCCCGTGAGGCCCTGGTCGCCAAGTGCGGCGAGAACGTCAACATCCGCCGTCTGACCCGCGTGGAAGGCGACGTGGTGGGTTCCTACCTGCACGGTCACCGCATCGGCGTTCTGGTCGTCCTCAAGGGCGGCAATGCCGAGCTGGCGCGCGAAATCGCCATGCACGTGGCGGCCAGCAACCCGCAGTTCCTGAGCTCGGCCGAGGTTTCCGAAGAAGCCGTTGCCAAGGAAAAGGAAATCTTCCTGGCGCTGAACGCCGACAAGATCGCCGGCAAGCCGGAGAACATCGTCGAGAACATGGTCAAGGGCCGCATCAGCAAGTTCCTCGCCGAGGCCAGCCTGATCGAGCAGCCTTTCGTCAAGAACCCCGACGTCAAGGTCGGCGAGCTGGCCAAGCAGGCCGGTGCCGAGATCGTTTCCTTCGTCCGCTACGAAGTGGGTGAGGGCATCGAGAAGGCCGAAGTCGACTTCGCTGCCGAAGTTGCTGCCCAGGTGGCTGCCACCCAGCAGTAAGACGCTCTGATGCCGTCCGAGAAAAGGCTGCCCGCTTCCGCGCGCAGCCTTTTCTTTGCGGCATGGCGGGCTTTGGCCTGCCGTACAAGAATGAAGGGAATCAGTTTTTTCGGTGCCATGGGGGCACGGGTTCTTGCCGTCGTGGTCAAACCCGCGCCGGCGCGCGAAAAGAGCCGGTTATTCGCAACATCACACTGCCGCAGGAGATTCGTATGGCCCAGCTGAGTGGTCGCCAAGCCCGCTACAAACGTATTTTGCTCAAGCTCAGCGGTGAAGCGCTGATGGGCAGCGAGGACTTTGGTATCGATCCCAAGGTGCTCGACCGCATGGCCCTGGAGATCGGCCAGCTGGTGGGTATCGGCGTCCAGGTCGGTCTGGTCATCGGCGGCGGCAACCTGTTCCGCGGCGCCGCGCTGAGTGCCGCCGGCATGGACCGGGTCACCGGCGACCACATGGGCATGCTGGCCACAGTGATGAACTCGCTGGCCATGCGCGACGCGCTGGAGCGCTCGAACATCCCGGCCCTGGTGATGTCGGCGATTTCCATGGTCGGCGTGACCGACCACTACGACCGTCGCAAGGCCGTGCGCCATCTGCAGAGCGGTGAAGTGGTGATCTTCTCCGCCGGTACCGGCAATCCGTTCTTCACCACCGACTCGGCGGCCTGCCTGCGCGGTATCGAGGTCAATGCCGATCTGGTCCTCAAGGCGACCAAGGTCGATGGCGTGTACACTGCCGACCCGTTCAAGGATCCGAATGCCGAGAAATTCGAGCATCTGACCTATGACGAGGTGCTCGATCGCAAGCTGGGCGTGATGGACCTGACGGCCATCTGCCTGTGCCGCGATCACAAGATGCCGCTGCGGGTGTTCAACATGAACAAGCCCGGAGCCTTGCTTAATATTGTTGTCGGGGGCGCCGAAGGCACCCTGGTCGAGGAGGGTTGAGAATGATCAACGAGATCAAGAAAGACGCGCAGGAGCGCATGAAGAAGTCGCTGGAGTCGCTGGATCACGCCTTCGCCAAGATCCGCACCGGTCGTGCCCATCCGAGCATCCTGGACAGCGTCATGGTGTCCTACTACGGCTCCGACACCCCGCTGCGCCAGGTCGCCAACGTGATCGCCGAAGACTCGCGCACCCTGGCCCTGACCGTGTTCGACAAGAGCATGATCCAGGCCGTCGAGAAGGCCATCATGACGTCCGACCTGGGCCTCAATCCGGCCACCGCGGGCACCACCATCCGCGTGCCGATGCCGGCGCTGACCGAGGAAACCCGCAAGGGCTACACCAAGCAGGCGCGTTCCGAGGCGGAAAACGCCCGTGTGGCGATCCGCAACATCCGTCGCGATGCCCTGGCCCAGCTCAAGGATCTGGTCAAGGAAAAGGAAATCAGCGAGGACGACGAACGTCGCGCCGCCGACGAAGTGCAGAAGCTCACCGACAAGGCCGTCGGTGAAGTCGAGAAGGCCCTCGAGGCCAAGGAAACCGACCTGATGGCCGTTTGACGGTCGGATGACAGTCATGGACAAGACGAAGCAAACGGCCCCGCCCGGCACGCCGCGCCATGTTGCCATCATCATGGATGGCAACAATCGCTGGGCGAAGAAGCGCTTCATGCCGGGCGTCGCCGGTCACAAGGCGGGCGTCGATGCGGTGCGTGCGGTGGTCGAGGCGTGCGCCGAGGCGGGTGTCGAGGTGCTGACCCTGTTCGCCTTCTCCAGCGAGAACTGGCAGCGTCCGGCCGACGAGGTCGGTGCGCTGATGGGCCTGTTCCTCATGGCCCTGCGTCGCGAGGTGAAGAAGCTCGCCGTCAACGGCATTCGTCTGCGCATTCTCGGCGACCGCTCGCGCTTCCAGCCCGAGCTGCAGGCGGCGATGGCCGAAGCCGAGCAGCTGACTGCCGGTGGGGACGGCCTGCTGCTGCAGGTGGCGGCCAATTACGGTGGCCAGTGGGACATCACCCAGGCGGCCCAGCGCCTGGCGCGCGAGGTGGCGGCCGGCCATCTGCAGGCCGACGAGATCACCCCCGACCTGCTGCAGCGCTGCCTGTCCACCGGCACGCAGCCGCCGGTCGACCTGTGCATCCGTACCGGCGGAGAGCAGCGCATCAGCAATTTCCTGCTCTGGCAGTTGGCCTACGCCGAGCTGTATTTCTCCGAGCTGCTCTGGCCCGACTTCAAGCACGAGGCCATGCGCACCGCGCTGGCCGACTTTGCCCGTCGCCAGCGCCGGTTTGGCAAGACCAGCGAACAGGTGGCCGCGGAACAACGGAAGCCTACATGCTGAAACAGCGCATCATCACCGCCCTGTGCCTGCTGCCCATCGCCCTGGGTGGCTTCTTCCTGCTGCAGGGTGGCTGGTTTGCCCTGTTCGTCGCGGCCATCGTCTGCCTGGGTGCCTGGGAGTGGGCGCGCCTCGCCGGTTTCGAGGCGCAGTCGCTGCGCGTCGGTTATGCCGCGGGAGTGGCGCTGCTGCTGCTGGGGCTGTACCAGTTGCCACAACTGGCCGGTCCGCTGCTGGCGCTGGCGGTGCTCTGGTGGCTGGCGGCGATCGGTCTGGTGCTCGGCTATCCGGCCAGCAGTCGGGCCTGGCAGGCGCTGCCGGTGCGTCTGCTGCTCGGTCTGCTGATCCTGCTGCCGGCCTGGCAGGGCCTGCTGCTGCTCAAGCAGTGGCCGCAGGGCAACAGCCTGATCCTCGCGGTGATGCTGCTGGTGTGGACCGCCGACATCGGTGCCTACTTCAGCGGCAAGCGTTTTGGTCGGCGCAAGCTGGCCGTGCAGGTCAGTCCCGGCAAAAGCTGGGAAGGGCTGTACGGCGGCCTGGCCGCCTGCCTGCTGCTGACCCTGCTGGTCGGCCTGTACCGTGACTGGGCGGCGCGCGAGCTGGTGGTGGCGCTGCTCGGTACGGCACTGGTGGTGCTGATCTCGGTGGTCGGCGACCTGACCGAGAGCATGTTCAAGCGCCAGGCCGGCATCAAGGACAGCAGCAACCTGCTGCCGGGGCACGGTGGCGTGCTCGATCGCATCGACAGCCTGACGGCGGCGGTGCCGATGTTCGCCGTGCTGCTCTGGCTGCACGGCTGGGGTAGTTTGTGAAACAGCAGATAAGCGTACTGGGGGCGACCGGCTCGATCGGCCTGTCCACCCTCGATGTGATAGCCCGTCATCCCCATGACTACCAGGTGTTCGCCCTGACCGGCTTCAGCCGGCTGGCCGAGCTGGAGCGCCTGTGCCTGCTGCACCGTCCGCGCTTCGCGGTGGTGCCGACGGCCGAGGCGGCGCGGCCGCTGCAGGCGGCGCTGGAGGCGAACGGTCTGGATACCCGGGTGCTGGTCGGCGAGCAGGGCCTGTGCGAAGTGGCCGCGCATCCCGAGGTGGATGCGGTAATGGCGGCCATCGTCGGTGCTGCCGGCCTCAAGCCGACCCTCGCCGCGGTGCAGGCCGGCAAGCGCGTGCTGCTGGCCAACAAGGAGGCGCTGGTGATGTCCGGCGCGCTGTTCATGCAGGCGGTGCAGGCGCATGGCGCCGTGCTGCTGCCGATCGACAGCGAGCACAACGCGATCTTCCAGTGCATGCCCGGCGACTATGCCCGCGGTCTGGGTCAGGTTGGCGTGCGGCGCATCCTGCTCACCGCCTCCGGTGGTCCGTTTCGCAACTGGCCGCTGGAGCGCCTGGCCGAAGCGACACCGCAGCAGGCCTGCGCCCACCCGAACTGGGCGATGGGGCGCAAGATCTCGGTCGACTCGGCGAGCATGATGAACAAGGGGCTGGAGCTGATCGAGGCCTGCTGGCTGTTCGATGCGCGGCCGGCCCAGGTCGAGGTGGTGATCCACCCGCAGAGCGTGATCCACTCGCTGGTCGACTACGTCGACGGCTCGGTGCTGGCCCAGCTCGGCAATCCCGACATGCGCACCCCGATCGCCCATGCCCTGGCCTGGCCGCGGCGCATCGATTCGGGGGTGGCGCCGCTGGACCTGTTCGCCATCGCCCGGCTGGATTTCGAGGCGCCCGACGAGCGGCGTTTCCCCT
>RCUJ01001646.1_pt1 | contig 11664 bp, 9 predicted proteins | sample 2166321 | NCBI WGS metagenome assembly RCUJ01 (sample SAMN09932808, study PRJNA488358) | compost metagenome | feature: garden; material: soil; isolation source: compost soil in an enriched community after 118 h of incubation | place: Germany: Experimental Botanical Garden Goettingen | collected... | reverse complement strand
TCGAGGATGCTCATGTGCGGCCACAGGTTGAAGTTCTGGAACACGAAGCCCAGCTGGCTGCGCAGGCGGTTGATCTGCCGGTTGTCGGCGGCGACCAGCGCGCCGTCCTTGCCCGGCTTGAGCTTGAGCTCCTCGCCGGCGACGAAGATCTGCCCCTGGTACGGGCTCTCCAGCAGGTTGATGCAGCGCAGGAAGGTCGACTTGCCGGAACCGGAGGAACCGAGGATGGAAATGACGTCGCCGTCGCGGGCGGTCAGCGAGATGCCCTTGAGTACCTCGAGATCGCCGTAGCGCTTGTGCAGGTTGCGGATTTCCAGCGCCGGAGTGGCTGCGGCCATGGGGGTATTCCTGATGTTGTTATCCGGATCAAGCTAGCACAGCGGCCCTCGGCATCGCCATGGGGCGCCGGGGCCGGCTGCTGCGGTTTGTTGTGGCGTCTGTCGCGGGCTCAGCGCCGCTCCAGCAATACGCCGCTTTCCATGTGGTGGGTCCAGGGGAACTGGTCGAACAGGGCGCAGCGCACGATCTTGTGGGTGTCGTTGAGCTGGGCGAGGTTGGCGGCCAGGGTCTCCGGGTTGCAGGAGATGTACAGGATGCGCTCGAAGCGCCGGGTCAGCTCGCAGGTGTCCGGGTCCATGCCGGCGCGCGGCGGGTCGACGAACACGCTGCCGAACTGGTAGCCCTTGAGGTCGATGCCGGCCAGGCGGCGGAACGGGCGCACCTCGTTGAGCGCCTGGGTCAGCTCCTCGGCGGACAGGCGCACCAGCTCGATATTGTCGATGCCGTTGCCTTCCAGGTTGGCCAGCGCGGCGTTGACCGAGCTCTTGCTGATCTCGGTGGCCAGCACCTTGCGCACGCGGGTGGACAGCGGCAGGGTGAAGTTGCCGTTGCCGCAGTACAGCTCGAGCAGGTCGTCGTCGCGCTCGCCGAGCACCTCGACGGCCCAGTTGAGCATCTTCTGGCAGATGATGCCGTTGGGCTGGGTGAAGGCGCCTTCCGGCTGGCGGTAGCGGAAGCGGCGTCCGGCCACCAGCAGCTCTTCCTCGGCATAGTCCTTGCCGATGACGATGCGTTTGCCGCGTGAACGGCCGATCAGGCTGACGCCCAGCGCGGCGGCAACGCGCTCGGCGGCCACCCGCCAGGCGTCGTCGAGCGGACGGTGGTAGCACAGGGTGATCAGCGCATCGCCGGCCAGGGTGGTGAGGAATTCGACCTGGAACAGCTTGAAGCCGATCACCGGGTCGGCCCAGGCGGCCTTGAGGCGCGGCATCAGCTCATTGATGCGCTGGCTGGCGACCGGGAAGTCCTCGAGCAGGATCGGCGTGTGCTTGTCGCCGGCGGCGAACATGGCGTAGTGGCGATCCTCGCCTTCGCGCCACAGGCGGAACTCGGCGCGCAGGCGGTAGTGCTCGCCGGGCGAGTCGAACACCTCCGGCTCGGGGGCGTCGAACGGCGCCAGCAGGGTCTGTAGGCGGGCCTTCTTCTCGGCAAGCTGGGCGGCGTACGGGGTCGAATCAAGCTGGGGCATCGGTCGCTCGTGGGAGTGCAGGGCGAACGCGGTCGCCATCAATCGGAATAGCCGGGCGGGGGCCCGGAACAGCAGGCGCGCATCATACCAGCGGCGGCCGGCTGATGAAATTTTGCCCAGTGGCGGAGCTGTCGCTGCGCTCTTGTGGGAGGCCCGACCTCGGGGCGATGTGTTTGACCTTGGGGCGGGCCTGCGATCCGCATCGCCGCGAGGGCGCGCCTCCCACAGGGAGCGGGAGACGCTGCGGTTCGTTCGGCGCGCTCAGCCCTTGCGCGCCTTGAGAATGACGAACTTGGGCGTCGCCGCCACCTGCTCGACCTCGCGGAACAGGCGCTTGAGCTTGGCGTGGTAGCCGAGGTGGCGGTTGCCGACGATCCACAGTTCGCCGCCGTGGCGCAGGGCGGCATGCGCCTGCTTGAACATGCGCCAGGCGAGGAAGTCGCCGACCACCTGCTGCTGGTGGAACGGCGGGTTGCACAGCACCACGTCCAGCGAGTCGGCCGGCTGGCCGGCCAGGCCGTCGGCGGCGCGCAGCTCCACCGGGCGCTCGCCCAGCGCCGCGCGCCAGTTCTCTTCCGCAGACTGGATGGCCATGAACGACTCGTCGAGCAGCAGGTACTGCGCGTGGGGGTTGTCCAGTGCGCTGACGATGGCCAGCACGCCGTTGCCGCAGCCCAGGTCCGCCACCCGCGCCTCGCCCAGGCCCACCGGCAGGTGCGGCAGGAAGGCGCGGGTGCCGATGTCCAGGCCCTCGCGGCAGAACACGTTGGCGTGGTTGACCAGCTGCAGCGGCGGGCTGTCCAGCTGGTAGCGGGTCGGGTAGGGCGACTGCGGGGCCGGCTTGTCCTCGGGGGTGGCGCTGAGCAGGCGCGCCTTCTTCACCGCCAGCGAGGCCTGCACCGGACCGACGTACCGCTCGAGCAGCTCGCCGGCGGCGCGCGGCAGGTGCTTGACCATGCCGGCGGCGATCACCCGCGCGCCGGGGGCGAGCTGGCCGTGCAGGCGGATCAGCTGTTCCTCGAGCAGTGCCAGGGTCTTCGGCACGCGGATCAGCACCACGTCGAACGGCCCTTCGGCGCACGCATTGGCCGGCACGAACCGCACGGCGTCCGCCGCCAGGCCGTTGCGCGCCAGGTTCTTGTGCAGCGCCAGGGCGCCGAGGAACGAGTCGCCGCTGCTGATCACCGTGGCATGGGGTGCCAGGGCGCAGGCCAGGGCGCCGAAGCCGTCGTTGAGCAGCAGCACGCGGCTGCCCGCGGCGAGGCCCTGCTGGTGCAGGTGCTCGAGCAGGTATTCGTCGGCGGCGTCGAAGGCCTGTAGCGGATCGTGGCGCTGCTCGGGCTGGCGCAGCAGGTCGAGGCTGGCGAAGGGGGTGACGAACTGGGGCATGGGTGGGCGATTTGCGCTATATGAAGGAGGCCCTGCCGCAGCACCGGCCGCGGCAGCAGAGGGAGGCCAGTATGACGGTCAGCGAGGAGAAGTTCACCCGCCAGCGCCTGCTCGAGGTGTGGCGCTGGTCGCCGAGCCTGTTCAGCCTGCGTTGCACGCGCGATCCGGGTTTTCGTTTCCGTGCCGGCCAGTTCGCCCGCCTCGGCGTGCGCAAGGCCAGCGGCTGCATCGCCTGGCGCGCCTATTCGATGGTCTCTGCACCCCACGACGAGTTCCTCGAGTTCTTCTCCATCGTGGTACCGGACGGCGAGTTCACCAGCGAGCTGAAGCAGCTGGCGGTGGGCGACGAGCTGCTGGTGGAGCGCCAGGCCTACGGCTATCTCACCCTCGAGCGCTTCCCCGACGGCCGCGACCTGTGGCTGCTGGCCAGCGGCACCGGCGTCGCGCCCTTCCTGTCGATCCTCCAGGATCTCGAGGTGTGGCAGCGTTTCGAGCGCGTCGTGCTGGCCTACAGCGTGCGCACTGCCGCCGAGCTGGCCTATCAGCCGCTGATCGCCGAGCTGGGCCGGCGCGAGTGGCTGGAGGGGGCGGCAGACAAGCTCGTCTACCTGCCGGTGGTGACCCGCGAACAGGTGCCCGGTTGCCTGGACGCCCGGCTCACCGCGCTGCTCGACAGCGGCGAGCTGGAGCGCGCTGCCGGGCTGACGCTCGATCCCGAGCATTCGCGGCTGATGCTCTGCGGCAACCCGGCGATGGTCGAGGAGCTGCACGAGCGCCTGAAACTGCGCGGCATGCAGCTCAGTCTGAGCCGGCGGCCGGGGCAGCTGGCGGTGGAGAACTACTGGTGATGCGTCGTCCCGTCATAAAACTGGTTACGTTTTTTCATGAAACCGATACACGACAGGCCTTATCATCGCCGGCCTGTTCCCTGTTGATGGTTGTCGATGGACAGCGATAGTTGTCAGCCGCCCGTGGCCTTTGCCCCGCGTGCGGCCTTCCCCCCTGCCTTGCCTGCTGCGCGGCGCGCTTCCTGCGTGGCTGCCTTCCCTGTATCTGCCCGTCTTCGGCACGCCGGCCATCTGGCCGTTGGCGTGCGGCTGCGCGTGCGTTGCATCCCTGAGAGAGTCTGACTGTTATGGAATGGATCGCCGATCCGACGGCCTGGATGGGGCTGCTGACCCTGATCGTCCTGGAAATCGTGCTGGGCATCGACAACCTGGTGTTCATCGCCATCCTTGCCGACAAGCTGCCGCCCGAGCAGCGCGACCGCGCGCGGCTGATCGGTCTGGGGCTGGCGCTGCTGATGCGCCTGGGCCTGCTGGCCAGCATGGCCTGGCTGGTGACCCTGACCAGCCCGCTGTTCGAGGTGCTCGGCCAGAGTTTCTCCGGACGCGACCTGATCATGCTGTTCGGCGGCGTGTTCCTGCTGTTCAAGGCCACCATGGAGCTGCACGAGCGCCTCGAGGGCCACGCCCAGCACAGCGCTGGCAGCCGCACCTACGCGCAGTTCTGGCCGGTGGTGGCGCAGATCGTGGTGCTCGATGCGGTGTTCTCGCTGGATGCGGTGATCACCGCGGTGGGCATGGTCGAGCAGCTGTCGGTGATGATGATCGCGGTGATGATCTCCATCGGCCTGATGATGGTGGCGAGCAAGCCGCTGACCGCCTTCGTCAACGCGCGGCCGACGGTGATCATGCTGTGTCTGGGCTTCTTGATGATGATCGGTTTCAGCCTGACCGCCGAGGGCTTTGGCTTCCACATTCCCAAGGGCTACCTGTACGCGGCCATCGGCTTCTCGATCCTCATCGAGGTGTTCAACCAGCTGGCGCGCTTTCGCCGCAAGCGCAGCCTGCAGGGCGAGCGCAGCCACCGCGAGCGCACCGCCCATGCGGTGCTGCGCCTGCTCGGTGGCAAGGTGCAGCCCGACGAGGTCGGCGAGGAGATCGCCGACATGCTCGACGGTGCCGCCGCCGGCGAGAGCGAGCTGTTCGACCGTCGCGAACGGGTGATGATCAGCGGCGTGCTGCACCTGGCCGAGCGCTCGATCCGCACGGCGATGACCGAGCGCCACGAGGTCGACCATGTCGATCTGGACGCTGCGCCGGAGCAGATCCAGCGGGTCCTGCTCGAGTCGCCGCACTCGCGGCTGCTGGTGCTGCGCGGCGGCGCGGTGGACGAGCCGCTGGGCTACGTGCACAAGAAGGAGCTGTTCAAGGAGCTGCTGCGCGGCGCGCAGCCGCACATCGAGGATCTGCTGCGCGCGCCGCTCAACCTGCCGGACAGCTGCTCGGTGCTCAACGCCCTCGAGCAGATGCGCCAGGCCTCGACCCACGTGGCCTTCGTGGTCAACGAGTTCGGCGAGTTCCAGGGCCTGCTGACCCTGACCGACATCCTCGAGGCGATCGCCGGCGAATTGCCGGATGCCAGCGAGGTGGAAGGGCCGGACATCGAATCCTGCGCCGAGGGCTACAAGGTCAGCGGCGCGCTCAACCTCAGCCTGCTGCGCGAGCGGCTGGGCTTCCAGGCGCGGCCGACCGACGACTACCAGACCCTCGCCGGCCTGACCCTGAGCCTGCTCGACCGCCTGCCGGTGATCGGCGATGCCCTGGAGTTCGCCGGCTGGCAGCTGCGGGTGATCGAGGTCAAGGAGCGCAGGGTGAGCCGCCTGCTGCTCAAGCCGCCGGCCCAGATGGCGTGAAAACTGCTGCGCTTGCTCATGCTGCGTTGCAACGGAGCGAAGCGGAGTAACAGCCGGAGGCTGGCCCGCAGGGCGAGCGCAGCGAGTCAATCGGCTTCGGAATGCTCATTTGCAGCCAGCAAACTCCGCTTCCTCAGCCGATTTCGCGGGGCCGCCGAGGCCTTGCCTGACCTGCGCTCGCGACGTTTTCACACCATCTGGGGGTATGGCTCAACAAGGCCGGAAACGACAACGGCGCCCGAGGGGCGCCGTTGTGCGTTGTGCTGCTGGCCTACTTGTTCTGCTGCGCCCTGAGCAGGTCGCGGATTTCGCTGAGCAGCTCCTGATCTTTGGTGGGCGCCGGTGGTGCGGCCGGGGCGGCTTCCTCCTCGCGCTTGAGCTTGTTGATCACCTTGATGCCCATGAAGATGGCGAAGGCGATGATCACGAAGTCGATGATGGTCTGGATGAACTTGCCGTAGGCCAGCAGTACCGCCGGCGCTTCGCCTTCGGCGGCCTTGAGGGTGACGGCCAGGTCGGAGAAGTCCACCCCGCCGATGATGATGCCCAGTGGCGGCATGATCACGTCGCCGACCAGCGACGAGACGATCTTGCCGAAGGCCGCGCCGATGATGATGCCGACGGCCATGTCGATCATGTTGCCCTTGACGGCGAAGGTCTTGAATTCCTGCAGAATGCTCATGGGACGCTCCCTGTGGTTGCGAATGGCCGGTCAGTGTAACCGGCCCGGGCGATTGGACAGATGCGCGGCGTGGCGGTTCAGCCGCCATTGGCCTTGCGCAGGCGCTCGGCAATCTGGTCCTTGAGCTGGACCCGTTCGTTCTTCAGGGCTTGCAGGGCGAGGTCGTCGAGGGCCTCGCGGCCGTCCTCCACCGCGTAGATGCGCTTGTCCAAGGTCTCGTAATGCAGGGCCATCTGGGCGAACTGGCCGTCACTGGCGTGCAGCTCGCGCAAGGCCTGGTGGTATTCCGGAAATTCGCGGTTCAGCGGATGGTGTTCGAGGGGCATGGCGATCACTCCCGAGAGGACTGTCCCAATCATCCTAGCTCACCGGGCGCCGGCGTCACGGCGAGCGACGGGCGGGGCGGGGCGCTATCATCGGGGCTTTTCCGCCCGAGGAGTTCTCCATGGCCAAGGCCAAGCGCATCTACGGCTGCACCGAGTGCGGCGCGACCTTCCCCAAATGGGCCGGCCAGTGCGGCGAGTGCGGCGCCTGGAACACCCTGGTGGAAACCGTGCTGGAGAGTTCGGCGACGCCCGCCGGACGCGGTGGCTGGGCCGGGCAGCAGGCCAACGTCAAGACCCTGGCCGAGGTCAGCGTCGAGGAGACGCCGCGCTTCTCCACCGCCTCCAGCGAGCTGGACCGCGTGCTCGGCGGCGGCCTGGTCGACGGCTCGGTGGTGCTGATCGGCGGCGATCCGGGCATCGGCAAGTCGACCATCCTGCTGCAGACCCTGTGCAGTCTGGCCCAGCGCATGCCGGCGCTGTACGTCACCGGCGAGGAGTCCCAGCAGCAGGTGGCCATGCGCGCGCGGCGCCTGGGCCTGCCCGAGGACAAGCTCAAGGTGATGACCGAGACCTGCATCGAGACCATCATCGCCACCGCCCGCCACGAGCAGCCGCGGGTGATGGTGATCGACTCGATCCAGACCATCTTCACCGAGCAGCTGCAGTCGGCGCCCGGAGGCGTCGCCCAGGTGCGCGAGAGCGCGGCGCTGCTGGTGCGCTTCGCCAAGCAGAGCGGCACGGCGATCTTCCTGGTCGGCCATGTCACCAAGGAGGGCGCGCTGGCAGGTCCCCGGGTGCTCGAGCACATGGTCGACACCGTGCTGTATTTCGAGGGTGAGTCGGACGGCCGCCTGCGCCTGCTGCGCGCGGTGAAGAACCGCTTCGGTGCGATCAACGAGCTGGGCGTGTTCGCCATGACCGACCGCGGCCTCAAGGAAGTCAGCAACCCTTCGGCGATCTTCCTCACCCGCGCCCAGGAGGAGGTGCCGGGCAGCGTGGTGATGGCCACCTGGGAGGGCTCGCGGCCGATGCTGGTGGAGGTGCAGGCGCTGGTCGACACCAGCCACATGGCCAACCCGCGCCGGGTGACCCTCGGCCTCGACCCCAACCGCCTGGCCATGCTGCTGGCCGTGCTGCACCGCCACGGCAGCATCCCCACCTACGACCAGGACGTGTTCCTCAACGTGGTCGGCGGGGTCAAGGTGCTGGAGACCGCTTCGGATCTGGCGTTGCTCGCCGCGGTGATCTCCAGCCTGCGCAACAAGCCGCTGCCCCACGACCTGCTGGTGTTCGGCGAGATCGGCCTGTCCGGCGAGATCCGCCCGGTGCCCAGCGGCCAGGAGCGCCTCAAGGAGGCCGCCAAGCACGGCTTCAAGCGCGCCATCGTGCCCAAGGGCAACGCGCCCAAGGAGGCACCGCCCGGCCTGAGCGTGGTCGCGGTGACGCGCCTGGAGCAGGCGCTGGATGCGTTGTTCGAATAGCGACTGCGTCTTAGCCGTGCACCAAGGCGCTGAGTTCGCGCTCCAGGAGGTCGCTGCTGCCCAGGTTCAGCTCGATGAGTCGGCGCAGGTGGGTGATCGAATCGAGATCGATCTCTCGGCAGTAGAAGCCGAGCATGTCGTCATTCTCGTGGGCCAGCGCCACCGTCATGAGCACCTCGACATTCGGGCCGAGCTGGAGGCTGGCGTGGATCGCAGTATCGGCCTGCGTTTCCCAGCCGGCTGGGCGGTTGACCAGCAGGCCCTTGAGGGACAGGTCGTGCAGTTTGACCGTCCAGCGCTGCAGGCCCTGCAACAACTCGATGTCGGCATCGAAGGGTATGCGCTGGAAGCGGCGGCGCTCGCGGGACTGGTCAGGCATGGAGATACTCCGTTGTTATTTTGGGAACTGTAAACCAAGCCGGGCACGACTCGTTGCGGCAGGTCACCCTGTGCGTCGAGCAACGGATCGTGGCGGAAGGAATGCGGGCTGGCCTCGGCGCTGATCCGGGGAGGGACAATAAAGAAACCCGGCCGAGGCCGGGTTTCTTCAGTGCAGCGCGTGAGCCTTAGTTGCCGTACACCGGCAGCTTGGCGCAGACGGCCTTGACCTTCTCGCGCACGGCGTCGATCACCGACTCGTCGCCCATGTTCTGCAGGATGTCGCAGATCCAGCCGGCCAGCTCGCGGCACTCGGCTTCGCCGAAACCGCGGGTGGTGACGGCCGGGGTGCCGATGCGCAGGCCGGAGGTGACGAAGGGCGAGCGCGGGTCGTTCGGCACGGCGTTCTTGTTGACGGTGATGAAGGCGCGGCCCAGGGCGGCGTCCGCGTCCTTGCCGGTGATGTCCTGCTTGATCAGCGACAGCAGGAACAGGTGGTTCTGGGTGCCGCCGGAAACCACGTCGAAGCCGCGCTCGACGAACACTTCGGCCATGGCCTGGGCGTTCTTCACCACCTGCTGCTGGTAGGCCTTGAACTCGGGGCTCAGCGCTTCCTTGAAGCACACCGCCTTGGCGGCGATCACGTGCATCAGCGGGCCGCCCTGGGCGCCGGGGAAGACGGCGGAGTTCAGCTTCTTCTCGATCTCTTCGTTGGCCTTGGCCAGGATCAGGCCGCCGCGCGGACCGCGCAGGGTCTTGTGGGTGGTGGTGGTGACCACGTCGGCGAACGGAACCGGGTTCGGGTAGACGCCGGCGGCGACCAGACCGGCCACGTGGGCCATGTCGACGAACAGGTAGGCACCGACCTTGTCGGCGATCTCGCGGAAGCGTGGGAAGTCCAGCACCTGCGAGTAGGCGGAGAAGCCGGCGATGATCATCTTCGGCTGGTGCTCGACGGCCAGGCGCTCGACCTCGTCGTAGTCGATCAGGCCGGTCTCCGGATTGAGGCCGTACTGCACGGCGTTGTAGATCTTGCCGGAGAAGTTGACGCTGGCGCCGTGGGTCAGGTGACCGCCGTGGGCCAGGCTCATGCCCAGCACGGTGTCGCCCGGCTTGACCAGTGCCTGGAATACCGCGCTGTTGGCCTGGCTGCCGGCGTGCGGCTGGACGTTGGCGTAGTCGGCGCCGAACAGCTCCTTGGCGCGGTCGATGGCCAGCTGCTCGACGATGTCGACGTACTCGCAGCCGCCGTAGTAGCGCTTGTGCGGGTAGCCTTCGGCGTACTTGTTGGTCAGCACGCTGCCCTGGGCTTCCATCACCGCCGGGCTGGTGTAGTTCTCCGAGGCGATCAGCTCGATGTGCTCTTCCTGGCGCTGGGCTTCTTGCTCCATGGCGGCAAACAGGTCGGCGTCATAACGGGCGAGGGTCAAATCACGGCTGAACATGGCGGTCCTCTGGGGAGCAGGGCGAATAAGGGGAATAAGCGCGATATTCTACCCGAATGCTGCGGCACTGGCACATGAATGGCGATCAAGCGGCGGACAAGCGGCCCTCATCTGCTGCGTCGCGCGACAGGCGCCCCGCCAGTCCCCGCGGTTTGCCCTGCATGGCGCATTTCGGGTAGCTTTGCGCCACGCGCGCGAGGCGCCGGCAGGCCAAGCCATTGGCCGCCGCAGTCGCCGCCTCGCCCATCCGTATCGTCAACCACTCAGGTTCGTCATGGCTCAATACGTTTTCACCATGCATCGGCTCGGCAAGGTCGTGCCGCCGAAGCGCCAGATTCTCAAGGACATCTCCCTGTCGTTCTTCCCCGGCGCGAAGATCGGCGTGCTCGGCCTGAACGGCTCGGGCAAGTCGACCCTGCTGCGCATCATGGCCGGCGTGGACACCGAGTTCGAGGGTGAAGCCCGGCCGATGCCGGGGATCAAGATCGGCTACCTGCCCCAGGAGCCGCAGCTCGATCCGGAAAAGACCGTGCGTGACATCGTCGAGGAGGCGGTGGGCGAGGTGAAGGACGCCCAGGCCCGCCTGGACGCCGTGTACGCCGCCTACGCCGAGCCGGACGCCGACTTCGACGCCCTGGCCGCCGAGCAGGCCAAGCTGGAGGCGATCCTGCAGGCTTCCGACGGCCACAACCTCGAGCGCCAGCTGGAAGTCGCCGCCGACGCCCTGCGCCTGCCGGCCTGGGACGCCAGGATCGAGCACCTCTCCGGTGGCGAGAAGCGCCGCGTGGCGCTGTGCCGCCTGCTGCTGTCGGCGCCCGACATGCTGCTGCTGGACGAACCGACCAACCACCTGGACGCCGACTCGGTGGCCTGGCTGGAACGCTTCCTCCACGACTTCCCCGGCACCGTGGTGGCGATTACCCACGACCGCTACTTCCTCGACAACGTCGCCGGCTGGATCCTCGAACTCGACCGCGGCCAGGGCATCCCCTTCGAGGGCAACTACTCGCAGTGGCTGGAATCCAAGGCCGCCCGTCTGGCCCAGGAGTCCAAGCAGGAAGCCTCCCACGCCAAGGCCATGAAGGCCGAGCTGGAATGGGTGCGCCAGGGCGCCAAGGCCCGCCAGGCCAAGTCCAAGGCGCGTCTGCAGCGCTTCGAGGAAATGCAGTCGCAGGAATTCCAGAAGCGCAGCGAGACCAACGAGATCTACATCCCGGCCGGTCCGCGCCTGGGCGACAAGGTCATCGAGTTCAACGGCGTGTGCAAGGGCTACGGCGACCGCCAGCTGATCGACGATCTGAGCTTCAGCCTGCCCAAGGGCGCCATCGTCGGCGTGATCGGCGGCAACGGCGCGGGCAAGTCGACCCTGTTCCGCATGATCCTCGGTCGTGAACAGCCGGATTCCGGGACCATCGACATCGGCGAGAGCGTGCAGATCGCCAGCGTCGACCAGAGCCGCGAAAACCTCGACGGCAGCAAGACCGTGTGGGAGCAGGTCTCCGACGGCTTCGACATGATCAAGGTGGGCAACTACGAGGTGCCCTCGCGTGGCTACGTCGGCCGCTTCAACTTCAAGGGTGGCGACCAGCAGAAGTTCGTCAAGGACCTCTCCGGCGGTGAGCGCGGTCGCCTGCACCTGGCGCTGACCCTCAAGCAGGGCGGCAACGTGCTGCTGCTCGACGAACCGTCCAACGACCTCGACGTGGAAACCCTGCGCGCGCTGGAAGAGGCGCTGCT
>RCUJ01001642.1_pt1 | contig 11689 bp, 9 predicted proteins | sample 2166321 | NCBI WGS metagenome assembly RCUJ01 (sample SAMN09932808, study PRJNA488358) | compost metagenome | feature: garden; material: soil; isolation source: compost soil in an enriched community after 118 h of incubation | place: Germany: Experimental Botanical Garden Goettingen | collected... | reverse complement strand
AACTGGACTACGAGTTCCGCAAGGGCGGGGCGAAGATGCCGGCCTACGGCTCGATAGTCGCGGCCGGCAGGAATGCCTGCATCCTGCATTACCGCGAGAACGATGCGCCGCTCAAGGACGGCGATCTGGTGCTGATCGACGCCGGCTGCGAGATCGACTGCTACGCCAGCGATATCACCCGCTGCTTTCCGGTCAACGGCAGGTTCTCGCCCGAGCAGAAGGCCATTTACGAGCTGGTGCTGGCGGCCAACGAGGAAGCCTTCAAGCACATCGCGCCCGGCAAGCACTGGAACGAAGCCCACGAGGCGACGGTGCGGGTGATCACCGCCGGGCTGGTCGAACTGGGTCTGCTGCAGGGCGAGGTCGACCAACTGATCGCCAGCGAAGCCTACAAACCCTTCTACATGCACCGCGCCGGCCACTGGCTGGGCATGGACGTGCACGATGTCGGCGACTACAAGGTCGGTGGCGAGTGGCGGGAGCTGGAAGTCGGCATGGCCATGACCGTCGAGCCGGGCATCTACATCGCCGTGAACAACACCAGTGTGGCGAAGAAATGGCGCGGTATCGGCGTGCGCATCGAAGACGACGTGGTGGTGACCAAGGGCGGTTGCGAGGTGCTCACCCTTGGCGTGCCGAAAACCGTCGGCGAGATCGAGGCGCTGATGGCCGCCGCGCCGACAGTGGCGGTCTGAACCCATGCAGCGAGTCGATCTGGCAATCATCGGCGGCGGTCTGGTCGGCGCCAGCCTGGCCCTGGCCCTGCAGGACGAGGCCCGGGTGCGTGGCTGGCGGATCAGCCTGATCGAACCTTTCGCCCCGGGCGAAGGCTATCAGCCGAGCTACGATGCGCGCTCCACCGCACTGTCCTACGGCACGCGGCTGATCTACCAGCGTTTTGGTTTGTGGCCTGTCATCGCTGAGCGGGCCGAGCCGATTCGGCAGATTCACGTCTCCGACCGCGGTCGCTTTGCCGCGGCGCGCCTGAGCGCCAAGGATGAGGGCGTGCCGGCGCTGGGCTATGTGGTGGAAAACGCCTGGTTGGGCCGGTGCCTGTGGCAGGCCCTGGATCAGCAGGTGGTCAGCTGGCGCAGCCCGGCGCAGGTGACGCGCCTGGACGCGCAGGAGAACGGTTACCGGCTGACCCTGGATGACGAGTCCAGCCTGGAGTGCGACCTGGCGATTCTGGCCGATGGCGGCCGTTCCGGCCTGCGCGAGCAGTTGGCTATCGGCGTCAGCCACAGGCCCTACGGTCAGAGTGCGCTGATTGCCAATGTCAGCCCGCAGGACGATCACCAGGGCCTGGCCTTCGAGCGCTTCACCGCAGACGGACCCATGGCCATGCTGCCGCTGGCGGACCGGCGCTGTGCACTGGTCTGGACCCGCTCGACGGCGGACGCCGAACGCTTGCTCAGGCTGGACGAGGCGGGTTTTCTCGAGGAATTGCAGGAGGCCTTCGGCTACCGCCTCGGCGCCTTGCGCCAGGTCGGGGCGCGGCACCTGTACCCGCTGGTGCTGACCGCGGCCGAAGAGCAGGTGCGTTCCCATCTGGTGGTGCTCGGCAATGCCGCGCACAGCCTGCACCCGATTGCCGGGCAGGGCTACAACCTGTCCCTGCGCGATACCCTGGCATTGGCCGAGACGCTGCTGGCCAGCAGTGCGCCGCTGGGCGATCTGGCGACCTTGCAGGGCTATCTGCAGCGGCAACTGGCCGACCAACAATTGACCGTGGGCTTTTCCGATCGGGTCACCCGTCTGTTCAGCAGTGGTCAGCCGCTGCTCGCCGCCGGGCGCGGCCTGGGCCTGCTGGGCCTGGATCTGCTGCCACCGGCCAAGCACTGGTTCGCCCGCCAGGCCATGGGCCTGGGGACCCGCAGCCTGTGAACCGATCCGTAGGGTGCCCGTGCGCACCGCCCGGTTGGTGCGCACGCCGCACCCTACCCGCAAGCCGGCCTGGGCAGCCGGATTCACCAAGGAATGACTATGCAAGCGGATTTGATCATCGTCGGTGCCGGTATGGTCGGCAGCGCCCTGGCTTTGGCCCTGCAAGAGCAGGGGCTGGACATTCTGCTGATCGACGGCGGGCCGCTCAGCGTCAAGCCGTTCGACCCCGCCGCGCCCTTCGAACCACGGGTCAGCGCGCTGTCGATCGCCAGTCAGCGGGTGCTCGAGCGGCTGGGCGTGTGGCCGGGCATCGCCGCTCGGCGCAGCAGCCCCTATGCCGAGATGCGGGTGTGGGACGGCTGCGGTACCGGGCAGATTCATTTCAGCGCGGCCAGCGTGCATGCCGAGGCGCTCGGCCATATCGTCGAGAACCGGGTGGTCCAGGACGCCCTGCTCGAGCGCCTGCACGACGGCCCTGTAGGCTTGCTGAACAATGCCCGTCTGGAGCAGTTGCGCCGTTCCGGCGACGACTGGCTGCTGACCCTGACCGATGGCCGCCAGTTGCGCACCCCCTTGCTGATCGCCGCCGACGGCGCCAACTCGGCGGTGCGCCGCCTGGCCGGTTGTGCCACCCGCGAGTGGGATTACCTGCACCATGCCATCGTCACCAGCGTGCGCTGCAGCGAGGCGCACCAGGCCACGGCCTGGCAGCGCTTCACCGACGACGGCCCGCTGGCCTTCCTGCCGCTGGCCGGGCCCGCCGGCGAGCACTGGTGTTCGATCGTCTGGTCGGCCACCCCCGGCGAAGCCGAGCGTCTGATGGCGCTGGATGACGGCGGTTTCTGCGTCGAGCTGGGCAAGGCCTTCGAACACCGTCTGGGCCAGGTGCTGCACGCCGATCCGCGGCTGCGCATCCCGTTGCGCCAGCGCCACGCCAAGCGCTATGTCGAAGCAGGGCTGGCGCTGATCGGCGATGCCGCGCACAGCATCCATCCGCTGGCCGGGCAAGGGGTCAACCTGGGCTTCCTCGACGCCGCCGTGCTGGCCGAGGTGCTGCTGCATGCCCGTACGCGGGGTGAGCATCTGGCCGATGAGCGCGTGCTGAGCCGCTACGAGCGCCGGCGCATGCCGCACAACCTGGCGATGATGGCGGCGATGGAGGGCTTCGAGCGCTTGTTCCAGGCCGATCCGCTGCCCCTGCGCTGGCTGCGCAACGCCGGCCTCGACTGGGTCGACGAGTTACCCGAGGCCAAGGCGCTGTTCGTCCGTCAGGCGTTGGGGCTTAGCGGCGACCTGCCGGAACTGGCGCGGGCCTGAAGCCGTCAGGCTGCTCCGTTGGGGCGCGTAGGAGCGGCCCATGGCCGCGATAGGGCATGCCTGCAACAGACATCGCTGGCATGACCCGCCCTACGGACTGGACATTCTCCCTGTGGAAACCTTATCCCCATTGCGTCCGGATGACTCCTGGCGATGATTGACCTGGGTCATGGCGGATTACGTCTGCACGGTGAAGAATGGTTGAGAAACTAAATGACATTCACTACTATTTTGTCTTTCGACCCACCTTTGCTCAAGAGGCAGTATCCATGCAGGTTAGCAAGCGTTTGTTCGCCGCTCTCACCCTCACTGCGCTGGCTGGCGCCGTCCAGGCCGCCGATGAAGTGGTGGTCTATTCCGCACGTATCGATGAGCTGATCAAGCCGGTCTTCGATGCCTACACCGCCAAGACCGGTGTCGCGGTGAAATTCATCAGCGACAAGGAAGCGCCGCTGCTGGCCCGCCTGAAGGCCGAAGGCGAGAACACTCCGGCCGACATGCTGATCACCGTGGATGCCGGCAACCTCTGGCAGGCCGAGCAGGAAGGCGTGCTGAAGAAGCTGGACTCCAAGGTCATCGAGAGCAACATTCCCGCTCAGTATCGCTCCAGCACCGGCGCCTGGACCGGCCTGTCGCTGCGTGCGCGGACCATCGTCTACTCCACCGAGCGGGTCAAACCGCAGGAACTGTCGACCTACGAAGCCCTGGCCGACAAGAACTGGGAAGGTCGCCTGTGCCTGCGTACCAGCAAGAAGGTCTATAACCAGTCGCTGACCGCCACCCTGATCGAGACCCACGGCGCCGAAAAAGCCGAGACGCTGATCAAGGGTTGGATCGCCAATCTGGCCACCGATGTATTCCCGGACGATACCGCGCTGATCCAGGCGATCGATGCCGGCCAGTGCGATGTCGGCATGGTCAACACCTACTACTTCGGCCGCCTGCACAAGCAGCAGCCGGATCTGAAAGCCAAGCTGTTCTGGCCCAACCAGGCCGACCGTGGCGTGCATGTCAACCTGTCTGGCGCCGGTGTCACCGCGCACGCGCCGCACGCCGAGGCCGCCCAGAAGCTGCTGGAGTGGATGACCACCGAGGAAGCCCAGGGCCTGTTCGCCAGCCTGAACCAGGAATTCCCGGCCAACCCGCAGATCGCGCCGTCCGCCGAAGTAGCCGCCTGGGGCAGCTTCAAGGCCGACAGCATTCCGTTGGAAGTGGCCGGCAAGCGTCAGGCCGAAGCGACCATGCTGATGGATCGCGCCGGCTGGAACTGATCCAGGTCAGTGTCTGAGCGCCAACGGCAGATTCGATTCGGTTTCCTGCTTTAGGCTGCAGTTATACTCCACGCCCCGGCCTAGTCCGGGGCGTTGTGTTTATGCCGTCGAGAAAATAGTTTCGAGGATTCTGCGTGGCCCATCCTGCCCAGCGTCGCTGGTATCCCATCGCCTTTGCCGTTGCCCTGCTGGTGTTGCTGCCGCTCAGCGTGCTGTTGTTCAGCTGGCATGAGGTGGATCGGCAGATCTGGGCGCACCTGTGGCAAACCCAGTTGCCGCGCCTGATCGGCAATACCCTGGTGCTGGTAATCGGGGTCGGAGTCGGGGTCACCGCGCTCGGCGTCAGCCTGGCCTGGCTGACCAGCCTCTGCGAGTTTCCCGGCCGGCGCTGGCTGGATTGGGCGCTGATGCTGCCCTTCGCCATTCCGGCCTATGTGCTGGCCTTCGTCTTCGTCGGCCTGCTGGATTTCGCCGGGCCGGTGCAAACCCTGCTGCGCGACTGGTTTGGCACCGGTTTGCGGTTGCCGCGGGTGCGTTCCACCGGCGGGGTGATCATCGTCCTGGTGCTGGTGTTCTACCCCTATGTCTACCTGCTGGCGCGCAACGCCTTCCTGGCCCAGGGCAAGGGGCTGATGGAGGCGGCGCGGGTGCTCGGGCAGAGTCCCTGGCAGGCGTTCTGGCGGGTGGCCCTGCCGATGGCGCGGCCGGCCATCGGTGCCGGCCTGGCGCTGGCGATCATGGAGACCCTGGCCGATTTCGGTGCGGTCTCGGTGTTCAATTTCGACACCTTCACCACCGCCATCTACAAGACCTGGTACGGCTTCTACAGCCTGACCAGCGCTACCCAGCTGGCCAGCCTGCTGTTGCTCGCGGTGATGCTGGTGCTCTATGGCGAGCGGCGTGCCCGCGGTGCGGTGCGTCCGGCCAACGAACGGCCGCGGGTCAAGGCGCTCTATCACCTCAAGGGTGGCCAGGCACTGGCCGCCAGCGCCTGGTGCGGCCTGGTGTTCGCCTGTGGTTTCGTGATTCCCGTGCTGCAGTTGCTGGTGTGGTTCTGGCAGCGCGGCCGTTTCGATCTGGACGAGCGCTACACCGCCCTGATTCTGCACACCGTCTATCTCGGCGGCATGGCCGCGCTGATCACCGTCTGCGTGGCCTTGCTGCTGGCCTTCGCCCGCCGGCAGACGCCGACCCGGTTGATGCGCGGGACGGTCAGTCTGGCCAATCTCGGCTATGCCTTGCCGGGCTCGATGCTGGCGGTGGCAATCATGCTGGCCTTCAGCGTGCTCGACCGCGAACTGGTGATGCCGCTGTCCGCTTGGCTCGGCGGCGCGGGCAAGCCGATCCTGCTCGGCAGTCTGTCGGCCTTGCTCCTGGCCTACCTGATTCGCTTCATGGCGGTGGCCTACGGGCCGCTGGAGAACAGCCTGGCGCGGATCCGCCCGTCGTTGCCGGAAGCCTCGCGCAGCCTGGGGGTCGGCGGCATCGGCCTGTTCTTGCGGGTCTACCTGCCGCTGCTGGTGCCGGGGGCGCTGTCGGCGGCGCTGCTGGTGTTCGTCGATGTGCTCAAGGAAATGCCGGCGACCCTGCTGATGCGTCCCTTCGGCTGGGGCACCCTGTCGGTGCGGGTGTTCGAGTTGACCAGCGAGGGCGAATGGGCGCGCGCCGCGCTGCCGGCCCTGACCCTGGTGCTGGTCGGGTTGCTGCCGGTGATCCTGCTGATCCGCCGTTCGGCGCGGCGGGTCGGCTAGGGGCATGGGGTAGCAGGGATGAGAATGGGCGTGCCGACCTGGCGGGCACGCTCCCCCATCCCCCTGGGCAGAAGACTATGGCTGATGGTCGGGATGACCCGCCGCGGTCTTGCGGCTACAATGCGCGCCATTCGCTGCGGCGCGTCATCTCGACGGCCCGTGCCAGTGCCCTGATGCAACGGGTTCAGCCGGGTTCAGCAACTCGCCCGCAGCTCTGCCAAGCCCGGAAGGAGATACCCATGGGACAGCGCACCCCTCTCTATGACCTGCACCTCGCCCTGGGCGCCAAGATGGTCGACTTCGGTGGCTGGGACATGCCGCTGCACTATGGCTCGCAAGTCGAGGAGCACCACCAGGTACGTCGCGACTGCGGGGTCTTCGACGTTTCCCATATGTGCGTGGTCGATGTTGGCGGCAGTCAGGCCAAGGCCTACCTGCAGCACCTGCTGGCCAATGACGTGGAGCGTCTGCATGTCTCCGGCAAGGCCCTGTACAGCGCCATGCTCAACGAGCAGGGTGGGGTGATCGACGACCTGATCGTCTACCTCACCGACTCTGCCGAGGGGCGGAGCGGCTATCGCCTGGTGGTCAATGCCGCCAACCGGGACAAGGATCTGGCCTGGATGCGTCAACAGAGCGGCGCCTTCGATGTCGAACTGCATGAGCGCCGCGAACTGGCCATGCTCGCGATCCAGGGGCCGCATGCCCGCGCTAAGACCTGCGAACTGGTGACCCAGGCCCGCGCCGCCCTGATCCACGAACTCAAGCCGTTCCAGGGGCTGGCGGAGGGCGACTGGTTTGTCGCCCGCACCGGCTATACCGGCGAGGATGGCCTGGAAATCGTGTTGCCGGCCGATCAGGCCGTCGAATTCTTCAATGACCTGGTTGGCGCCGGCATCTCGCCGATTGGCCTGGGCGCGCGCGATACCTTGCGTCTGGAGGCCGGGATGAATCTGTACGGCCAGGACATGGACGAGCAGGTCACGCCGTTGGCGGCCAACATGGCCTGGAGCATCGCCTGGGCCCCGGCCGCTCGTCAGTTTGTCGGGCGCAGGGTGCTCGAAGAGCTGAAGAGCGCTGGTATCCAGTCCAAGCTGGTCGGTCTGGTGCTGGAGGAGCGTGGCGTGCTGCGTGCCCATCAGGTGGTGCGGGTCGATGGCGTGGGCGAGGGTGAGATCACCAGCGGCAGCTTCTCCCCGACCCTGGGCAAGTCCATCGCCCTGGCGCGTGTGCCGACAGCCACTGGCGAACGCGCCGAGGTGGAAATCCGTGGCAAATGGTACCCGGTCAGGGTGGTCAAACCTATGTTCGTCCGCCACGGCAAGGCCCTGATCTGAGCCCCGACTGCAGGCTGCGCTGGCGCTGCCGCGCCAAGCCTGCAAGCCGGATGGACCCGGGGGCGTACCGAGATGTTTTCAACGACTGTCTTTCGCTATGGCCAACCCCTGCTAAATTCTCCTGACGGCGCGGTCGCCGTCATGTCTTACGAGGAACGACACATGAGCACTATCCCCGCCGATCTGCGTTACGCCACCAGCCACGAATGGGCCCGCCTGGAAGCCGATGGCACGGTCACCGTCGGTATTTCCGATCACGCCCAGGAAGCCCTGGGCGACGTGGTCTTCATCGAGCTGCCGGAAGTCGGCAAGACCCTGGCGGCCGGTCAGGAGGCCGGGGTAGTGGAATCGGTCAAGGCCGCCTCCGATATCTACACGCCGGTGGGCGGCGAAGTGATCGCGATCAACCAGGATCTGGCCGACAGCCCCGAGAGCGTCAACAGCGACCCCTACGGCAGCTGGTTCTTCAAGCTCAAGCCAAGCGATGCCAGCGAACTGGACAAGCTGCTCGATGCGGCCACCTATGAGGCGACTGCCGCCGCCGACGCCTGATCGGCGCGTGCCAGACTGGCCTCGCCTGGCCGGGTTGGCGCGCAGGGGCTATGTCTGCCCAGCGGACAGAGCCTTGCGGTGTCGAGGTTTTGTCATGCATGCCCATGCCCATCCAGCCCGTGCCTGTTCACCGCCATGGTGAACGGGAGAGGCGCGGTTCCTGCTAAGGTAGATGCCCGCCATTCTCCCTGTCTGCCCGATTGATTGCCCATGCCCGAACTGCCCGAAGTCGAAACCACCCGCCGCGGCATCGCGCCCTTTCTCGAAGGTCAGCGGGTTCGCCAGGTGATAGTGCGCGAGCGTCGCCTGCGCTGGCCGATTCCCGAGGATCTGGATGTGCGCCTGTCCGGCCAGCGCATCGAGTGTGTCGAGCGGCGCGCCAAGTACCTGCTGATCAAGGCAGAGACCGGCAGCCTGATCAGTCACCTGGGCATGTCCGGCAGCCTGCGTCTGGTCGAGTGCGGCCTGCCGGCGGCCAAGCACGAGCATGTGGATATCGAGCTGGAATCCGGCCTGGCCCTGCGCTACACCGACCCGCGGCGCTTTGGCGCGCTGCTCTGGTGCGCCGACCCCTTGCAACATGTGCTGCTCAGCAAGCTCGGTCCCGAACCTTTGACCGAGTCGTTCGACGGCGAGCGTCTGTACCGGCAGTCGCGTGGCCGCTCGATGGCGGTCAAGCCCTTCATCATGGACAACGCGGTGGTGGTCGGGGTCGGCAATATCTATGCGAGCGAAGCGCTGTTCGCCGCCGGCATCGACCCGCGCCGTGAAGCCGGTTCGATTTCCCGGGCGCGCTATATGACCCTGGCCGAGCAGATCAAACGCATCCTCGCCCATGCCATCGAGCGTGGCGGCACCACCCTGCGCGACTTCGTCGGCGGTGACGGCCAGCCGGGCTATTTCCAGCAGGAGCTGTTCGTCTACGGGCGCGGCGGCGAGTTTTGCAAGAACTGCGGCAGCACCCTGCGCGAGCTCAAGCTGGGGCAGCGCGCCAGTGTCTATTGCCCGCGCTGCCAGCGCTGATCGAGGTCTGGACATTCCCGCGCACCTCTGGTGCTTTTGCCCGAAAAAACTCGAGTACGCTTTTCAAGGCGATTGATGGGCGTCACGCTGACAATTTCAAGAGCACTGTTATAGTTACTGGCACCGCCTCCTAATCGTTGAAGGATCGCCCGATGAAACTGTTTCGCTCGACCGCTGTTGTCCTGGCGCTGACCACTGGCTTGTTGGCGTTGCCGGCACAGGCGCAAGTGGTGCAAAACTCCAGTGGCGATCCGCTCTACACTGCCGAGGCGCCGGCTGCCTTCTCGATGGTGGCGGATCTGGTGATTGCCCGTCCCTTGCTGATCGCCGCGACCGTGATCGGCGCCGGCGTGTTCGTCGTGACGCTGCCGTTCGCCGCCACCGGTGGTGGTATTGAAGAAGCCGGCAGGGCCCTGGTGGTCGAGCCGGGCAGGTCGGCTTTCGTGCGCTGCCTGGGGTGCACCGGGGATGGTTACAACAAGCGTCAGTGATTGCGCATGAACGCGCACTGAATGCCTGACTCCGAACGTAGCCTGCGTCTGCGATTACGGTCGTTCAGCTGGATTTTCCTGTTTGCCCTGCTGGCCCTGAGCTTCTGGTTCAGTGCCGGCTGGCTTGGCCTGTGCGCAGGCCTGGCGCTGTTCCTGTTCGGCATGCAGTGCCTCGAGGAGGGCTTGCGCCAACTGGCCGGTGGCAAGCTGGAACGCCTGCTGGCGCTGAGCACCGCCACGCCCTTCAAAAGCCTGATGTTCGGCGTGAGCGCCACCATGCTGGTGCAGTCCAGTTCGCTGGTGTCGCTGCTGACCATCGCCTTCCTCAGTACCGGCCTGATCCAGTTGGCGGCGGGCATCGCCATCCTGTTCGGTGCCAACCTGGGCACTACCAGCGGTATCTGGTTGCTGGCCCTGGCCGGGCAGAACGTCAGTCTCGGCCCCCTGGCGTTGCCCCTGCTGGTGTTTGGCGTGCTCGGCAGTTTCATCGGTCCGCGAGGGCCGGCTGTCGGTCGCGTGGTGCTCGGCGTGGCGTTCCTGTTTCTCGGCATCGAGCAGATGAAGGCCGGCTTCTCCAGTGTGGCCGGCGACTTCGATCCCCTGCACTACCAGATGCCCGGCATGGCCGGGCATCTGCTGTTTACCGGCGTCGGCTTGCTGATCACGGTCCTGCTGCAGTCCAGCCATGCCACCCTGATGCTCACCCTGACTGCTCTGGCTGGCGGCCAGCTGGCGCTGGAGCAGGGCTTGGCGATCGCCATCGGCTCGAATATGGGCAGCACGGTAACGGCGGTGATCGGCGCCCTGGGCGGGGCCCGCGCCGGGCAACGCCTGGCCCTGGCCCATGTGTTGTTCAATCTGACCACCGGTGTTCTGGCCCTCGCCTTGTTGGCGCCGTTGGCTCTGCTGGTGCAGTGGCTGGCGACGCCGCTGGGGCTTGGCGGCAACCTGCTGATTCAGTTGGCACTGTTCCATACGCTGTTCAATGCCATGGGCGTGAGCCTGTTCTGGCCAATGCAGGGTTGGCTGGCGGCGTTGCTGCAACGCTGGCTACCCGAGCGCGAAGAACCCCGGGTGCTGATCACCGAGGTGGCCGCGCCTGCGACTCAGCCGACCCGCGCCCGTTACCTGGACGACAGCGCCCTGGCCAGTGCCGACAGCGCGGCCCAGGCGGTGGTGCTGGAGTTGCAGCACCTGGCCCGTCTCAGCCTGGAGGTGATTTGCCACGCGCTCTATGTGCCGGTCGATCAGCTCGAGCACAGCCGTCAGGACGAGCGCCTGCTGAGCGCTTCCCCCGGTTCCCGGGCGCTGGATGCGGAACAGCTCTACCAGCGGCATATCAAGGGCGTGTACAGCGACTTGCTGAGCTTCATGAGTCGTCTGGAAGTCAGCCTCGATGAGGCACATCGGCACTTCTGGGTCAGCTGCCAGCTGGCGGCGCTGCAACTGGTGGACGCGGTGAAGGATGCCAAGCATCTGCAGAAGAATCTCGGTCGCTACCTGCGCCAGGACGACAGCAGCGCTCGCCAGACCTATGTCGAGCTGCGCCGGCACCTGCTCGGCGTGCTCCACGAAGTGCGCGAACTGGGCCGGCTCGAACTGCCCGATACGCTCTGGGACGAGCGCCTGCGTCAGTTCGACGAGGGCGCGGCCGCCTTCGACAGTGCCTTCCGCCAGCGCCTGTTCGCCGCCGTGCGCGAGCGCCGACTGGATGGTCAACAGGCCAGCTCGCTGATGAATGACCTGGGCTATGTCAGCCGCATCACCCAGAGCCTGCGCAACGTGCTGCTGCTCGGTCAGGGCGAGGGTAACGAACTGTTCCGCCCGCTGCGCCAGCTGGTGGCCGAGGACGGCCCGCTGATCCAGCTGGATTGAGAGTTTGTGAAAAAACTCTCGCCTACTGCGACCGCCCCCTGGCGCCCGCTGCTGGCGTTGCGCTACGCGAACGGAGCGCAGCGCAGTAACAGCCGCAGGCTGGCCCGCAGGGCGAGCGAAGCGAGTCAAAACGGGGTCATTTAGCTCACTAAACTCCCCCATTTTTCGCGTACCGCGCCTTGCCGCGA
>RCUJ01001641.1_pt1 | contig 11691 bp, 10 predicted proteins | sample 2166321 | NCBI WGS metagenome assembly RCUJ01 (sample SAMN09932808, study PRJNA488358) | compost metagenome | feature: garden; material: soil; isolation source: compost soil in an enriched community after 118 h of incubation | place: Germany: Experimental Botanical Garden Goettingen | collected... | reverse complement strand
CGCAGTACCTCGGCGCCTTCACCGTCGGCGACCAGCTGCTGTGGGGCGCGGCCGAACCGCTGCGCCGCATGCTGCGCATCCTGCTCGAAGCCTGATGCGGGCAGCTCAGGGCCTTGAAATACAAAAATGTTGCCGAAAGGCAACACAGGATGTCATCGGAAGTATGCGCGCACTGGGTAGATCAGGCGCATTGCCTTGTCAGTGCATGTTGATGATGCTAACGTCCTCTTACAAATTCAGGGCCTGAGCCGCCCCTATCAGCATGACAAGACATCTGTTGCCCGCGGCCCGCCCTTCGGCCGCCCGCCCCGCCCTGCCGTCGAATGGCTGGCGCCTTTCCATCCTGGGTGCCGCTGCGGCCCTGACGCTGGGACTGGCCAGCGCCGACGCCAGCGCCTTCGCGCTGGGACCGCTGCGGGTGCAGTCGGCACTGGGCGAACCGCTGCGCGCCGAGATCGATGTCACTGAAATGGCCGCCAACGAGGCGGAAGGCCTGAAGATCAACATCGCCACGGCCGAAGCCTTCAAGAACGCAGGCATCCCGTACAACGCGGCCCTGGGCGACGTGAAAGCCACGCTGCAACGCCGCGCCGGCGGCCAGTACGTCGTGCGCCTGGCCGGCAACCGTCCGCTCAACGACCCCTTCATCGACCTGCTGCTCGAAGCCAATGGCGCCTCGGGCCGCATCGTGCGCGACTACACCGTGCTGCTCGATCCGCCGGCCACGCGCCAGGCGGCAGCCGCACCGGTGACGCCCATCGCACCGCAGATCGCCACGCCGGTCGAGCGCCCCGCGCCCGCCCCGCGCGTGCGCCGCGAACCCGCGCCTGCAGTCGCTGCAACGCCCGCACCCGCTGCGGCTGCGCCGGCACGTGCCGCCGTCGCCGCGCCCAGTGGCGGCAGTGGCGAGCAAGTCACAACGCGCCGTGGCGACACCGCCGGCAAGATCGCCTCCGCTCACAAGCCCGCCGACGTCTCGCTCGACCAGATGCTGGTCGCGCTGCTGAACGCCAACCCCGACGCCTTCGTCGGCGGCAACGTCAACCGGATGAAGGCCGGTGCCGTGCTCGACCTGCCGAACGCCGCCGCAGCGAGCGCCGTGCCGGCCGCCGACGCACGCCGCACGATCACCGCGCAAAGCCGCGACTTCGGCAGCTACCGCCAGCGCCTCGCCGAAAACGCCCCGACCACCAACGTGGCCGCCGCGAGCCGCCAGGCCTCGGGCAAGCTGCAGGCCAGCGTGGAAGACCGCAATGCCGCCGCCAGCGCACCCGACAAGCTCACGGTGTCGCAAGGCAACGCCGCCGCGCGCGCCGCCGATGAAAAGGTCGCGCAGGCCCGCCAGGCGCAGGACAGCAGCAACCGCGTCGCCGAACTCACGAAGAACATCAACGAGCTGAACAAGCTCAAGGCCGGTACCGGCACGGGCACCGGATCGTCCGCTGCCGCCGCCGCGCCCGCAGCGCCGGCCACCACGCCCGGCATCGCCGTTCCCGCACCGCTGACCGGTGCCACGACGCCGACGCCAGCGGTCGCGGCCGCTCCTGCGCCCGCCGCGGCCCCTGCCGCCGCAGCCACCGCACCGGCAACGCCGGCGCCGGCAGCCGCTCCCGCTGCAACGCCCCCGGTCGCCGCGGCCTCTGCTGCAGCGCCCGCCGCAGCCGCCGCACCGTCGGCCACCGACGCAGCCGCCCTGCCCGTGGCAGCCGCAGCCAGCGCTGCAGCCGCCGCCGCGCCCATCGTCGCTCCCAAGCCCGTGGTCAAGGCCGCACCGCCGCCGCCCCCGCCGGAGCGCAGCTTCCTCGACGAGCTGCTCGACAACCCGCTGATGCTCGCCGGCGCCGCGCTGATCGCGCTGCTGGTCGGCTTCCTGCTGTACCGCGTGCTGGGCCGCCGCCGCGAAGAGATGAGCGAAAGCGTGTTCCTCGAGAGCCGCATTCCCAAGGACTCGTTCTTCGGCGCCAGCGGCGGCGAATCGGTCGACACCAAGAACCGCGGCGATTCCACCGTGTCGTCGCTGTCGTACTCGCCGAGCCAGCTCGACGCGGGCGATGTCGATCCGGTCGCCGAAGCCGACGTCTACCTCGCCTATGGCCGCGACCTGCAGGCCGAGGAAATCCTGCGTGAAGCGCTGCGCCTGAACCCGGACCGCACCGCCATCCACCTCAAGCTGCTCGAAATCCACGCCAAGCGCCGCGACGTGCGCGCCTTCGACGGCCTCGCCACCGAAGTGCACAAGCTGACCAACGGCGCGGGCTCCGAATGGAACCGCGTGGTCGACATGGGCAAGGACCTCGACCCGGGCAACCCGCTGTACGAATCGGGCACGGGCACCGCGCGAGGCGCCAGCCAGGCCGAGACCGCCGCATTCGCCGGCGCGCTGGCCGCTGCCGCCAAGCCGGCTGCCGCAGTCGCAGCCGCCGTCGTGGCACCGCCGCCCCCGGCCGCACCGCCCGTGGCGTCGGCCCCGCCGGCCTTCATGCCCTCGGTCGCGCCGCTGGACTTCGACCTCGACCTGACCCAGCCGCCCGCACCGGCGCCCGCCCCCGTGGGTGCCAGCCTGCCGAAGTCGGTCTACGCGCCGACGGCCGCACCGGCCCCGCTGAGCAACGGCCACGCCGCAGCACCTGTCGATCTCGAAAACGATTTCGACACGGCCCCCGGCGCGCTGACGGCCCATACGCGCCCCTCGTCGCTGAACGACGCGGAGCACAACACCCGCCCGGCCATGCTGCGCGACACGCTGCCTGCCGACTCGGGCTTCATCGAGTTCGACATGAGCGCCCTCGCCGGCCTGCCGGCCCGCTCCGCCGTCGCCGAAGCACCGCGCTCCGCGGCCGTGGCCACCTCGCCGTCCGCCCTGGACGACGACGGTGACGACAACCCGCACGCCGTGAAGCTCTCGCTGGCCCGCGAACTGCAGGCCATCGGCGACGTCGAAGGCGCGCGCTCGCTGGTCGAGGAAGTCGAAGCCGAAAGCGCCGGCGACCTCAAGTCGCAAGCCAAGCAGCTGCTCGCCGAACTGCGCTGAGCCGGTTGCCGACTGCCCTTCTGATCGCTTCGTGAGGCTGGCACTCGGCATCCGCTACAACGGCCAGGCATACGAGGGCTGGCAGAGCCAGCGCTCGGGCCGCACGGTGCAGGACAAGCTCGAAGCCGCCCTCGCGAAGTTCGCCGGCCTGCCCGCCGGCAGCCGGGTCAGCACGCTGTGCGCCGGCCGCACCGACGCCGGTGTGCACGGGCTGATGCAGGTGGTGCACTTCGACACCGACATCGAACGCGATCCGTTCTCCTGGATGCGCGGCACCAACCGCTACCTGCCCGACGACATCGCGGTGCAGTGGGCGCACCCGGTGCCCGACGAATTCCATTGCCGCGCCAGCGCCCTGGCGCGCCGCTACGTCTACGTGCTCTCGCAGTCGCCCGTGCGGCCCAGCCTCGATGCGGGCCGGGTCGGCTGGTCGATGTACCCGCTCGACGGCGATGCGATGCGCGCCGCGGCGGCCCTGCTGGTGGGCCGGCACGATTTCAGCTCGTTCCGCGCCTCGGCCTGCCAGGCCCTCTCGCCGGTCAAGGACCTGCGGCGCCTCGAGATCACGCGCGTGGGCGACGGCGAACGCTGCCGCTGGCATTTCGAGTTCGAGGCGGACGCCTTCCTGCACCACATGATCCGCAACCTGATGGGCAGCCTGGTGCGCATCGGCCGCGGCGACGAGCGGCCCGAATGGATCACCGAGGTGCTCGAGGCGCGCAGCCGCAAGGTCGCGGCGCCCACCTTTTCCGCCGACGGCCTGTACTTCCTCGGCCCGTTGTACGACGCCAAGTGGGGTCTGCCGGCCGAGGCCACGTTCCAGGGCGAGCGGGCTTCGTATGATGGCCCGCCATGACATCTCCCGCCCCCCTCGCCCCGCGCACCCGCATCAAGATCTGTGGCCTCACGCGTGAGGCCGACGTGGACGCGGCGGTCGAGGCCGGCGCCGACGCGATCGGCTTCGTGCTCTACCCGAAGAGCCCGCGCGCCGTGAGCGTCGAGCGCGCCGCCGAACTGGCCTCGCGCCTGCCGCCCTTCATCACGCCCGTGCTGCTGTTCGTGAACGCGGACGCTCCCGAAGTCCTGGCCTCCCTGGCCCGCGTGAAAGGCGCCATCGCGCAGTTCCACGGGGAAGAAACGCCCGAACAGTGCGAGGAAGCCACCGGCCCGGGACGCTTTCGTTACATGCGCGCCGCCCGGATTCCGCTGGGGGCTGCCGGGGCCGGCTTCGACCTCGTAAAATACGCGTCCGATTACTCCCGCGCCCAGGCCATCCTGCTCGACGCCCATGTCGAAGGTTATGGCGGAGGCGGCAAGGCTTTCGATTGGTCACTTCTTCCACCCGCCGTCGACGCTCACCTCGTCTTGAGTGGTGGGCTCACACCTGCAAACGTGAGCGATGGCATTCACAGCCTGCGGACGCGCTGCAAGACGCTGTCCGTTGATGTGAGCTCGGGCGTCGAAATCGACGGTCCCGGGCACAAGGGCCTCAAGGACGCCGGAAAGATCCGGGCATTCGTCGCCGCCGTGAGAGCCGCAGATGCGGCGAACACTGTCAAAGCCTCGGCAGCCGACGCTTCGTCCTTCTCCAGTTAGCCGCCGCACCCGATCGCATTCGGGCTGCGGCCCATCGATCGAGAACCATGCAAAGCCAATTCCAGGACTACCAGCAACCCGACGCCAGCGGCCACTTCGGCCCCTACGGCGGCACCTTCGCGAGCGAAACGCTCACCCACGCGATCAACGAGCTGCGCGACGCGTACGCCAAGTTCAAGGACGACCCGGCCTTCCTGGCCGAGTTCCACTACGAGCTGAAGCACTTCGTCGGCCGCCCCTCGCCGATCTACCACGCCGCGCGCACCAGCCGCGAAATGGGCGGCGCGCAGATCTACCTGAAGCGCGAAGACCTGAACCACACCGGCGCCCACAAGATCAACAACGTGATCGGCCAGGCGATGCTCGCGCGCCGCATGGGCAAGCCCCGCGTGATCGCCGAGACCGGCGCCGGCCAGCACGGCGTGGCCACGGCCACCATCTGCGCGCGCTACGGCCTCGAATGCGTGGTCTACATGGGCAGCCAGGACGTGAAGCGCCAGAGCCCCAACGTCTACCGCATGAACCTGCTGGGCGCGACCGTCGTGCCCGTCGAATCGGGCAGCAAGACGCTGAAGGACGCGCTCAACGAGGCCATGCGCGACTGGGTCACCAACGTCGAAAACACCTTCTACATCATCGGCACGGTGGCGGGCCCGCACCCCTACCCGACGATGGTGCGCGACTTCCAGAGCGTGATCGGCACCGAGTGCATCGCGCAGATGCCCGCCATGCTCGCGGCCGACGGCATCACCGGTGAAGCCGAGGGCAGGCAGCCCGACGTGGTGGTCGCCTGCGTGGGCGGCGGCAGCAACGCGATCGGCATCTTCCACCCCTACATTCCGTTCGCGGGCACGCGCCTCATCGGCGTGGAAGCGGCCGGCGAAGGCCTGGACAGCGGCAAGCACGCCGCCTCGATCCTGCGCGGCAGCCCCGGCGTGCTGCACGGCAACCGCACCTACCTGCTGCAGAACGACGACGGCCAGATCACCGAGACGCACAGCGTCAGCGCCGGCCTCGACTACCCGGGCGTGGGCCCCGAGCACGCCTACCTGGCCGACATCGGCCGCGCCGAGTACGTCGGCATCACCGACGTCGAGGCGCTCGAAGCCTTCCACTACCTGTGCCGCACGGAGGGCATCATTCCCGCGCTCGAATCCAGCCACGCCATGGCCTACGCCCTGAAGCTCGCCAAGACCATGCGCCCCGACCAGTCCATCCTCGTGAACCTCTCGGGCCGTGGCGACAAGGACATCGGCACCGTCGCCGACCTGTCGGGCGTCGATTTCTACGACCGCCCCTCGATGCGCGGTCTGAGCGTGAAGGGAGGCAAGTGATGAGCCGCATTGCCGCCAAGTTCCAGGCCCTGCAGGCGCAAGGCCGTCGCGCGCTGATCCCTTACGTCACCGCCGGCTTCCCCTTCGCCGACATCACGCCCGAGCTCATGCACGGCATGGTCGAGGCGGGTGCCGACGTGATCGAGCTGGGCGTGCCCTTCTCCGACCCGATGGCCGACGGCCCCGTGATCCAGAAGGCCGGCGAGGCCGCGCTGGCGCTGGGCGTCGGCATGAAGCAGGTGCTCGCCATGGTGGCCGCCTTCCGCACGAAGGACACGACCACGCCGGTCGTGCTCATGGGCTACGCCAACCCGGTCGAGCGCTACGACCTCGTGCACGGCAAGAAGGCCTTCATCCGCGACGCGGCCGCGGCCGGCGTCGATGGCCTGCTGGTCGTCGACTACCCGCCCGAGGAATGCGAGGACTTCGCCGCCGACCTGAAAGCCGCCGGCATCGACCTGATCTTCCTGCTGGCCCCCACCAGCACCCCCGAGCGCATGGCGCAGGTGGCGCGCATCGCGAGCGGCTACGTGTACTACGTGTCGCTCAAGGGCGTGACCGGCGCCGGCCACCTCGACACCGAGGCGGTCGGGCGCATGATCCCGCGCATCCGCGAGCACGTGAGCATCCCCGTCGGCGTGGGCTTCGGCATCCGCGACGCGCGCACGGCGCAGGCCATCGGCTCGGCGGCGGACGCCGTGGTCATCGGCACCAAGATCATTCAACTCATCGAAGACCAGCCCCGCGACAACGTGGTGCCCACGGTGCGCGAATTCCTGGCCGGCATCCGCGAGGCGCTCGACGCCCTGCCGGCCGCCACGGCCAAGAACGCGGCTGGTCGATAATCACTGCCCTCACAAGGAGCCCCCATGAGCTGGCTTGAAAAACTGCTACCCGCCAAGATCGCACAAACCGACCCGTCCGAGCGCCGCCAGGTGCCCGAGGGCCTGTGGATCAAATGCCCGGCCTGCGAGACCGTTCTGTACAAGACCGACCTCGAGCACAACCAGAACGTCTGCCCGAGCTGCAGCCATCACCACCGCATCGGCGCCCGTGCCCGCCTGGACGCCTTCCTGGACGCCGAAGGCCGCTACGAAGTCGGCCAGGAAGTGCTGCCGGTCGACGCCCTGAAGTTCAAGGACAGCCGCAAGTACCCCGAGCGCCTGAAAGAAGCGCTGGAGAACACCGGCGAGACCGACGCGCTGGTCGTCATGGGCGGCTCCGTCCACAGCATCAGCGTGGTCGTGGCCTGCTTCGAGTTCGAGTTCATGGGCGGCTCCATGGGCAGCGTGGTCGGCGAGCGTTTCGTGCGCGGCGTCGAGACCGCCATCGAGCAGAAGGTGCCCTTCGTGTGCTTCACCGCCACCGGTGGCGCGCGCATGCAGGAAGGCCTGCTCTCGCTGATGCAGATGGCCAAGACCAACGCCGCGCTCACGCGCCTGGCGAAGAAGGGCCTGCCCTACATCAGCGTGCTGACCGACCCGACCATGGGCGGCGTGAGCGCCGGCTTCGCCTTCGTGGGCGACGTGGTGATCGCCGAGCCCAAGGCGCTGATCGGCTTTGCCGGCCCGCGCGTGATCGAGTCGACCGTGCGCGTGACGCTGCCCGAAGGCTTCCAGCGCGCCGAGTTCCTGCAGACCAAGGGCGCGATCGACTTCATCAGCGACCGCCGCGAACTGCGCAAGACCATCGCCAGCACGCTGGCCATGCTGCTGCGCCAGCCGGCCGACGCGGTGCTCTGACCTTCACCGTAGCTCAGGCTTCGGCCTGAACGCCCGCACGCCGAAAGGCGGTGCGGGCGTTTTGCTGTCTGGGGTACCCCGACGCGTCAGGCGCCGAGCCGGAACGCGAAGACCAGCAGGTTGCCCAGCACGATCGCCACCACCTGCAGCACCACGATGGCGGCCAGTGGCGACAGGTCGACACCGCCGATCAGCGGAATGAAGCGGCGGAACGGCCGCACCAGCGGCTCGGCCAGGCGCGAGATCAGGTCGAGCAGCATCGGCGACGCGCCCGGAATCCACGACAGCACCGCGTACACCACCAGCAGCGCCGTCAGGCCCGACACCGCCAGCTGCAGCAGGCCGACCAGCGACACCAGCGGCAGCGCCGTGATCCGCGCCAGGCTGCCGGCCAGCAGCCACAGCACCAGGAACTTGAGCATCACCAGCAGCCAGGCCGCGATCAGGCTCGCGAGGTCCCAGCGCTTCACCGCGGGCACGATGCGCCGCAGCGGCAGCACGATCCAGTCGGTGATGGCGAACACGAAACGCCCCAGCGGATTGCCGAAGGGCACGCGGTGGTACTGCATGTACAGGCGCAGCAGGCAGGCGCCACCGAGCAGGCCGACGATCACGTCGAGAAGAAACGAGGGTATCTGGTACAACATGTCGGATGGGCAGGGAGGTGCGCACGCGCGCGACTGCTCCGATTCTGGACCACAAGCCTCGCCCCCGGCCACACCGCCCTACGGAACCCCATGCCTTTGCTCAGCGTCGTGCTCCCCACCTTCAACAGCGGCGAGTTCCTCATCGAGACGCTGCAGTCGCTGCAGGCACAGACCTTCACCGACTTCGAGCTGCTGGTCATGGACGACGCCAGCACCGACGGCACCTGGGAGCGCCTGGCCGCCTTCGACGACCCGCGCATCCGGCGGCACCGCAACGCCTGCAACGTCGGCCTGCCGGCCAACATGAACCTCGCCATGGCGATGGCCCGGGGCACCTACCTGGCGCGCGTCGACCACGACGACTGCGCCACGCCGGACCGCTTCGCCAAGCAGGTCGCGTTCCTGCAAAGCAACCCGTCGGTCACCGTCGTCGGCAGCCAGCTCGAGCACTTCCAGGACCAGGCCGGCGTCACCGGCCTGCCGCTGGACGACGCGACGATCAAGGCCCGCATGGTCGAAGGCTACGACTACCTCGCGAACCAGAGCACGACCGGGCGGCTGGACTTCTACCGCGCGCACGGGCTGCAGTTCGACCCCAACCTCTACGCCGTCGACGACCTCGGGTTCTGGGTCGACTGCATGCTGCACGGCGCGCGCTTCGCGAACCTGCCCGAGCCGCTGACGCGCTACCGCATCCACCCGGGCATGACCTCCCGCACCTTGCCGCGCGACCGGCTCTACGCCTCGAAGGACCGCATCTACCGGCGCCTGCTGCCGCTGGTCTTCCCGCGCCTGCGGGGCCGCGAGTGCGAACAGCTGCTCACGCTGTACCGCAACCCCGGCGACATGCCCCAGACGCTGGCCCACCTGGTCGACCTGCATCGCGCGGCGCACAGCGCCCTGTCTGAAGTCGACACGCGCTGGGGCCAGAGCGCCGGCGAGTGCCAGCAGTCGATCCTGAACCTGCTCAACCACGCGCGCCACGCGTTCCAGATGCAGGGGATACTGCGGCCCGAACACGCGACCGTCCTCAACCTGATCCTTCAACCCAGCTGACCGCGGCGACTGGCCCGGCCCTTTCAACGTGCGCATTCCTCTCTTTCCGCTCGGTACGGTCCTGTTTCCCGGCGGCCTGCTGCCGCTGCGTGTCTTCGAGGTCCGCTACCTCGACATGGTCGGCAAGTGCCGCAAGGCCGGCACCCCGTTCGGCGTCGTCAGCCTGACGAGCGGCGCCGAGGTGCGCAAGGCCGGCGCCGAAGCCGAAAGCTTTGCCGCCGTCGGCACGCTCGCCGACATCCGCACCTTCGACGCGCCGCAAAGCGGCCTGCTGCAGATCGAATGCGTCGGCACGCAGCGCTTTCGCGTGCGCAGCAGCGAGCTGCAGAAGCACGGCCTGTGGATCGCCGAGGTCGACGCCGTCGCCGACGATGTCGACCTCGAGATCCCCGACGACCTGCGCCACACCGCCACCGCGCTGCGCCGCCTGATCGACACCCTCGAAGAGCGCCGCCACGCGCAGGGCGACACCGTGCGCCTGCCGATCGGCGCGCCCTACCGCCTCGACGACTGCGGGTGGGTGGCCAACCGCTGGTGCGAGCTGGTGCCGATGCAGGTCGAGCTGAAGCAGCGGCTGATGGAACTCGACAGCCCGCTGATGCGGCTGGAGCTGGTGAGCGACCTGCTGGCGCGCACCGGTATCACCGACTAGACACGGCCCGCTGCGAGATGAGCCCGGCGCCGGTCCGCTTCCACTCGATCCTGCTGCGCGCAGGCGCGGAGGCCTTCGCAGAGAATCACCGCGCCTACTGCGCCCGCTGGGGCTACACGCACCGCCTGCACGCCATCGGCACGCCGCACAACAGCGCGCGCACGCTGCTGGTCTACAAGTACAGCGTGGTGAGCGCCGCGCTGGCCGATGCGCCCGATGGCACGCTGCTGGTCTTCGCGGACGACGACGCCGCCTTTCTCGCGCCCCTGCCGGCACCCTCCGTGATCGGCGACGCGACCCACTGGATCGCCGAGAACGAGCACCACCACCGCCCCGAGGGCAGCTGCTTCATGCTGCGCGCCGGCCCCGAGGCCACGGCTTTGGTGGCTTCCGTGCTCGACCGCCTGCGCATCGAGCCCGACGCAGGCACCGACCGCTGGGCACACCGCGAACTCGAAGGCCTTGCGGCCCATCCGCACCACCAGCTCATCGACGGCCGGCACTACCCCAACCTGCTGTTCGCCCGCTTCGGCCACTACCTGCCGGAGGTCTCGGCCTTCGTGCTCTCGTTCAATCCCGCGGTCCACATCGATGTCCAGGACATGCGGGTGCGGGGCCTCTTCGTCGCGCACCTGAACACGGTGCTCGCGCGCGACGGCCAGCTCTACGACGACCTGCCGCCGGCCCCCACGGGCCAGCCGGACTACGAAGTGCGCAACCCCGGCCGCCCCGTCGCCTTGCTGACCAGCTACACGCCCAACATCGCCGGCTATGCCACGCTGTCGGAACGCAACATCGCCGCGTACGCCGACCACCACGGCCACACCCACCACGTCTACCGGGACCTGCCCGCCGACCTGCGGGGCCGCGTGGCCGGCAACTGGATCAAGCCCCGGCTGCTGCTCAAGCACCTGGCCGAGCACGAACAGGTCGCGTGGGTCGATGCCGACATCCTCATCCACGACCGCGCACGACCGCTCGCGTCCCTGCTGCGTGGCCGGCCGGTGGCGCTGGCGCGCGACGTGTCGGGCTACGAATTCAACAGCGGCTTCATGGTGTTCTCGAACACGCCGGCCTGCATCGCCTACCTGGAGCGCGTGCAGGCGCTCATCGACGCCGTGCAGGACAAGCGCGGCGTCTACGCCTCGGGCGGTGACCAGGCCTTCTTCGTCGCCGCCTGGACCGAGGCCGGCGGCGACGCGGCCATGCCGCGTTCCGACGGCGTGTCCTTCAATTCGCACCCCGCGCTGTACGACGGCGACAGCTTCATGCTGCACTACATGGGCTACCCGGATCGCCTGCGCACGCTGGTGATGCAGCACGACGCCCAGCAGATCGCGCACCGCCACGCAGGCACGCCAGACGCCGAGACACCGCCGAACGGCTGAAAACGTTGAGGGTTAAGCTCTACTTTTGATAGCAACCCTCACAGAACTGACGGGCGCTTCAGGCCGATTCCGTTCAAGGCCGATGGGCTAAAATGCACGGCCCGCGCACATCCTCCCTCTTCTTGCTGCGCCCCCACACGCCTCCCATGTCCGACGAACAACTGCCCTCCTCTTCTCCCACGTCCACGGCCGACGACAACCAGCTCATCGTCGAACGCCGCGAAAAGCTCAAGCTGCTGCGCACG
>RCUJ01001638.1_pt1 | contig 11705 bp, 8 predicted proteins | sample 2166321 | NCBI WGS metagenome assembly RCUJ01 (sample SAMN09932808, study PRJNA488358) | compost metagenome | feature: garden; material: soil; isolation source: compost soil in an enriched community after 118 h of incubation | place: Germany: Experimental Botanical Garden Goettingen | collected... | reverse complement strand
CGGCGGACAACAACAAGATGAGCTGGCAGGACATGCTCGCCTGGCTGCGCGAGAAACGCTGGCAGAGTCTGGGTTTCGGCGGCATCACCTACGCCGCGCTGCTGATTCCCGGGGTCAACATCCTGATGATGCCGGCGGCCGTGGCCGGCGCCACGCTGTTCTGGGTACGTGAGCGCGAAGCCGGAGCTGTCACAAAATAGCCACGAGGCCGTCACCTTCGCTACATGACGGCAGCCGACACTGCCGTCATGGACAGACCACCGCTCGCTATCGCCCTGATCACCGAAACCTTCCCGCCGGAAATCAACGGCGTGGCCAATACCCTCGCCCGCCTGGTCGACGGCCTGCGCGCACGCGGTCATCGCCTGCAACTGGTGCGCCCGCGACAGAGCGGCGATGACGGCCGCAAAAGCGACGAGCAACTGCTGCTGACCCGCGGCTGGCCTCTGCCCGGCTATCCCGGCTTGCAGTGGGGCCAGTCGTCCCTGCACAAGTTGCTGCACCACTGGCAACGGCAGCGCCCGGACGTGCTCTATATCGCCACCGAAGGCCCGCTCGGCCTGTCCGCCCTGCGCGCCGCGCGGCGCCTGCGGATCCCGGTGGTCAGCGGCTTTCACAGCAACTTCCAGCAGTACACCGGGCACTACGGCATAGGCCTGTTGACCCGTGCCCTGACCGGCTACCTGCGCTGGTTCCACAACCGTTCGCGCATGACCCTGGTGCCCAGTGCCAGCCAGCAGATCGAGCTGCAACGCCGCGGCTTCGAACGCCTGGAACTGCTCGCCCGCGGCGTCGACAGCCAGCTGTTTCATCCCGGCAAACGCTCGGTCGACCTGCGCAGAGCCTGGGGCCTGGACGATGAGACGATCGCCGTGCTGCATGTCGGACGCCTGGCGGCGGAGAAGAACCTGGCACTCTTGGTAAGGAGCTTCCGCACCCTGCAACAGGCCCACCCGCAGCAACGCCTGAAACTGATCATGGTCGGCGACGGGCCGCAACGCGCCAGTCTGCAACAGCAGCTGCCGGACGCCCTGTTCTGCGGCCTGCAGCGCGGCGAGGCGCTGGCTGCGCACTATGCCTCGGGGGATCTGTTCCTGTTTCCCAGCCTCTCGGAAACCTTCGGCAACGTGGTGCTCGAAGCCCTCGCCTCGGGCCTCGGGGTGGTGGCATACGACCAGGCTGCGGCGGCGCAACATATCCGCCACGGCCATAACGGCGCCCTGGCAGTGGCCGAAGATGAGCAGGGTTTTATCGAAGCCGCCAGCTGGCTGCTGGAGGAACCGGAAAGCCTGCGCCGGGTGCGCCTGAATGCCAGGCAGCACGCCTCGCGCCAGGGCTGGGAGGCCATAGTCGAGCTGTTCGAGCAGCACCTGCACAGCGCCCTGACGCCAGCGCTCGCGCTGCCCGCCGGACGCACCGTACCTTAGGCGCCCGGCGCGGCGTCTCGCCAGCGCTCCGCCACGACCAGTCCCCCGGCAGAGCCCGAACTCCCCCCGCCTTGCTCCGTCGGACCCGATGCGGTCGCTTCGCACACGCAAAGTACATTCACTAGCATTCAATAATAAATCTTATTAAGATCCTCGCGCCTCTTCCCCCGCCTGCGTACGCACGGATCGCGACCTGCTGTCCCCTCGTCTTGAAGACACGTCGGCACCTCCCTCATTCCCAACCTGGTCTGCTAATGAATAACCATACCCGCTTGTTTTCTCTACCACTGAGCCTGCTGGCGCTGGCCATCAGCCACGCCGCCCACGCCGAAGAAGCCAGCCAACAGAAAGTCCTAGCCCCCATGGTGATCAAGGGCGACGTGCTGGGTAGCGCCAGCGACGAAGAGGTGCGTACCTACCCCGGCAGCCGCAGCGTGGTCGACAGCGAAGAGCTGAGCAAGGCCAGCGTGCGCGGCCTCGACGATGCCCTGCAGCGCGTGCCCGGCTTCAAGATATTCGACGAGACCGGCACCGGCGCCCTGCCGCAGATTTCCGTGCGCGGCCTCACCGAGAGCCGCAGCGGCCGGGTCCAGGCGCTCGCCGACGGCATTCCGCTGTCGCTGGCGCCCTATGGCCAGACCAGCCTGTCGCTGTTTCCGCAGACCCTGGCCACCGTCGAGCGCATCGACGTGGTGCGCGGCGGCGCCTCCGTGCAGTACGGGCCGAACAACGTCGGCGGGGTGATCAACTTCATCAGCCGGCCGATCCCCCAGACATGGGAAACCACCCTGCAGGAGCGGGCCACCTTCGCGCCCGGCGGTCGCGCCATGTGGGACAGCTACCTCGGCACCGGCGGCTACCTGACCGACAACTTCGGCCTGCAACTGGACCTCAACACCATCACCGGCGAGTACGGCCGCGAGCACTCCGACAGCGAGGTGCAGAACTACCGCCTGCGCGGCCAGTGGGACATCGACGATGCGCGCAGCCTGAGCTTCGGCGTGCAACGCTACAAAGCCGACATCGAACTGGCCGGCGCCCTCAGCGTCGCCGACTACAAGGACGACCCGCGCCAGTCGACCCGCGAGCTCGACCGTTTCGAGGGCGACAGCGACCGCGTCTGGGGCACCTACAAGCAGTTCCTCGGCGCCATCGGCCCGTTCGATGCGGCGGAGTTCAGTTGGACCAACTTCGCCAACAACAGCTTCCGCGACTTCCAGATCGGCCTGCCCTTCGACCCGGCCGCCACACCGACCAGCTTCCAGGACGCGCCGCGCGACTTCCGCGTCTGGGGCAGCGAACCGCGCCTGAGCCTGAGCATCGACGGCGACAGCGTCAGCCAGACCTGGCTGCTCGGCGCCCGCCTGGTCAAGGAAAACGTCGACTTCGACGTCAACAACCAGAACCTGAGCACCGGCGCCACCCGAGTGGTGCGCGACTGGGTGTTCGATACCGAAGGCCAGGCCGTCTACCTGAGCAACGAGATCAAGCTGGCGGACGGCCGCCTGACCGTCACCCCCGGGCTGCGCTACGAGCATGCCCAAATGGAATTCAGCGGCAGCGTCAACGGGGTGCAGCAGAACCCGCAGGACAAGGTTTCCGAGGAGTGGCTGCCCGGCCTGAGCATCGGCTACCAGGCCAGCGACGAATGGTTCGTCTACGCCAACGCCCAGCGCTCGCTACGGGTGCCGCAGGTATTCCAGATCGTCAGGGATGGCGTGGTCCAGGCGGAACTTTCCCGCAACTACGAGACCGGCGTACGCTACAGCCCGCAAAACAACCTGCGCTTCGACCTCGGCTATTTCCGCATCGACTTCGATGACCAGATCGAATTCTCCGACGGCGCCTTCAGGAATCTCGGCAGCACCCGTCACCAGGGCATCGAGACCGAAGTGTTCTGGACCCCCGCGGCCCTGTCGACCCTCGACCTGCACGCCACCTACGCCCTTCTGGAGGCCGAGATTCGCAGCGGTGCCAACAATGGCAACGAGGTGCCGTTCAGCTCCAAGCATCAATTCACCGTCGATGGCCGCTACCGCTTCGCCGAGGCCTGGAGCTACACCCTGGACGGCCTCTACGTCAGCACCGCCTTCACCGACGCGGCCAACACCAGCGCGGAGAACGCCAGCGCCTCGATCGGCCGGCTGCCGGCCTACTGGTTGTGGAACACCGCCATCGAGCGCGAGTTCAAGCTCGACGACGGCAGCCGCTTGACCACCTCCGCCGGGATCAGCAACCTGTTCGACCGCCAGTACTACTTCCGCGGCATCGACACCAGCCCCAATGGCCGCCAGCCGGCACCCGGCCGCACCCTGACCCTGGGCGTCAACTACAGCTTCTGAGGCGGCGCCGGCGCTGTCCGCCGCTGACGGCCGCCGGCTTTCCCCGGACGAAAAAAAGCCCCGATATACCGGGGCCGAGGCAGTGTCGCGCCGTTGTGCGGCGCACACTTGAAACCTGAATCAGACCAGCGTGGCCAGCGCATCGCGGCTGAACGGCAGGATGTCTGCCTCGCGGCCTTCGCGCACCTTGAGCGCCCAATCCGGGTCGACCAGCAGGGCGCGGCCCACGGCGACCAGATCGAACTCCTGGTTGTTCAGGCGCTCCAGCAGGTTTTCCAGGCTGGCCGGCTCGGCGACCTTGTCGGTGTTGACCATGAACTGCAGGAACTCGCCATCGAGGCCGACGCTGCCGACGGTGATGGTCGGCTTGCCGGTGAGCTTGCGTGTCCAGCCGGCCAGGTTGAGGTCGGAACCGTCGAATTCCGGCTCCCAGAAGCGCCGGGTCGAGCAGTGGAAGATGTCCACGCCAGCGTCGGAAAGCGGCTTGAGGAAGGCCTCCAGGGCCTCCGGGGTCTCGACCAGACGGGCGCTGTAGTCCTGCTGCTTCCACTGCGAGAAACGCAAGATGATCGGGAAATCCGGGCCGACCGCGGCGCGAACGGCCTGGATCAGCTCGATGGCGAAGCGCGAACGCTGGGCCAGGTCGCCACCGTATTCGTCGCTGCGCTGGTTGCTGCCGGCCCAGAAGAACTGGTCGACCAGGTAACCATGGGCACCGTGGATTTCCACGCCGTCCATGCCGATGCGCTGGGCATCCTGGGCGGCCTGGGCGAAGGCGGCGATGACCTCCTGGATATCGTCTTTGCTCATGCCGTGGACCACGACGTTGCCTTCCTTGAGCTTCTCGCTCGGGCCATAGCCCGGCACGCTGGCGTCCGGCTCGGTGCCGAGCTTGCGCACATTACCCACGTGCCACAGCTGCGGGACTATCTTGCCGCCTTCGGCGTGTACCGCTTCGACCACTTTCTGCCAGCCGGCCAGGGCGTCTTCGCCGTAGAAGCGCGGCACATTGGGGTAACCGTTGGCGGCCTTGTGGCCGACGGTGGTGCCTTCGCTGACGATCAGGCCGACGCCGGCCGCGGCGCGGCGACGGTAGTACTCGATGACCTTGCTGTTGGGCACCCCACCCGGCGAGAAGGAACGGGTCATGGGCGCCATCACCACCCGGGTCGGCAGCTCCAGGGCACCCAGGCTGAAGGGTTGAAACAAGGCTTTTAGCGGATCGGTCATCGTCGTTCCTTTGCCGGCCAGCTGACCGGTCGTCTACTTGATAGCATTTTAAAAATCAGGCGCGCAGCAGCAGCTGCAGGCGCTGCATGAAGTCTGCGAGGGCGCGGGTGTTGTTCGCCACTTTGAGGCGCGTCAGGGCGCCCTGCCAGGCACTGGTGATAAAGCTCGCCAGACTGCGGCAATCCTCATCGGCGGCCAGCTCGCCGCCTGCCTGCGCCTGCTGCAGGCAGGCCTGCAGAATGTCCGCCGAGCGCTGCAGGATGGCGTCGATCTCGACGCCCAGGGTGGGCGACAGCTCGGCCATTTCGAAACTCAGGCTGCCGATAAAGCAGTGGTACTCGAGTTTTTCCTGGCGGGCGAAGTGCTCCACCAGCTCGCCGTAGTAGTCGACGATGCGCGCCCGCGGGCTCAACGCCGGGTTGTCCAGCGCCTGGGCATAGCGCTGCAAACGCGGGCCATAGACCTGCTGCAGGGCCTGCAGGGCGAAGTCTTCCTTGCTGGCGAAGTAGTGGTAGAAGGAGCCCTTGGGTACGCCGGCGGCCTGGACGATTTCCTGCACGCCGGCGCCGTGATAACCGCGACGGGTCATCACCTCGGCGCCTTTGGCGAGGATCAGGTCACGTTTGTCGAGTCGTTGGTTGGCGTTCATGCCGGCAAGGATATGACCGGTCGTCTCGCCCCGCCCAGCACTATAGATTTGTGTGATAAGCGGTCACAACGAAGGAAGCAGGGACAGCCTGTAGCCCGGATGTAATCCGGGAACGATATCCGGTGCACGGTATTCCCCGGATTGCATCCGGGCTACAGGACTTGAAGATTTCAGCCCAGGGCTTTTTCGATGGCCTGGATCAATGCGGGGTCATCCGGCGCAGTGCGTGGCGAGAAGCGTGCCAGCACCCGGCCGTCGTGGCCGACCAGGAACTTCTCGAAGTTCCAGGTGATGTCGCCGGGGAACTCCGCGCCCTCTCCCGCCAGCAGGCGGTACAGCGGATGACGATCATGACCATTGACTTCGATCTTGCTGCCCAGGGGGAAGGTCACCCCATAGTTGAGGCTGCAAAACTCGCGAATAACCTCTTCGCTGTCGGGCTCCTGCTCGGCGAACTGGTTGCACGGCAGGCCGAGCACGGTAAAACCTTGTCCGTGGTATTGCTGATGGAGTTTTTCCAATCCGGCGTACTGCGGAGTCAGGCCGCACTTGGAGGCGACGTTGACCACCAGCACCACCTGCCCTTTGAATGGTGCCAGCGGCAGTTCCTGACCATCCAGCGCACGCAGATTGAGGTCGTGAAAGGCACTCATGACTAACTCCTTGAGAACGCGTCGAATAACCCACAAAGGACAAAAAAGGCGCCTATCTGAAGGCGCCTTTGTCGTTCAACTCAGCTTAGCAGCCGACGGCACAGTTGCTACGACCATAAGTCGTATTGCGCCCTCGACATTGCGACAGTGGATCAGTGGTGGTGACCACCTTCGCCATGCACGTGGCCATGAGCGACTTCTTCCTCGCTGGCGTCACGCACTTCGACCACTTTGACCTTGAAGTTCAGGCGCTGGCCGGCCAGGGGGTGGTTGCCGTCGACGATCACATCGTCGCCGTCCAGGTCGCGAATGGTGACGATCTGCATGCTGCCGTCCGGACCGGAGGCGTGGAACTGCATGCCGACTTCCAGTTCGTCGACGCCTTCGAACATGCTGCGATTGAGGGTCGCGACCAGCTCGGCGCTGTACTCGCCGTAGGCCTCTTCCGGCTCGACGGAGACGTCCAGCTCGTCACCGGCCTGCTTGCCGAGCAGGGCTTTTTCCAGGCCGGCGATGATGTTGCCGGCGCCTTGCAGATAAACCAGCGGCGCGCCGCCAGCGGAGCTATCGATCACCTCACCGGCATCGTTGGTCAGGGTATAGTCGATAGAGACAGCCTTATTGGCAGCGATCAGCATGGGGCGAGACCTTTTGCATAGAAATAAAGAGCTGGCAAGTTTAACCAAGGGTGCGCGCGAAAGCGAACCCAGCCCTGACAGACGGCCGGACGCGGCCATGACACGGCTGATTGACTTTGGTCAGGACGCCGACGGCCATTGGCTGGCAATCTTGTCTTGTGGTCATACTCAACACCTGCGCCATCAGCCACCCTGGCAAAATCGCGCCTGGGTACTCGACGCCAAACAACGCACTACTCGCCTGGGCCAGCCGTTCGCATGCGGCTGGTGCACGGCAGCTGTCGCTCACGACAGCGACACAGACAAGGAGCGCTAAATGCCGGCACGCAATATTCTGGTAATCAACTGCGGCAGTTCGTCGATCAAATTCGCCCTGGTCAATGAAGCCCACTCGCAATTCACCCTCAGCGGCCTGGCCGAACGCCTCGGCAGCCACGATGCGGTGCTGCATTGGCAGCGCGGCGGCGAGAAGGACAGCCTGATGATCCCCAATGGCGATCACCGCGCGGCCCTCGCCCAGTTGTTGCCGCTGGTGCAGAGCGCCGCCGGCGGCAAGCTGCACGGCATCGGCCACCGCGTGGTGCATGGCGGCGAACATTTCACCGCGGCCAGCCGCCTGGATGAAGCCACCTTGCGCGCCATTCGCGCCACCGCGCCGCTGGCGCCGCTGCACAATCCGGCCAACCTGCTGGGCATCGAGGCGGCGATCAAGCTGTTCCCCAACCTGACCCAGGTCGCGGTATTCGACACCGCCTTCCACCAGACCCTGCCCGAACACGCCTTTCGTTATGCGCTGCCGGATCATCTCTACCGCGAGCACGGCGTGCGCCGTTACGGCTTCCACGGCACCAGCCACCGTTTCGTCAGCCACCGCGCGGCGGAACTGGCCGGCCTGTCGGTCGGCGACAGCAGCTGGCTGGTGGCGCACCTGGGCAACGGCTGCTCGACCTGCGCCATCGTCAATGGCCAGAGCCGCGACACCAGCATGGGCCTGACTCCGCTGGAAGGCCTGGTGATGGGCACCCGCAGCGGCGATGTCGACCCCAACCTGCACAGCCACCTGGCGCGCACCCTGGGCTGGAGCCTGGAGCGCATCGAACAGTTGCTGAACAAGGAAAGCGGCCTGCTCGGCCTGTCCGGGCTGTCCAACGACATGCGCAGCCTCGAGCAGGCCCGCGAACAGGGCCATGCCGGCGCGACCCTGGCCATCGAGGTGTTCTGCTACCGCCTGGCCAAATCGCTGGCGGCCATGAGCTGCGCCCTGCCGCAGCTGGACGGGCTGATCTTCACCGGCGGTATCGGCGAGAATTCGCCGCTGATCCGCAGCAAGACCGTGGCCCACCTCAAACTGTTCAACCTGGCCCTGGACAAGGAGGCCAACGCCCGCACCGTGCGCGGCGTCGGCGGCTCGATCCAGGCCTATGGCCACCCGCGTGTGCTGGTGGTACCGACCAACGAAGAACGCCAGATCGCCCTCGACACCCTGGCCCTGCTCAACGCCTGAGCATCCCATCGGAGACAACATGCACACCTTCTTTATCTCGCCCACCGGCTTTGGCGTCGGCCTCACCTCCATCAGCCTCGGCCTGGTTGGCGGCCTGGAGCGCGCCGGCCTCAAGGTCGGCTTCTTCAAACCGATCGCCCAACCCCACCAGGGCGACGCCGGCCCGGAGCGCTCCAGCGAACTGATCGCCCGCACCCACGGCCTGCACTCGCCCAAACCGCTGGCCCTGGCGCATGTCGAGCGCATGCTCGGCGACGGTCAACTGGATGAACTGCTCGAAGAAATCATCAGCCTGTACCACCAGGCCGCCGCCGGCAAAGACGTGGTCATCGTCGAAGGCATGGTGCCGACCCGCCAGGCCAGTTATGCGGCGCGGGTCAACTTCCACCTGGCCAAGAGCCTGGATGCCGAGGTGATTCTGGTCTCGGCACCGGAACAGGAAAGCCTGAGCGAGCTGTGCGACCGGGTGGAAATCCAGGCGCAGCTGTTCGGTGGCCCGCGCGACCCTAAAGTGCTCGGGGTGATCATCAACAAGGTGCGCAGCGAAGACGGCGTCGCCGCCTTCTGCGCGCGCCTGATGGAGCACTCGCCGCTGCTCAAGAGCGAAGACTTCCGCCTGCTCGGCTGCATCCCCTGGCAGGACGAGCTGAACGCCCCGCGCACCCGCGACATCGCCGACCTACTCGGCGCGCGCGTGCTCAATGCCGGCGACTACGAGCAACGGCGCATGCTCAGGATCATGCTCTGCGCCCGCGCCGTAGCCAACACCGTGCAACTGCTCAAACCCGGCACCCTGGTGGTCACCCCCGGCGATCGCGACGACATCATCCTCGCCGCCAGCCTGGCGGCGATGAACGGCATGCCGCTGGCCGGCTTGCTGCTGTGCAGCGACTTCGTGCCCGACCCGCGGATCATGGAACTGTGCCGTGGCGCGCTGCAAAGCGGCCTGCCGGTGATGACGGTGCGCACCGGTTCCTACGACACCGCCACCGACCTCAACCGCTTGAACAAGGAAATCCCGGTGGACGACAAGGAGCGCGCGCAGAAGGTCGCCGACTTCGTCGCCAGCCATGTCGACCACGACTGGCTGCGCACCCGCTGCGGCACCCCACGGGAACTGCGCCTGTCGCCCTCGGCTTTCCGCTATCAATTGGTCCAGCGCGCCAAGGCCGCGGACAAGCGCATCGTCCTGCCCGAAGGCAGCGAGCCACGCACCATCCAGGCGGCCGCCATCTGCCAGGCGCGCGGCATCGCCCGCTGCGTGCTGCTGGCCAAACCGGAAGAGGTGCACGCCGTGGCCCAGGCCCAGGGCATCGAGCTGCCGGCGGGGCTGGAAATCCTCGACCCGGATCTGATCCGCGAGCGCTACGTCGAACCCATGATCGAACTGCGCAAGGGCAAGGGCCTCAACGCGCCCATGGCCCTGGCGCAACTGGAAGACAGCGTGGTGCTCGGCACCATGATGCTGGCCCTGGACGAGGTCGACGGCCTGGTCTCGGGCGCCATCCACACCACCGCCAACACCATTCGCCCGGCCTTGCAGCTGATCAAGACCGCACCGGGCTACAACCTGGTGTCCTCGGTGTTCTTCATGCTGCTGCCGGATCAGGTGCTGGTCTATGGCGACTGCGCGGTCAACCCGGACCCGAGTGCGGCGCAGCTGGCCGAGATCGCCGTGCAAAGCGCCGCCTCGGCCACGGCCTTCGGCATCGAACCGCGGGTGGCCATGCTCAGCTACTCCACCGGCGACTCGGGCACCGGCGAGGAAGTCGAGAAAGTCCGCGAGGCCACGCGCCTGGCCAGGCAAATAAACCCGGAACTGCTGCTCGACGGCCCCCTGCAGTACGACGCCGCGGCGATCGAAAGCGTCGGCCGGCAGAAGGCGCCAAACAGCCCTGTGGCCGGCCGCGCCACGGTATTCGTGTTCCCCGACCTGAATACCGGCAACACCACCTACAAGGCGGTGCAGCGCAGCGCCGACTGCATCAGCGTCGGCCCCATGCTGCAAGGGCTGCGCAAGCCGGTCAACGACCTGTCGCGCGGCGCGCTGGTCGACGACATCGTCTACACCATCGCCCTGACCGCTATCCAGGCGGCCAACTTGCCGCAGTAGCGACCCGCTCACCCATGCCCGGATGTAACCCGGGCATGGGCATCGGCTAGCACGCAACGCTCGGCCTGCAGCGCGGGTAACCTGGCTTACGACAAGCGCCCAGGCATGGCCACTCAAGTGGACAGCATTGCGGCCCGCATCCGGCGTGGAATCCGGATAGGTGGATAACGCCTTTCTCACTCATCCCCGCCCCTGCATGACCACACGGTCAGCTCCAGCACTTGCAGTCCGGCGCCCAGGCGCTAACCTGTGCGCCGACCGACCCGCGGTGGAGCGCCGCGGGCCATGACCGATCCGGGGCAAGGCGCCCCTCCTTTGCGAAGGCTTCCATGCTGCATTTTCTGCCCGCTGCCCTGCGCGGCCTGATTGGCGCAAGCCTGCTGGCCCTGAATACCCTGTTCTGGTGCTGGCCGCTGTTTTTCCTCGCGCTGCTCAAACTGCTGCTGCCGATCCCGGCGCTGCAGCGCTGGTTGCGCGATCTCATGCATGCGATCGCCGAGGCATGGATTTCCTTCAATAAACTCTGGATGGATCTGCTTTCCCAGACCCGCTGGCACATCCAGGGAATCGAGCGCTTCGACAAGCAGCATAGCTACCTGGTGACGAGCAACCACCAGAGCTGGGTCGACATACTGGTGCTGCAATATCAACTCAACCGACGCATGCCGCTGCTCAAGTTCTTCCTCAAGCAGGAACTGATCTGGGTGCCGGTCATCGGCCTGTGCTGGTGGGCGCTGGAGTTCCCGTTCATGAAGCGCTTCAGCAAGGAATACCTGGCCCGGCACCCGGAGAAGCGCGGCGAGGATCTGGCGACCACCCGCAAGGCGTGCGAGCGCTACAAGAGCAACCCGGTGGCGGTCTTCAACTTCCTCGAGGGCACGCGTTTCACCCCGGCCAAGCACGCCGCGCAGGGCTCGCCATTGCGCCACTTGCTCAAGCCCAAGGCCGGCGGCATCGCGTTCGTGCTCGACGCCATGGGCGAGCAGTTGCACAGTCTGGTCAACGTCACCATCCATTATCCGCAGGGCAATCCGGGCTTCTGGCAACTGCTCAGCGGCGAGATCGACGAGGTGGTGGTGAGCTTCAATGAATTGCCAATTCCGCCGCAGTTCATCGGCCGCAACTACGATCAGGACGAAGCCTATCGCC
>RCUJ01001636.1_pt1 | contig 11707 bp, 12 predicted proteins | sample 2166321 | NCBI WGS metagenome assembly RCUJ01 (sample SAMN09932808, study PRJNA488358) | compost metagenome | feature: garden; material: soil; isolation source: compost soil in an enriched community after 118 h of incubation | place: Germany: Experimental Botanical Garden Goettingen | collected... | reverse complement strand
GTAAAAAAATAATTGAAAAACATCATGGCCAGCTTACCGCATCCAGTCCGGGTAAGAATCAGGGCGCTACCTTTACCATTGTTTTTGAACTGTAAATAATTGGTATTTTCATCAGAGCCTCATCCGCTATTCACCGGCAAGTATTTCTATGTTTTTGAAAATGTGGGTTTTTTGCTGCAATCCTTGCTACAATAGGTTTGGAAGTAAATTAAGCCCATTATTCGGATTGCCACCCGAGCTTACAAGCGAAGCAATCCCGAGGCTTCGGGACCCAAATACAAAACCAACTTTCCTCCCGATACTTCGGGAAAGCCTATTGCCCAAAGCCATTGTACCTGTTATAGGCAGTGTTTTTATTCATATAGTTTTGGTTCTTTCATTCCTCGTTGCAAAAAAATATCTTTATTCGTTTCAAAATGTAGTGTTGTCATCAAATTATAATATTCTTTAAATGGAGGTAAATTATATTTAATTCTCAAATTATCAACATTTAATGAATCAAGTAATCCATTCTTTGGAATTGCTTGTCCAACTTTATTATAAATAACTTGCGAGCCAAATCTCTGTTTTTGGTTTAGGTTAATTGCAATTCTGTCTTCAAGCATTGCATAATTAGATTTTTCTGCGTTATTTTTCTTAATTTCCTTTCCTAATCCTTTAAGCATTTTCTGTTGGAACTTAATGTCATTATCGGCGTGTTGGATAGTAATCCAAAATTTTTTTGAGTATTCTTTACCAACCTTATCATACCCTAAATAACCATATTTTGAATTTAATTCTTTAATTTTTTGTTGATTAGCCAGATCAACGCTATCTCTTTCTAATGTGAATATTTTCCACGCTTGTTTTAGTCCAAATTTTTTAATGAGGTCTTCAGAAGGAGTTCCTGTACTATATTTTTGGTCAATATTAAATATGTAATCCAGTTCGGTAGTTATCTTTTCTTTTTCTGAATTCGAAATTTCTTCGGTTGAATTACAACCAACAAAAACTAAAAATAAGAAAATTATTGTTTTTTTCATCTAATGCGTTTTTTTAGCAACATTGGCTACAACATTCTCGTGCTTCTAGACGATTGCAAGTTATGAAAACGAGTATTTTCGGCTAAACGAAAATATGAATTGAAACGGTAATTCCGCTGAATTTGCAAATGCCTAGAAACGTGTATTAGAGGTTGTGCTTATTCTTTTGATATGTATAGTTTCTTCATTTTAGTTTTTAAATTAAGTTCAATTATTCCTCCACGAATACCAATAAAAACTTTTTCTTCATTTTTTATTGCAATTGAATTTGGATATAAACTTCCCCAAAAATCATCTTTGTAAATAGTCTCCATTTTTAGATTTTCAATTTTATAAAAACTTTGATAAGATGCTACATAAATATTGTCATCAAATATTGTGTATGCTTCTGGACAATCCCCAAAATCTATAATTTTTTTATAACTAAATCTATTTCCTTCGATTTGTAGTTCATATAAAAATCCTTCATTAATCGACATATGAGCTATTCCTTCAATAAAATAAATTTTGTTATTATAATTAAAAACAAACAGAATATTTCCAGTTTTTATTTCAATTTCTTTCTCTTTTTTATCATTTGGCTGAAATGACAATTTTCCGCCCCATTCTCCGTGATTGAAACCTTTCAATATTCCATTATTTATTTTTAATTCAGTATTTCTGTCGGGAGTGAAGTTTTCAACTTCTAATTTATCATTTTTATATTTTACTTTATACTCATTTTCAGAATAGTTAAGTTTTCTAATTTCTTCACTATTTTTTTTAGGTATTTTTACTTCTTTAAAGTTTTTTGGAAGTTCTGATTGAGCGCAACTTGTCACATTCACGCATAGGATTATTAAAATTATGTAAATTATTTTATTGTCCATTTTTAAGTTTTTTCGTTTCGTGAGGGCGTAGAACCGCTAACATCATTCTGCTACTACAGCGGGTTTGGGGTTAAATTAAACCTTATTTTCGGACTTGCCTAAACATCCCAAATACAAACCAATTTTTCCATTAAGCCAATTGCCTAAATCCGTTGTAGCTGTTACTGGCTGGTTGTTTCTAGCTGATATGCCAATTAATAACCGATTCTAATCCAATTTTCGGCAGGCTCAAAACCCAATTCTTGCCCAAATTCTAGCTAATTTTATTCCCTTTTATTATCGGTTTTCAGCCTATTATTGACTGATTAAAATCCCAATACTAGTACAAATCTTCACCCAATTATTCTGTTTATTTTTTTCTCTTTAAATATGTCAAAACAATCAGAGATATAGAGAGCAAGATTGTTATACCAAACTTTGAGTTTGAAAATGAGTAATAGCCTGTTAATATCTGGAACAGATATGTAAGAATAGGAATTACTGTTATTATTATTGATGCGTATAATGGATTTAAAGTTTTTAAGGCTTTTTGTAGCAGATAAAGAGGAAGAGCCATTGAAACCAACGCTAATGCTAAAAGTTCAAGAAGAATAATTGGTTTTAGTTGAAGTTGGGGTTTATTTAAGATAATAATTATAAGTGAAATGATTAGCAAGCCATAAAACCTTAATGAAACTACTAAAGAAGCAGGTAGGTTTTTATCTGCCAATTTTTTAGAAATTTTCATAATAAAAGCAGCACTAACACCTCCTATTACTGTCACTAAAGCTCCATATTTCAATATTTGAGAAGTATTAGTTTCACTCATATCTTTAGAGACAAGTAATAACATTAAAATAAATATTGCCAATAGAAGTATGGCAATTATAAGATTGTTTTTTTTGCTTTCTTTTGATTTTTTTAACTCAAGAATAAATAGGTTAATAGGAATAGCTCCAAGAAATAAACACGAAAACACAGCAGGACTTAAAACTTTTAAACTGTAAAATATAATAAACCAAATTATAGCATTAAGAAAATTCAGCCATAAAATCGATTTTTTATTTTCCTTTATCAGAGAAATATTTTTAGATAATTCTCCGAAATTTAGAATCGAAAAAAAAATTATTGTAAATATTGAAGAGTAAAATAGAGTAACGATAGGACTTATTGACCTAGTAGTGTGGTTTACAAAAACATTAGAAATAGCACTCGCAATAACGTAAAAAAATATAAATAAACTTCCATTTGTAACCAATTTTTTATGTGTCATTTTTTGTTTAAAGATAAATCTCAGTTTTAGTTACTTTTTTCATTGATTCTTTTATTGTATTTCCGTTCACTTTCTCAACTAGCCAGTAACTCGTTTATATATATGATAGAATCATACAAAGCCACTCAGTTTTGGGCAGATAGGTATGATAAACGGCATACTTTATTTTATTTCAAATATATAATAAATTCTTTACAAATCATTAAGAGGACTTTTGATTTGCTATATACTTTTAGTACTTACAACTGTTCCAGTCGCAGTTGTTTTGTTAGCAGTTAAATCAATATAAGATATTTGTAAATGAATTATAAATCAGCTTTTTAAGAGCTGTTCTCTTTTTGATTTTTATTAAATATTTGAGGGAGTAAAAGTATATTTTTATAAAAAAGAGTTAAATTTGAGTAAACTAAAAAACACAATTATGAAAAGAAATGCTACCGCAGTCTGGACGGGTTCACTCAAAGATGGAGCCGGGAAGTTAACAACCCAAAGTAAAACATTAGACAATGTTCAATATTCTTTCAAATCCCGTTTTGAGGAAGGAGTAGGAACCAATCCCGAGGAACTGGTTGCTGCGGCACATTCCGGCTGTTTTACGATGCAGCTGTCCGCCTATGTTGGTGAAGCTGGTTTTGAAATTGAAAGTATCGAAACCAAAGGAGTTATTAATTTGGTCGAAGGAACCATCCTCAGTTCTCAGTTGACCGTGAGTGCCAAAATTAAAGGAATCCCTAATGAAACCTTTCAGGAATTGGTTACCAAAGCAGAGAAAAATTGCCCGATTTCTAAATTGCTAAACGCAGAAATTACCACAATAGCCAGCTTGGTGTAAATAAATAAGTGGGTAATCAGCATAAAAAAGTACGACTATCCGTAAAACATACCAAATGTTTTTTCTGCTACAGATTTCTTCGCCTATTCGCTATTGCTCGGGTCACTGATATTTTTAATTTGGTTCCTTTTAGAAATCGGTGTGTTTTTCGGCGGCAATAATCTAATTTTAATCTGTGAATCTGTGGCTGTTTTTTTTAGCGTTTGCCTAACATTGGCTTGGGACTAGTTACTGATAGTCATAAAAAAAATGCAACTGTTTTTATAAGGCAGTTGCATTTTTTATTTCTATTCAAAAGTTTTCTCTTTATATACTACGATTGTCTCTTCTTAATCAGTTCGTAGTTTACGATGGCCAAAAAGTAGAAAAAGGAATCGGCAGTGATTTTTCCTAATATGATTCCTGCAAAATAATTTCCGGTTAGGATTGGCATCCAATACATACAAAACGGACGGATAACAAAGAAATCCAGAAGAGCAGGATAACCAAATTCCAACACTAAATTTCTAACCAAAAGTCCAAAGTCACTTAAAGGCGTTTTTCTGTTTAATTGCTGATTCTTTTCAACAATCTTTTTATACGCTATAAATAAAATGACACCATAAAAGGCGATGTATTCGGTAAAAGTGATTAAATAGGCTGTCGTTACCCCATCAAAGATTCTGCTGAATTGCGAGCCGGACAAGGCAGCGCAGGTCGCAGATAATTCGGCATATTTGTAGCGATCAAACCATTCTTTAAAATTAGCTTTATTAAACATTTGCAGTTTTTATTTTTTTTGCAAAAGTATTCTTTTAAATACGATTTAAAAAGTTTAATCAAAAATATAAAATGCCGTTGTTCAATTGTATACCAATGTTGGCTTGCCATCAACGCAGTCTACATCCGTTGGTGGAATGGCCATTTCACAGGTAGAAGGAATTCCCCATTTGATGTTGAATTCATTTTGGGCTTTGGTGTAATTTTCTACTTTCTTAAGAAATGCAACAGTATCTATTTTCAAAGAATAAGCAATATAACCAGTTGGTCCGCCACAGGATTTGCTACCAATGGCGGTAAAAGACCATTCCTCTGAATTGGTGCAGGCCTCCGTTGTCACTAATGAAAGAGCGATAATCTCCTGATACATCTGATCAAGTTGCTGTGATTCCTGTTCCTTTGTTTGGTCATCATCATTGCTGCAGCCCATAAAAACAAAGGCAATTGTCATAAATAATAAGGATATTCTTTTCATAGCAAACTGGGTTGTTAAAGACGATTTCGTAATAGCTGTTTTATGTATCAGATAGCACTATTACAAAAGGGTTGCGTTGAAAATATTTTACCTATGAATACAAGACTACCATAACTGATGTACTTCTGGCCTGATATAGCGCTCATAAATGGCATTCATAGCAGCAATTTTTTCAGGAGTCAATTTCGGTAAATCATAAACCGATAAATTAGATAACACATGACTTTCTTTTGAAGCTCCCGGAATAATACAACTGATTTCGTCAAAGCTCAAAATCCACTGCAAGGCAAGAGGCGCTAAATTAGTTGCATCGGGAAACAGCGCTTTCAATTCTGCAACGGCTTTTAATCCCAATTCATAATTGATTCCGGAGAAAGTTTCCCCTTTGTCAAAAGCCGCTCCATCACGGTTGAAGTTTCTATGGTCTTCTTTGCCAAAAGTAGTTTCAGCATTGAATAAACCTGTCAGCAGTCCGCTGGCCAAAGGAACTCTCGCAATAATTCCGATATCCTTTTTCTTCGCTTCTTTAAAAAACAGTTCAGATGGTCGTTGACGGAAAAGGTTAAAAATAATCTGAACGGTAGTGACATTTGGATATTCAATTGCTTTTAAACCTTCTTCCACTTTTTCTACGCTAACACCCAGATTAAGAATTTTTCCCTGTTCTTTTAATCGGTCAAACAATTCAAAGATTTCCGGACGGTAATACACTTCGGTTGGCGGGCAATGCAATTGTATTAAATCCAATGCTTCCAAACCAGTTCTTCGCAAACTGTCCTCGACAAATTTTTGCAACACTTTAGGTTGGTAACCTTCATTCACATGCGGATTAATTTGTCGGCCACATTTGGTTGCGACATAAATGCGTTCTGAACGGGAACGAACCACACGACCTACAGCAGTTTCACTCAGGCCGTTTTCGTAAACATCGGCAGTGTCAATAAAATTAACGCCCTGGTCAATCGCAGTATTGATTAATTCATCTGCTGTTTTATCATTGAAAGGAGAGCCCCATTTTCCGCCTACTTGCCAAGTGCCAAGTGATATTTCGGAGATATTAAATCCTGTTTTTCCCAGTTTGCGATAGTTCATTTTGTATGTTTTTTAGAAAGATGATTTATTTTTTTGACAAAACCTGATGGATTGCTTTTTCTGCCAGCGGGCCCATGACCTGATAACCCAATTGATTAGGATGTACGCCATCACCGGAATAGGCGGCTTGCAATCCTTTTTGATCATTGACCATAGCCGAATAATAATCCACATACACAATGTCATGTGTATCGGCATAGGTTTTTATTATTTTATTTAAGGCGATCATTTTATCCGCAGGATTTTGGTTGGGTTTCCAAGGAAAATCAGCTGCAGGCAAAACCGAACAAAGAATGACTTCTATCTGGTTGGCTTTTGCCAGTTCCACCATCGAAATAAGATTGTCTTTGATCATATCCAGTGTTGAAGGTCCCGTGTTACCGGCGATGTCATTGCCTCCGGCTAAAATAACCACTACGGTAGGTTGTAAGGCAATAACGTCAGCTCTGAAACGAACTAACATTTGCGGAGTCGTTTGTCCGCTGATTCCTCGATTGATATATGGTTTTTTGTGAAAAAAATCAGGATCGTGAACAGACCAGAATTCGGTTATGGAATCTCCCATAAACACAATGCGCTTTTGTCCCGGTTCCGGAGCACCCAGCTTTGTATTTTCGTTTTGGTATTTATTTAAATAGGGCCAGTCCTGAGCTTTTAATTTTTCTCCCATATTTTTGCGTCACAGATTGAGTTACAATTGGCGCAAATCCGTTTCATCTGAGTCTCTTCGTACCAACTTTATTTGCTGCAATTCCTTTCTATTAAAAAGGACAGCTTCTATACTTTTTTTAATCAAACAAATCCGAAGATAAATAACGATCTCCTCGGTCACAGATAATCGCTACGATAACACCTGATTCCAATTGGTCTGCAATTTTTAAGGCTGCAGCAACAGAACCTCCGCTGCTCATGCCTGCAAAAACACCTTCTTCCAGAGCCAGTCTTTTGGTCATGATTCGCGCTTCTTCTTCGCTTACTTCGATAACAGTATCCACTTTTGAAGCATCAAAAATTTTAGGCAAATACTCTTGAGGCCATTTTCTGATTCCCGGAATTTGGGAGCCGTCACTAGGTTGTGCACCAATGATTTGAATATTTGGATTTTGTTCTTTCAGATAGGAAGACGTTCCAATGATGGTTCCGGTCGTTCCCATTGCAGACACAAAATGCGTTACAGTTCCTTCGGTATCATCCCATATTTCAGGACCTGTGGTTTTATAATGGGCTTTCCAGTTGTCGTCATTGGCAAACTGATTGAGCATGATATAACCTCCTTCGGCTACTTTTTTATCGGCATAATCTCTGGAACCGATAATTCCGGTGCTCGCAGGTGTCAGAATTACTGTCGCTCCGTAGGCACGCATGGTTTGGGTACGTTCAGCAGTTGAATCTTCGGGCAGGATCAATTCGATTTCAATATTGAATAATTGAGCAATCATGGCCAGAGCAATACCGGTGTTTCCACTGGTAGCTTCAATCAATTTGTCTCCTTTTTTGATATCTCCTCTTTCTAATGCTGACGCAATCATATTGTAAGCAGCACGATCTTTTACACTACCTCCGGGATTGTTCCCTTCCAGTTTTAATAAAAGTTTTACGTTTGGGTTCTTAATTAAATTGGTAGTTTCAACTAATGGAGTATTCCCGATTAATTCTAGTAATTTTTTGGGTTTCATGCTATCTTAACTCTTTTACTTTTACTTCTGTGGTGGTGGTATTGGTCACAATTGAATTTTCAGGAATGGATTTCGTAACCCATGAATTTCCACCAACAATACTGTTTTTTCCAATGGTTGTGGTTCCTCCCAAAATAGTGGCATTGGCATAAAGGCACACATTTTCTTCAACAGTAGGATGTCTTTTAGAATTTTTCATATCCTTGGTAATACTCAACGCACCCAAAGTAACTCCTTGGTAAATTTTTACATATTTTTTGATCACAGTAGTTTCTCCAATTACAATTCCGGTGGCGTGATCAATAAAGAAAGGAGAAGCAATAGAGGCACCCGCATGAATATCTGTACCTGTAATGCGATGTGCGTATTCGCTCATCAATCGGGAAAACAGTAATTGATCCAGTAAATATAATTCATGACTTAACCGATAAATGGCAATGGCGTAAAAACCAGGATAAGCAAGATATACTTCTTCGATACTATTTGAAGCAGGGTCATTTGCTAAAAAATAGTCCGCGTCCTCATTCAGGTTTTCGAGAACGGAAGGCAGTTTTTCAAGGAATTGATGCCAAACAGAATCACAGGAGGCATACGTTTTTTCACAGGTTATTGAAATAATCTCTTTGAAAAGTATTTCAAGTTCATCGATATTTTCGTTCAAAGGAGCGTTAGCATCGAAGAGCATGTAGAACAATTTTTCAGTAAAAGTCTCCGTTTTGGTTTTGATACCATAATTGATAGAGAAATGTTTCTTTAAAGAAGCAATATTTTGGATAACCCGATCTTTCATCATGATTATGGATTGAATTAATACTAATATACAAGCAGTAAAAGTAAGGTGTTTTTAAACAAAGGACAAACGCAGAAATGAAAAACCTACGCTTTTTGCCCGGTATTAGATGAATTAAACAAATTCGATTTAATCTTTTAAAAAAATACGTTTTAACTAATTTGTTCACTTTATTTCTTAAATCTAATTTACTTATTTCTAGGGAATTTAACAATTTTTTAATGAAAATTTTTAGATAGATTAATCGGGTATTCTCATTTTTAAAATACGTAAATTAGCTGTAAATTAGTTCAGTATGGAGATCTGTGCGGTTTTTAAGAACACGATTTCGGATATTGAGTTTTAAATGAAGGAACAGTTTATAGGAATACTGTTGAACGTCTAAAAAAAGTACTAAAACTTTATAATGTTTTAAATGATTAATAATTAAAAGTTAAAATCAGAATGTTATGAAAAATTTGAGATTGTTTGCAATAGTAGGATTAGGAATGCTTGTGTCGCTTTTCAGTTGCGGGAAATCATCTAAAGAACACGCAGAAGAGGCAACAGAAAAAATCAAAGAAGCTGGCGAAGAAATGAAAGCGGCAGCTAAAGAAGCCTCAGAAGAAGTAAAAACAAAGGCAACAGCAGACTGGAAAAAATTCAAAGAAGAATCTGAAGCAGAGATTGCCAAGTTAGAACAGCAAGCTAAAGAATTAAAGCTTAAAATTGAAAAACAAAGCGGTAAAGAAAAAGCGAAGCTAAATGAAGAGTACAAAGACTTAAACGAGGAAATTAAGGAGCAAAAAGAAAAACTGGCTCAAGAAAGTCTAACGTTTGAAGCGGAAATTTCAAAAATGAATGACAGCATTGCCGCTAAAAATGAAGAGTTTAAACGTGAATTTAAACACGATACAGAAGAACTTTCCAATGCTATAAGCAACTTTTTTAAGGATAATGTAAAAGACTAAATTTTTGGTTGATGTTATTTTGAGTATTTAAACTAGTGGCTAAATCAGGCTGGATAATAAAAGGGTAAAGCATTTTTGATTTATTTATGCAACAATAAAAAAATTGGGATGAGTACAAAAGTGAAAACAAAAAATAAGTTTAAACGATTTTGGAAACTTCTCGGTCCCGGACTTGTAACAGGTGCGAGTGATGATGATCCATCCGGAATTGCCACTTACTCTCAGGCCGGAGCCTCTTTTGGTCTTTCCACTTTATGGACAGCTCTTATTGCATTTCCTCTGATGGCTTCGATTCAGCAAATGTGTGCAAAGATAGGCTTGGTTACTTCCATGGGTTTGACGGGAACATTGAAAAAAAATTATCCCAGACCTGTTTTATATGTCATGTTGTTATTCAGTTTCCCCGCTATTATTATGAATATCGGGGCAGATATTGCCGGTATGGGTGCGGTTGGGAATCTTTTGTTTCCGTCTATTGAAGCTACTTATTTTAGCGTTGTTTTTACAATACTGCTTTTGGGACTGATTATTTATTTGCCTTATCAAAAAATTGCTGCTTCTTTAAAATATCTCTGTGTGGTTCTTTTGGTATATTTAGTGGTGCCTTTTTTATGCAAACAAGATTGGTTAGCTGTGTTGAAAGCTACTGTTATTCCGACTGTTGAGTTGAATAAGGAATTTATAAGCATTATTGTCGGGATTTTAGGAACGACCATTTCACCCTATCTTTTCTTTTGGCAGGCAACAATGGAAGTGGAAGAAATGAAACACAAGAAAACACATTTGTTAGTCAATGGAAAAATAATTAATGAGATGAAACAAGATGTCGATTTTGGCATGTCCTTCTCGGGACTTGTGATGTATTTTATTATTCTTACCACAGGCACCGTTTTATTTAATGGAGGGATTCATCAGATTGAAACTGTCGAGCAGGCGGCTATGGCATTAAAACCTTTAGCCGGTAATTTAGCCTATTTGCTTTTTGCAGTGGGAGTTATTGGGACAGGACTTTTAGCGATTCCTGTTCTTAGTGGTTCTCTTTCTTATATTATTACGGAAACTTTTGGATTGGAGCAGGGTCTTGATAAAAAATTCCATGAAGCAAAAGCCTTTTATTCCGTTATTGCGGTTTCATTAATTCTTGGTTTGTCTTTAAATTACATCGGTATTTCTCCTATTAAAGCCTTGATATATACAGCGATTCTTTATGGGCTGACAGCTCCCGTGTTAATTGGTATCATTCTGCATATTTGTAATAATAAAAAAGTGATGGGAAGTTTTACCAATAACTGGAAGGCGAATCTTATGGGATTCTTGGCGTTAATCATCATGGCATCGGCAGCGATAATTCTGATTTTTCTGCAATTTGTCGGAGATTAAACCGTAATGGATTAAAAGTGCTTGTAATAATAGCCTCCCACCATAAAGAGACCAGTAAGTATTGTTAGGAAAATAAGAGGTTTTCGATAATTTCTGCTTTTATCTGTAAAATGTAAGCCTATAATTCCCAGGAATAAAAGACAGCTGTAAATAGCAGGATACATTTGAAAAGCCATTGAAAATTCGCCTTTCAAAAGCAGGAGCAGAGACCGCTGAAAGCCACAACCCAAACACTCTATGCCAAAGAGCGTTTTGCTTAAACAGGGAATCATGTATTTTTCTAAATCCAATGGTTTTTGTTTTTACAATTTTACAAAAAAATAAGAAACGTTTGAGATAATAAATGAGCTCTGTTTTAACCCAGATTCCGCATTAGAAATCTACTGCATCTGAATTCATTTGGGTTTTTAGTTTTTTTTGGTCAAATGTAATCTTCGATGTCTTCTTCAACACCAAGAACTTACTCCCATTTTTAAAATCGAAAGACAAAAGTATTAGTTCATCGGTTAATATTCATTTTGGTATTCACTGAACTTCGTTTCCTTCTTTAAAGATTGTCCAAGCTCCTTATTTTATTGAATGTTTTAGCTTCGTTATGACGTCTGATTAG
>RCUJ01001634.1_pt1 | contig 11712 bp, 9 predicted proteins | sample 2166321 | NCBI WGS metagenome assembly RCUJ01 (sample SAMN09932808, study PRJNA488358) | compost metagenome | feature: garden; material: soil; isolation source: compost soil in an enriched community after 118 h of incubation | place: Germany: Experimental Botanical Garden Goettingen | collected... | reverse complement strand
TGGCCAAGGACTACCCGGACGTCGAGCTGTCGCACATGTACGTCGACAACGCCGCGATGCAGCTGGTGCGCGCGCCCAAGCAGTTCGACGTGATGGTCACCGACAACATGTTCGGCGACATCCTCTCCGACGAGGCCTCGATGCTCACCGGCTCGATCGGCATGCTGCCGTCGGCCTCGCTGGACGCCAACAACAAGGGCATGTACGAGCCGTGCCACGGCTCCGCCCCGGACATCGCCGGCAAGGGTATCGCCAACCCGCTGGCCACCATCCTCTCGGTGTCGATGATGCTGCGCTACAGCTTCGGCCAGGTCGAAGCCGCCGATGCCATCGAGCGTGCGGTCGGCAACGTGCTGGACCAAGGCCTGCGCACCGGCGACATCTGGTCGGAAGGCTGCCAGAAGGTCGGTACCCGCGAGATGGGCGATGCGGTAGTCGCCGCACTGCGTAATCTGTAAGCTGTTCGGGCGCCACCCCGCCGAGGGTGGCCCCACTTTTTCGAAAAAGGTGTAGTTGCGATGAAGCGTGTAGGTCTGATCGGTTGGCGCGGTATGGTGGGTTCCGTGCTCATGCAGCGAATGCTGGAAGAGCGCGATTTCGACCTCATCGAGCCGGTGTTCTTCACCACCTCCAACGTGGGCGGCCAGGGTCCGGCCATCGGCAAGGACATTGCCCCGCTGAAGGATGCCTACAGCATCGACGAACTGAAGACCCTGGACGTGATCCTGACCTGCCAGGGTGGCGACTACACCAGCGAAGTATTCCCCAAGCTGCGCGAAGCGGGCTGGCAGGGCTACTGGATCGACGCGGCTTCCAGCCTGCGCATGGCCGATGACTCGGTGATCGTCCTCGATCCGGTCAACCGCAAGGTCATCGACCAGTCGCTGGACAATGGCGGCAAGAACTACATTGGCGGCAACTGCACCGTCAGCCTGATGCTGATGGCGCTCGGCGGCCTGTACGAAGCCGGTCTGGTCGAGTGGATGAGCGCCATGACCTATCAGGCGGCCTCCGGCGCCGGCGCGCAGAACATGCGCGAGCTGATCAAGCAGATGGGCGCGATCAACGCCGCGGTGGCCGATGACCTGGCCAATCCGGCCAGCGCCATCCTCGACATCGACCGCAAGGTCGCCGAGACCCAGCGCAGTGCCGAGTTCCCGGTGGACAACTTCGGCGTGCCGCTGGCCGGCAGCCTGATCCCGTGGATCGACAAGGAGCTGCCCAACGGCCAGAGCCGCGAGGAGTGGAAGGCGCAGGCCGAGACCAACAAGATCCTCGGTCGCAACAAGAGCCCGATCCCGGTGGACGGCATCTGCGTGCGCATCGGCGCCATGCGCTGCCACAGCCAGGCGCTGACCATCAAGCTGAACAAGGACGTGCCGCTGGCCGACATCGAAGGCCTGATCAGCCAGCACAACCCTTGGGTCAAGCTGGTGCCGAACCAGCGCGAGATCAGCATGCGCGAGCTGAGCCCGACCGCGGTGACCGGCACTCTCAGTGTCCCGGTCGGCCGTCTGCGCAAGCTCAACATGGGCTCGCAGTACCTCGGCGCCTTCACCGTCGGCGACCAGCTGCTGTGGGGCGCGGCCGAGCCGCTGCGCCGCATGCTGCGCATCCTGCTGGAGCGCTGAGTGGCAGGCGCGCCCTGCGCCTGAGCTGCCTCGAAGATCAGACCCGCTGCGGCGGGTCTGCTCGTTCATGGGGGCTCGGTCCGGCCGGCCGCGGCTCCACTGATCCGTTCGTCGGCCGGCGGACTACCCAAGTGCCGGTCCGCTCGCTACAGTTCGCGCCTATTTCGCAGGAGGCCGCTTCATGAGCAAGACTTTCGATATCGCCGTCATCGGTGCCACCGGGCTGATTGGCGAGACGCTGCTGATGGTCCTCGACGAGCGCGAGTTTCCGGTCGGCAACCTGTTCCCACTGTCGGCTGGCGAAGCCGGCAGCCAGGTGGCGGCCTTCGGCGAGCGCAACCTGCGGGTGCGCGACGTGGAGACCTTCGACTTTGCCACGGTTGCCCTGGTGTTCCTGCTCGAACCGCTGGCGCCGATCCAGCTGGCGCGCATCGAGTCCGCCGGCTGTGCGCTGGTCGATCTGACTGGTTCTTTGTCGGCACAGCAGGCGCCGTGCGTGGTGGCCGGAGTCAATTCGCCGGCGGCCGCCGGTCGTTGGCTGCGCAGCCCGCTGGCCGCGGTGGTGGCGCTGGCCAGCGTGCTCGGCGCCTTGCGCCAGGTGCTTGGTCTGCAGCGGGTCACCGTCACCGCCTGCCTGGCGGTGTCCAGTCGCGGCCGCGATGGCATCGAAGAGCTGGCGCGGCAGACTGCCCAGTTGCTCAACGCCCGGCCGGTGGAGCCGCAGCTGTTCGATCGCCAGATCGCCTTCAACCTGCTGGCGCGGGCCAGTGCCGAGATGCCCGACGGGCATGCCCGTGACGAGCGCCGCCTGGCCGCCGAGCTGGGTGAGGTGCTGGCGGCTCCGCAGCTGCCGGTGGCCGTCACCTGCGTGCAGGCGCCGGTATTCTTCGGCGACAGCCTGGCGGTCAGTCTGCTCTGTGACGAGCCGGTCGATCTGCCGGTGATCCGCCACTGCCTGGACGATGCCGCCGAGCTGGAACTGGTCGAGCAGGGCGACTATCCCACCGCGGTCGGCGACGCCCTGGGGCAGGATCTGGTGTATGTCGGCCGGGTCCGCCCGGGTCTGCAGGACCCACGCGAACTCAATTTGTGGATTGCATCAGATAACGTGCGAAAAGGTTCGGCACTCAATGCCGTACAGCTGGCCGAGTTGTTGCTTAAACACACCCTGTAAAAGATACTGCCCCGACATTTTTTCGGCTTTGTCCATCCTGGCTGCGCATATTCGGGGGCTGCTGCATGACAGCGGCAGATGCCAGTCATGCCACCGACTCGCTCGCCGAGACAGAAGAAACGAAGGATTACACGCTATGGTTCGGGTTCGCAAACTGGTGCTAGCAATCGCCGCCGCTTCGGCGCTGACCTCCGGCATGGCGCATGCGCTGGGGTTGGGGGAAATATCGCTGAAGTCAGCCCTGAATCAGCCGCTGGATGCGGAAATCGAGTTGCTCGAGGTGCGCGATCTCGGTGGCAACGAGGTGCTGCCCTCTTTGGCGGCCGTCGAAGAGTTCAACAAGGTCGGCGTCGATCGTCCGTACTTTCTCACCGACCTGAAGTTCACCCCGATGCTCAAGCCCAACGGCAAGAGCGTGATACGCGTCACCTCGAGCAAGCCGGTGCGCGAGCCCTACCTGAACTTCCTGATCGAGGTGCTGTGGCCCAACGGTCGTCTGCTGCGCGAGTACACCGTGCTGCTCGACCCGCCGCTGTATTCGCCGCAGACCGTGGTCGCCGCGACCCCGCGCCTGCCGCAGGCCGCTCCGCTGGCGCCGCGCGTCAGTGCCCCGGCGCCGGTCAGTCGTCCGCAGCCGAGCGTAGCGGAACCCGCCGCACCTGCGCCGGTAGCGAGCAGTGCGCCGTCGCGGCTGGAAGGCGACCAGTATCGTGTCGGGCGTGACGACACGCTCTGGGAGATCGCCGAGCGTGCCCGCCCGAGCGGTGCGCTGTCGGTGCACCAGACCATGCTGGCGATCCAGGATCTCAACCCCGAGGCCTTCCTCGGCGGCAACATCAATCGCATGAAGAGCGGCCAGGTGCTGCGCCTGCCGAGCGAACAGCAGATCCGCAGTCGCAGTCAGGCGGATGCCCTGGCTCAGGTGGCGGCGCAGAACAGCGCCTGGCGCGAAGGTCGTGCAGTGCAGCCGGTTGCCTCCGCTGCCCGCCAGCTGGACGCCACCCGTCGCAGCGAAGCCGGCAATGCCCCGGCCCAGGCACCGGCCGAAGACAACCTGCGCCTCGTCTCGGCAGCCAGCGGCAAGTCCACCAGCGGCAGCGACAGCGGCGCAGCGGCTGATAGCCAGGGGCTGGCCGACAAGCTGGCGCTCAACCAGGAGAGTCTGGCGACCTCGCAGCGCGAGAACCAGGAGCTCAAAGAGCGTCTGGGCGACCTGCAGAGCCAGCTGGACAAGCTGCAGCGCCTGATCGAACTGAAGAACGAACAACTGGCCAAGCTGCAGGGTGGCCTGGCCGCCGATGCCGCCGCGCCGGCTGCTGCTGACAGCGCTCCGGCCACCATGGCCGAGCCGACGCCGGTCGCTCCGGCGGCTGTCCAGCCTGTTGGCGAGGCCGCGGTCGAGGCTCCGCTCGAGAGCGAGCCGCAGGCCGAGACCGTGGATGCCGCTGCGGCAACACCCGCACCAGCGGCTGAGCCGGCTGCCGAGGCAGCGACCCCGGTGGTCGCCGAGAGCAAGCCCGCCCCGGTCGTTGAGGCGCCCAAGCCGGCTGCGGTCAAGCCTGTTGCCCAGCCGGTAGCTCCGGCTCCGGTGTATGAGCCGAGCCTGGTAGACGAAGTGCTGGCCAACCCGCTGCTGCTGGCGGCCGGTGGTGGTGCCCTTGCCTTGCTGGCCGGACTTGGCCTGCTGGCCGGTTCGCGTCGCAAGGCGCGCAAGCAGGCCGAGGAGGAAGCCCAGCTGTTCCAGGAAGTGGGTGAGCTGCCTGGGGCGAGCGCTGTCACGTCGGCTGCCGACCAATTGCTCGAGACGGGGCTGTCGGCCAAAAGCCCGACTGCTCCCGGGGGTGCGCCGCTGGCGAGCGCCGACCCGCTGGGCGAAGCCGAGATGTACAGCACCTATGGTCGCTTTACCCAGGCTGCCGAGATTCTGAGCAATGCGGTGAACGAGGAGCCGCAGCGCGCCGACCTGCGCCTGAAGCTGATGGAGGTCTATGCCGAGATGGGCGACCGTGAAGGCTTCGTCCGTCAGGAGACCGAGCTCGGCGAAATCGGCGGTGCCCAGCCGCAGATCGACCAGCTGCGCGCCCGCTATCCGCAGATTCTGGCCAGCGGCGCGGCCATTGCCGGCGGCGCCGCACTGGCCGCGACCGTTGATGGTCTGGATGTCGAGGTGGATGAGCCGCAAGTACTGTCGGGGGCAGTGGCCAGCCAGCAGCAGGCGGACGACGAATTTTCCTTCGATGACCTGTCGCTCGACGATCTTTCCCTCGATGCGGCGCCGGGTGAGACGTCCGCGCCGGCAGCCGAGCTGAATGACGGTTTTGACCTGAGCCTCGACGATCTGGAGGCCGAACTCGAGCGCGAGTTGGCGGCCAATTCGGGCAGTGCCGCCGAGCAGCCGCTGGAACTCGATGAGCTGACCCTCGATGGCTTGGAGGGTGAGCTGGCCGGTGATCTCGCCAGCTTCGAACTGACGGTAGCCGAGCCTGCCGCGGTTGCCGCGGCGGATACCGCAGCGGCCGGTGATGATCTGGCTTTCGACCTGGATCTGGCGGCGCTGGAGCTGCCGGCCACCGCGCAGCCGATGAGCGGCGAAGACGATTTCGACTTTGCGCTGGACGAGCCGCTGTCGACAGCGGCGGCTGCGCCGGGCGGCGTTGAGCAGAGTGACGAGGATCTGTTCGCCGAGCTGGACCAGCTGAGCCTGGGCGAACCGCTGCAGGAAACTGCCAGTGCCGGTGTGCAGTCTGACGACGCGCTGATGGCCGAGCTGGATCAGCTGGTGCTGGACACCCCGGTGGCGACTGCGCCGGCGGCGGCTGACGAGACCGATGACTTCCTCCTCGACCTGGCCGATCTGGAGCTGGACGAGCCGGTAGCCGCGCCGCTTGCCGACGTCCAGGCCGAGCCTGCGATGGCTGCACTGCCGGAGCTGGATGAGCTGGAACTGGAGCTGCAGGCGTTGAGCGGGACGGACGCCGAGCAGGATCTGGATGCTGCCTTCGACGAGTTCCTCGCCCAGAGCGGACTCTCCACTGAGGGCGCGGTCGACGCACTGGCTGCCGCTCCTGTGGCTGAGGCGCAGGCCGAGCTGCCGGCGCTCGACGATCTGGTCATCGAGCCGGCCCCGGCCCTGACCGGTGAAGAGGACTTCAACTTCCTCGCCGACACCGACGAGACGGCCACCAAGCTGGATCTGGCGCGTGCCTATATCGACATGGGCGATGCCGACGGTGCTCGCGATATTCTTGACGAGGTGCTCAAGGAGGGCAGCGCCAGCCAGCAGCAGGAAGCACGCGAGATGATGGGTCGCATTGCCTGAAAATGACGTTTGAACTTGCAGTGCCTGCGGCAGCCGAAGTGGCTGCCGCAGGCGTTTCCAGAATCGCCCTTGGCGTCGAGTACAAGGGTGCCCGTTATCGTGGCTGGCAGCGCCAGGAGCCTGGCGTACCAACGGTGCAGGAAGTGCTCGAGAATGCGCTGTCCAAGGTGGCGGCCGAGCCGGTGTCGCTGCTCTGTGCCGGGCGTACCGATGCCTCGGTGCATGCCAGTGGCCAGGTGGTGCATTTCGATACCACCGCCGAACGTCCGCTCAAGGCCTGGGTAATGGGGGCCAACGCCAACCTCCCGGGCGACATCAGCGTGACTTGGGCGCAGCCGATGCCGGCGCACTTCCATGCGCGTTTTTCCGCCAAGGCGCGGCGCTATCGCTATGTGATCTACAACGACCCGATCCGTCCGGCGCATCTGGCCGAGGAGGTCACCTGGAATCACCGTCCGCTGGACGCTGGGCGCATGCGTGAAGCGGCGCAGGCGCTGGTCGGCACCCATGATTTCAGCTCGTTCCGCGCCCTGAAGTGCCAGGCCAAGTCGCCGATCAAGACCCTGCATCACCTGCGGGTGATCGAGCAGGGGTGCTTCATCGTGCTGGATATTCGCGCCAATGCCTTTCTGCATCACATGGTGCGCAACATCGCCGGTGTGCTGATGACCATCGGTGCCGGCGAGCGCGAACCGCAGTGGGTGGCGGAAATCCTCGCCGCCCGTGATCGGCGCAGTGGCGGGGTCACCGCACACCCCTATGGTCTGTACCTGATCGAGGTCGAGTACCCGGACGAATTCTCGTTGCCACAGCGCTATCTGGGCCCGCATTTCCTGTCGGCGCTGGGCGACTGATGCGCAGTGCGTACCGGATGGCGGCTGGCTGACGGCTCGCCGGGCATTTGTTACCATCGCGACTTTGTCCGCAAGGGAGCTGTCCGTTGCCAGTCGTTCGCAGCAAGATCTGCGGGATTACCCGTATCGAGGATGCCCTGCTGGCTGCCGATGCCGGTGCCGATGCCATCGGCCTGGTGTTCTACGCCAGGAGTCCGCGCGCGGTCGAGGTGCAGCAGGCGCGCGCGATCATCGCCGCGCTGCCGCCCTTCGTCACCACGGTCGGCCTGTTCGTCAATGCCTCGCGCGACGAGCTGAACGAGATCCTCGAGGCGGTGCCGCTGGATCTGCTGCAGTTTCACGGCGACGAGACGGCAGACGATTGCGCCGGCTACCACCGGCCGTACATCAAGGCTCTGCGCGTGCGTCCCGGCGAGGACATCAAGGCGCGTTGCGCCGAGTTCCCGCAGGCGGCGGGCATCCTGCTGGATACCTTCGTTCCTGGCGTGCCGGGTGGCACCGGCGAGACCTTCGACTGGTCGCTGGTGCCGGAAAATCCCGGCTGCCCAATCATCCTCGCCGGTGGGTTGACAGCGGAGAATGTCGCTGCGGCGATCCGCCAGGTGCGCCCCTGGGCCGTGGATGTCAGTGGCGGGGTGGAGGCGAGCAAGGGCGTCAAGGATGCCGCGAAGGTGCGCGCTTTCGTCGCGGCGGTGCGCGCCGGCTGAGCCCGCTCATGTGACGGTGGCCGTCGCGCCGCCGTCCATTAGCCTGAGGTTGCCGGCGAAGCGTGGGCTTGGCCGGTGAAAGTTTATCGCGTGACGGCGCCGTGGCGACCGCACGCACCATGGTCGCGAGTGGCGCGGAGCACGTCGTGCCGGCAGCGAAGTCTGTCGGGCGAGTCGCACCGGACTGCGGCCCAATCGTGAATCTGCTCTGGGAACTGCGCGGCGCACCTGTTGCGCGCCAGTCCGGGCCTACGGAGAACACTGCATGAGCAACTGGCTGGTAGACAAACTGATCCCCTCGATCATGCGTTCCGAGGTGAAGAAAAGTACGGTGCCCGAGGGGCTCTGGCACAAGTGCCCGTCCTGCGACACGGTGCTGTACCGTCCCGAGCTGGAAAAGACCCTGGATGTCTGCCCCAAGTGCGATCACCACATGCGCATCAACGCGCGCACGCGCCTGGACTTCTTCCTCGATGCCGAAGGTCGCGAGGAAATCGCTGCCGATCTGGAGCCGGTGGATCGCCTCAAGTTCCGTGACAGCAAGAAGTACAAGGACCGTCTGACCGCGGCGCAGAAGGACACCGGCGAGAAGGATGCGCTGATCGCCATGAGCGGTACCCTGCAGGGCCTGGCGGTGGTCGCCTGTGCCTTCGAGTTCTCCTTCATGGGTGGCTCCATGGGCGCCATCGTCGGTGAGCGCTTCGTACGCGCGGCCAACGTCGCCCTGGAAAAGCGCTGCCCGCTGATCTGCTTCTCCGCCTCCGGCGGCGCGCGCATGCAGGAAGCGCTGATCTCCCTGATGCAGATGGCCAAGACCTCGGCGGTGATCGCCCGTCTGCGCGAAGAGGGGATTCCCTACGTTTCCGTGCTGACCGATCCGGTGTATGGCGGCGTGTCGGCCAGTCTGGCCATGCTCGGTGACGTCAATGTCGCCGAGCCGAAGGCGCTGATCGGCTTCGCCGGCCCGCGGGTGATCGAGCAGACCGTACGCGAGAAGCTGCCGGAAGGCTTCCAGCGCAGCGAGTTCCTCCTCGCGCACGGCGCCATCGACATGATCATCCATCGTGCCGAGCTGCGTCCGCGCCTGGCGCGCCTGCTGGCCCAGCTGACTCACCAGGCGACGCCGGCCGCTGCCCTGGCCGTCGAACCGCTCAGCGCATGACTCGCAGCCTCGCCGACTGGCTGAGCTACCTCGAGCAGCTGCATCCCGTGTCGATCGACATGGGCCTGGAGCGTGCCCGTCTGGTGCTTGAGCGCCTCGGTCTCGGCCGACCGGCGCCGCGAGTGATCACCGTCACCGGCACCAACGGCAAGGGCTCGACCTGCGCCTTCCTCGCCAGCCTGCTGCGTGCCAGCGGGCTGCGTGTCGGTGTGTACAGTTCGCCGCATCTGCTGCGCTACAACGAGCGGGTGCAGCTGCCGGACGGCGAGGCCAGCGACGTCGCCCTGTGCGAGGCCTTTGCCGCGGTCGAGGCAGCGCGGGGCGAAACGTCGCTGACCTATTTCGAGATGGGCACCCTGGCGGCCTTCTGGCTGTTCGAGCGCGCGGCGCTGGATGCCGTGGTGCTCGAGGTCGGCCTTGGCGGCCGTCTCGATGCGGTCAACCTGGTGGATGCCGACCTGGCGGTGGTGACCAGCATCGGCGTCGATCACGTCGAGTGGCTGGGCGACAGTCGCGACAGCGTGGCGGTGGAAAAGGCCGGGATCTTCCGCGCCGGCAAGCCGGTGCTGTGCGGCGATCTCGATCCGCCGCCGGTGCTGCTGGAGCGCGCACGCCAGCTGGGTTGTCCGCTGCGCCTGCGCGGGCGCGATTTCGATCTGGCCTTTGGCGAGCAACTCTGGCACTGGCGTGGCGTGGACGCCGTCGGTCAGCCGCTGGAGTTCACCGATCTACCGCTGCTCGACCTGCCGATGGAGAACGCGGCGCTGGCCTTGCAGGCCTTCGTCCTGCTCGGTTTGCCCTGGCAGGCTCCGGCGTTGGTCGCGGCGCTGCAGCGGACTCGCATCGCCGGGCGGCTGGATCGTCGCCAGCGATCCTGGCAGGGCCGTACACTGAACCTGCTCCTGGATGTCGGTCACAACCCGCATGCCGCGCAGTACCTGGCCCGGCGGCTGGCCGAGCGTCCGCCGCGTGGGCGGCGGTTGGCGGTATTCGGCTTGCTGGGCGACAAGGATCTGCCGGGCGTGATCGAGCCGTTGCTCGGCGTGGTGGCGCAGTGGGCGGTGGCGCCTCTGCCGACCCCGCGCAGTCGCAGCACCGAGGAGTTGCAGGCTGCCCTGCAGGCGCGGGGCGCCAGTGCGAGTGGCTGGTCGTCGGTAGCCGCGGCGCTGGATGCGCTGGCGGGGCAGGCGAGCGAAGCTGACGAGATTCTGGTGTTCGGCTCGTTCTACACTGTGGCCGAGGCCTTGCACTGGCTGGAGCAGATCGATCAGCCTGCCCGTGGTGCGTAGACCATTCCAGGGATAAGGGAGAAGCAGTCGATGGCTTTGCTGGATCGAAGACTCAAGCAGCGGATGGTCGGGGCTGCCGTACTGGTCGCACTGGGGGTGGTGTTCCTGCCGATGCTGTTCAATCGCGAGGACGAGCAGCGCCGGGTACGTGTCGATGCGCCGCCCATGCCGCCAGCGCCGCAGGTGACGGTGGCGACGCCGGAGCCGGTGCTGGTGCCCGAGCCGCAGGCTGAGCCCACTCCGACGGTGTCCGATGAGCCACCGCCCAGCCCGCCGGTCGAGCCGGTAGCGGCAGCCCAGTCGGTGCCGCAGCAGACTGTCGCTCCAGTCGCTCCAGTCGCTCCAGTCGCTCCAGTCGAATCGCAGGCGCCGAGTCGCCTGGATGCCGATGGTGTGCCGGTCAGCTGGACGGTGCAGCTGGCCAGCCTGTCCAATCGTGCGCGCGCCGAGGAGCTGCAGCGCAAGCTGCGCAGCCAGGGGCTCGACGCCTATGTGCGTACGGTGGACGGCATGCACCGGGTGTTCGTCGGCCCGCTGCTCGAGCGCGCCGATGCCGACCGGGTGCGTGAGCAGGTCGCCCGCCAGCACAAACTCAGCCCGATCGTCGTGCGCTTCCAGCCCGAGCGTCGCTGAGCGCAATCGCGGCTGACTCGCAGGGCTGGGCTCTGTTAGAATTCGCGCTCTATTTCCGCTTTTCGGCAGTGAGCAGCATTGTGGCATTCACCTGGGTCGACTGGTCCATCATTGTGCTGATCGCCGTTTCCGGGCTGGTCAGCCTGACCCGCGGATTCGTCAAGGAAGCCCTGTCGCTGCTGGTCTGGGTCGTTGCCGGCGCGGTGGCCTGGTTGTATGGCGGGGCGCTGGCCGGTTATCTCGCGCCCTACATCGAGCTGCCGTCGGCACGGGTGATCGCGGCCTGCGCAATCCTGTTCGTGCTGACCCTGATGGTCGGCGCGCTGCTGACCCACCTGCTCGGTGCGCTGGTGCAGGCCACCGGGCTGACCGGCACCGATCGTTTGCTGGGCATGGTCTTCGGTCTGGCCCGCGGCGCCCTGCTGGTGGTGATCGGGGTGGGGCTGCTCAGCCTGGCACCGGTGCAGCAGGATCCCTGGTGGCAACAGTCGGTGCTGCTGCCCGATTTTCTGATGATTGCCGACTGGTCGAAGAATCTGGTTCTCGGGTTCTTCCAGCAGTCGACCAATGCCGGCGGCCTTCCGGGTCGCGTGGCCTTTCCGCTTTAGCCTGACTTTCTAGGGGTTGCGTCACATGTGTGGCATCGTTGGTATTGTGGGTAAGTCGAACGTCAACCAGGCGCTCTACGACGCCCTTACGGTTCTTCAGCACCGCGGCCAGGACGCTGCCGGCATCGTGACCAGCCATGGCAGTCGCCTGTTCCTGCGCAAGGACAACGGCCTGGTGCGCGATGTGTTCCACACGCGGCACATGCAGCGCCTGATCGGCAATATCGGCATCGGCCATGTGCGCTATCCGACCGCCGGCAGCTCCAGCTCGGCCGAGGCGCAGCCGTTCTACGTCAACTCGCCCTACGGCATCACCCTGGCGCACAACGGCAACC
>RCUJ01001633.1_pt1 | contig 11713 bp, 10 predicted proteins | sample 2166321 | NCBI WGS metagenome assembly RCUJ01 (sample SAMN09932808, study PRJNA488358) | compost metagenome | feature: garden; material: soil; isolation source: compost soil in an enriched community after 118 h of incubation | place: Germany: Experimental Botanical Garden Goettingen | collected... | reverse complement strand
TTGGTGAAGACGATCTTCTCGCCATGGGCGCGGGCGTCCTCGATGGCCAGCAACAGCTGATCCGGGCTCAGCACGCCGCGCTCGGAACCCGCCTCGCGCTGGATCGCCCGGCGCAATTCGGGGGCGCTGATCGCGGCGGTACCCAGCTTGCCGACCACGATACCGGCGGCCAGGTTGGCCAGGGCGACGGCCTGGGGCAACTCCTCGCCAGCGGCCAGGGAGGCTGCCAGGGTCGAGATCACCGTATCGCCGGCACCGGTGACGTCGAACACTTCACGGGCGCGGGCCGGCAGGTGCAGCGCCGGATGATCGGGGCGCAGCAGGGTCATGCCGTGCTCGCCGCGGGTAATCAGCAGCGCGCCCAGCTCCAGCTCGCACATCAGGCGGGCGCCCTTGGCCACCAGTTCGGCCTCGTCGACGCAATGACCGACGATGGTCTCGAACTCGTTGAGATTCGGCGTGATCAGGCTGACCCCGCGGTAGATCGAGAAATCCTTGCCCTTGGGGTCGGCCAGCACCGCGATGCCCTTGGCCAGCGCCGCCTGGATCAGCACCTGATGATTCTGCAGCGCGCCCTTGCCGTAGTCGGACAGCACCAGCACCTTGACCCCGGCGAGCAAGGCCTCGACCTCGACCGCCAAGGCCGCGGCATCGGTCTTGAAGGGCTGCTCGAAATCCATGCGCAGCAGTTGCTGATGGCGGCTCATGACCCGCAGCTTGACGATGGTCGGCTGGCCGACGATGCGCTGGAAATGGGTCCTGACCCCCACCGCCTGCAGCCGGTCGCTCAGACTGGCAGCGGCCTCGTCGTCGCCGGTCACACCGACCAGCAGCGCTGGCGCACCCAGCGCTGCAATGTTCAACGCCACGTTGGCGGCACCGCCCGGACGGTCTTCGATCTGCTCGACCTTGACCACCGGCACCGGCGCCTCCGGCGAAATCCGCGAGGTGCCGCCATGCCAATAGCGGTCGAGCATGACATCGCCCACCACCAGGACAGGGGCTTGGTCGAAACGGGGCATGGACAACTTCATGTGAACTCCGGTGGCCTCAAGTGGCGGGCGCGTAGTTTATCAGGCGATATCCAATGGCGCGCTTTCATCCAGTCCCAGCGCATGCAGGCGCGCATAGAAACCATTCTGCTCGAGCAGCGCGGCATGGGTGCCACGCTCGACGATGCGCCCCTGATCCATCACCAGAATCAGGTCGGCTTTTTCGATGGTCGACAGACGATGGGCGATGACCAGCGTGGTGCGCCCCTTCATCACCCGATCCAGGGCCGCCTGGATATGCCGCTCGGATTCGGTATCGAGGGCCGAAGTCGCCTCGTCCAGCACCAGAATCGGCGCGTCCTTGAGCAGGGCCCGGGCTATCGCCAGACGCTGGCGCTGGCCGCCGGAGAGCAGCACGCCATTCTCGCCGACCTCGGTATCCAGCCCCTGCGGCAGCTTGTCGATGAACTCCTTGGCGTAGGCCGCCTCGACCGCCTGTTCGATGGCCTCGCGCGGCGCATCGGCCAGGTCGCCATAGGCGATGTTATTGGCCACGCTGTCGTTGAACAGGGTGACCTGCTGAGTCACCAGGGCGATATGCCGGCGCAGGTTACGCAATGTGTAGCTTTCGACATCCACCCCGTCGAGCAGAATCTGCCCGGTTTCGTGGTGATAAAAACGCGGAATCAGGCTGGCCAGGGTCGACTTGCCGCTGCCGGAGCGCCCGACCAGGGCGATCATCTGCCCCGGCTCGGCGCTGAAGCAAATATCGTTGAGCACCGGCTTCTCGGCGCCAGGGTACTGGAAGCTCAGATTGCGCACCTCCAGACGGCCGCTGACCCGCTCAAGCTCGACCGTGCCGCGGTCGACCTCGGGGGCTTCGTCGAGCTGCTCGAAGATGCTGTCGGCGGCAGCCAGGCCTTTCTGGATATTGGCGCTGACTTCGGAGAGCTGGCGGATCGGCTTGGGCAGCAGGCCGGCGGCGGTGATGTAGGCCACCAGGTCGCCCGCCGTGGCATCGCCGCGCAGCAATAGCACCAGAAACATCAGCACCGCCATGGCGCTGTAGATCACCAGCTGCAGCATCGGGGTGTAGACCGCTCCGGTCTTGGTCATGCGCAGTTGCTTGTTGGTGTTGTCCTGACTGGCCGAGGTGAATCGCGTGGACTCATAGGCCTCGCCACCAAAACTGCGCACCACCCGATAACCCTGGATGGTCTCGGAGGCAACATGGGTGACATCGCCCATGGCCACCTGGATCTTCTTGCTTTGCTTGCGGAATTTCTTGCTCGCGCTGCCGACCATCAGCGCAATCACCGGCAGGATGGCCAGCATCACCAGGGTCAGTTGCCAATTCATCCACAACAGATAGGCGAACAGGAAAACCACCGTCAAGCCTTCGCGAATCACCACCTTGATCGCATCGGTCGCCGCGCCGGTGACCATGGTCACGTTGAAGGTGATACGCGAGATCAGATGCCCGGAGTTGTGATTGTCGAAATAGCGGTTGGGCAGCGCCAGCAGGCTGTTGAACAGGGACACGCGCAGATCGTGCACCAGCCCCAAGGAAACCTTGGCCAGGAAGTAATTACCCAGATAGGCCCCGACCCCCTGCCAGGCGGCGATCAGCACAATCAGCAGCGGCACCGCCTGCAGCAGTTGCAGATCGCGCAGGTAGGGCACCGTCGGGAACAGCACCGCCTCGGGATTGGACAGGCCATCGACGAAGTACTTGAGAATGCCGGCGAGCATCGGCTGGGTGGACGCGAAGATGACGTAGCCGAGGATACTGATCGCGAAGTAGCCGATGTAGGGCTTCACGTAACCGAGCAGTCTGAGATAGATCTTCAGACTGGAGGCTTGGGTAGCGTTTGAGTGCAGGTCGGTCATGCGTTCACGCTTCGACTTGGCCGAAAAGGCTGACGAGCTTAGCACAGCAGTGGCTGCCTCTTCCCGGCGGATGCTTTAAGATGCCCAACTCTCAATAGTCCCCGGCCTGGTCCAGTGCAGACATCGCAAACGCTGACAAACCCCTCTTTATCGTTCATGGAAAACTGCATCGTTCGCCATTGGCTGGCGCTGGGCTATCTGGTGCTCCTGACCGGCCTGTTCTGGGTTGCCAATGGCAGTCTGTTCACCAAGTTTTACTACGGCCTGATTGCCGCCCCCGCCTTGTTCGCCCTGATCCTTGCACCACATAACCTACGGCCAATCCTTCGCGAGCCCATAGTGCTGGTGTTCCTGGCCTTTTCCGCCTGGCTGCTGCTCAGCCTCTCCTGGACGCAGGCCGATGACGGCCTGGGCGGGCTGGCCAAACGGCCACTGTATGTGTTCATGATGTTTGCGGCCTGCGCACTGATCGCCTGCAAGGACGAGCAGTTGCTGCTCAAGACCCTGCGCATCGGCGCCCTGCTCGCAGTCCTGGCCGCCCTGATCAATCTCTACTTTCACTTCACTACCACCTCAGCCGGGGCACGCCTGATCGGCACCGGCGCGCTGCGCAATCCGCTGCTCACCTCCCATGTACTGGGCTTTTTCTGCACATACTGGATCGCCGCCTGGCTGACCCGCAGCGAACGCCATGACTGGCTATCGATCCTGCTCGCCTTGCCTCTGCTGGTAGCTCTGCTGGCCACCGGCTCGCGCACACCGCTACTGGCGCTTGCCCTTACCAGCCTGTGGATGCTCCTGATCACTGGCCGCCGGGCGCTCTACCTGGTCGCGGCACTGATACTTGCCGCCGCCATCAGCATGGTTTTCATGCCCGAACTGTTGCTGCAACGCGGTCTGTCCTTCCGCCCGCAACTCTGGAGCGAAGCCATTCGTCAGGCCAGCGAGCACCTGTGGATTGGCCACGGATTCGACAGCAAGTTCGTATTCAATATCGAGGGGCTCGGCTGGACGTTGAGCGATCCGCACAATGTCGAACTGGCCGTTCTGCTCGAACTCGGCCTGGTCGGACTGAGTCTTTGGCTGCTGATGTATGGCCTGATCTTGCTGCGCTGCCTGCAACAGCGGCACCAAGGCAAGTTCCAACTGGCGTCCGCCCTGGTCGTCTACGGCCTGTCGGCAGGCCTGAGCGAAGGCAGTAATTTTTTCTCCCGCCCCAACGAGAACTGGTTCCTGATCTGGATCCCCCTTTCCCTGGTCGCCGCGCTATCCATTAGTCAGCGCCTGCAGAGCAAACCATGAGAACCCTCAGCGCAACGGAACTCGACACCCTGCTGCGTGGCGCCAAGACGATCGAGGAAGATGGCCTCGGCCTCAAGGTGGCCTGCCTGAAAGACGGCGATTTTCTCAAGCTGTATCGCCGCAAGCGCCTGCTGTCGTCAGCACTTTGGTCACTCCCCGCGCGCCGCTTCGCCAATAATGCCCGGCGCTTGCAACAACTCGGCATAGCATCCCCGGACATTGAAGAGCTGCTGCTGATTCCCGAGCGGAAATTGAATGGCGTGCGCTACCGCCCCCTGCCTGGGGAAACCCTGCGCGACCGCTGGAGAACCCTGACAGACGAAACCCGGGAGGCCGAGGTTCAATGCTTCGGAGCATTTCTCGGGCACTTGCACCAGCTGGGCGTGTACTTCCGTTCTCTACACTTGGGCAATGTGCTGTATCTACCCGATACACGCTTCGGCCTGATTGATTTATCCGACATGCAGATCAGCGGCCAGCCACTCCCCCGCTGGAAACGCAAACGCAATGTCCGTCACCTGCTCCGCTACCATGAAGACGCTCAATGGCTTGCCAGCCTTCATCTGGCCGCATTGATTCGCGGCTATGCCAGTAGCGCCGGAGAACCCGCTGCCCATCGCTTGATGCACGAACTAAACGCGTCCCAGACCGCCCCCCTTGGAGCCTCCAGGTAACAGCATGAGCCTAGTCAAACTGATCGATTTTCGTGAAATTGCAGACACCCGCGGGGCATTGGTGGCACTGGAGAGCGGGCAAGACATTCCATTTGAAATTCGCCGGGTGTATTACCTCTACCAACTTAGTAATAGCTTTCACCGGGGCTTCCATGCACACCGCAAACTCGAACAAGTTGCCGTCTGCCTAAGTGGCAGCTGCAGCTTCCTCCTGGATGACGGGCTGAACAGGCAAACGCTGAAACTGGCCTCACCGGCACAGGGGCTGCGCATCGAGCCTATGGTCTGGCACGAAATGTTCGACTTTTCCAGCGATTGCGTACTGATGGTCATCGCCAGTGAGCACTACGACGAGTCCGACTATATCCGTGACTATGAGCAGTTCGTAAAAGAGGCGGCAAATGCCTGAGATTCATCAACTAGCCGACGTACAAAGCTCAAGCATTGGAGCGGGCACACGAATCTGGCAGTATTCGGTCGTATTACCCAATGCCCGGATAGGCCGGAACTGCAACATCTGCGCGCACACCTTCATCGAAAACGAAGTGGTGATCGGCGACGATGTCACGATCAAATCCGGTGTTTATCTCTGGGATGGCACGGTAATCGAGGACGGTGCCTTCATCGGCCCCAATGCGACCTTTAGCAATGACAAAACCCCCCGTTCCAAGGCTTATCCAACGCACTACAGCGGTCCCCGAATCAAGCGCGGCGCCTCGATTGGAGCCAATGCCACCTTGTTGCCCGGGGTAACCATCGGCGAATATGCCATGGTGGGTGCTGGCGCCGTAGTCACGGCAGATGTCCCTGCATTCGCAGTTGTAATCGGCAACCCTGCGCGCATCGTGCGCTTCCTGGACGAAAATGATTCCCTTCCTGAACCTTAAAAGCGTCAATGCCGAACTGCGTACCGAACTACTGGACGCCTGCGCCCGCGTCATCGACTCGGGCTGGTATATCGGTGGCAATGAGCTCGCGGCATTTGAACAAGAATTCGCCGCCTACTGCTCGACCACCCACTGCATTGGTGTGGCCAATGGCCTCGACGCGCTGACGCTGACGCTGCGGGCCTGGCAGGAGTTAGGTCGGCTTCAAGAAGGCGATGAGGTCATAGTTCCGGCCAACACCTATATAGCGACACTACTGGCCATCACCGAGAACCACTTGAAACCGGTTCTCGTGGAACCCGACGAGGGCAGCTTCAATCTATCCCACGCGGCAGTCGCGGCCGCGATCACTCCCCGCACCAAAGCCATCATGCCGGTGCACCTGTACGGACGCCTGGCGCAGATGCCGGAACTCCTGGACCTTGCCAGCGAGCATCAACTCCTGGTACTCGAAGACGCCGCACAAGGGCATGGCGCCAGCTTATCGGGACGCAAGGCCGGAAACTGGGGAGATGCGGCCGGCTTCAGCTTCTATCCGGGCAAGAACCTGGGCGCCTTGGGCGATGCCGGGGCCATCACCACATCCGATGATGAGCTTGCCGAGACCCTGCGTGCACTGCGCAATTATGGCTCCCATGAAAAGTACCGGAATCTGTTTCAAGGGGTAAACAGCCGTCTGGATGAAATCCAGGCGGCCATATTGCGGGTGAAGTTGCAGCATCTGGATCGGCAGACCGAACAACGTCGCCGGATCGCTCGCTGCTACCTGGATCTAATCAAGCATCCCGCCGTAACACTTCCCGCCTGGGGGGAAGAGCAACAGCATGTGTGGCACCTGTTTGTGGTGCTCAGCAAACAGCGCGAACAGCTGCAACAACAACTGACCCGGTCCGGCATCCAGACCCTGATTCATTACCCCATCGCCCCGCATCGGCAAAACGCCTACCCGGAACTCGGCCACCTGCAATTGCCACTCACCGAGCGCCTGCACGATGAGGTCTTGAGCCTGCCCATGGACCCGAGCATGACACTCGAACAAGCACACGAAGTTGCTGAGGCGATCAACCATGCAACGCTCTAAGCCGTTAGCAGTCCACTCCACTATATGAAGAAGCTGCTCAAGTACGGTTGGCGCACAGGACTCAAGCGTTACCTGTTGCAGGTGCTGCAAGGCAGTCGCAAGCTGGTTTATCGACTGCTTTCAGAAAACCCGCCGCGCCTCATGCAAGGCCGGCTGAAACAACCGGCACTGTTCTCCGGGCGAGGCGAAATACGCATCGGCAGATCCACTATCGGTGTATGTCCCTCCCCCTTCTTCCTCAACGGCTACGCCCACATCGAGGCACGGGAAGCCACAGCGAAGATCGTGATAGGCGCAAACAGCCACCTCAACAACAACGCCGTGCTGATTGCCGAGCGCAGCAGCATCAGCATTGGCGACAACACCCTGATCGGCCACAACTTCTCGGCCTACGACTCCGACTTCCACTGCCTCGAACCCAGCTTGCGCAGCTCGGGGCTGCACCAGAGCCAAGCCGTCAGCATCGGTTCGAATGTGTTTATCGGCGCGGACGTCACCGTGCTTAAAGGCGTATCCATTGGCGACAACAGCGTGATCGCCAATGGCTCGATCGTAAACAGCGACATCCCCGAGAATGTTGTCGCTGGCGGCATACCTGCCAAGATACTGCGCACACTGGCCTGAGGAGCCGGACTCAGCTCGTCCGCCTGGCAGCCGGCAAGAGAAAACGCCCCAGGGCACGCACCGTCTTGCGATTCCAGAAACGCCAGGGCAGCTGCTCGAATAACTCACGGGCCAGCGCTTTATCCTCTCGTGCGCATTTGAGCAGCATGGAATTGACAAATCGCGCGCAAACCTCGGCATAAGCGGGCTCGTCACTGAATTGTGCATAGGTCTTCAGCACGTTATCGATCATGAATCGATAGTTCTTATAGGTGTTATGTTCATGCGTACGGTATTGGGCCAATACCGCATCCAGTACATCGATGACATAGCCCGCCCGGGTGATCTTCAGCTTGATCAGCAGATCCTCGAGCCTGATTTCCGGATCGAAGCCGCCGACAGCTTCCAGCGCCTCCCGACGAAACAGCATGGTGGGCGCTGGGGCACCTGGCTGGCGTCCGAGGAAGATATCGTCGAAGGTCAGGCGCCGGGCCGGCTTCATGCGCTGCTTGGGTAACGACCGACCGGTTTCGTCGATTTTCTCGATATTGCCGCCACAGATACCCACTTCTGGCTTGTCACGCAGGTGCGCGACCTGTAGCGCCAGACGCTCGGGGCACATGACATCATCCGAGCCGAAGGGGGCGATCAGGCTGCCGCAAGCCCGGGCGATGGCGCCATTCAAGGTACGCGACAGCCCCTGATTGGCCTGCACCCGAAAATCGAAGCCGTGTATCGCCTGCAGACGCTGAATGCGCTCGACACTGTCATCCTGCGAACCGTCATCGACGACCAGCAACTCCACCCGCGGGTAGGATTGCTGCAACACGCTGGCAATACTTTGCTCGACGTATTTACCGTGGTTGTAGGACGGAATGATCACCGTCACCAGCGGCAGTTCGGCGTCCTGAATATCACTCATAAGGCTGCTCGCTCCGCGGCTAGTGATTGCTCGATCAACTGCAGATACTGCAGGCGGAAATCCTCGATGGCATGCGCGCCGCGTAAGTAGCTGTAGGCCCGCTCACCTTCGGCACGGCGTTGTTCGGCATCCAGGTTCAGCACCGCGCCCAACTGCTTGGCCAGGGTAGCGGCATCGCCAACCGGGAATATCCGCCCCCCACAATCCTCGAGTATCGGCCGCAAACTTGGGATATCCGAGCCGATCACCGGCAGATGACCGCTCATGCCCTCGAGCAGGGCCAGCGGCAGTCCCTCGCTGAGCGACGGCATGACGAAGGCATCGAAGGCGCGCACGTACTGCAGAGCATCCTCGCGGGCGCCGAGCAGCTGCACTTTTCCGTCCAGGCCAAAGCGGGTGATTGCGGCTTCGAGTTCGGCGCGCATGCGCCCTTCGCCGATGATTGCCAGCTGGGCCTGCGGGTATGCGGACTGTACCTGGGCGAAGGCCTCGATCAGGTGGATATGCCCCTTCACCGGCACCAGCCGGCCGATGGCGCCAAAGATGAAGGGTTCCCGGGCCAGCCCGAGCAGGCTGCGCGCCTGCTCGCGCGGATGTTGCAGGCGTTCGGCGCGGTCGATATCGATGGCATTGTTGATCTGCACGGTATTGCCGGCATCGAAACCCGCCCCGCAGCCCACCAGATAGTCACGCACCGCCCGCGACACGCCGACGATGCGCCAGTTGGCAGTCAACAGTCGGCGCGCTTCCCAGCGCCGGTAGGCCCGATCGAAATCACCGATACCGTGCTGCACACCGATACAGGCAGGAATTTTCAGCCAGCGGTTGAGCAGCATCAGCATGTTCATCGGTTTGAAGCGATGAGCAATCACCACGTCATAGCGCTGCTCGCGCCACAGCCGGTACAACCGCCACAGCGCCCGCAGGCGCAGGCCCTTGAGGTCCGACTGGCTGAAGCCGAAATAGATCGAACGGACCGCCCGGCTCTCCGGCTCCCCCGGACCGGGGCGCCCACGCAGGAACGCCGTGGTCACCTCGAAACGTTCGGCGGGCAAGCCCTGGATGACCTGTTCGGCCAGATCGGAGGCATTGACGTTGTATCGATTCTGCAACTGCAGCACCTTGATCTTGCGGCTCATGCTCTCAGCCCCAGCCACAGGCGCACGGCCTTGCGTGCATAAGAGCCCTTCAACAGCACTCGCCAATCCGCCTTCACCGCCGCAACGAAGTACGACTTGGCCGCCGCCACGTCGCCGGCCAGGTAGGCGCTGCGGAACAGCGACAGGCAGCGCTGCACATAGAATGCGGTTTTCAGCACCTGAAAGCGCGCATCCAGCCGCTGCGGGGCGAACACTTCCTCGACCAGCGCCAGGCCACCGGCCTTGGCGTGGCTGAACTGGTGGCGCAGGCTGTCGTTGTGTTTGTGGATCAGCGCCAGCGGCTGCTCCAGCAGGGTGCAGGGGTAATTGGCCAGGGCCTGGGCAAACACCGGGATATCCTCGGCACTGCGGAACGCCTCGGGATAGTCACCACGCGCGAACAGCTCGCGGTGCATGGCACAGGCGCCATTGGACAGGGCCAGGCGCTTGTCCAGCAGATAGGCCTTCAACCGCTCCAGCGGCTGTTCGGGCAAGACGATAGCTTTGTGCTCCCGACGCTTGCCATCGGGGGAGACGGCGATATGCCCACCGATCACCAGGCGCGTCTGCGGCTGCGCCGTCAGGTGCGCGCGCAGCGCCGCCAAGGCGGAGGGGGCCAATTGGTCATCGGCATCGAGAAAGATCAGGTAGTCGCCCGCAGTCTCGCGTATGCCCAGGTTGCGCGCCGAGGAGGCGCCACCGTTGCTCTTGTGGACGACGCGAAAGCGTCCGGGATGAGCCACCAGCAGCCCGTCAAGCACCTGCCGGGAGTCATCCGTTGAGCCATCATCGATGACGACCAGCTCTGCAGATGCTTCATCCAGTTGCGCAAGCACCGACTCAACCGCACGCGGCAGCACAGCCGCGTAGTTATACGCAGGGATGACGACGCTCAGCAGCGGCTTAGCCGACGACATTGTCGTACCAATCCATACCATCCTTGACCACCAGGATGTCTTCCATGATCAGGTACTGCAGGTCCGAGCCGTAGAACATGTTCAGCGCGTCGGTGGGCGAGCAGATCATCGGTTCGCCGCGGCGGTTGAGCGAGGTGTTGAGCGACACGCCGTTGCCGGTGAGTTTTTCCAGTTCGAGCATCATGTCGTAGTAGCGCGGGTTGTATTCGCGCTTGAGCACCTGGGCGCGGGAGGTGCCGTCTTCGTGGACCACTTCGCCGACGCGGGTCTTCCACTCTTCATTAACTTCAAAGGTGAAGGTCATGAACGGGCTCGGGTGATCGACCTTGAGCATCTGCGGGCCGACGGTATCGAGCATCGACGGACAGAAGGGCCGCCAGCGCTCGCGGAACTTGATCTGTTCGTTGATCCGGTTGGCCACCCCGGGAATGCTCGGGCAACCGACGATCGAGCGACCGCCCAGGGCGCGCGGGCCGAATTCCATGCGGCCCTGGAACCAGGCCACCGGGTTGCCCGCGACCATGATCGCGGCGATGCGCTGCGGCATGTTGTCGATCTGCTTGAATACCGGCTTGCTCGGGTGTTTGGCGCAGGCGGCGATCACGTCCTCGTTGGAGAAGGACGGGCCGAGGTAGACGTGCTCCATCTTCTCCACCGGCACGCCGCGGGCATGCGACACATAGGCGGCGGCGCCGACCGCGGTGCCGGCGTCGCCGGAGGCCGGCTGGACGAACAGTTCCTTGACCTCGTCGCGGGCGATGATCTTCTGGTTGAGCTTGACGTTCAGCGCGCAGCCGCCGGCGAAGGCGATCTTGCCGGTCTGCTTGATGATGTCGCCCAGGTAGTAATCCATCATCTGCAGCGCCAGCTTCTCGAACAGCGCCTGCATGCTGGCGGCGTAGTGGATGTAGGGGTCGTCGGCGATGTCGCCGACCCGCTTGGGTCCCAGCCACTCGATCAGCTTGGGCGAGAAGTAGTAGCCCTTGCCCTTCTCTTTATAGCGGCGCAGGCCGATGACGTTGGCGTACTCGGTGTTGATGATCAGCTCGCCGTTCTCGAACGTGGCCAACCGGGAGAAATCGTACTTGCTGGCGTCGCCGTAGGGCGCCATGCCCATGACCTTGAACTCGCCGTCGAGCATCTCGAAGCCGAGGAATTCGGTGATCGCGCCGTACAGGCCGCCGAGCGAATCCGGGTCGAAGAACTCCTTGATCTTGTGGATCTTGCCGTTCTCGCCGTAGCCGAAGAAGGTGGTGGCGTACTCGCCCTTGCCGTCGATGCCGAGGATCGCGGTCTTCTCCTTGAA
>RCUJ01001631.1_pt1 | contig 11724 bp, 9 predicted proteins | sample 2166321 | NCBI WGS metagenome assembly RCUJ01 (sample SAMN09932808, study PRJNA488358) | compost metagenome | feature: garden; material: soil; isolation source: compost soil in an enriched community after 118 h of incubation | place: Germany: Experimental Botanical Garden Goettingen | collected... | reverse complement strand
CGTTCTGCCAGCTGCCCCAGATACCGGTCAACGGCCCGCGGGTGAGCGGCAGGGCGAGTACGTCGAACAGTTGCACGGTGAGCCCGCGCAGCTCGGGCGACAGGTGATCGAGGCTGTAGTCGAGGCTTTCCAGGGTGCCGGCAAGCGCCTGAGGCATTTGCTGGGGCGGCACAGCACCCTCCAGCATTACTGGGATCAAGGCCTGCAGGAACGGCAGGTCGGATGCGCGGATCACCGCGAACCCGCTGTGCGGCGTGCTCGCCGAGCAGCCGCTGAGCGTGGCGGTCAGCCCGGCGCCGGCGAGAAAGGCCGAGCCCAGCAGGCCGACCCTGAGCAGGCCGCGGCGTGACAGCTGCGGCGAATCAAGCGTGGTGTTGTGCATTATTGTTATTACCAAGACAGGGATGTTTAGCGCACGAACAGCTTGTAGACCAGCTTCTGCAGGGTCTTGCCATAGGGCGGGTAGATCAGCTTGGCGGCGTTGAAGCGCTGCTTGATCAGCACGCCCTTGGCCTTGCTGAAGGTCAGAAAGCCCTCGTGGCCATGGTAGTGGCCCATACCGGAGGGGCCGATGCCGCCGAACGGCAGGTCGTCCTGGGCCACGTGCAGCAAGGTGTCGTTGAGGCACACGCCGCCGGAGTGGGTTTCGTGCAGCACGCGCTGCTGCTCGCGTTTGTCGTAGCCGAAGTAGTACAGCGCCAGCGGCCGGGCGCGTCGGTTGATATAGGCGAAGGCATCGTCCAGCTTGTCGTAGGGCACGATGGGCAGCAGCGGGCCGAAGATCTCGTCCTGCATGACCGTCATCTCGTCGCTGACGTTCAGCAGCAGGGCGTGCGGCATGCGCCGGCCCTGGGCCTCGGCATACAGCGGGACTATGCTCGCGCCCTTGCTCTGGGCGTCCTCCAGGTAACCGTTGAGGCGCTGCTGCTGGCGCTCGTTGATGATCGCGGTGTAGTCCGGGTTGTCCGCCAGTTGCGGGTAGAAGTTCAGCACGGCCTGGCGGTAGGCCTCGACGAAGCCTTGCACGCGGTCTTTCGGCACCAGCACGTAGTCCGGCGCCACGCAGGTCTGCCCGGCGTTGAGGGTCTTGCCGAAGGCGATGCGTTCGGCGGCATCGCTCAGCGGCACATCGGTGGAGACGATGGCCGGCGACTTGCCGCCCAGTTCCAGGGTCACCGGGGTGAGGTTTTCCGCAGCGGCGCGCATCACCTGCCGGCCTATGCTGGTGGCGCCGGTGAACAGCAGGTGGTCGAACGGCAGCCTGGAGAAGGCCATGCCGACGTCCGCCTCGCCCAGGGCCACGCTGACCAGATCCTCGGGGAACACCTTGGCCAGCAGCTCCTTGAGCAGCTGCGAGGTGGCCGGGGTCGCTTCGCTCATCTTGATCATCACCCGGTTGCCGGCCGCCAGCGCGCCGACCAGCGGACCGATGGCGAGGAACAGCGGGTAGTTCCACGGCACTATGACGCCGACTACGCCCAGCGGCTGGTAGATCACCTTGGCCGAGGCGGGCATGAACTGCAGGCCGACGCTACGCCGCGAGGGCTTCATCCACTGCTTCAGGCGTTTGGCCGCGTAATGGATGCCGTGCAGGCTGGGCATCAGTTCGGCGATCAGGGTTTCGTCGGCCGAGCGGTTGCTGAAGTCCCGGGAAATCGCCTGGATCAGCGCTTCGCGTTCGGCGCTCAGCCGCTCGCTCAGGGCCTTGAGCCACTGCAGGCGTTGCTCGGCGGGCGGCATGGGGTTGGCCTGGAAGGCCGCGCGCTGCAGGGCAAAGGTAGCTTGCAGTTGGGTGCGCTGATCCTGGCCGTGTTGCAGGCTCTGCTCCAGGTGGGCGATGTCGGCGTCCATGGTGATTTCCTCGACGTTCAAGCGTTGCAGTCCCGTTCACCCGTGCGGTGCGAGTGCTGCGAAAAGGTCTGCTGGATTTTTAGAGCAATTGCTCTAATCTGTCAAATGGCAGATCGCCTCAGGGTCGTTCGCGCCGCCCAGCGGGAGTCGGCTGCTCGCTGTGGGCCATGTCCCGGTAACACTTTGCGCGTTGCCCCGTGTACCTTTGCCAGGATTGATTGAGTCGAGATCGAGCAAGTTTATGGCGGCCCCTCTGAAAACCCGCGAGCGCATCGTCCAGGCCAGCCTCGAGCTGTTCAACGCCCAGGGCGAGCGCAGCGTCACCACCAATCACATCGCCGCGCACCTGGGGATTTCGCCGGGCAACCTGTACTACCACTTCCGCAACAAGCAGGCGATCATCGCCGAGCTGTTCGGCCAGTACGAAGGCCATGTCGACGGTTTCCTGCGCCTGCCGCCCGAGCGGCCGCTGACCATAGACGACAAGACCTTCTACCTGGAGGCGCTGCTCGCGGCCATGTGGCACTACCGCTTCCTGCACCGCGATCTGGAGCACCTGCTCGACAGCGATGCCGAGCTGGCCGAGCGTTACCGGCTGTTCGCCCAGCGCTGCTTGCAGGGTGCGCAAGACATCTACCAGGGCTTCGTCGCCGCCGGCATCCTGTTGATGAACCCGGCGCAGATCGAGGCGCTGACGCTCAATGCCTGGATCATCATGACCTCCTGGGTGCGCTTTCTGTGTACCACCAGCGGCAAGCCCGGCGAGCTCAGCGAAGCGATGTTGCGCCGCGGCATCTACCAGGTGCTGGCGCTGGAGGGTGGCTATATCGCCCCGCAGGCGCGCGAGGCGGTGGACGCCCTGTACCGCAAGCTGCATGTGCCGCTGGAGCAGGTGATCTGAAGCGAAACGGACCCCGCTCCAATTGCCGGGCCTTAGCCGCTCGCCAGCGCCGCCAACCATAGCGGGATACGCCGTTCCAGGTAATAGCCAGGCTTGCGCAGCGAGCCGTCGATAAAGCCGACATGGCCGCCGTGCTCATGCAGCTCGAACTGGATGCTGGGCGACAGTTCGGCGGTCTCCGGCAGGCTGTGGCGGAACACGAAGGGGTCGTCGGCCGCCTGGATGATCAGGGTCGGGGTCGCGATGCGGCCGAGAAAGTAGCGGCTGGAGGAGTGGGTGTAATAGTCCTGAGCCCCTTTGAAACCGTGCAGCGGCGCGGTGATGCGATCATCGAAGTCCCAGAAGGTGCGCATGCCGTCCAGGGTTCCGAGCTGATCCAGGGTGGACAGGCGGTCGGCCATGCCCTGGTGGGCGAACAGGCGCTGCTTGGTCTTCACGTAGGCGACCATCTGCTTCATGAAATGCGCCTGGTAGACCCGCGAGAAGCCCAGGCCGAGGCGATCCGCGCACTGATCCAGGCGAAACGGCACCGACACCGCTGCGGCGCCCTGCACCTGACTGTCGCCGCCGGTTTCGCCGAGGTACTTGAGCAGCACATTGCCGCCCAGTGAATAGCCGACGATATACAGCGGCGCCAGCGGCCGTTGGGCGCGCAGGTGGCGCACCGTTTCGGCCAGGTCGTCGCTGGCGCCGGAATGGTAGCCGCGCGCCAGCAGGTTGGGTTCGCCCGAGCAGCCGCGCCAGTTCAACGCCACGCTGGCCCAGCCGCGTGTGGCCAAGGCCTGCTGCAGGCCGAGCACATAGTGCGAGCTGGACGAACCGGTCAGGCCGTGCAGCACCAGCACCAGGGGCACCTCGGCTGAATGCGGGCCGTGCCAGTCGAGGTCGAGAAAGTCGCCGTCCGCAAGCCACAGGCGCTCGCGTCGGCGCTGCAGTTGCGGCGGCTTGCGGCACAGCGAAGTCCACAGGGTCTGCAGGTGCGGGCCGGGCAGCCACCAGGCGGGTTTGAAGGGCGGGTTCATAGATGTATTCAAGACCAATCGCCGCCGTTTTCATCCGCCCGGCTGGCCGGATGGATGAATGGGCGGTGCCTCAGCCAGCCTGCGCGCTGCGCTGCCACAGCGCGTAATACACCTGGCCGGCCTTCTGTTCGCGGTGCAGGCGCCAGTTGCCGGGCAGGCCAAGCGCGGAGGGCGGGTTTTCGCTTTCGGTGTAGACCCAGGCATCCGCCGCCAGCCAGCCGTGTTGCTCCAGCAGGTTGCAGGCCGGCAGGAGCAGGTCCTGGCTGAACGGCGGGTCGAGAAACACCAGGTCGAAGGGGGTGGCGGCCTGGCTCTGCAGGTAGACCAGGGCATCGCTTTGCAGCAACTGGCCGTTGTCGCAGTGCAGGGTCAGCAGGTGGCCGCGCAGGCTGGCGATGGCGCCGGGGTTGAGGTCCAGGGCCAGGGCGCTGCCGGCGCCGCGCGACAGCGCCTCGAGGAACAGCGCGCCGCTGCCGGCGAACAGGTCGAGCACCCTGGCGCCCTCGACGTAGGGCGCCAGCCAGTTGAACAGGGTCTCGCGCACGCGGTTGGGCGTGGGGCGCAGGCCGGCGGCCATGGGGAAGTTGAACTGGCGCGAACGCCATTGCCCGCCGATGATCCGCAGTTGGCCATCGCCGCCGTGGGCCGTTGCCGCTTTGTTTGGCTTGCGCATCAGTGCTCCGGTACGGCAGAAGGTTGTTCGACGGGCTTGTCGCTGGGCGGCGGCAGGTCCTGCTGCGCCACCGTCGGTCCGGCAGTGACGATGACCAGGGCGTCCGGGTCGAGGTGCTTGGCCATGGCGGCCTTGACCTGCTCGGTGCTGAGGGCCTGCACCTCGCGCATGAAGTCTTCCAGGTGACTCAGCGGCAGGTCGTAGAAGCCCATGGAGCCGAGTTGGCCGACGATGGCGGCGTTGCTCGCGGTGGACAGCGGGAAGCTGCCGGCCAACTCGCGCTTGGCATTGTCCAGTTCCTCCTGGGTCGGGCCGCTGGCCAGGTAGTCGCGCAGCATGTCCTTGACCAGTTGCAGGGTGCCGGCGCTGAGTTCGGCGCGGGTCTGCAGGTTGATCATGAACGGCCCGCGGGCCTGCATGGCGCTGAAGCCGGAGTAGACGCCGTAGGTCAGGCCGCGTTTTTCGCGCACCTCGCTCATCAGGCGGGTGCCGAAGCCGCCGCCGCCGAAGATCTGGTTACCCAGAAAGAGTGCGGCATAGTCCGGGTCGCGCCTGTCGATGCCGAGCTGGGCGATCATCAGGTGGGTCTGCTTGGACGGGAACTCGATATGGCTGGCGCCGGCCTGCGGCGCGTCCGGCTGGGCAATGATGGGCAACGCCGGGCCTGCTGGCAGTGCGGAGGAAACCTCTGCCGTGAGTGCTTCGGCTTCGGCCCGCGAGAGGTCGCCGACCAGCGCGATCACCGCGTTGCCGGCGGCATAGGCCTTGGTATGGAAGGCCTGCAACTGCTCGCGGCCGATCGCCGGGATCGACTCGGCGGTGCCATCGCTGGGGTGGGCGTAGGGGTGCTCGCCGTAGAGCCGTTCGAACAGCTGCAGGCTGGCCAGTTTGCCGGGGTTCTGCTTCTGGTATTCGAAGCCGGCCAGCAGTTGGTTCTTGATCCGCGCCAGGGCGTCTTCGGGAAAAGTCGGCTGGCCGATCACCTGGTTGAACAGCTGCAGGGCCGGCTCGCGCTGCTCCGCCGCACTGAGGCTGCGCAGGCTGGCCACCGCCATGTCGCGGTAGGCGCCATTGCCGAACTCGGCGCCCAGGCTTTCGAAACCGGCGGCGATGGCGCCGACGTCCTTGCCCGGTACGCCTTCGTTGAGCATGGCGTTGGTCAGCATGGCCAGCCCTGGCACGCCGTCATCCTGGCTGCTGCCGGCGGCGAAGGTCAGGCGCAGGTCGAGCATCGGCAACTCGCGTGCCTCGACGAACAACACCTTGGCGCCCTCGGCGGTTTGCCAGGTCTGGATCTGCAGATTGCGCCGGTTCGGCGCCTGGCCATTGAGTGCGGCGAGGGATTCGATGGCCGTCGACGGGGCGGGTGCGGCCGGGCTGGCGGCTTGCTCGGGACGCTCGATCACCAGCAGCAGAAGCGCCAGCAACAGCAGTACCGCCAGGCCGAGCAGGCCGTAGCGCAAACCATTGCGCTCACTCATCATGCTTCTCCTCGGGTAGAACATGGGCGACGCTCAAGCGCTCGCGGGTAAAGAAGGTTTTCGCCGCACTCTGGATATCGGCCGGGGTGACCGCCTCCAGCTCGGCCAGCTCCTGGTCCAGCAGCGTCCAGGACAGGCCGACGGTTTCCAGTTGGCCAATGGCGGTGGCCTGGCTGGTGATCGAGTCGCGCTCGTAGACCAGGCCGGCGATGACCTGGGCGCGCACCCGGGCCAGCTCTTCGGCCGAGGGCGGGTTCTGTTGCAGGTCCTGCAGCTCGCGCCACAGGCCGGCTTCGGCTTGCGCCAGGGTCTTGCCGGTTTGCACATTGGGCGTGGCGGACAGCACGAACAGGCTGTCGCCGCGCGGGTGGGCGTCATACCAGGCGGAAGCCCCGGAGACCAGTTCCTCGCCACGCTCCAGGCGCGTCGGCAGGCGGGCGCTGTAGCCGCCATCGAGCAGGGTGGCGATCAGGCGCAGGGCATGCACCTGGCGCGGCTGCTCGGCGGTGGCCAGGCCCGGTACGTTGAAGCCCAGCATCAGGCTCGGCAGCTGGGTTTTCAGGTGCAGGGTGATCCGCCGTTCGCCCGGTGCAACCAGTTCGCGGGGGGCTTTGGTCGGTGGTACGGCGCGCTTGGGGATGTCGCCGAAATAGCGCTCGGCCAGCACCTTGACCTCGCTGGCGCTGACATCGCCGACCACCACCAGGGTGGCGTTGTTCGGCGCGTACCAGGCTTGATACCAGGCGCGCAGCTCCTCGACGGTCATGCGCTCGAGGTCGGCCATCCAGCCGATGGTCGGGGTGTGGTAGCCGCTGGCGGGGTAGGCCATGGCCTTGAAGCGCTCGTAGGCCTTGCTCGACGGGTTGTCGTCGGTGCGCAGGCGCCGCTCTTCCTTGATCACCTCGATCTCGCGGGCGAATTCCTCGGCCGGCAGCGCAAGGCTGGCCAGGCGATCGGCTTCCAGCTCCAGCGCCACGGCCAGGCGGTCGCGCGCCAGCACCTGGTAATAGGCGGTGTAGTCGTCGCTGGTGAAGGCGTTCTCCTCGGCGCCCAGTTCGCGCAGGATGCGCGAGGCCTCGCCGGGGCCGAGCTTGCGGCTGCCCTTGAACATCATGTGCTCGAGGGCGTGGGACAGGCCGGTCTGGCCGGGCGTCTCGTAGCTGGAGCCGACCTTGTACCAGAGCTGGGAGACCACCACCGGCGCGCGGTGATCCTCGCGGACGATGACCTTGAGGCCGTTGTCCAGGCTGAATTCATGGGTCGGCTGGGGCTCGGCGGCCGTAGCCAGCAGCGGCAGGCCGATGGTGGCGAGCAACAGGGTTGCGGCGCGTAGAACGATCATGTGCATGGGAATGGGGTCACCGTGATGGGCTGCGTGCGTCGCCGGGTATGCCGCTGACAAGCTGCAGGAGAACCCTGGGCATGGAGTTGTCGACGGATTCTAGCGGCAAGCGGCTATTAACAGAACCTTGAGACTCCCGAGGCGTGCCGTCGTTCCTTGGTCCGGGGCGCGCATCTATTGCGAAACCTGTCATTCGGGGCTCGCTTCCAGGCCAAAACCGCATCTGGCGCAGAAAGCCGCCAGGTAGTCGATAAGGGCCTGCACCTTGCGCGTGGCCCGGCGATGGCTGGGGTACACGGCGAGGATCAGCGGGCCGAAGGCGTCCGGGTCGAAGTCGTAGTCCGCCAGCACCCGGAGCAATTGGCCGGTCTCCAGGTAGGGTTTGACGCTCCACAGCGGGCAGGCGTGCAGCCCCGCGCCGAGCAGGGTGTTGGCCAGCAGCAGGTCGTAGTTGTCGCTCTCCAGGCGCGCCTGCGGCCTGGCCATGCGCAGGCGTACGCCGTTGTGCGCCAGCCACCAGTAGCTCTGATCCAGCGCCGGGTGGTGGTAGATCAGCCACTGGTGGCGCGCGAAGGTCGTCGGGATGACTGGCGTCGGGTTGGCCGCCAGGTAGGCCGGGCTGGCACACAGCACGATCTGGTTGCGTCCCAGCGGTTTGGCGATCAGCCCCGGCAGGTCGCTGCGGCCCTCACGCAAGGCCAGGTCATAACCGCCCTCGGCCAGGTCGACGAAAGCGTCGCACAGGTCCACCCGCAGGCGGATCTGTGGATGTTCGGCGAGAAAACCGGCGCAGGCTTCATCGAGAAACGCCCGGCCAAACGCCAGTGGCGCGGTCAGCCTGAGGTTGCCGTGCAGGCCGTGCTTGAGCTGGCCGATCTCCTCGCCGGCGTCATGCAGGCGCTGCAGCACCTGGCGCGCGGTGTCCAGATACAACCGGCCGGCCTCGGTCAGCACGGTGCGCCGGGTGCTGCGCTCGAACAGTTGCGCGCCCAGTTCCGCTTCCAGATGGCTGACCGCCTTGGTCAGGGCCGAAGGCGTCTTGCCCAGCTGTTCGGCCGCCCGGCTGAAGCTGCCGTGCTCGGCGGTGGCGACAAACATGCTCAGGGCGCTGAGCTTGTCCATAGTGTTTTTCCTGTTTGGCAAAAATGTTTTGCTCGGTAGCGGTGTTCTGCCGCTGCCTGTCCGCCGCTAGTCTCGTGGCCAGACCAATAAAAACCAGAGGCTGCTGCGATGCAACGATTAATTCCAAGCCTGTTGGCCGGGGTGCTGGCTTTTTCCTCGATGGAAGCCATGGCCGCCGCGGATCTGCTGTTGTTCAACGGCAAGGTGTTCACCGCCGAACCCGGCCAGCCACTGGCCCAGGCGGTGGCGGTGGCCAATGGCAAGATCCTCAAGGTCGGCAGTGACGCCGAGGTGAAGGCCCTCGCCGATGCCGATACGCAGTTGATCGACCTGGCCGGCAAGGTGCTGATGCCGGGCATGATCGACACCCACAGCCACCCGATCATGGGCGCCATGGCCAGCCTGCGGGCCAATCTGTATGACGAGGTGCTGGCGCTGGACGCGCTGGAGCAGTGGATCCTCGAACAGGAGCGGGCCGGCACCGCGCGCATGGGCGACCTGATCGTGATTTCCGGCGCCAGCTCGGCCTATTGGCAGCAGAGCGCCGGGCTGGGCGCTATCTTCAACCAGGGCCGCTGGCTCGAGCAGCCGCTGGTGCTGGACGGCATCGACGGCCACACCGGCTGGGCCAATCAGGCCATGCTCAGGCGCCTGAAGATCGATGCCGAGCTGGTGCGGAGCTTGTCGGACAAGGAGCGCGGCTTTATCGCTCACGATGGCGACTTCAACCCCACCGGCTATCTGGCGGAAAACGGCTGGGATCGGGTGCGCAGCCAGTATCCCGCCCCCAGCGAAGCCGACATGCTCGACGCCGCCCGCGAGGCGGTGAAGATCAACAACCAGGTCGGGGTTACCGCCTGGATGGATGCGGCGGCCAACGCCGGTGACGGCGACAGCCTGTTCGAACTGCGTCCCACCGAGCAGGACCTGGGCGTACTGCCGCTGTACCGCGCACTGGCCGAACGCGGCGAACTCAGCGCCCACGTCGCCGCGCTGCTGGTCACCCACCCGCAAAGTCAGCCGGATGACCTGCAGGTGCTGGACAAGGTCATGCGGCAGTTCCAGGGCGTGCCCAACCTGAGCTTCCCCGGGATCAAGATATTCGCCGATGGGGTGATGGAATTCCCCGGCCAGACCGCCGCGGTGCTTGACCCGTTCACCAACAGCCTCAAGCGCGGCGAGCTGCTGATCGACCCGGCCGGCTTCGGCCAGTTGGTGGTGGCGGCCGAACAGCGCGACTGGATCGTGCATGTGCATGCGGTGGGCGACCGGGCGGTGCGTGAAGCGCTGAACGGCTTCGAGCAGGCGCGCCAGCTCAAGCCGACGCCGGTGCCGCACAGCATCAGCCACCTGCAGATGGTCAACCCCAAGGAGTTTGCGCGCTTCCGGCAACTCGGCGTGATCGCCTCCATGCAACTGCTCTGGGCCACCGCCGAAAGCTACACCGAGGAACTGGTCAAGCCGTACGTGAGTGCGGCCGCCTACCAGTACCAATACCCGGCGCGTTCGCTGCACCAGGCGGGGGCGACCATCGCCGGCGCCAGCGACTGGCCGGTGTCCAGCCCCAATCCGTGGAACGCCATCGCCCAGGCCAGCACCCGCAAGGGGCCGCTCGGGGTGCTCAATAGCGCCGAGAGCATCGACCGCGCAAGCATGTTCCAGGCCTACACCCTCAATGCGGCCATGGCCCTGCGTCTGGACGGCCAGATCGGTTCCCTGACCCCCGGCAAGCAGGCCGATCTGATCGTCCTCGACCGCGACGTGTTCAAGGTCAGCGACGAGGAATTGTTCGAGACCCAGGTGCTGCAGACCTTCTTCGCCGGCCAGTTGGTGTACGGCGCCGAGCCGGGCAAGACGGTCGCGCAGGCGCAATAAGCCTCCCCGAGCAACCTTGCTGCCCCGCCCAGCCGTAGCTGCTTCCCGTTGCGGCCGGAGTCGGGCGCAGCCTTAAGCGTCACCCTATAACAACAAGGAAAAACCCATGCGCTCTTCAATCGCGTTCTTTCTGGTCGGCCTGGCCCTGGCTCCGTTCGGCAACCTGCAGGCCCTCGAGCTGGGCAAACAGTTCGAACTGCAGATCACCCCCATGCTGGTCAGCGACTACCGCTCCAGCGGCATTTCGCAAACCCTGGGCGACCCCGCCGCGCAGCTGGACCTGATGCTGACCCATGCCAGCGGCCTGTATGCCGGGGTCTGGACCAGCAACGTCGAATACGGCCATGACTGGGAGCGGGGCGACGACTACGGCACCCGCCAGGAGGTCGACTACTACGCCGGCTACTACTGGCAGATCTATGACGCCGTCAGTCTGGACCTCTACTACAACCGCTACACCTACCCGGGCGAGAGCCAGTTCAACGGTGCCGACGTCTACCTGACCCTGGATGCCTACGGCTTCTTCGTCGGCGGCAAGCACTCCGATGACACCGACGAGAGCAGCGCCAGCTTGTTCGCCGGTTATCGCAGCCTGTTGCCGCTGGATATCGGTCTGGAGCTGAAGTTCGAGAACGTCGACTACAAGGACAAGGTGTTCTTCAACAAGGACTGGAGCCACGGCGAGGAGGAGTACAACAACTGGAGCCTCGGCCTGCAGCGGGACATGCTCGGCGTGACCTGGGGCCTGAGCTATGTCGATAGCGACCTGTCGGATGCCGAGTGCCTGAGTTTCAGCGGTTACGACGACCTCTGCGACGCCACCCTGGTCGCCAGTGCCAAAAAGACCTTCTGACCCCGCGTCGATTTCCCCCGTAGCCAAGACAAGGACAGGCCCATGCAGCTTTCCAGCATCAAGACCCTGCTCGCCGCCGCCAGCCTGTGCGGCCTGGCGGGCCAGGCGGCGGCGCAAGACGTCGTCAATATCTACAACTGGAGCGACTATATCGCCGAGGACACCCTCGTCGAGTTCCAGCAGGCCAGCGGCATCAAGCCGGTGTATGACGTGTTCGACTCCAACGAAACCCTGGAAGGCAAGCTGCTGGCCGGCAACAGCGGCTATGACGTGGTGGTGCCGAGCAACCACTTCCTCGGTCGGCAGATCAAGGCGGGCGTATTCCAGAAGCTGGACAGGAGCCGGCTGCCGCACTGGAACAACCTCGACCCGCAGCTGCTCGAGCGCCTGCAGGCCAATGATCCGGGTAACCAGTACGCCGTGCCCTACCTGTGGGGCACCAACGGCATCGGCTACAACGTGGCGAAGGTTCGCGAAGTGCTGGGTATCGAGCGGATCGATTCGTGGGATGTGCTTTTCGAGCCGGAGAACCTGGCGAAGCTGAAGGCCTGCGGGGTGTCCTTCATGGACTCGGCCGACGAACTCTACCCGGCCATGCTCAACT
>RCUJ01001629.1_pt1 | contig 11731 bp, 8 predicted proteins | sample 2166321 | NCBI WGS metagenome assembly RCUJ01 (sample SAMN09932808, study PRJNA488358) | compost metagenome | feature: garden; material: soil; isolation source: compost soil in an enriched community after 118 h of incubation | place: Germany: Experimental Botanical Garden Goettingen | collected... | reverse complement strand
TAAATCATTGCATTACGCGGATCAGAAGGGTTTCTTTCCACTTTAAATGCGGTAACCGCTTTTGGCCTTTCAGACAATCCGTTTCCAAAAACCCTGAAATCCGAAACCGCAAACAATCCCGTTGCAGCGTGTACATTAACCAGTTTTATGTAGCGTCCCTCGATGGGTTTTGTTAATTCAACATAATCATGCGGAACGTCTTTATCATTTTTTGATTTATCAACAACCAATTTCCATTGCCGTGCATCATCAGAAATTAAAATTTGATATTGATGATAGATGTCCATCGCTTTATTGTATTGCGAGGCCTTTTGATCGGCATAGTTGATTTGCAAAGCATTAATTTTCATTTTTCTGCCCAAATCAACTTGTAACCATTCGCCAGGATTATTTGTTTTTGCTGACCACCATGTTTGAATATTTTCATCCGTTACATTTTCAGCTCCAAAGCATAAATTCTCGAAAACTTTTTTACCTTGGTTATCAACTCTATGTGTGCGGGTCGAAGCACAAGTATCTATTGAAGAAACCGTTACAGCTTTTTTATAAGATAGTAGCATCCAACCTGCAGATGCTCCTTTTGACTGATCTCTTTTTTGTTGGGATAAGGTTATTGGAAAATCACCATAAGAAGTGATCGAATACATAATGCCGTCTTTATCAAACCCGGCAGGAAACATATCAATGCGTCGCTCAAAACGATCTTTCATCGAAATTTTGCAGGTTCCGGTATTCCAAAAATTACCGTGTAAATCTTCAAAAGTATTTCCATGCCCAGCTCCAATTACAAAACCACCCGGTTTGTATGACATCGGGTTGTGCTTTTGATACGTAAATGGCCCTAATGGCTTTTCTGAAACATAGACACCATTTGCATACCCTTTGAACTCAGTTCCGGGTGCAGCATATTGCAAATAGTATTTTCCATTGTACTTATTCATCCAGGCTCCCTCCATAAAGTCACCCCAGGGCGCCGGCTCCATATCATTATTCGGTCCAAAACGCTCCCAACCATGTTCTTTGGGGCGAATCCATAAAACTTCTTTTATGCCCCTTTTATCAAAATCTACTGCCTCTTCCTGATTTGTATATCCAGCGACAGGTTGTGAAACATAATCTTTACCCTTTATGGGTTGCCAGGTTTTATAATCTAATTCGCAAGCTACTAAGGGATATCTTCCGCTTGTTCCGTAATAGGAGTACAATCTTCCGTTATCATCCTGAAAAACCCCGGGATCCCCGGCCGGATGAATGATGCTGTCTACGTGACGAGTCCAAAGCCCTTCTTTTGGATTTGCCGTTTTCCAAATTGGCATGTACTTATCGGGACCAATCAAAAATAAAGTATCATTCATCACCAATGCCGAAGGGCAGCAAATATCACTGCTGTGCGGTTGGCGCTGAAAACTTCCGTACACAAACTCCCAATTAGACATGTCCTTACTCCAAAAGAATCCGGCCTGATTAGTTGCAAACAAATAATAGTCTCCTTTATATGTTAGGATAACAGGATCAGCACTCGAACGGCGGGACTCCGGAATACCATTGTGATTTTCTACGCCATAAGCATAGCTAATATTCATGGGATTGCAATATGTTTTTTGTGAAATAGAGGGATTGTACCAATCTGTTTTACCAACAATAATGCTTTGAGTTTTGTTAGCATCACCCAAACTATGATTATTATTTTTATAACTACTGCAATATGCGAATAAAACCAATAACGGAATGATCCCTAATTTTCTCATAATTTTTTTATTTGTTGCAACCTAAAAAACAGATCAACAAGGACTCTTTTTAAGTCCTTTTTTATCTGTCTTTCTAACGCCTTGGCTTTAAGTTAGAAAAAGGGCACTTAATTGACTTTTATTATTTCACTTACTTTCGATTTTCCACTTTCGTTAAAGGCTTCAATACCGAAGTAATATTCAGTACCTTTATCCAACCCCCTGAAATCATACGAATTTCCGTCATAAACCATAATGCTGTTATATAATTTATCAGGAGCAATGCCATAGTAAATGTTATGGCCGCTGGCATCCGACTGTTTCTTCCAATAAATCATTGCATTACGCGGATCAGAAGGGTTTCTTTCCACTTTAAATGCGGTAACCGCTTTTGGCCTTTCAGACAATCCGTTTCCAAAAACCCTGAAATCCGAAACCGCAAACAATCCCGTTGCAGCGTGTACATTAACCAGTTTTATGTAGCGTCCCTCGATGGGTTTTGTTAATTCAACATAATCATGCGGAACGTCTTTATCATTTTTTGATTTATCAACAACCAATTTCCATTGCCGTGCATCATCAGAAATTAAAATTTGATATTGATGATAGATGTCCATCGCTTTATTGTATTGCGAGGCCTTTTGATCGGCATAGTTGATTTGCAAAGCATTAATTTTCATTTTTCTGCCCAAATCAACTTGTAACCATTCGCCAGGATTATTTGTTTTTGCTGACCACCATGTTTGAATATTTTCATCCGTTACATTTTCAGCTCCAAAGCATAAATTCTCGAAAACTTTTTTACCTTGGTTATCAACTCTATGTGTGCGGGTCGAAGCACAAGTATCTATTGAAGAAACCGTTACAGCTTTTTTATAAGATAGTAGCATCCAACCTGCAGATGCTCCTTTTGACTGATCTCTTTTTTGTTGGGATAAGGTTATTGGAAAATCACCATAAGAAGTGATCGAATACATAATGCCGTCTTTATCAAACCCGGCAGGAAACATATCAATGCGTCGCTCAAAACGATCTTTCATCGAAATTTTGCAGGTTCCGGTATTCCAAAAATTACCGTGTAAATCTTCAAAAGTATTTCCATGCCCAGCTCCAATTACAAAACCACCCGGTTTGTATGACATCGGGTTGTGCTTTTGATACGTAAATGGCCCTAATGGCTTTTCTGAAACATAGACACCATTTGCATACCCTTTGAACTCAGTTCCGGGTGCAGCATATTGCAAATAGTATTTTCCATTGTACTTATTCATCCAGGCTCCCTCCATAAAGTCACCCCAGGGCGCCGGCTCCATATCATTATTCGGTCCAAAACGCTCCCAACCATGTTCTTTGGGGCGAATCCATAAAACTTCTTTTATGCCCCTTTTATCAAAATCTACTGCCTCTTCCTGATTTGTATATCCAGCGACAGGTTGTGAAACATAATCTTTACCCTTTATGGGTTGCCAGGTTTTATAATCTAATTCGCAAGCTACTAAGGGATATCTTCCGCTTGTTCCGTAATAGGAGTACAATCTTCCGTTATCATCCTGAAAAACCCCGGGATCCCCGGCCGGATGAATGATGCTGTCTACGTGACGAGTCCAAAGCCCTTCTTTTGGATTTGCCGTTTTCCAAATTGGCATGTACTTATCGGGACCAATCAAAAATAAAGTATCATTCATCACCAATGCCGAAGGGCAGCAAATATCACTGCTGTGCGGTTGGCGCTGAAAACTTCCGTACACAAACTCCCAATTAGACATGTCCTTACTCCAAAAGAATCCGGCCTGATTAGTTGCAAACAAATAATAGTCTCCTTTATATGTTAGGATAACAGGATCAGCACTCGAACGGCGGGACTCCGGAATACCATTGTGATTTTCTACGCCATAAGCATAGCTAATATTCATGGGATTGCAATATGTTTTTTGTGAAATAGAGGGATTGTACCAATCTGTTTTACCAACAATAATGCTTTGAGTTTTGTTAGCATCACCCAAACTATGATTATTATTTTTATAACTACTGCAATATGCGAATAAAACCAATAACGGAATGATCCCTAATTTTCTCATAATTTTTTTATTTGTTGCAACCTAAAAAACAGATCAACAAGGACTCTTTTTAAGTCCTTTTTTATCTGTCTTTCTAACGCCTTGGCTTTAAGTTAGAAAAAGGGCACTTAATTGACTTTTATTATTTCACTTACTTTCGATTTTCCACTTTCGTTAAAGGCTTCAATACCGAAGTAATATTCAGTACCTTTATCCAACCCCCTGAAATCATACGAATTTCCGTCATAAACCATAATGCTGTTATATAATTTATCAGGAGCAATGCCATAGTAAATGTTATGGCCGCTGGCATCCGACTGTTTCTTCCAATAAATCATTGCATTACGCGGATCAGAAGGGTTTCTTTCAACTTTAAATCCACTGACCAATTTTGGTTTCACTGACAAGCCGTTACCAAAAACTCTGAAATCCGAAACCGCAAACAGTCCTGAAGCATTGTGGATATTTACCATTTTGACATAACGAGCCTCAATTGGTTTTGTTAATTCGACATAATCGTGAGGAACGTCTTTATCGTTTTTGGATTTATCAACGACCAATTTCCAATTTTTGGCATCATCTGACATGAAGATTTGATATTGATAATAGATGTCCATTGCCTTACTGTATTGGGTAGCTTTGTGATCAGCATAGTTGATCTGGAATGCCTTAATCTGCATTTTTTTACCCAGATCAATCTGTAACCACTCGCCTTCCTTACCGGTTTTGGCTGACCAATAGGATTGGATATTTTCATCCGTTAAATTTTTAGCTTCGTAGCAAATTCTTTCAAACACTTTCTTTCCTCCATTATCCACTCTATGCGTCTGGATATCCATGCATTCTTCATAGGAAGAAACAGTTGCCTGTTTTTTATAGGAAAGTAACATCCAACCGGATTCAGCACCTTTGCTGTGATCACGCTGTTTAGTTGGAAGTACTATTGGATAATCACCATAGGAAGTGATTGAATACATGATGCCGTCCTTATCAAACCCGGCAGGGAACATATCTATACGACGTTCAAAACGATCTTTGATGGAAATTTTACAAGTCCCTGTATTCCAGTAATTCCCATAATTGTCGGCAAAAGTATTCCCATGCCCGGCTCCTATTACAAAACCTCCTGGTTTGTATGACATCGGATTGTGTTTTTGATAGGTAAACGGCCCCAAGGGACTGTCACCCACATGAACACCATTTGCATAGCCTTTAAATTCAGTGGCTGGGGCTCCGTATTGCATATAATACTTACCATTGTGTTTCGTCATCCAGGCTCCTTCAATAAAATTGCCCCAAGGAGCTGGTTCCATATCATTATTGGGACCAAAACGTTCCCATCCATGTTCCTTTGGATCCAAATTAACAACAGCTTTTATTTCGCCATAAGGACGTTGAATGTCTTCAACTTCAGTGGCAGTGTAAAGTTTAGCGTAATCATCCTGATTTCCTTTTGGTAACCAGGTTTTGTAATCTACTTCCACACCACAAAGTGGTAATTTTCCACTTGAACCATAATACATATATACTTTTTTGTCGTCATCCTGAAAGATGGCCGGATCCCAAGTGGGCAGCATCGCTGTTTCTACATGCCGGGTCCATCGACCGGATTTGGGGTCAGCTGTTTTCCATACAGGATGATCTCTTTTCCAAGTTGAACCTACATAAAAAAGGGTGTCGTTTACCACCCAGGCAGCAGGAGCACATTGGTCATCATCATGCGGAAGTCTTTGAAAACTGCCATAGACAAATTTCCAGTCTGACAAATCTTTACTCCAAAAAAATCCAGCTTGATTAGTGGCAAACAAATAATAGTCCCCTTTATAAGGGATAATCACCGGATCCGCACTTGAACGACGCGAATCTGGAATGCCATTGTGATTCTCCACCCCATAAGTATAGCCAATATTAATTGGGTTACAATAGGTTGAGGCAGGTCTGTTAGGATCGAACCATTCCGTTTTTCCAGTACTATTAGATTTAGATTGTGCTGTGCCGATTGGACAGCCAAACACAAGCAATAGCGGTATTAGATACAGTTTATACATTTTACTTTTTTTTACATTTTACTTGAGATACTTTTCAGAACTTCTGTAAAATAATTATGGTGCACATTCAATAACTATTAATTTTAAAGACATCTATGAGTTCTACAATGTTTTTGACTTTAAGTTTTTCATAAACTCTTTTTTTGTAGGTACTTACAGTTGACATTTGGATATCTAATGTATTACTGATTTCTATATTGCCTTCACCCAGTAACATTAATTCAGCAATTTCAAATTCTCTCTTAGACAATGCGTCCAATGGGTTTAAAGGTGTTTTATTGAGCGTTGCCTCCACTATTTTATTTATGACTTCCGGCTGGATGTATTTTCCTTTTTTCAAAATAGTTCTGGTGGCTTCTATAATTTTACTCTCCTCACACAGTTTATTTAAGTAACCATTGGCTCCTGAAATAATATACCTACAGGCATAATGCTCTTCTTCCATTGCTGATAAAATTAGTATTTTTACAGTAGACTGAATAGCTTTTACTTCCTTTATCATCCCAACATTTTTACTCCCCGGAATATTAATATCAAGAATAAGCAAATCAAATGGTTGCTCTTTTAAAAGTATAATTGCATCAATATAATTTTCAGCAGTCCATATATATATATTTTCGATGTGTTTCTTTAAAACTGCAGAAATTCCCTTTCTTACAACAAAATGGTCATCTACAATTAAAATTTTAGTGGACATTTTTATTTAATTTTTTTTAGTAATCATTCATTATTTACATATTGCTCTAGTTGGTCTGTTAGTATTTTATATCCCATCATGTTTAGATGCAGCTCATCTTCTAAGTATAAACTACGATTGGGGTTTCCATATTGATCGAGCAGCAAGTTCCAAATGTTAACAAAATATCCTTTGTGTTGTGTCTTTAAATATTCCTCGATAAATTGATTGGCAATCATCATTTCTCCTCTCATTTCCCAACGGGCTATCGATGGCTTTATTGACAAATAAACCACTGGAATATCTGGAAATTGTGAACGAATATTTTGAAATAGTTTTTTAAATCTTTTTGCGACTTCTTCTCCTTTTACTTTCGGGTAAACGTTCGCAATATCATTTTCACCACAATAGATTATTATTTTTTTGGGTTGATAGGCAAACAATATCTCTTCCTTATAATGGATCAAATCTAATAAAGAAGACGCTCCAAAGGCACGATTTAGAATGGCATCATTTGAAAAATCTTTTTTAATGTTTTCCCCCCAAAGGGTAAATGTTGAGCTGCCTATAAAAAGAACAATATCCTTTTGAGGAGCATTGTCCTTATCATAATTTTGAAATTTTTTAATATCCTCAGAAAAAGGATTTTCCTGAATTTTGCATTGGACAAACAAAATCAGACTGAATACCAGAAGTATCAATTTTTTCATAATAGTTAAATAAAATCAGATGCTAAATTTTTACTTAATTAATTCAAAACTAGACTTCAATTCAGCATCAGAACTATTCCCGACAAAAACTTCAAAATCACCTTCTTCAAAAATGTAATTTAAAGTATCATCATAAAATTTCAAATTCTCTGGCGTAATATCAAAACTGATTTCTTTTTTTTCTCCCTTCTTTAAAAATATTTTTTGAAATCCTTTCAGCTCTTTCACTGGTCTGACCACTGAACCTACCAAATCACGAATATATAATTGTACCACTTCTTCCCCATCAAAATTACCTGTGTTTTCAATGGCAACAGAAACAGTTAAAACATCATTCTCAGATTTTAATATTGTCTTGGAAAGTTTTACATTAGAAATATCAAATTTTGTATAACTCAAACCATATCCAAAAGGAAATTTTGGGCTGTTTTTTTCATCTGTATAGGCTGAAACATAACTTGTTTCATTCTCATTTGCTGCGGGTCTGCCTGTGTTATAGTGATTATAATAAATTGGAATTTGACCTTCACTTCGAGGAAAAGACATTGGTAATTTTCCCGCCGGATTATAATTACCAAATACAACATCCGCAATCGAATTTCCGGCTTCACTACCCAACCACCAGGTATAAGCAATTGTTTCAATAGTATCAGCTGCCCAATTGAATATCAATGGCCTACCCGCATTTATCAGCAGAACAATGGGCTTACCTGTTTTATGAATCTCTTTTAATAATTCTTCCTGAACACCCGGTAGCTGTATCGAGCTTCTACTTTTGGCTTCGCCGCTCATATCATGCGCTTCTCCTAATGTCATGATCACTACATCGGCTTTTTTTGCAGCTTCGATTGCCTCATTAAACTGAGATTTATCGGAATCATTTACATTACAACCCTTAGCATAAATTAAATTTGAATTGGCATCCATTTGATTTCTAATTCCCTGAAATTGTGAAACAATCAATGAAGCATCATCAGGCCAGGAGGTAGACCAGAATCCTAAATTTTCAGCTACCGCTTTACCAAAAGGACCAATAAGGGCAATGTTTTTTGTTTTCTTTGATAACGGCAATAACTGCTTTTCATTTTTTAGAAGGACAATGCTTTTTGCGCCAATATCGCGAGCATGTTTTCGATGAGCAGGATTATTAAACTGTGAATCTTCTCTTTTTTGATTAGAAAACTTAAACGGATCTTTAAATAACCCCAATTCATATTTCTTTAGTAAAATTCGTCTAACTGCATCGTCGACCAGCTTACTATCGACCTTACCCTCATTAACCAATTGTGCCAAATGATTTTTGTAGCTTCTGCTTTCCATATCCATATCGCTTCCCGCTTCAATGGCAACTTTAGCCGCTTGGTAATTATCCTTCACAAATCCATGTTGTATCATCTCACCAATACTTCCCCAGTCACTCACCACAAAACCTTTAAAATCCCATTGTTTTTTTAAAACCTCGCGTTGCAAAAATTTATTTCCCGTTGCAGGAACACCATTTAAATCATTAAATGAATTCATTAATGTACCTACTCCGGCATCTACTGCCGCTTTAAAAGGAGGCAAATAAGTTTCATATAATTGTCGCAGACTCATATCAACAGAATTATAATCTCTGCCTCCTACCGCTGCCCCATAAGCAGCAAAATGCTTGGCACAGGCCATAACCGCATCTGTGCTTCCTAAACCATTTCCTTGAAATCCTTTCACTCTGGCTTTTGCAACTTGTACTCCCAAAAAAGTATCTTCTCCGGCTCCTTCCATAACCCTTCCCCATCTTGGGTCTCTACTTATATCAATCATTGGGGCAAATGTCCAATGCACTCCGTAAGCCGAAGCTTCAACCGCAGCATATCGGGCTGATTTCTCAATTACAGACATATCCCAGCTGGCAACTTCTGCAAGAGGAATCGGATAATTTATCCTAAAACCATGAATGACATCCTGGCCAAATAATAGTGGGATTTTCAAACGGCTTTGCATAGCCATTTTTTGCAATTCAGTAGTATGTTTTACCGTAGTAACATTCAACATAGAACCCACCATGCCCTTTTTTATTTGTGTTTGTTTTTCACCATCTTTTGTCACAGGTCCTGTATGGGCCCATTCACCTGAGTATTGATTCAGTTGTCCCACTTTTTCTTCCAAAGTCATTTTGGACATTAAATCCGCAACAAATTTTTCAGATTCCTGACCAAAACTTTTGAACACACTTAAAAAAATTAAGATTCTAAAAATTGTTTTCATTTTTTTTATATAAAATATTGATTTTGTAATTGAATGTAATTCCTCTTTTATTGCCACAATTTCTTATCTAGACTCCAGATTCCGGAACCGTTAAAGAAAAATAGGATTGCGATTAAAGCAAAAAGAAATGGATGCTGGTCTTCGTACCAAAACTTCCCTCCTCCAATCAGAAAAGTAATAGTAAGCATATTTATAATAGTAAATAAAGCGGCGATCCTCGTAAAAAATCCGATAACAAGAAATACGCCTGTCACCAACTCCAACCCTTTTCCAATGTAAACAATGAATAAGGGATTTGTCAATCCTTTAAACTGATCCCATTTGGAATAATCAGCCATTAAACTTGAATTAAAAACTTCCGCTCCGTGATACGCCATCAATAAACCAACAAAGATTCTGATTAAGGCATAAGCACTGTCGTTTCCTATTAATGGTTTTGAGGAAAATAATAATTTTTTATCATTTTGAATGGAATCTGACATCTCTTATAATTTTAGTTTGATTTGTATCTTTTTTTAAGTAAATCCATCATATAAAAATTAATATCCCATTGGTTTGCAATAGGCTCGTTAGTTTCTGGTAGCAAGGTCATGTAGGGCTCGGCACCAAATTCCGGGGTTATTGTAAGCACTTTCGATTGATTTAGTCTATGATGATTGACAATTTGATCCCACCAGCCTAAATGTTTTTCCATGGCATATCGCCAATGGTCGACTCTTGGGTCTGGGACTTGGGGAGATTGGGTGTGACCCACTCTGGCGTGGATGTGATCAGAACGCAAAATGATTTCATTTAATCCTTCCTCTTGCTCTTCCAAAAAACTCTCAGAAACGACACAAAAATGGGAGAAATCTGCCGTAAATTTTAAGTCAGGATATCTTTTAATATATTGCACGGTATCTTTGATACAAAAAGGAAATTTACCTCGATGCGTTTCATGAACTATCGGAATACCGGTTTCTGATTCCAATTTTTCTGCGATTTCTATTAATTCTGCATTTTGTTCAAAAGAATAATAATCTTTCCCCGTTTGAGAATTAATAAAAAGCGGATTCTGATTGGACAACAAATACAGATGACTGATAAAATTTAACTTATACGCTTCAAAAGTTTTTCCATCAGCTTTGTGTTGCTGCCCAATAATTTTCAACCCTAAATCATTTGTTATGGCAATAAATTCGTTTGCTAATTTTTCTTCTAAAAAAGTACCATATTCAACACCATCAAAACCTGCATTTTTAATGCGGTTTAGCGTTTCTTTTAGAGTTAAATCCTCCATCCCCCACATACTGCTAAAAAATAATATCTCCATTTTGCTAATTTTTATACCCCACTTTCTTTAAATTCATTATCAGAACTCAATCCTGTACTTTCCCATTCTAAAAGGGCATTATCAGGAACTTTAACAATTGGCGTGGTTGCAGATTTACTTTGAATTTTATATCCAATATTTGCAGCTCTGTTATAACAAGAGATTAAAGACCAGCGGGCATTATCAGAATCATTTGCAGCGGAAGTGTGCAGCAAATTAGAATGAAAAAACAACACATCTCCAGGTTTTAATTCAACATGAACCAATTCAAAGTGTTTTAAGGCAAGATTTACATAATGCATATCTGCACCACGTTGTTCCCCAACAAAAAAGTGCTCAAATCGGCCCGTTTGATGCGATCCTTTGAGAACTTGCAAACAGCCATTTTCTTTGGTAGCTTCCGTAATGGCTGTCATTACAGAGATCAGTTGGTTTGGGAATAAAAATTCGTCTTTATACCAATAGCCATAATCTTGATGCCATTCCCAGGCACCGCCAATTTTAGGTTCCTTTTGCATTAATTTGGTATGAAAATGACAAACCTCAGAGCTCCCATCCAGTAGCAAATCTACAGCATTTACAATTCTCTCACTTCGGGCAAGAAATCCATAAACGTCGTCCCCGGGTGTGTACCAAAGTGATAATTTTGTTTTTTTTCCCTGCTGATCATCCAAATCAAAAGCATTGTTAATCATTACATCATCTGCAATTGCAGTAGAATATAATTTATCAGCCTCGGGTTCGGACAAAAATCCTTTACAAATAACATAGCCATCTCTATGGTAATCCGCAATTTGTTCCTTAGTTAATTGAAATGATTTCATTTTATTATTTTTTTAAATTATTATATTTTCTATTACTGATTATGGCTCAATTTTTTTTACCAATTTATTTTGATTTCCTTGGCAGAATTTTCAATTTCAAAAGTTTGTTGCACTTTCATTTTTTCTTTTT
>RCUJ01001623.1_pt1 | contig 11756 bp, 11 predicted proteins | sample 2166321 | NCBI WGS metagenome assembly RCUJ01 (sample SAMN09932808, study PRJNA488358) | compost metagenome | feature: garden; material: soil; isolation source: compost soil in an enriched community after 118 h of incubation | place: Germany: Experimental Botanical Garden Goettingen | collected... | reverse complement strand
CCAACTGATGCTCCAGGCAATTGAAGAACAATTCCGTCCGCACCCGATGCGGGCGTTGGCCGCCGGCCTGCGTAAGCTGGCCCACGGCGTGAAGGCCCTGGCTGGCAAGACGAGCGCCAAGAACGCGCACTCCGCCGCCTGAAGCTTCACCTGGGCCTGAGTCTGCGGCCCGAACGATTTTCCCCTTGGGGGCTGCATAGCCCCTTTTATAGACCCGCCCTTACCGGCGGGTTTTTTTTTGTCGGATAATGGCGACCCATGACGACCGACGCCTTCCTCGACCAGACTCCCAATCGGCTGCGCCGATTCGCCTGCATGATGTATGAAGCCGTGCTGCTGTTCGGCGTCGTGTTTCTGGCCGGCTACCTGCTGGACACGCTGACCCAAAGCAAGAACGCGCTAGAGCTGCGCCCGGCCCGCCAAGCATGGCTGTTCGTCGCCATTGGCGCCTACTTCGTGCTGTGCTGGCGCCGCCGTGGGCAGACGCTGCCCATGAAAACCTGGAACATCAGGCTGGTGGACCGGGACGGCAACACCCCGAAAATGCCCCGCCTGATCCTGCGCTATGTCTTGGTCTGGCCGCTGGTGCTGGCCGGCGCGGCCGTGGTGTGGGGCGCCGCCAGCCTGACCGGCTGGCCGTCGGTGGACATGTTCATCGTTGCCGCCCCCTTCACGATCTTTATCTGGTCCTGGTTCGATCCCGAAGGCCAGTTCCTGCACGACCGGCTGCTTGGCACCCGGCTGCGCAACGCGCCGGGACGCCAAAAGACTTCCTAGACGCCATTGCGAAGACGGCACCGGGCCGCCGTCACAACAGCGTCACGAATGCTTCACACGCCCGTCATGGCCGGCTGGTCTCATGCCTAGGCATGACGACAGCCCACATGGAAGCGACCGTGAACGAAATCCGCCCCGCACACTGGCGTGCCCTCTGGATTTCCGACATACACCTGGGCACTGCCGGGTGCAAGGCGGAATTCCTGCTTGATTTCCTGGACCACAACGACTCGGACACCCTGTATCTGGTGGGCGACATCGTGGACGGCTGGCAACTGCGCAAGCACTGGCATTGGCCACGGGCGCATAACGACGTCATCCAGCGCATCTTGCGCAAGGCCCGCAACGGCACGCGGGTGGTGTTCATCCCCGGCAACCATGACGAGTTCGCGCGTGAATTCGCGGGCTACGCATTTGGCGACATTGAAATCCTGGACGAAGACGTCCACGTCACGGCCAAGGGATTGCGCCTGCTGGTGCTGCACGGCGACCAGTTCGACGGCGTTATCCAGCACAGCCGCTGGCTGGCGCATCTGGGCGACGGTCTCTACCAACTGGCCTTGTGGATCAACCACCATTTCAATCGGCTGCGCCACCGGTTGGGCCTGCACTACTGGTCGCTGTCGCAGTATCTGAAGCACAAGGTCAAGAACGCGGTGTCCTTCATCACGGATTTTGAAGAGGCGCTGGCGGGTGAGGCGCGCCGGCGCGGCCTGGACGGTGTCGTGTGCGGGCACATCCACAAGGCCGAGCTGCGTGACGTCAACGGCATTCTGTATTGCAATGACGGCGACTGGGTGGAAAGCCTGTCGGCCCTGGCGGAAACCCACGAAGGCCAATTGCAACTGCTGGACTGGGCCGCCATCCAGGCCGAACGGCAGGCGGACCCCTCTGCCCGCCCCCCGCGTTCCCTATCGCTTCCTGCCCTGCCGTCAGCCCTGCGCCGCCAAGGCAAACACCCGTGATAACCCGAATGCGTCCCCATTACGCAACGGGGATATTGCAGTTCACGGCCCTCTAGGTCATGCTTGCATCTGAGCCAACGGGCGAGCCGGTCCGTTCACGCAGCTGCAACATGCTTACAACATAGGGCCATGAACGACCAATATCAGGCGCTCTACCAAACATTCCGCTGGCTGGTACCCACCCAGTTCAACATCGCGGAAGCGTGCTGCCACCGCTGGGCATCCAGTAGTCCGGATGCGCGGCGCATCGCCATCTACTACGAAGACGAATCCGGCAACCGCGAGGTCTGGACCTATGCCCGCCTGGCCGAAGCCGTCAATCAACTGGCCAACGGCCTGGTGAAGATGGGCGTGGGCCGGGGCGACCGCGTCGGTGTGGTGCTGGGGCAACGGCCGGAAACGGTTGTGGCCCACATGGCCATCTACACCGTCGGGGGCGTTGTGCTGCCCTTGTCGGCGTTGTTCGGCCCCGAGGCGCTGGAAAGCCGCCTGCGCGACTCTGAAACACGAGTCGCCATCGTGGACCACGCCTCCAGTGCCAACCTGCTGGCGGTAAGCGAAAACTGCCCCCACTTGCAACAGATCATCGGAATCGGATTCGCGGATGAGCGCGTGCTGCCCTGGCGCAGCCTGCTGGCTCGCCAGCCCAACGAATTCAAGGCCATTGCGACCCGCTCGTCGGACCCCGCCATCCTGCTCTACACGTCCGGCACCACCGGCGCGCCCAAGGGTGCGCTGCTGCCGCATAGCGTGCTGATCGGCAACCTGCCGGGCTTCGTGGCCTCGCAAGACTGGTTTCCCAAGCCCGCTGACGTGTTCTGGTCTCCCGCCGACTGGGCCTGGACCGGCGGCATGATGGATGCGTTGTTGCCGACCCTGTATTTCGGCCATCCCATCGTGGGCACGCGCGGCCGCTTTTCGCCCGAGCGCGCATTCGAGCTCATGGAGCGCTACCAGGTCACCAACACCTTCCTCTTTCCCACCGCCCTGAAGATGATGATGAAGGCGGTGCCGGAACCCCGCAATCACTACAAGCTGGCGTTGCGCTCCATCATGAGCGCGGGCGAAAGCGTGGGCGAGACGGTTTTTGGCTGGTGCCAGTCGGCCTTGGGCGTGACGCCCAACGAGATGTTCGGCCAGACCGAAATGAACTACGTGGTGGGCAATAGCCAGAAGCGCTGGCCAGCGCGCGCGGGCAGCATGGGCCGCCCGTATCCCGGCCACCAGGTGGCCGTGCTGAACGAGGCCGGGCAAGCGGTGGCGCCGGGCGAAACCGGCGAGATCGCGGTCAACCGGCTGGACATTCATGGTTATCCGGACCCGGTGATGTTCTTGGGCTACTGGCGCAATGAAGCCGCCACCCAGGCCAAATTCAAAGGCGACTGGTGCCTGACGGGCGACCTGGCCACCGTCGATGCGGATGGCTATCTCTGGTATGCCGGCCGCGCCGACGACGTGTTCAAGTCGGCCGGTTATCGCATCGGCCCAGGAGAAATCGAAAGCTGCCTGATCGGCCATCCGGCCGTGGCCAACGCTGCCGTGGTGCCCAAGCCGGACGCCGAGCGCGGTGCGCTGGTCAAGGCCTACGTCGTGCTGACGCCCGAGTTTGCCCAGCGCGACCGCGCCGACATCATCGAGAACCTGCAGGAACATGTTCGCGAGCGCCTGGCGCCCTACGAATATCCGAAGGAGATCGAGTTCGTCGACGAATTGCCGATGACCACCACCGGTAAAATCCAACGCCGCATCCTGCGCCTGCGCGAAGAAGAACGCGCGCGTGCCGTGCCTGCGCCGGCTACGCCCGCCTCTGCCCCGACTGCGCCCGCCTCTGCCCCGACTGCGCCCGCCTCTGCCCCGGCTGCGCCCGCTTCGGCCCCGCCCGCGCCCGCCCTGGCTACGCCCGTGGTGCAAGCCGTGGCTACGGACGTGGCACCCGCCCAGCCGGCGCCATCGGCCCCATCTTCCCCACCGGGCCCAGAAAAACCATCGGAGACCTAGGCAATGCCGATTTACCAGCTTGACGACCTGATTCCCCACATTGACCCTGCCGCCTATGTCGCCGACAGCGCCGACATCATCGGCAATGTCACGTTGGAAGCCGGCGTCAGCATTTGGTCGCACGTATCGATCCGGGGCGACAACGACGCCATCCTGATCCGCCGTGGCACCAATATCCAGGAATCCAGCGTCTTGCACGTGGACAGCGGCTGTCCCATGACGATCGGCCCGAACGTCACGGTGGGCCATCAAGCCATGCTGCATGGCTGCACCATCCACGAAGGCGCGCTGGTGGGCATGCAGGCCATCGTGCTGAACAACGCCGTGATCGGCCGGAATTGCCTGATCGGCGCGGGCGCGATCATCCCCGAAGGCCGGATCATTCCGGACAACTCACTGGTGATCGGCATCGGCAAAGTGGTGCGCGAACTCTCGGAAGAGGAAATCGCCAATTTGCACAAGAACACCGCCCATTACGTGGCGCGCGGCCAACACTACAAGACGGCGCTCAAGCGCTTGGCCTGAGGGCCGCGGGCAAGGCCCGAACCCCTGCTGGCGACAGGGGGAATAGGGCCGCCTGATCGGCTAACATTCCCCCATGACCGATCAGCTGAAAAAATATCTTACCGAAGACCGCAGCGTCCGCATCCAGGCCGTGCGCCTGGACGCGACCTGGAAGGCCGTCCAGGCCAACCATGACTATCCGCCCGCCATTACCCACCTGCTGGGCGAACTGGTCGCCGCGTCCACCCTGCTTGCCGCCAACATCAAATTCGATGGTTCGCTGGTGCTTCAGATCCAGGGCGACGGCCCCATCGCGTTGCTCGTGGTGGAATGTCGTTCCGACTTGAGCCTGCGCGCCACCGTCAAGGTGCGCGAAGGCCACGAAGTGCCGGCCGACGGCACCATGCAAAGCCTGCTTAATCCGGGCGGCAACGGCCGCTTCATCGTGGTGCTGGACCCGCAGCGCAAGCTGCCCGGCCAGCAAGCGTACCAGGGCATCGTCCCGCTGGAAGGCGAGACGGTGGCGCAGGCGCTGCAGCACTACATGAAGGCATCCGAACAGCTCGACACACGCTTGTGGCTGGCCGCCGACGCCGACCATGCCGCGGGCATGCTCGTGCAGCGCCTGCCTTTCCACGGCGGCACCGATGCGCCGCTGTTGACTGAGCAAGCGGCGGCCGACACCTGGGATCGCGTCGTGGCATTGGCCAGCACGCTCAAGCGCGACGAAGTGCTGGAAGCCGACATCGACACGTTGATCCATCGCCTGTTCTGGGAAGACACCCTGCTGGCATTCGACCCGGTAGCCGTGCGCTGGCATTGCCCTTGCACGCGCGAGCGTGTGGCCAGCATGCTGCGTTCGCTGGGCGAAGAGGAAGTCAACAGCGTCCTGGCCGAGCGCGGCCAGGTGGATGTGTCCTGCGACTTCTGCGGCAAGCCGTACAAGTTCGATGCCGTCGACTGCGCCACGCTGTTCTCGCCCAACCAACCCCCGGCCGACGACGCGCCTCCTACGGTCCACTGATAGTGCCGCGTCCCGCCACACGCGGGACGTTTCCATCACGCCGGATTGTCCGTATCGACAGGCGGTCATGCCCGCGCCACACTGCGCAGCCATGACCGCCTTTTTCTTTGCGCCGCGTCAGCGTGGCGCGGCCGCCATTGAATTCGCCGTGGCTGGCGCCATGGTGCTACTGCTGGGCCTGCTGGGCGTGGAAGCCGCGCGCTGGCAGGCCGTGCGCCACATGGCGCACGTGGCGCTGATGGAGGCGGCGCGCGCGGGCGCGACCGCCCACGGCGACCCCATCCCCATCCGCGACGCCTTTCTGCAAGGTCTGTTGCCCTTGCATGCCAGCGCCCAAGGCAAAGCAGGCGCCTGGCGGCAACTGACGCGCGAGCAAGCCGAGCGCGTTGCGTCCACAGGCCTGACACCCTGGCGCATTGAAGTGCTGCGGCCCGACGCCCGCGCCTTTCGCGAGCATGGCCGTGCCGGGCTGAAGGTGCCCTCGGCACCAGGCCGGCGCGCCATCGACAATGATTACCAGGATCTGCAACACGCGCGCAGGCCCCCACGCCCCGGCGGCCCCAGCATCTTTGACGCCAACACCTTGGCGCTGCGCCTGACCTATCTGCACAAGCCGTGGCTTGCGCCCGTGCGCGCCGTGTTGGCGACACTGGGCCGCAACGATGCCAGCTACGCGGGCGTGGCCCGCCAGCATGGCTTGCTGCCGATTCAGATTGAATTGGAAATAGAAATGCACTCACACCCCGTCGATTGGACGGGAAGCGGGCGATACCCAGCGGAGATCGTGGCGGGCGCATGCCGCAACGCCCGCTGCCACTGACATGGCGTCAGTGTCGTGGGGCAGTGCTTGCCGCGTTGGCAGGAGCGTTGGCACGCACGTTGGCGGGTGGCTTGGTGGCCGCCGCGCCGCCGCGCGCGGGCGTCGCCGGCTTGGCGGCTCCGCCGGTCGCCACCGAGGCGCCAACGGCAGGCGGCTGCACATTTTGCGGCAGAACGTGAACGAACACTTCGCCTTCGCGCATCATGCCCAGTTCGCCGCGCGCACGCTCTTCTATGGCCCCGGAGCCACCTTCAAGATCGCGCACTTCAGCTTCCAGCGCCGAATTGCGCGCGCGCAGGCCTTCGTTGGTCTCGCGCTGCTCGGCCACTTGGCGTTGCAGATCCCAGACCTTGAACCAGCCGCCCTTACCCAGCCACAGCGGGTATTGGATCAAGCCTACCAGCACGAACAGCACCAGGAACAACAGGCGCATACGCGAGAACCCTCAGAGCAGTCGTGGCGCGGATGCGGTGGCGGCGCCAGGCGCTGCCACCGCGCTTCCCATCAACGCAGGTTGTAGAAAGCTTCCAGGCCAGGATACGAGGCCACTTCAGCCAGCTCTTCTTCAATGCGCAAGAGCTGGTTGTACTTGGCCATGCGATCCGAACGGGACAGCGAACCCGTCTTGATCTGCATGGCGTTGGTCGCCACGGCGATGTCGGCGATGGTGGAGTCTTCGGTTTCGCCCGAGCGGTGCGACACGACGGCGGTGTAGCCGGCGCGCTTGGCCATTTCGATGGCGGCGAAGGTTTCGGTCAGCGTGCCGATCTGGTTGATCTTGATCAGGATCGAGTTGGCGACGCCCTTCTGGATGCCTTCACGCAGGATCTTGGTGTTCGTGACGAACAGGTCGTCGCCCACCAATTGCACCTTCTTGCCCAACTGGTCGGTCAACAGCTTCCAGCCGTCCCAATCGTTTTCGGCCATGCCGTCTTCGATGGAGATGATCGGGTACTTGTCGCACCAGGTGGCCAGCAGGTTGGTGAATTCCTGCGAGGACAGCGAGATGCCGCCTTCGCCGGCCAACGTGTACTTGCCGTCGCGGTAGAACTCCGAGCTGGCGCAATCCAGGCCCAGGGCGATCTGCGTGCCCGGCTCGTAGCCGGCTTCGGTGATGGCCTTGAGGATCAGCTGGATGGCGGCTTCATGGCTGGGCACGTTGGGCGCGAAACCGCCCTCGTCGCCGACGGCCGTGGACATGCCCTGGCCGTGGATCAGCTTCTTGAGCATGTGGAAGACTTCTGCGCCCCAGCGCAGGGCCTCGCGGAAGCTGCCTGCGCCCACCGGCAGAATCATCAGTTCCTGCAGGTCGAGCGTGTTGTTGGCGTGCGCGCCGCCGTTGATGACGTTCATCATCGGCACGGGCATGCTCATGGGGCCGCTGCCGCCGAAGTAGCGATACAGCGACAGGCCGGATTCGTCGGCGGCGGCGCGGGCCACGGCCATGCTGGCGGCCAGGATGGCGTTGGCGCCCAGGCGTTCCTTGGATTCCGTGCCGTCCAGTTCGATCAGGGTGCGATCGACGAAGGTCTGTTCCTGGGCGTCCAGGCCCATCAGCGCTTCGGAGATCTCGGTGTTCAGATTTTCAACGGCGCGCAGCACGCCCTTGCCCAGATAACGGCTCTTGTCGCCGTCGCGCAGCTCGATGGCTTCGCGGGCGCCGGTGGATGCGCCCGACGGCACGGCCGCGCGGCCCATGGCGCCGGACTCCAGCAGCACATCGCATTCCACGGTGGGGTTGCCGCGCGAATCCAGAATCTCGCGGCCGATGATATCGACGATTGCACTCATGACTTTACATTCCCTGAACGATAAACATATTCATGACAGCCGCGCCCTCGCGGGCGTTGCGGGCACGGCGGTACTGCCAGGAGTCGTAGAAGGCCTGGGCGGCGGTCATGGACGGAAATTCCATGACGACGGTGCGGCCAGGCTTACGGCCCTCAAGGTGCTTGGTCTCGCCGCCTCGCACCAGAACCTTGGCATCGTACGCGCGCATGGCGAGCGTGGACAGACGCTTGTAGTCCTCGTATTGCGCGGGCTTGGTCACCGTGACTTCGGCGATGATGTAAGCACTCATGGGGTTCCTTCAGAGCAGTGGCGTTGAAAGGGGGACGCCGGATACGGCAAAGCCGCCAGTGTCGCCCAAGGCGGGCTGGCGACGCATATCCGATGCTAATTGGTTGTATCCGAAAGCAGCGCCGCCGCATAGTGCGGCGCTGGGGGACAGGGCCGCGGCCCCGAGGATCCGCTTACGGAACTCGAGACCGCGAACCCGCATTACGCCCCCTGACCGCGACGAGACTTCTGCTCGATGGCGGCGCGGATATAGCTGGAGAACAACGGGTGGCCATCACGCGGCGTGGACGTGAACTCCGGGTGGAACTGCACACCCACGAACCACGGGTGATCGGGCAATTCCATCATTTCCGGCAGGTTCTCGGTCGGCGTGCGGGCGCTGATCACCATGCCGGCCTCTTCCAGGCGCGGCACGTAGACGTTGTTGACCTCGTAGCGGTGACGGTGACGCTCGTTCACTTCGTCGCCGTAGATGGTCTGCGCGCGGGTGCCCGGCTTGATCGGCACGCGCTGCGCGCCCTTGCGCATGGTGCCGCCCAGGTCGGACGAATTGTCGCGTTTTTCGACCTTGCCTTCGCGGTCCATCCACTCGGTGATGAGCGCCACCACCGGGTGCGGCGCGGAGGGATCGAATTCCGTGCTGTTGGCGCCGCCCAGGCCGGCGACGTGGCGCGCGAACTCGATGACGGCCAGTTGCATGCCCAGGCAGATGCCCAGATAGGGCACGCCGTTTTCACGCGCGTAGCGGATGGCGGCGATCTTGCCCTCGGTGCCGCGCTTGCCGAAGCCGCCCGGAACCAGGATGGCGTCCAGGTGCTTGAGCTGGTCGGTGCCGCGGGTTTCGATGTCTTCCGAGTCGATGTACTCGATGTTGATCTTCGAGCGCGTGTGGATGCCGGCGTGGACCAGGGCTTCCGTCAGCGACTTGTACGATTCGGTCAGGTCGACGTACTTGCCGACCATGCCGATCGTCAACTGGTGCTGCGGGTGCTCCAGGGCTTCGACCAGGTTGTCCCACATGGACAGATCGGCCGGCGGCGGGGTCAGGCCCAGCGCTTCGCAGACGATGTTGTCCACGCCTTGCTTGTGCAGCATGGCGGGAATCTTGTAGATGGAGTCGGCATCCCAGACGGAAATGACGGCGTCCAGCGGCACGTTCGAGAACATCGAGATCTTGGCGCGCTCGTCGTCCGGAATGGGACGGTCGGCGCGGCACAGCAGCGCGTTCGGATAGATACCGATTTCGCGCAGCTTCTGGACCGAATGCTGCGTGGGCTTGGTTTTCAGTTCGCCGGCGGAGGCGATGAACGGCACCAGGGTCAAGTGCACGAAGGCCGCGTTGTTGCGGCCCATGCGCAGGCTCATCTGGCGCGCGGCTTCCAGGAAAGGCAGGGACTCGATGTCGCCCACGGTGCCGCCGATTTCGACGATGGCGACGTCCGTGTTGCCGTTCCAGCCGGCTTCGGCGCCACGAGCGATGAAGTCCTGGATTTCGTTGGTGATGTGCGGAATGACCTGGACAGTCTTGCCCAGGTAGTCGCCACGCCGTTCCTTGCGCAGCACCGATTCGTAGATCTGGCCGGTGGTGAAGTTGTTCACCTTGTGCATGCGAGCGGAAATGAAGCGCTCGTAGTGGCCCAGGTCCAGATCGGTTTCGGCGCCGTCTTCGGTGACGAACACTTCACCGTGCTGGAAGGGGCTCATCGTGCCCGGATCGACGTTGATGTACGGGTCGAGCTTCAGCATGGTGACCTGCAAACCACGCGACTCGAGGATGGCGGCGAGCGACGCAGCGGCGATGCCCTTGCCCAGGGAAGACACCACTCCGCCGGTGACAAATACGTATTTGGTCATCGTAATGAGCACCCGGGACGAGCGGGCGCGTGCGGGAAATTTGGATTATAGCCGGGAGGCGGAAGTTATTTGGGTTTTCCCCTAGCGATGACGAGTAACATTTGGCAGCACTCAAATAGGCCCCTCGGCGCGACGCTTGCACGGGGGCGGACAGCGCCGTGATATGTTCGATCCCTAATTTTCAGGTGCTGTTTTTTCTCAACACTCGCCCCTCGCCGATGATCCCTTCCGCCCGATCCCCCTACTCGCTTGCCTGGCGCCTTGCGCTTGTCGCCGTCATCGTGCGCCTGGCCTACGCCGCGCTGGTGCAAAGCTACACGATGCTGGGCCTGCCCCAGTCTGAGCAGATGCGCGAGATGTATGGCCAGCCTCAGTACCTGATGCCCATGCTGACCAACATCGTGGCGTCCGCCGTCATGGTCGCGCTGACGGTATGGGGCACGATGCACGGCTGGCTGCGCCGCCACGACACCACGGCGGTGGACGAACCGCGCAAGCTGTTCGGCACCTTCATCGCCTTGCAGTTGATCTACACCTTGATGGTCTCGGCCGCCACCGCCTACCTGCACAACGTCGGAATGCAATTCATCATGGCGCAACGCGACGCGCTGACCGAGCGGTTCGGCATCGACCTGGCCGGGCAGTTCCTGACCATGGGCGTGCTCTTCCGTATCGTGGCCATCGTGTTGGAAATCCTCGGCATGATCCTGGCCGTGCGCATCGCCGCCTGGACAGTGCAACGCACGGGGCCGGCGGGCGCGCCAGCCTACGATCGGCGCCACGCGGCCTGGAACACCGGCTTGACGGTGCTGGCCTGGCAGTTGACGGTGTCGATCGCCTTGGGCGGCTACCTGCAAATGATGTTTCTGAATGCCGACTGGCCGTCTTTCGTGTTGGGATACCTGGTCCTGCCCGCGCTGCTGCTGGTGCTGTGCACGCTGGTTTGCCTGAACATCCTGCCGCGCCAACTGGGCACAGCCGGGCCGGGGCGGGCAGTGATTCACGGCACGATTGTGTTCTGGCTGGCGCAGGCGGCAGGCATCGGCATCGCCTACCTGGTCATCAAGTCGATGAGCTGGAGCCAACTGATACGCGCGGCTGAATCCATTGGCGCCGCCGTGGCGGCGCTGGCGATCTATGCCGCGCTGCTGGCATTGGGATGCATCCTCGGCAAGCTGGCGCTGTATCGCCAGGCGCACGCTGCGTAGGATCGTAGGATGGGTGAAGCGCGCACGGCTGGGCATCAGTGAATTGCCGAATGCCGCGCGCAACCCATCGAGCGGTGCCACATGGTGCTTACCCGCTTAGCGGCGCCACGCGGTGCTTACGCGCTTAGCGGCGCCGTGCTGCGTTCCAGCCAGGCCAGGGCTTCGCCTTCCACCAAGGGTGACAGGCGCTCGAAGACCGTCTTGTGATAATCGTTCAGCCAGGCGATCTCGTCGGCGCGCAGCAGCGCTACTTCGATGCAGCGCGTGTCGATCGGGCAGAGCGTCAAGGTTTCAAAGCACAGGAATTCGCCCAGCTCGGACGTCAGCCAACTGCGGTTGGCGACCAGGTTTTCGATGCGCACGCCCCAACGGCCCGGGCGGTAGATGCCCGGTTCGTTCGACGTGATCATGCCCGGTTCCATCGCCGTATGCGGGCCCGGCATGGCGCGGTAGGAAATCACCTGCGGGCCTTCGTGCACGTTCAGGAAGTAGCCCACGCCGTGGCCGGTGCCATGGCCGTATTCCGC
>RCUJ01001620.1_pt1 | contig 11766 bp, 10 predicted proteins | sample 2166321 | NCBI WGS metagenome assembly RCUJ01 (sample SAMN09932808, study PRJNA488358) | compost metagenome | feature: garden; material: soil; isolation source: compost soil in an enriched community after 118 h of incubation | place: Germany: Experimental Botanical Garden Goettingen | collected... | reverse complement strand
GATACTCAAGGATGTCTTTTCGCCGGATGTTTCATCACAAAAAGGGTGTACTGCCGGGTCTCATCGCCGCATTAATGCTGCCGGCCATGGCCCAAGCCTTCGACCCTTTTGTCGTGCGGGATATCCGCGTAGAAGGGATTCAACGGACTGACGCCGGCACCGTCTTCGGTTATCTCCCCGTTAAAGTGGGCGAGAAATTCACTGAAGAAGAAGCGACCGAGGCCATTCGCCGCTTGTACGGCACGGGCTTTTTCACCGACGTGCAGATCCAGACGGACAACAACGTGGTTGTGGTCGTGGTGCAGGAACGGCCGACCATCGCTTCCGTCAATTTCAACGGCATGCGCGAATTCGACTCCAAGGCGATCACCACGTCGCTGAGTCAGGTCGGTTTTGCCGAAGGCCGCATTTTCGACCGCTCCATGCTCGAGCGCGCGGAATACGAACTGAAGCAGCAATACCTGTCCAAGGGCAAGTACGGCGTTGAAGTCACGTCCACCGTGACGCCGCTGCCGCGCAACCGCGTTGGCGTGAGCTTCGACGTATTCGAAGGCGATGTCGCCCGCATCCAGGAAATCCGCTTCGTGGGCAATAAGGCTTTCTCGGAAAGCGATCTGCTCGACGAGTTCAAGCTGACGACGCCGGGCTGGCTGACCTGGTACACCGATACCGACAAGTATTCCCGCGAAAAGCTCGAAGGTGATCTTGAGCGCCTGCGTTCGTTCTACCTGGATCAGGGCTATCTGGAATTCTCGGTTGAGCCCCCGCAGGTCACGATTTCGCCCGACCGCAAAGATATCCGCATCACGATCACCGTTCACGAAGGCGAGCCCTACAAGGTGCGCAGCGTGAAGCTGGCCGGCAACCTGCTGGGCCTGGACAAGGAAATCAACGCGCTGGTGCAGGTCAAGCCCGACGAGACCTTCTCGGCGGCCAAGGCCAACGATTCCGCCAAGGCCATTACCGATTACCTGGGTGAATTGGGCTACGCATTCGCCAACGTCAACCCGAACCCGCAACTGGACCGCGCCAAGCACGAAGCCGACCTGACGTTCTACGTCGACCCAAGCCGCCGTGTTTATGTGCGCCGCATCCAGATCGGCGGCAATACCCGTACGCGCGATGAAGTCGTGCGCCGCGAAATGCGTCAGCAGGAAGCCGCCTGGTACGACGCCAAAGACATCAAGACCTCGCGCGACCGTGTCGACCGCCTGGGCTATTTCAGCGACGTCAACGTCAAGACCGATCCGGTTCCGGGCTCGCCCGACCAGGTCGACGTGAACGTCGATGTGAAAGAAAAGCCTACCGGCATGATCAACCTGGGCGTGGGCTACGGCTCGTCTGAAAAGGCGATTCTGTCGGCCGGTATCAGCGAAGACAACGTCTTCGGCAGCGGCACCAACCTGACGCTGCAACTGAACACCAGCAAGACGAACCGCGCCATCGTGCTGTCGCATACCGATCCGTACTGGACCAAGGACGGCATCAGCCGCACCACGTCGGCCTACTACCGCGTGACCGAGCCCTGGAACAACAACGACGGTGACTACCGCGTCAAGGCCCTGGGCCTGGGCATGAACTTCGGTATTCCGATCTCCGAGTACGACCGGATCTTCCTGGGCGCGAACTTCGAGCACAACCAGATCGACCTGTTCACGAATTCGCCGCAGGCCTACAAGGACTTCGTGGGGCAGTATGGCGATTCGACCAACTCGGTCATCTTCAGCACCGGCTGGTCCAACGATACGCGCGACAGCGCGCTGGCGCCGACCAAGGGCTCGTATACCCGCCTGAAGGCCGACGTGTCCACGGTGGACCTGCAATACACCATGTTGACGGGTCAGCAGCAGTACTTCGTGCCGCTGGGCGGTTCCTATACGCTGGCCTTGAACGGCATGGTGGATTGGGGTCGCAGCTACGGCAGCAAGGACTACCCGGTTATCAAGAACGTCTATGCCGGCGGTATCGGCACCGTTCGCGGCTACGAAGGGTCGTCGCTGGGTCCGCGCGATACGCTCACGGGCGACTATCTGGGCGGCACGCGCCGTATCGTGGCCAACGCCCAGTTGTATCTGCCGTTCCCGGGCGCCAGCAAGGACCGCACGCTGCGCTGGTTCATCTTCAGCGACGCGGGCCAGGTTGCTGCCGGCAGTGGTCTGAGCTGCACCCGCGGCCGCGACAATACCGAGGTCGAAGATCCTTGCGGCTGGCGTTTCTCGGCCGGTATCGGCCTGTCGTGGCAGTCGCCGATGGGGCCGTTGCAGTTGTCTTACGCTCGTCCGCTTAACTCCAAGCAGGGTGACGACAAGCAAAGCTTCCAGTTCCAGATCGGTACCGGATTCTAAGCGCGCCGTTACGCTTGAAAACAAGGGAGGGGCCCCGTGGGCCGGCTCCCTTGCTGTTTAGTGGCACAATACACACTTTGGCTTTGCCTTACGGAAGGTGAGATTTTCATGATGTCTGATTTCGCACTTAAATCATCGAATACGCCGCGCGCCAAGCGCCGTGGCAAGCTGGGCGGCTCCATTGCCCTGGTGGGTGCGCTCATTCTCGGTTCGGCTGCTGCGATTCCCGCACAGGCTCAAAACACCAAGATCGGCTTCGTCAACACTGAACGGATTCTGCGTGAATCGGGTCCGGCCAAGACGGCGCAAAGCAAGATCGAAGCCGAATTCAAGAAGCGCGACGACGAACTCCAGCGCCTGAACAACAGCCTGCGTTCGCAAGCCGAGAAGTTCGACAAGGACGCGCCGGTTCTGTCGGAGTCGGATCGTGTGAAGCGCCAGCGCGAACTGTCCAACCTGGATACCGACCTGCAACGCAAGCGTCGTGAATTCCAGGAAGACTTCAATCGCCGTCGCAATGAAGAATTCTCGGGCATCGTGACGAAGGCCAACGAGGCCATCAAGCGTATCGCCGAGCAAGAAAACTACGACCTGATCATCCAGGACGCCGTGACGGTCAACCCGCGCATCGACATCACCGACAAGGTGATTCAGAGCCTGGGCAAGTAAGCAGTACCCGTCACGTCATGCCGGTTTTACTGGATCTTGCTCGCGCGCCGACCCTTGAAGCACTGTTGAGCGCCGCCAATACCCAGGGTATGGACTGGCGTATCAGCGCGCCTCCCGGCGTAGAGCCCTTCAAGGTCCGCGGCATTGGGACCTTGTCTTCGGCAGGTAGCCAGGAAATCACTTTCCTGGCCAATCCTCGCTACCAGAGCCAACTTGGGTCCACGCAGGCGGGGGCGGTCATCGTCTCGGCCGACGTGGCCGAAGCGCTGGAAGCCGAGGGGGCCGCTCGGCCGCCCTTTGTGCTGGTCGTCTGCAAGCACCCCTATCTGCTTTACGCCCGCGTGGCGCAATGGTTCGACGCCGCGCGTCGGCCGGCGCTGCCGGGGTCCACGCATCCCTCCGCCGTTGTTGCGCCTGATGCCGTCCTCGAAGAGGGCGTGCGTATTGGCCCCAATTGCGTGGTGGAGGCGGGCGCGCGCATCGGCCGCGACACCATTCTTGGGCCGGGTTGCGTCGTGGGCATGGGCTCGTCCATCGGCGCGGGCAGCCGCCTGCACGCACACGTCACCCTTTACGAAGGCGTGAAAGTGGGCGAACGGGCCATCATCCACAGTGGCGCCGTGCTGGGCGCGGACGGTTTCGGCTTTGCGCCGGACCCGACGCTGGGGCAGGGCGCCTGGGGCAAGATTCCCCAATTGGGGGGTGTGTCGGTGGGCAACGATGTCGAAATCGGGGCCAATACCACCATCGACCGGGGTGCCCTGGACGACACCGTGGTATCCGACGGCGTCAAGCTGGACAACCAGATCATGGTGGCGCACAACGTGCGCATCGGCGCGCACACCGCGGTAGCGGCATGCGTCGGCATCGCAGGGTCCACGACTATCGGTGAACGCTGCACCATCGGCGGCGCCTCGATGCTGTCCGGCCATTTGGTCTTGGCCGACGACGTGCACATTTCAGGTGGTACGGCGGTCACCTCCAGCATTAACAAGCCCGGCCGCTATACGGGCGTGTTCCCGTATGCCGAGCATGGCGAATGGCAGCGCAATGCCGCCGTGATACAACAGTTGGCGCAACTGCGCCGCCGCGTGCGCACGCTGGAAAAAGATTAAGGGGTGCGATTGCCGCCTCGGCGTGCACGCGCCACAATAATTTCATCTCGCAGGAAAGCATAGAAAAATGGAACTCGACATCAAGGGGATCATGGAGAGGCTGCCGCATCGTTACCCGATGCTGCTGATTGATCGCGTCGTCGAAATGGTGCCCGGCAAGTCTATCGTCGCCATCAAGAATGTCTCGATCAATGAACCGTTTTTCAACGGCCACTTTCCCCACCATCCGGTGATGCCGGGCGTGCTCATCGTGGAAGCCATGGCCCAAGCCTCGGCGCTGTTCTCGTTTACCGACGAAAACGGCGGGCTGAAGTGCGATAGCTCCAAGACCGCCTACTACCTGGTCGGCGTCGATGGCGCGCGCTTCCGCCGCCCCGTGGTGCCTGGCGATCAACTGCGCATTGAAGTCGAAGCTGAACGCCTGAGCCGCAGCATCTGTAAGTACGCTGCGCGCGCGACGGTTGACGGACAAGAAGTGGCGTCCGCCAAACTGATGTGCGCGATTCGTAGCCTGGAAGAGTAAATGGCAGGAAACATCCACCCCACCGCGGTCGTTGACCCGGCGGCAAAAATCGACCCGAGCGCCGTGATTGGTCCGTTCGTTGTAGTGGGGCCAGACGTCACCATTGGCGCGGGGACCGAAATCGGCCCGTACTGCATGGTTGATGGCGTGACCACCATCGGGCGCGACAATCGCTTCTATCGCTACTGCTCGATCGGCGGCATGCCGCAAGACAAGAAGTATGCGGGCGAAAAAACGCGCTTGACGATCGGCGACCGCAATACCGTGCGCGAATTTGTCACGCTGAACACGGGCACCGTCCAAGACGGCGGTGAAACCACGCTGGGCAGCGACAACTGGATCATGGCGTACGTGCACGTTGCACACGATTGCCACGTGGGCAGCCACACGATCCTGGCCAACTCGGTGCAGTTGGGCGGACACGTGCATGTGGGCGATTGGGCCATCATCGGCGGCCTGACCGGCGTGCATCAGTTCGCGCGCGTGGGTGCGCACACGATGACGGGCGGCAACAGTTCGCTGATGCAGGACTCGCCGCCGTTCGTGCTGGCGGCGGGCAATCCGTGTCGGCCGGTGGGCATCAACGTCGAAGGCCTGAAGCGTCGCGGTTTCACGCCCGTGATGATTTCGGCGCTGCGCGAGGCCTACAAGATCATTTATCGCCGTGGCTTGCAGTTGGACGCCGCGCGCGCTGAATTGCACAAGCGCCAACAAGAAATTCCCGAAGCGGCCGAGCACCTGCAAACGCTGCTCGATTTTCTGGACGTCGCATCGCGCGGCATCATTCGTCCATGAACACGCGGATCGGCATGGTGGCCGGCGAGCCTTCGGGCGACCTGCTGGCCGGTCGTATCATTGCCGGTCTGCAAGCGCGCGACGCTGGCGTGCGCTGCGAAGGCATAGGCGGGCCGCAGATGCAGGCTCGCGAATTCGATACCTGGCATCCCATGCATGCGTTGACCGTGTTCGGCTACGTCGATGCACTGAAGCGCCTGCCCAGCTTGCTGTCCACCTATCGCGACGTCAAACGACGCTGGCTGGCCGAGCCACCCAAGGTGTTCGTGGGCATCGACGCGCCTGATTTCAATTTGCGGCTGGAACATCAGCTGCGCTTGGCCGGCACGCCCACGGTGCATTTCGTGGGGCCGTCCATCTGGGCGTGGCGCTATGAACGCATCCACAAGATCCGCGAATCGGTGTCGCACATGCTGGTGCTGTTCCCGTTCGAGGAAGAGATCTACCGGAAGGAAAACATTCCGGTGACCTATGTGGGTCATCCGCTTGCCGGCGCCATTCCCATGCAGCCGGACCGCGCTGCCGCGCGCGCCAGCCTGGGCATCGATCCGAATGCGCGCGTGCTGGCTATCTTGCCGGGCAGTCGTTCGTCCGAGATCCGCTTGCTGGCGCCGCGCTTTCTTCAAGCGGCGCAATTGCTGCTGAAAAAAGATCCCGCTTTGCAGTGCGTGGTGCCCATGGTCAACGACCAGCGGCGCGCCGAATTCCAGGCGATTCTGGCCGAGCACCCGGTGCCCGGTCTGCGCTGCATCACCGCTGACGATCTGCACGGCGCCGGTGGCGATCGCAAGGCGCCGGTAGCGTGGTCCGTCATGGAAGCGGCCAACGCGGTGCTGGTGGCCAGCGGCACCGCCACGCTGGAAACGGCGCTGTACAAGCGGCCCATGGTGATTTCCTACGTGTTGTCGCCGTGGATGCGCCGCATCATGACCTGGAAGTCCGGCCAGCAACGGCCGTATCTGCCGTGGGTGGGCTTGCCCAACGTGCTGTTGCGCGACTTCGCGGTGCCCGAATTGCTGCAGGACGATGCCACGCCGGAAAAGCTGGCGGAGGCAAGCTGGGCGTCGTTGACCGACGATGCGTTGATTGCCCGCGTTGAGGCCCGCTTTACCGCCATGCACCAGGAATTGCTGCGCGACACGCCGGCCCTGGCTGCCCAGGCGATCCTGGAGGTGGCGGGTGGAGCAGCCTGACCTGTTCGCGAATCCGGTGCAGCCCGCCATGGTGACAGCCGGCGTCGACGAGGCGGGCCGCGGCCCGTTGGCGGGCGCCGTCTATGCGGCGGCGGTGATTCTGAACCCCGCGCGCCCCATCGACGGACTGGCGGATTCCAAGGTGCTGAAGGCTGCCACCCGCGAAGCCCTGGCGCTTGAGATCCAGGAATACGCCTTGGCCTGGTGCGTTGCCAGCGCCAGCGTAGAAGAGATCGACACCCTGAATATTTTGCGCGCCACCATGCTGGCGATGCAGCGGGCAGTGCAGGGGCTGTCCATACCGGCGCAGCTTGCGCTGGTGGATGGCAACCAGGCGCCCAAACTGGGTTGCACGGTGCAGACCGTCATCAAGGGCGATGCGCTGGTGCCCGCCATTTCGGCGGCGTCCATCCTGGCCAAGACGGCGCGCGACGCCGATCTGCTGCGCCTGCACAGCTTGTATCCCCAATATGCGTTCGACCAGCACAAGGGCTACGGCACCGCGCTGCACCTGCAGATGCTGCGTGAACATGGCCCCTGCGCCGAACATCGGCGCAGTTTCGCGCCCATCAAGGCATTCGGCCTGGCGTCATGAAGCACATCAGTTCCCGCGAGAATCCCGCGGTCAAGGCGCTGGCCAAGCTGGCCGGCACGGCCGGCAAGCGCGGCGCGCCCGTCCTGCTTGATGGCGTGCACCTGTGCCAAGCCTGGTTGCAGCACCATGGCGCGCCCGATCAAGCGATTTTCGACGTTGATCGCCTGTCCCAGCCCGATATCGCCGCGCTTGCGGCCGCCGTGCCCGATGAACGCTGCCTGGCGTTGGATGCGCGCTTGATGCAGTCGTTGGCCAGTGTTGAAAGCGGGCAGGGCGTGGCGTTCCTGGTGACCCCGCCCGTTCTGGATATGCCGGCCAGCGTGGAAGAAAACTGCGTGCTGTTCGATCGTATCCAGGATCCCGGCAACGTCGGCACCTTGTTGCGCACCTGTGCCGCCGCCGGTGTGAAGCGAGTGTTCCTGGCAACCGGCACGGCCGCCGCCTGGTCGCCGAAAGTCTTGCGCAGCGGGCAGGGCGCCCATTTTTCGCTGTCCATCCACGAGCATGTTGATCTGACGGATCTGCTTGCGCGGTTGCGGGTGCCATTGGTAGCCACGGCCCTGGACGGTGCGCAAAACCTCTATTCCGGAAGCCTGCCGCAACGGTGCGCATGGGTCTTCGGGCATGAAGGCCAAGGCGTGGCGCCAGCACTGCTGGCGGCGGCCAGCCTTAAAGTTTGCATCCCGCATGACATGGACGCCGTGGAGTCGTTGAATGTCGGCGCGGCCGCCGCGATTTGCCTGTTCGAGCAACGCCGTCAGGCGTTGGCCGCTCCGACGCGCTGACACGGCGCCATCCCGCACCGCTGTATCAGGAGCTGTCGCGATGCCGGCATGTTTTGTGAAAGTCCGCCGTACTCACATGCTTCACGCTTTGCAAATCCGAGGTGGCTATGGCGTCATCGCTGTTTCATAGGTTTCATGCGCGCTGTGCGCGCGGGGCGCAGGTCTTGCTGCTGGCGTCTTGCGTCGTCGCGCTGGCGGGATGCATGTCGGTCAGCACGCAGAAGATCGGCATGGTCCCCGTGGCGGCGGCGGATCCCGTCTACACGATTCAACTGTCCAGGCTGGTCATTGCATCGTTGCCGGACGAAAGCAGCGTAACGCTGCGGTCGGGCTCGCAATGGCGCCGTGTGGGCGCCTTGCCGCAGGGCGACGTCTACCGCGCCCGGGACGGTTTGTTCACGATTCAAGCCCGGCGTCAGGGCGAGGCCTATCTGGTCGCCTCGTCTGGCCGGCTGCTCGGTTTCTACTTGCCGGGCGAAAGCACGTACCTGCCGCTTACCCGTCCTGTCACATTGCCCGTGGTGATGCGTCAATGAAATCGTGGTTCAGGCTGGGCGGCAGCCGCCCGGCAGTAGATGCGCGCCAGGCCTGCAAGGCCCAGCGCTAAACCCGCTCAACCCCGATCCAGCCCCACTTCCTGCAGCACCGTCGTGGCAATCTCTTCGATCGACTTGGTGGTGCTGGACAGCCACGAAATGCCCTCGCGGCGCATCATGCGTTCGGCTTCCGCGACTTCATAGCGGCATTGCTCAAGCTGCGAATAGCGGCTGTTGGGGCGGCGCTCGTTGCGGACTTCGGCCAGGCGTTCGGGCTGAATGGACAGCCCAAACAGCTTGCCGCGGTGCGGCGCGATGGTCGAGGGCAGGGTGCCGCGCTCGAAGTCATCAGGCGTCAGCGGGAAGTTGGCCGCCTTGATGGCGTATTGCATGGCCAGGTACAGGCTGGTGGGCGTCTTGCCGCAGCGGGACACACCCACCAGGATGACGTCGGCCTGGTCCAGTTGATTGACGAACTGGCCGTCATCATGCGCCAGGCTGAAGTTGATGGCGTCGATGCGGTTGCGGTATTTTTCTGAATTGGCCTGCATGTGCGAGCGGCCGATGGAATGGCTGGACTTCAAGCCCAGCGCCTGTTCGATATGGCTGACAAAGGTGCCGAACAGGTCCATGAAAATTCCGTTCGCCTGGCGAACACGTGCCAGGATCTCGGGGTTGACCAAGGTGCTGAACACAATGGGCGGCACGCCGGCTTCAAGCGCGCTGCGGTCGATCCGCATGGCGACCTCGGCCGCCTTCTCCAGCGTGTCGACAAAAGGCAGTCGGATCGGCTTGAATTCCACCTCTTCGAACTGGGACAGCACCGACTGGCTGAAGGTCTCGGCGGTGATGCCGGTACTGTCGGAAACGATGTATACCGTGCGTGCGATCGGGGTAGATGTCATGTGTAAAAAATTCCAACCAGTCAGATAGCCGAGGGTACTCCACCGAGTACAATCAGGCCCCTATAAGTCACCCCAAGGGCGGTCCAAGGCCAGTTTGGTCAGCGTCTGAAAGAGCAAGAAAAACAAGGCTCTTCATGCATTGACCAAACTCGCTTTCATTCCATTGTAAAAGGTGACTTCAATGTCGTATGTTGTTTTGTTCGAGCAGCTCCGCATGACGGATGTGGACTCGGTAGGAGGCAAGAACGCATCACTAGGCGAAATGATCAGCCAGCTGTCTGGCGCGGGTGTCCGCGTACCGGGCGGCTTTGCCACGACCGCTGACGCCTTCCGCGATTTCCTGAAGGCCTCGGGCCTGGACAAGCGCATCGCTGAACGCCTGACCACGCTGAACCCCGAAGACGTACGCGAGCTGGCCACCGCCGGCGCGCAGATCCGCCAATGGATCGTCGATGCGCCGTTTTCGAAGGAATTCGAAGCCCAGATCCGTGAAGCTTTCGCCAAGCTCGACGCCGACGGCAAGGGTTCGTTCGCCGTGCGCTCGTCCGCCACGGCCGAAGACCTGCCCGACGCCTCGTTCGCCGGCCAGCAGGAAACCTTCCTGAACGTCGTGGGCATCGACGACGTGCTGGACAAGATCCGCCACGTGTTCGCGTCGCTGTACAACGACCGCGCCATCTCCTATCGCGTGCACAAGGGCTACGCCCACGCCGATGTGGCCCTGTCGGCCGGCATCCAGCGCATGGTGCGTTCCGACAAGGGCAGCGCCGGCGTCATGTTCACCATCGACACCGAATCCGGCTTTGAAGACGTCGTGTTCATCACGTCGTCCTACGGCCTGGGCGAAACCGTCGTCCAAGGCGCGGTCAACCCCGACGAGTTCTACGTCTTCAAGCCCACGCTGGCCCAAGGCAAGTTCCCCATCGTCGGCCGCCGCATCGGCTCCAAGCTGATCAAGATGGAATTCGACCCGGAGCGTCCGGAAGGCCGCGCCGTGCGTACCGTTGACGTGCCCGTGTCCGAGCGCAACCGCTACTCGCTGACCGACGACGAGGTCAATGAACTGGCCCGCTACGCCGTCATCATCGAAAAGCACTACCAGCGCCCGATGGACATCGAGTGGGGCCGTGATGGTGTCGACGGCAAGATCTACATCCTGCAAGCGCGCCCGGAAACGGTGAAGTCGCAGCAAGGTGTGAACGATGTGCAGCAACGCTACCGCCTGAAGGCCACCGGCCAGGTCCTGATCACCGGCCGCGCGATCGGCCAGAAGATCGGCGCGGGTCCGGTGCGCGTGGTGGGCGACATCTCCGACATGGACAAGGTCCAGCCGGGCGACGTGCTGGTCACCGACATGACCGATCCCAACTGGGAACCCGTGATGAAGCGTGCCGCGGCTATCGTGACGAACCGCGGTGGTCGTACCTGCCACGCCGCGATCATTGCGCGCGAACTGGGCATTCCGGCTGTGGTGGGTTGCGGCAACGCCACCGACCTGCTGAAGGAAGGCCAGGCCGTGACCGTGTCTTGCGCGGAAGGCGACGAAGGCCGCATCTATGACGGCCTGATCGAAACCGAAGTGGAAGAAGTGCGCCGTGGCGACATGCCCGCCATCGATCTGAAGATCATGATGAACGTGGGCAACCCGCAACTGGCGTTCGACTTCGCGCAGATTCCGAACGGCGGCGTCGGTCTGGCGCGCCTGGAATTCATCATCAACAACAACATCGGCATCCACCCGAAGGCAGTCCTGGACTACCCGAACGTGGACGGCGAACTGAAGAAGGCCGTGGAATCGGCAGCCCGTGGGCACGCCAGCCCGCGCGCGTTCTTCGTCGAGAAGATGGCGGAAGGCGTGGCGACGATTGCCGCCGCGTTCTACCCCAAGCCGGTCATCGTGCGCATGTCGGACTTCAAGTCCAACGAATACCGCAAGCTGGTGGGCGGTTCGCGCTACGAGCCCGAGGAAGAGAACCCCATGCTGGGCTTCCGTGGCGCATCGCGCTACATCGCCGAGGACTTCGCCGAGTGCTTCCGCATGGAATGCGAAGCGCTGAAGAAGGTCCGCGACGACATGGGCCTGACCAACGTTGAAATCATGGTGCCGTTCGTGCGCACGGTGGGTCAGGCCGAAAAGGTTGTGAACCTGCTGGCCAAGCACGGCCTGGCTCGCGGTGAAAACGGCCTGAAGCTCATCATGATGTGCGAAGTGCCGTCCAACGCCATCCTGGCCGACGAATTCCTGCAATTCTTCGACGGCTTCTCGATCGGTTCCAACGACATGACCCAGCTCACGCTGGGCCTG
>RCUJ01001619.1_pt1 | contig 11769 bp, 7 predicted proteins | sample 2166321 | NCBI WGS metagenome assembly RCUJ01 (sample SAMN09932808, study PRJNA488358) | compost metagenome | feature: garden; material: soil; isolation source: compost soil in an enriched community after 118 h of incubation | place: Germany: Experimental Botanical Garden Goettingen | collected... | reverse complement strand
TTACTAACTAGTTCCATATTTAAACCAAACCATTTAACTTATTTATGGGTATAGAAAACTAATCTATGTTAGTTAGTGTGTTATTTAACTGAAAACTTAAAGCTTGTTTTTGTTTTGTAATTCTCTCCTGGATTCAAAATCGTAGATGGGAAATCTTTTTGATTTGGTGAATCAGGATAGTGTTGTGTTTCTAAACAAAAACCAGTTCTGTGTGCATACGTTCCACCATTTCTCATCGGTAAAGTTCCATCTAAGAAGTTGCCTGAATAGAATTGGATTCCCGGTTGATCGGTATAGACTTCCAATAATCTTCCGCTTCCTGCATCATAGGCAGAAGCAGCGAAACGATAGCCTTTGTCCTGATTGTTTAAAACCCAACAATGATCGTAGCCCAATCCTTTTTTCAACTGATCGTCTTTGGCTCCAATTGCTGCCCCAACTGCTTTCGCTTTTCTGAAATCGAATGGCGTATTGGTTACATCTGTTAATTCACCTGTTGGAATAAGTGTTGCATCTACCGGAACCAATTTGTCAGAATCGATAGTGATTTCATGATCTAAGATTGGCTTAGAAAAGTCAGAAGACAAGTTGAAATAAGAATGTTGTGTCAAATTCACAACTGTTTTCTTATCTGTAGTTGCTTCATAAAGCACGTCTAATGAGTTGTCATTATTTAAGGTATACGTTACAAAAACGGTCAGGTTTCCAGGATAGCCTTCTTCCATGTCTTTACTTACATACTTCAATTTTAGCGATGCACTGTCTCCACCTTTTGCTTCTTCGGCTGTCCAAACGACTCTGTGAAAACCTTCCGGTCCACCGTGTAGCGCATTAGGATCATTATTGATGGCTAATGAATATTGTTTGCCGTCTAAAGTAAATTTTCCTTTTGCGATTCGGTTACCATATCTTCCGATAAGGGCACCAAAATAAGGATTGGCTTTCATGTATTGGTCCAATGAATTGAAACCGATAACAACCTCTTCAGATTTCCCTGCTTTATTAGGTACTTTTAGAGAAGAAATAATACCACCATAAGTGATAATATCCACTTCCATTCCTTTTTGGTTTTTAAGCTTGTAGCTGTCAATTTTCTCTCCTTTTGGAGTAGTTCCGTAAGCAGATTTTTCGATTGTTACCACTTCAGTGGCTTTTGCTTCTGTAGTAGTTTCTTCCACTTTTTTATCGCCTTTACATTGAACATTCATACTTGCAATACTTATTATGGAAATTCCATAAATGCAACGTTTTAATACATTCATAATCCCTTGTTTTTTAGTTGTTTTAAAGTCTTAAAGTCGAAAGTTTAAAATTAAGTAAAACTTTAATCTTATACATTAGGACATTAAGACTTTATGACATTAGACTCAAATTATAGACCGTGCTGAAACAAATGATAGTACGCCTCGTTAGCATTAATTTTATCTTTAAAATCTCTAACGGTTGTTTTCTCATCAATAACAAGCAATTCTATTCCTGCAATATCGGCAAAATCTTCCATATATTCAGTAGTGATCACTTGGCTGTAAACGGTATGATGTGCGCCACCTGCTAAAATCCATGTAGTTGCTGCAATGTCAAGGTTTGGTTTGCAATCCCATAGTACACGAGCAACAGGAAGTTTAGGCAATTCAGCCATTGGTTTTACTGCTTCTACTTCGTTTACGATTAATCTGAAACGGTTACCCATATCAATTAAGGAAGCATTGATGGCATTTCCGGCAGCTACATTAAATACTAAACGAACTGGATCTTCTTTTCCCCCAATTCCTAATGGATGTACTTCACAAGAAGGTTTCGCATCGGCAATAGAAGAACAGATTTCCAACATGTGAGAACCTAAAACATATGATTTTTGTGGTGTGAAATGGTAGGTGTAATCTTCCATGAACGAAGTTCCTCCTTGGTTTTCAAGACCTACATTCATTACTTTCATCGCACGGAGTAAAGCGGCAGTTTTCCAGTCGCCTTCTCCACCAAAACCGTATCCATCCGCCATAAGACGTTGTACTGCAATTCCGGGAAGTTGTTTTAATGAACCTAAATTCTCAAAAGTATCGGTGAAAGCTCCAAAACCTCCTTCTTCAAGGAACGCTCTCAATCCTAATTCAATTCTTGCCGCCTCTACTAATGAGTCTCTTTGTGCTCCTCCTTTTTGAAGGGCTGGGGCCAAGGTATAAGAAGCTTCATATACTTCGACTAATTTATTAGTGTCAGCATCAGAAACTTTCTCAATTTGTTTGGTTATATCCGAAGAGTCGAAACCATTTACCGAAAAACCAAAACGGATTTGGGCTTCGACTTTATCACCTTCGGTTACAGCAACTTCACGCATGTTGTCTCCAAATCTTGCCACTTTTAAGTTTTGGAATTCATCCCAACCTAAAACGACTCTGGACCAAATGCCTAATTTTTTCTGAACACGTTCGTCTTCCCAATGACCAACAACTACTTTACGTTTTTTACGCATTCTCGACATGATAAAACCAAATTCTCTGTCTCCGTGAGCGGATTGGTTTAAGTTCATAAAGTCCATATCGATAGAACTCCATGGAATTTCAGCGTTGAATTGTGTATGTAAATGGCACAAAGGTTTTTTTAGAATACTTAATCCGCCAATCCACATTTTAGCTGGCGAAAAAGTATGCATCCAAGCCACAATACCAATACAGTTTTTATTAGAATTTGCTTCTAAACATACATTGGTAATTTGAGCTGGAGATTTAACCACATCTTTATATACTAATTTTACCGGTATATGTGATGATGCATCTAAACCTTTTGCAATTATTTGTGAATGTTCGGCTACTTTTCTTAGTGTTTCTTCACCGTATAATTCTTGGCTTCCTACTACAAACCAAATTTCTTTTTGAGATATATCTATCATTTTTTATATCGTTTATTTGTTTAATCGTTTATTCGTTTAATTGTTTATTTGTTTAATCGTTGAACTGCCGAATCGATTAAACGATTTTACGGTTCACCAAATAAACAGTTACTGTCCGTAATAGGAATCTTTTCCGTGTTTACGTTCGTAATGTTTTTTGATTAAAGAATCCTTCAATCGTGGGGCATTAGGGTTTATTTGTAAAGTCAGGTATGCCATTTCGGCCACTACTTCCAGAACTTTACTGTTATAAACCGCTTTTGCTGCATTTTTTCCCCAAGCAAAAGGACCGTGATTTCCTATCAGAACCATTTCTACTTCTTCATAAGAAAGATTCTTTTCTTTGAAGCAGTCTAAAATTTGAATTCCTGTATTGTGCTCGTAATTTCCTTCGATAAGTGCGTCGCTCATTGGTGCTGCACAAGGAATATCAGCGGTTAAGTGATCGGCATGAGTGGTTCCAAAGATTGGAATGTCTCTTTGCGATTGTGCCCAGGCAACCGAATAAGTAGCATGAGTGTGTGCGACACCGCCAATGTTTGGCCAGTTTTTATACAAATAAGCATGCGTTTTTGTATCCGAAGACGGACGCATACTACCTTCGATAATGTTGTTGTCAAAATCTACTATAACAATGTCTTCCGGTTTTAAGTCTTCATATGGAACACCACTTGGTTTGATAGCAAAAACACCATTTTTTCTATCCACGGCACTGACGTTTCCAAAGGTGTAGACTACCAAATTCAAAGCGTTCAATTGCATATTCGCTTCGTAGCATTCTTGTTTTAAATCTTTATACATAGAGCTCATCTTGTAAGTTTTTAATGGATGGATCTGCGAAGTAGCTTAATTGTTCATAGGCTAAAAGTAATTTGTGATAGGCCGCCACTTTGTCTAATTGTGGTAAATATTCACCGTCAAAACCGCTTCCCATTTTTTGGCTGGCTTCAATTACATTAGGATAAATTCCTGCTGCAACCGCTGCGTAGATTGCTGCACCAAGAGCTGGTGTCTGGTCTGAAGCTGCTACTTTGATTGGCTTGTTCAAGACATTAGCCAAGGTTTGCATGATAAAAGGGGATTTTCTGGCTACACCACCAATTCCGATAACGCTGTCAATTTTTACTCCTTCTTCTTCAAAACGGTCTACGATTTTTTTAGATCCAAAACAGATGGCGTTAACCAATGATTTGAATAAATGAGGTGCTTTGGTACCCAAAGACAAATTGGAAATAGCACTTTTGATCTCCTGATTGGCATCCGGCGTTCTTCTTCCGTTAATCCAGTCTAAGGCGATTGGCACACTTTCAGAAACTGGAATTTTCTCCGCTTCCTCAGTTAATTTCACGATTAGTTTATCGCTGATTTCTTCTTTTAATTGTTCTTTTTGTTCGTCAGTCAAAAGGGTAGAAGTGGCTAATAAATTTTCTGTTGGCCAAAGCAGTAATTCTTTGTACCATGCCAATAAATCTCCAAAAGCGGATTGACCAGCTTCAAGACCTACATAACCTGGAATTACAGAACCATCTACTTGTCCGCAGATTCCACGAACTGTTTTTGTTCCAACAGCTTCTTCTGAAGCTACCAAAATATCACAGGTTGAAGTACCCATAACACGTACTAAGGTGTTTTCTTCTATTTTAGCTCCAACAGCACCTGAATGGGCATCGAATGTTCCTACTGCGATAACAGTATCGGTAGAAAGCCCTAATCGTGTAGCCCATTCTTGGCTTAAGTTTCCGGCTACAACATCAGAGGTATAAGTTTCATCGTATAATTTTCCGCGAAGTGCAGCAAGATACGGATGCAATTTCCCTAGAAATTCTTCTGGTGGTAAACCGTTCCAGTCTTCATGCCACATCGCTTTATGACCTGCGGCACAACGGCTTCTTTTGAAGGATTTTAAGTCTTTATTGTCAATCAATAAATACGTCATTAAATCGCAATGTTCCATCCAGGTGTAAGCAGCATTTCTTACGGCTTCATCTTCTCTTGCGATATGTAGAATTTTTGCCCAAAACCATTCTGATGAATAAATTCCTCCCACATATTTGGTGAAATTTTCTCCTCCCCAGGTAGTGGCAAGTTCATTGATTTCGTTTGCCTCATTTATAGAAGTGTGATCTTTCCATAATACCATCATGGCATTTGGATTATGTTCAAAACCTTTTGTCAAAGCCAAAGGTGTTCCGTCTTCGGTAACAGGTACTGGTGAGGATCCTGTGGTATCGATACAGATGCTTCGGATAAGGGAAGGATCTACTTTGCTGTTTTCGACAACAGATTTTATGGTAGTTTCCAATCCTTCGATATGATCTAAAGGGTGTTGACGAAACTGATTGATTGATGCGTTACAATATTCTTTATTTTTCCATCGCTTGTAGTGACAAACGTTTGATGCTAATTCTTGTCCATTCTCAGTGTCTATTAACATCGCTCGAACAGAATCTGTTCCATAATCTAATCCTATTACATAATTTTTCATCACAAATCTTTTTAAATATGTACAAATATAATATAATTATTTTATAAGTGTATAAAAAACACTTAATTTAATTTGGTAATATAATTTTTATCAAAACAGCAATATAACAGCTATTTGCATGTAAAATAAAAAATAAATGTTGTGTTTACACTTATTGTGTTGCGATTATTTTAATTTTAGCTTCAAAACAGTCACAGAATAGGCAGATAGGCTCATCGTTGCTTTGTCACTTTTCAACTTATATTCGCTTTCAGTCGGGCTTATTTTCTTTGGATTGGCAAAAGTATTCTCGTCTTGTAAATTCGGACTGGTCAGCGTTGTCAGCGTTCCTTTAGATTGTAATTTGCTTCCTTTTAAATCAACAGTCACCTCTTGTGCAGTTGCAGCCGTATTTACCAGTTTTACAATGACTTCTTTGGTATTTACATCTTTCACAGCGGACGCAAACAGATTGTTTTGTCCCGTTACTGCTTTCCCGTCTTTGGTGATGTTTATTAAATCGGTACCTCTATTGGTTGCGAATAATTTTTGCACATAATAATTGGCAGAACCGTACGCCTCTAGATTGTTGAACCAAAGTAAATCCGGAGTCCATTGCCAAGCTTCTTCATGAGCCATTAACGGAGCATAGGAGGTAAGATTAACCACTTCGGCATTTCTTTCTAAACCGGTCATAAAAGCAGCTTCAGAGAACGCGCATTCCCAGTTGTTTCTATTGTCAGGACTTGCGATAGCTACACTTTGTGCGGCATATTCACCAGCAAATACTTTAGGTCCTTTTCGGTCGTATTTGTCATAACGGGTGGCATTTTCTCTAAACCATTGTGGGCTTTTATAATAGTGTTCATCCACGATTTCTGCATTCAGTTTTTTAAGTTCCTGCATGCCATAGTCAAAATAGTCTCCTTCTGGAAACGGACCGCTTCCTGAAACGATAATCATTTTTGGATATTTAGCTTTAATAGCTTTTTCAAATACTTTGTATCTTTCAATGTAATCGGGTCCCCATTGCTCATTTCCAACACCAATATATTTTAGGTTGAAAGGTTTTGGGTGTCCCATATCAGATCGTACTTTACCCCAAGGAGTATCTACTCCTCCGTTTGCGAATTCAATCAGGTCTAAAGCGTCTTGAACGTAAGGATCCAGTTCTGCTAATGGAACTAATTCTCCAGTATTAAACTGACAGGCCATTCCGCAGCTTAAAATAGGTAATGGTTGTGCGCCTAAATCTTCTGAAAGTTGGAAATATTCAAAAAATCCTAATCCAAAAGTCTGGAAGTAATCAGGAGCCGGTTTGTGACTGAACTCAGTATTCCAACGGTTGATTAATGTCTCTCTTTTCTCTACATCGCCTACAGTTTTTTTCCATTGGTAACGTTGTGCCAAAGTTCTTCCCTCTACAATACAACCTCCAGGAAATCTCAAGAATCCAGGTTTCATATCATAAAGCAACTGAACGATGTCTTTACGCATTCCGTTTTTTCTGTTCATCCAAGTATCTTCAGGAAATAAAGAAATCATATCCAAATCAATCGTTCCTGTTCCTTCAAAGGTGATTTTCAACTGTGCTTTTGCCTCGGTTTGCGTAGCCGTAAATTGGGCAGTATATGCTTTCCAGTCGTTAGCTGTTGGTACAATACGGGTTTCACCTAGAACTTTTTTGTTTTTATCAATAAATTGGATGATAATTTTTTTGATGGCGCCGTTATGATTCGCTGCTTTTAGCGAAAGATTGTATTTAGCATCTTTCTTAATTCCCATTCCACGGAATCCTTCATTGATTATTGAGAATCCTTTATCATCATTAATCAATATTCTGCAAAAATTTGGATTGGTTTTGTTTTCCAATACTTTGATAGTTGTTGCAATACCCGACTGTTTGTTGAAAGAATGCTTGTCGCTATTTGGTTGTTCCCAACCCATCAGAGGTGCTTCAAATTCGAAAGAACGGTTTTTGATCATTTCGGCATACAATCCACCATCGGCAGCAAAGTTGATGTCTTCAAAAAAGACACCATACATGGTTGGTTGGATTTTGGTAACCGTATTGGCGATATCAACTTCCAGATTCGTTTGTGCATTGGCATATAAACCATTTAGCAAAAGGCCGCAGAGGGTTATCTTAGTGATTAAATTTTTTTTCATATTTTAATTTTTCTTTTTATTCGTAGGTAAAAGGGTTAGAAGTGGCCAATAAATTTTCAGTTGGCCCCATCAATAATCCTTTGTAGCAAGTTAAAACATCACTTTTTAATTAAATTCAAATATTGGTGTACCGTTTTTATCAAATTTTAATTTCATCATTCTCGCATGACGATTAGGATCATATAAGGGGTCTGCAATAATTTCTTTCAACGGTCTTTTATCTGTGGCTGGCACTACTTTTGGATCACCAACAGCTTTTTCGTAATCCCTTGCATGATATATTACTAAAGGTTCTCCGTTTTCATCAACTGTGAAGGAGTTATGCCCAGGACCATAAATATTTTTTGCTTCATTGGTTTTTAATACTGGATATCTAGATTTTTTCCAAGAATTTCTATCTAATATATCAGCATTTTCGTCTGCTTCCATCATACCCATACTGTAACAAGCACCTGTAGCACTTGCCGAAAAAGTAATGTAAATTTTTCCTTTGTTTTTAATAACTGCTGGACCTTCATTCACCCAAAAACCTATGCGTTCCCAATCATAATCTGGAGTCGTTAGCATGAATTGAACTGTTTTTAGTTTTATGGGTGATTCCATTTCGGCTAAATACAAATTAGAAGCCGCAAATTGTCCGCCCGTTTTTTCTGCCCAACAGAAATAGCGTTTGTTTTTATGCTCAAATACAGTACCGTCTAGAGAAAAATCGGTAAAGCTTTTTGGATCTGCATCAGCTGCTTGCATTTGCCCAAGTTCAATCCACTTGTCATGTAAAGGATCTTGACCTGTACACTCTAAAACATAGGGTCTTAATTTCCAAATATCGGTTTCTTCGCTTGCTGCAAAATACACGTACCATTTTCCATCTAAATAATGAATTTCCGGAGCCCAAACGTGACGACTCATTGGTCCGCTTTTATGCTTTTCCCATACTTTAAAAGTTTCGGCATTTTGAAGTTCATCAATAGATTTTGCACGTCTTAATTCTATAGCGTCATAGGTTGGCACCGACCCTGTAAAATAGTAATACCCATCTGTATGCTTGTAGATAAACGGATCTGCTCTTTGTAACACAATAGGTTTGTTAGATAAGGTTGTTTTTGTAGTAGTCACTTCTTCTTTAGATATATCTTTTTGTGCTTTTTTATCTGTACAAGAAGCAACACTTACCAAAACAATGGCTGAAAGGGCTAGGTTTTTTAATATGTTTATTTGCATGTTATACTTGTTTATGAGAATTTAATTTTAGTGAGGAAATCAGACTTTCATTATTTTATTCTATTTTCCTATTTAAAGGTTCAGTCTTTAAAATCTATCCAAACTTTCATTTTTCCTACGCCTCTGTTGGACCAGGAATAATATGGAATGGCTTTTAATTTTTCAGTTCGGATGGTATTTACACCTTCCAAAAGAGTTGGCTCGTTTGTTACTTTAAAAGTATCGCCAGCATCAATAGTGATTTTGTCGAAATCAGTTGCATTGTCTATTTCTTCGATAGCGTATACAATAGGGCCATATTCTAAAGCTACTTTTCCGATATTGCCTTCCACTTTTGCATTGGTAACCACTTCTTTTACTTCCATTGGAAAGTCAAGTGCAATGGTTTCTCCTTTTTTCCATTTTCTGGTAATGGTTATGTATCCTTTGTCTTCTTGGTAAGCGATTGGTTTTCCGTTTATGGTTACGGTAACTTTGGCGCTTGACGCATTTTTATACGTGTATAAATCTCCCGGTAAAACCTGATTTTTGGCCCAACTCGGGATACGTAGTTTTATTGTGAATTTCGATTCTTTTTTAGGCGTAACGGTAATGGCAACTTTACCATCCCAAGGGTAATTTGTTTTTTGGGAAATTTCTAAATTAGTATTTTCTAATGCTATTGAAGCGGTATTCGAAGCATATAAATTCACATAAAGAATGTCCTTACTTGTTGAATAAATCAATCCCGGAATTGAAGGGATAAAACGAATCAAATTAGTTGGGCAACAAGAGCAGTCAAACCAAGACTGACGGGTGCATTCGCCACGATTGAATTTGTAAACCCCGTCTGATTCTAACGCATTTGGATAAAAGAATTTTTTTCCGTCCAATGACAATCCAGAAATAAGTCCGTTGTATAAAGAACGTTCAATCACATCAAAATAATCGGAACTTCCGGATAGATTATGCAGTCTGTGATTCCAATACACATTTCCAATAGCGGCACAAGTTTCGTTATAAGCGGTAAGGTTTGGCAATTCATAGTTTTCACCAAAAGCTTCTCCGTCATGTTTCGCACCGATACCTCCTGTGATGTACATTTTTTTGTTCACCATATTATCCCATAATTTGTTCACCGCACTACCATAGGCTTTGTCATTTTCTAAAGCGGCAATGTCGGTCATAGCAGCGTACATATAAACCGCTCTTACGGCATGGCCCACTGCTTCTTTCTGTTGAATAACCGGAATGTCATCTTGTGAGTATGCGCCATATAATGAATGGTTTTTTGGATTTCCTCTGTTGTCCAGAAAGTATTTGGCTAAATTTAAATACGCTTTATTGTTGGTGATTTGGTATAATTTTACCAGGCCTGTTTCTACAATTTGATGACCGGGAACACCATGAACCTGGTCTGCGTTGTCGCCAAAAGTGTGCACTAACATATCGGCATTTTTGATGGCAATATCTAAGAAGTTTCTTTTTCCGGTTGCTTCAAAATGCACTACCGCAGCTTCAATTAAATGACCGGAATTGTACAATTCATGACTGATTTGAAGTGATTCCCAACGTTTTCCTTCTATTACCGGTACCCAAGGGGCTGGCGGTTTCGCTGGATTGATGGTTCGCCAAGTGGTTATGTAACCGTCTTTTTCCTGACCAATTTTAATAATGCCAATGAGGGAATCCAGTAATGTTTCCAGTTTTGGATTGGGTTCACTGATTAAGGTATTCGAAGCCCCTTCGATAATTTTATAGACATCGGTATCGTCAAAAGGCATTTGGCCTTTAACGGTTCCTTGCATTTTACCACCTGCAATTAAAAAATTATCCAGTCGCCCTTCTTCCTCGCATTTATGAATGGCATATTCGATGGTTTTTTCCTGAACTTTTTTGATGATGGGTAACCAAAAAGCATCGGTCACCTTGACATTTTGAATGTTTACGGGAGTGATGTTATAACTTAAAGTCTTTTGTGATGCATCCGTTTTTTTGGCGCGTTGCTGTGCCTGTCCATATACGGTCAGTAACAAGGAAACGGCTATTGTTGTTGTTTTGATGAATGTCATTTTGCCTAATATTAATCGTTTTTATTTCAGTGGTTCAATTATAGGCCAAAGAGCATCATCCCATTTCAATTCTTCTATCTGTAAAATAGGTGCCCCTTTTTGTTTTACATCATACGCATGAAAAACAATATAATCTTTACCGTCAAAAGTGTAGGCGCTGTTGTGTCCTGCTCCATACCAGTTTTCATTTCCTTGGATAAGAAGTGTTCCTCCACCTTCGTTTAATGATTTTCCGTCTTTATCCAAGTAAGGGCCTGTAATATTTTTTGATCTTCCAACGACTACTTTGTAGGTGCTTTTTTCGCCTCTGCAACACAAGTCCCAAGAAAGAAATTGATAGTAATAGCCATTCTTTTTGAATATGAAGGGAGCTTCGAGTGCACCATCGCCCGGATCAGTATCTGCTAACTCGAAAGTTCTTTTACGTTTCGATATAGTATACCATTCTTCAGGCTGTGCCACTGATTTTAAATCGGCATTTAATTTTACCATTTTAAGTCCATTCCAAAAAGAGCCAAAAGCCAACCAAGGGGTGTTGTTTTCATCAAAAGTCAAATTGGGATCTATGGCATTCCATAAATCACGATTTGGAACTGATTGGATGACAATTCCGTGATCAATCCATTTGTATGCCGGGTCTTTTGGGTCTAAAGTGGTATTGGTTGCCAATGCTATTGCCGAAGTATTTTTTGCGAAAGCGGAAACCGAATAATACAAATAGTACTGGTTGTTGTGAAAAGAAACGTCCGGTGCCCAAATATGATTATCAAAATTTGGGACTACTTTATCTACCCAGACTGGCTTTTCTTTGAATATAGCCGGTTCTGGTTTCCAGTTTTTTAAGTCCTTAGAACTAAAAACGCTGATGCCTTTTCCCGTGCAATACAAATAATAAGTGTCTTTTTGTTTGATCATTACGGGATCATGAACGGTAATGTCCTGCGCCCATGACGAAGCTGTCATGATTAGTAAAAGGA
>RCUJ01001618.1_pt1 | contig 11771 bp, 5 predicted proteins | sample 2166321 | NCBI WGS metagenome assembly RCUJ01 (sample SAMN09932808, study PRJNA488358) | compost metagenome | feature: garden; material: soil; isolation source: compost soil in an enriched community after 118 h of incubation | place: Germany: Experimental Botanical Garden Goettingen | collected... | reverse complement strand
AAGTATGAAATGAAGCAAAAATCAAAAAAACAACTTTTCAATAGAATAATATTTATTTTATTTGGAATACTGATCAGTTTAAATTCCGGTGCTCAAAATTTTGATAAATACTTTCCAAAAAAAGACTTAACAACAGTAGGAGTATATTATTACCCTGAACATTGGGACCAGAGTCAATGGGATCGTGATTTGAAAAAAATTGCCGAAATGGGTTTTGAGTTTACCCATTTTGGGGAATTTGCATGGGCGCAATTAGAGCCGCAGGAAGGTGTTTATGATTTTAAATGGCTGGACAAAGCCGTTGGTATTGCTGCAAAATATAATTTAAAAATTATCATGTGTACTTCAACAGCGACACCTCCTATATGGCTGGTTCGACAGCATCCGGATATATTGGCTACTTATGAAGATGGCACCAAAACAGATCACGGTTCGAGACAGCATGCATCATTTTCAAGTAATTATTATCGAAGTTATTCTTTAAAAATGATTGAACAATTGGCGAAAAGATATGGCAACAATAAAAATATTATTGGCTGGCAGGTAGATAATGAGCCTTCCCGTTTTCTGGATTATGGACCAGATGCACTGCAACGCTATCGGAATTGGTTGAAGGAAAAATATGTAACTATTGATGCTTTAAATGAAGCCTGGGGAAACAATTTCTGGAGTGGAACTTACAGTAATTTTGATCAAATAAATATTCCGTTACACAAAGAATGGGGAATGAACTTACACTCCCAATTAGATCATTATCGATTTGCAGATCAGGAAACGGCAACTTTTCTGGATAGCCAGGCCATTACGATACGTAAAAACATAACAAAAGACCAATGGATTACTTCTAATTACAGGTCCAATTATGATGAAAGCTTTGTTGGAATGAGCAAGGAATTGGATTTTGACTGTTACACACGCTATTTGGTTTACGGAGGAAGTCTTGGAATTGGCCCAAAAGGATATCGATTAGGAGACTATACCAGCATAGGAATGTCTAATGATTTTTTTCGACCTTTAAAAGGAATGTATGGTTGTATGGAACTACAACCGGGACAAGTAAACTGGGGAAGTATCAATCCACAGCCGTTGCCTGGAAGTATCCGTATGTGGCTATGGCATGTTTTTGCAGGAGGTAGTAAATTTGCGTGTACGTATCGTTTTCGGGCCCCTCTGTATGGTTATGAACAATTTCATTATGGTATTGTCGGTACAGATGGCGTTACGCCAACCATTGGCGGAAACGAATTTGCCCAGTTTATAAAAGAAATTGATACGTTACGAAAAAAGTATGATGCCAAAGCAGTATTACCGGATTACTATTTAAAACGTAAAACCGGAATTCTATTCAATGCAGATAATGTTATGGGCATTGAGTTAAACAAGCAAACAAAAGAGTGGAATACCATAGGACATTTTTTAAAATATTATAAAGCAACAAAATCGATGGGTGCGCCAGTTGATTTTGTTAGGGATACTACTAATTTCTCAAATTATCCTTTTTTAATAGTACCTGCTTATCAGATGATCGATCAAAAAATGATTGATAAACTAACGTTGTATGCCAAAAACGGAGGCAATTTAATCATGAGTTGTCGATCCGGAATTCAAAATCGTAAAGGCCATCTTTGGGAAGCGAAATTTTATGAACCAATGTGGAATTTAATAGGTTCTCAAATAGAATCTTATGATTTGTTAATGCCACAGTCTCCGGGTATAATAAAATTTGATAATCAGGAATTTGCGTGGACTAGTTGGGGAGATTTACTAAAACCAAATAAAGAAACAGAAATTTGGGGAACTTATGACGGCGATTTCTACTCTGGAACTCCCGCTATTATTTCACGTAATTTAGGTAAAGGAACAGTTACCTACATTGGCGTAGATTCCAAAAATGGTGAACTTGAAAAACAAGTATTAAGGAAATTATACCAGAAACAAAATGCGCCTATAGAAAATTATCCTGAAGGGATTATGGTTGATTATCGCGATGGATTTGGTATTGCAGTCAATTATTCAGATAAAATCTACAATGTCAATTTACCAAAAAGTGCTAAAATTATTATCGGAACTACAGCAATAAAAACTGCTGATGTATTGGTTTGGAAATATTAATAGAAATAAGCTATTCAAGTTAATTACAATTGCAATGCTGAAAAAGAAACTATTATGCAGTCTTATCATACTTGTTTTTACAGGAACCATTTTTGCTCAAAAAGATGTTAATGTAAATTCTCCCGGAGCAGGAAATCCTATTTTACCAGGCTGGTTTGCTGACCCTACTATTAAAAAGTTTGGAGATATTTATTATATCTACGCTACGACAGATAACGAAATGCTGGCCTCTGGCGCACCGACAGTTTGGTATAGTAAGGACTTTAAAAATTGGTACAATTATATTATGGAAATCCCTTCATTTTCAGCAAAATCCATAACTAATTTTTGGGCTCCTGATATAGTAGAGGGAGATGATGGTAAATATTATTTGTATTTTGGAAACTGTGAGATAGGCTGTAATATTTATGGATATGTTTCCGATTCGCCTGTTGGTCCCTGGAAAAAATTAAGCGAAAATGATACTCCGGTAATTTCAAACGGATATCCCAGAGAAGGTTTTCCATCTCTGGATGCACAATTTTTTAAAGATACCGATGGCAAAATTTATGGTTATTGGGGAACCTGGGTGCATTACAATGGAGGATATGCAGTTGGTGAATTAAATAAAAAAACAATGAATGAAATGGTTCATTCAGCAAATATCCCATTAGCACAAACTCCGGCTCCATTTGAAGCTGCTTACATGATGAAAAAAGGTTCTAAGTATATCTTAATGTATTCCGGAGCATCTTGTCACGATGAAACCTACAACGTTCGTTACTCTTATTCTGATTCGCCTTACGGACCTTTTACGCCCGGAAAAAACAATCCGATTTTGAGCACCAATGAAGATCAGACAGTGCATGGTCCCGGTCATCATTCTGTTTTACAGGAAAATGACGATTATTATATCGTGTATCATAAACACGATTACCCCATGACTAGAGGCGGATTAGCCAGACAGGTTTGTATTGATAAAATGATTTTTGAAAACGATTCGACAATTAAAACGGTTGTGCCTTCAAATAAAGGAATAAATGACTTGGTAAAGTCTGAAGTTTCTCAGGATATTGCTTTTGGAACAAAAACTACTGCTTCTTCTTTTTATCATTTAAAATCGACTCAATATGATTATGAGTACAAGCCATCGTATGCAACTGATAATAATAATGCCACAATGTGGAAAGCAGCTGATAATACATCCTCTCAATATTTAATTGTTGATCTGGGTTCAGAAAAAAAGATAAAAAGGATAATGACCCAATTTGAATTTGCCAGTTATTATTACCAATATAAATTGGATTATTCTTTGAACGGAACTAAATGGCATCAGTATGCTGATAAATCTACAAATCAAACAGCGGGAAGCCCAATGATTGATGACAACGATGTGACGGCACGATATATAAAACTAACTGTTTTAGCGACTGAAAAAGTTGGACTTTATGCTGCAGTTTGGAACATAAAAATATACAGTTCTTTATTTGATCTTCCATTAAATTTAAAAAATGAAGCATCGAGAAACAATCCCGCTGTAAAAAGCACTAAGAAACTTTTAGTTGATTTAGACGCGAACAAAATTGCTGACAATTCAGATTTAAATACTATTTCGAATAAAGGATCTATCGGCGGAATTTTCGCAAAAAGTGGAGAAATATCTTTAGAAAAATCAGAAGGAATTAAAGCCTTCAATTTTAAAAATGGAGCTTTTATATTAAATAAAGCTGTACCTAAAAGTCTAGCTTGGAACGGTTCATATTCAGTCGCAACCTGGGTTAAAAATCCTGAAATAGCAAAAGAAGGAGAAATTTTAGCATCATGGTGCGACAGACAAGAATTTGGTTTGGCAAACTCCTACAATGCCTTGGCTTATAATAGCGGCAATTATGGTGCTGGAGTACATTTAGACGGTCATTTTGATATGAAGTTTAATAAAATCCCTGAAGCGAATAAATGGCATTATATTGTTTTAACTTTTGATGGAGTTGTTGAAAAAGTGTATGTAGATGGTATTTTAGATAATTCGCAAAACATGCTATTATCTTCGGCAATTGATAAAGCCAAAATTATAATTGGAGCATCCGATATTGGCGAAAATTTCTCTGGTTTTATTGCTTCATTGCGTTTGTATGATTATGCTTTGAATCAGGAAGATTTACAGCAACTGATGAAACAGACAAAACCTAAAACAGAATAAATTAGGATTTATTAATTTAGCGGTTTAACGAAAAAATAAAAAAAATGACAATTGGTATTGGCGGTTCTAATGCAGTAATCGAATTAGAAAAAATAGAAAACAGAACTCAAGATGTGCGTCCAATTCTTTTAGAAGAATATTTGGGTCGCATTAAAAAGGCAACGCAATTAATGAAAGCGCTTTCTGTTAAGGCACTATATCTTAATGCAGGAACAAATCTGTATTATTTTACTGGAACACTTTGGAATGCCTCTGAAAGAATGGTAGGTGCAATACTTTATGAAGACGGTTCATTAGAATATATAGTGCCTAAATTTGAAGAAGGTACTTTTAAAAAATACATGAAAGTAGATTCGAATATTAATTGCTGGGAAGAACATGAGTCTCCTTATATTTTATTCGGAAAGTTAGTGGGAGGTAAAAACATCAACAGCGGATTAATTGCTATTGATGAATCATCTTCTTATTTTTTAGTTGATGGAATTGCAAAGGCAAATACTTCTTATGATTTTATAACGGCACAAAATATTACTTCCGCCTGCCGAATGCAAAAGTCTGAAAATGAAATTGCTATTATTCAAAAGGCAAAAGACATCACAATGGAAGTTCAAAGAGCTGCTGCCAAGATATTAAGACCCGGAATTACAGTGAGCGAAGTGACCGATTTTATAAACAAAGCGCATATAAAAGCAGGAATATCCTCTGGTTCTTATTTCTGTATTGTGCTGTTTGCCGATGATACGCAATATCCTCATGGTGTTTCGATTCCTCAGCCTTTAAAAGAAAACGAAGCCGTAATTGTAGATACTGGTTGTAAATTAGAAGGTTATCTTTCGGATATTACAAGATCGTATGTTTATGGAACTGCTTCTGAAGAATATAAAACCATTTGGAATTTAGAAAAAAAGGTACAACGTGCTGCTTTTGAAGCCGCAAAAATTGGATCTTCATGCGGATCAGTTGATGATGCAGCCCGAAAAACATTGGCGGAAGCCGGACTTAGTCCGGATTATGATTTACCGGGATTACCCCACAGAGTAGGGCACGGAACCGGACTTGATATTCATGAATATCCGTATTTAGTCCGCGGAAGCGAAATAAAACTTTCCGAAGGCATGGTAGTGAGCAACGAACCTATGATTTGTATTCCCGGAAAATTTGGAATAAGACACGAAGATCATTTTTATATGACTGAAGAAGGAGCAAAATGGTTTACGACGCCTATGCAAAGTGTTGACAACCCATTTGGATATTAATTTAGTAATAAAAAACAAAAGATGAAGCGATTCCTACTGTTATTCCTCACGATTGTTTATTGCTCTGTTCAGGCACAGGAAAGTGTTATGATTACTGTTGAAACTGAAACTTCGGCTTTGGTTTTGAAAGTGGGGAAAAATAAAAAATTGTATCAAACATACTTTGGAATCAAGTTGAATAACAGTTTAGAATATGAATTTATTTCGAAAGAAAATACAAAAAAGTTTGTTGTAAATGATGGTAATCCTTTAATTGATTTGCGTCATGTAGCTTATCCCACTTTTGGAACAGATAATTTATTTGAACCCGCTATCAGGATAACACACAATGATGGAAATCCTTCATTAGAATTAGAGTATCAAAGTCATAGTGTTCAAAAAATAGATGATAATACTTCCGAAATCATTATTAAATTAAAAGACCCTCAATATCCTGTTTTTGTTAATCTTCATTACAAAATATTTTATAAAGAAGATGTGATTGAGTCCTGGACAGAAATAGAACATCAGGAAAAAAAAGCTGTGACGCTTTATAATTATGCTTCATCGGCCTTACACCTGGATGCGGATAAATATTGGCTAACCCAATTTTACAGCGATGTTGTGGAAGAGATGAGAATGGAAGAAAGCCAGCTAACAAGAGGAAGTAAAGCCATTGACTCAAAATTAGGAGTTCGAACCAACATGTTTGCATCGCCGGGCTTTTTTCTTTCTTTAAATTCAAAATCAACAGAAAATAATGGTGAAGTCATTGCAGGTTCAATTGCCTGGTCTGGAAATTTTAAATGCACATTTGAAATAGACAATAATAACGAACTAAGAATTATTTCAGGAATCAATGAGTTTGCATCAGAATACAATTTAGAACCCGGAAAAGTTTTTAAAACACCTCCATTTATTTATACATTTTCGAATCAAGGAAAAGGGCAGGCGAGTAGAAATTTACACGCCTGGGCAAGAAAATACGGGCTTAAAGATGGTGAAAAACCACGTTTGACTTTATTAAATAATTGGGAAACGACTTTTTTTGATTTTGATCAGATTAAATTGGCCAGGATGTTTGAAGATGCCAAAACACTGGGAGTTGATATGTTTTTGCTTGATGATGGCTGGTTTGGAAATAAATATCCAAGAAGTGGTTCCGTATCAGGGTTGGGAGACTGGCAGGCCACAAAAACAAAGTTGCCTGACGGAATTGGTTATCTGATGGAAAAAGCCAAAGAAACCAATGTGAAATTTGGTATTTGGATTGAACCGGAAATGGTCAATGAAAAAAGCGAGCTATATGAAAAACATCCGGATTGGGTTCTAAGTTTGCCTAATCGTGAAAAGAGCATTTATCGCACCCAATTGGTTCTGGATTTATGCAATCCAAAAGTTCAGGATTTTGTATTTAAAGTGGTAGATGATATTATGCAGACCCAGTCTGGTGTGGCCTTTTTTAAATGGGATTGCAATCGAATGATGACCAGTGCTTTTTCATCCTATTTAAAAAATCAACAATCACATTTATTTATAGAATATACAAAAGGTTTGTATAAGGTTTTAGACAAAATAAAATCCAAATACCCCAACCTTCCCATGATGCTTTGCGCTGGTGGCGGTGGCAGGGTGGATTATGGAATGCTAAACTATTTTACAGAGTTTTGGGCAAGTGATAACACAGATCCTTTTGATCGTGTTTTTATACAGTGGGGATATTCTAATTTTTATCCTGCATTGGCGACTTGTAATCATGTGACCTCTATGGGAAATCAATCTGTAAAATTTAAGACTGATGTTGCTATGATGGGGAAACTGGGTTTTGATATTAACGTTGGAGAATTAAAGCCAAACGAATTAAAATTTTGCCAGGAAGCTGTTGCTAATTACAAACGGTTAAGTCCGGTAATATGGCAAGGAGAGTTGTGGCGATTAATTTCACCTTATGAAGATACCAGAGCAGTTTTAATGTATGTCAATAAGGATAAAACACAATCGGTAGTTTTTTCCTATACCCTGCATCCGCTGACGGATCCTAATTACAGTTTGGTGCGACTAGAAGGACTTGACCCGTCAAAAAAGTATAAAGTAAAAGAAATTAATATAATGCCCGAAAGCAGAAATACTTTTGAAGAATCAGGCAATGTATTTTCAGGCGATTTTCTAATGAAAATTGGATTAAAAGTTTCTTCTTCCAAACAGGAAAGTAGTGTTGTATTAGAGATTATAGATACAGAAGTGAAAAATTAACGTAATAAAGTATAAAATTTGCAATTTGACAGATTGCTGTTTGTAACTATTTGTGTAACAGATTTGTATGTTTAATAAATAGGTAAAATAGTATTAATTGAAGGTAATATTGTCTTATAAAGACTATAATTTCAGAATTATATTTACAAAATAATGCTATTTCTTAACCTATTAATTAATAATACTATGAAAAAACTTTTACTAGTAGTTATCGTATTTCTGGCCAGTCATTTTGCAATTGCCCAGAAAACGCTTTTTACTCCCACAGAATGGAGTGATCCCAATAATGAGTTTTATAATAAAGTATCCAGCTCCAGAAAGTATGAGTCTACAAACTTTGTACTCTATTGGGGTGATAAAGTGGGTACAAATCCGGCTGTTTATTCTGATACCGCATTAAGGTTTACACCAAAATCGGTTACAGATACCCTTGAAACTAGCTTTAAGCGCTATATAACCGATTTGCACTTTATTAATAATGCTCCAACCACAAATTTTGGCAAGTACAAAATCATTATTATGATGATGAACACCTGGAATTCTACAGACCCACGGTTAGAGGCTTTTGCACAGGCTAGTTCATTTAGTAATACCATTGGTGCCATGTTTGTACATCCTGAAGCCACCAGAGACGGCGGAGCATTATCGCACGAGTTTGCACACACACTGCAGATGATGATGCATATTCAGGAAAATCCAGGCAACGGAACTGCATTCTCCGGCTATGACTGGGCGGGTCCGTTTTTTGAAGGCCATGCTAATTTTATGCGGGCTCAGGCGTATTCTCAATGGTCAGAGATTGACGGCACTTTAACCAGGTGGATGCAGACCAAACATTTTATGTGGTCCTCTAATCGACATCATTACACGAATTTTCATTTGATGTATTATGTTCAGGAAAAAGAGGGTTTTGATTTTACAAGACGTATGTGGGCAGAATCTATCAATGAAGAACATCCACTTCAAACAATTAAGAGACTAAAAGGCTTTACGCAAGAACAACTCGATGATTATCTTTGGGGATATGCCCAACGACAACCTGCATTCGACTATCCTATTCAATGGAATTCCCAAATAAATACCACCAGTAATTTTGGAAAGACAATCAGAAACGTTTACAATAGCATAAAGACCAATATGCCGCGTTATACCAGCAGGCAATACACGCTGTTAACTAAAGTTACAGGTACCACAGATCAATATTATACCAATAATGACTGGGCTCCACAGGATTACGGAATGAATGTAATTCCGCTATACCCAACCTGTGCGGGAACTCAAAAGAAAGTTACGATTAAGTTCAAAGGACATACAGAGGTTAATCCAACTCAGGCTGGCTGGAGATATGGTTTTGTTACCACAAAAACAGATGGTACAATATCTCGTTACAGTCCCATGTATAAAACTGATGGTGAGGCTTCTTTTACTCTTAATACAGCTACAGAATCAAATATTTTTCTGGTAGTTTTCTCGGCACCGAAAGTTCATGTCAATTACAATATGGACGTGGGTTATCCTAAGCAGAGAAGATATCCTTATGAACTAAAAATTGCAAACGCCACCCCGGAAGGATATCAGCCGGCAGCCAGTTTTAGAAGTTTTCTTAAAACAAATGGACATTTACATACTAACGGAGGAGGATGGGTATCCAATAATGCGACTGTTGCATCAACAGTTTATGTTGGTCCTTATGCAGTTGTCAGAGCCGGTAGTATTTCTGGAAATGCCCGTATAGAGGAGTATGCAATGGTAGATGGAGGAACTATAAATGGTAATGCAATTGTAAGAGGAAATGCATGTGTTTACAATGCAACCTTATCCAATAGTGCCATTGTTGAAGGTAATGCCTGGATGGAAGGAGGCTCCGTTTCAAATACCGCTAATATTAAAGGAAATGCCATGCTGTTTGCCGGGAATTTTGGCAGCTCAGTTGTAGTGGGCGGCGATGCAGAAATTGGCAGTTGCTCTACACCGGGTGTTTATTTGCAATTTCCTTACTGGAGAAACGGCAGAACTGATTGCGATGGTAAAGGAGCTAGCGATGCTTCTAATATCGATATAAATCCGGCATTTACAAATTTTACAGCTGCACAAATGGCTTTTAGTACAACACCAACATGTACGGTAAGTACGCTTGCCGCAAATAAGGCAACTCTTGATTCAGAAGAAGATTTGAGTATTTACCCCAATCCAACATCGGCAAACATCAATATAACTTTTCTGCAAACCGAGCAGCAAAAGGTAACCATTTCATTATTTGATATGAGTGGACGTAAGCTAAATGTTATTACGGATAAGATCTATGAAGTTGGCAGAATTGAAATTCCGTTCAATTGCAGCCATTTGATTAAAGGTGTTTATCTATTACGCATTCAAACCGGAAACACTATTGTAAATAAATCATTTATTAAGCAATAGCTATTTAGTATTTTTAACGTGCCATTTATTTGCCTGAGAGATTTAGTATAAAAACAAAAGCAAGGAACATGGTAACTATCAGACAAAGAGCCTGCAAAATATTTATTTTGCAGGCTCTTTTTTAGTTTCTGTAACATCCAATTTATAGTTGCTTTCAGATTCCTGTCTACTGTTATTCGAATTATCTTATCAAAGGCCTGTTGTAAATCTGTTTTGATTTCATCAATTAGATGCAAAAGTAATTTTCCATGTGAAATGTTAATGCAATGTTTTATAATCAGACTGATTTATTAATATAAACGTAACCTTATCGACCTACCCTGATTTTAATTTTGAAGACATATTATAAAACAACACACTGTAGAATATGTCATTTTTAAAATTAAGAATACATCGAAAAAAAACAATCGGGATTGGTGATTTAATAACCGCCGTTCATTCACTAAATAATATAAAAGTGACCTATTATGTATAAGAGGTTTACAGATGAAGAGCTTGTTGAATTATTAAGACAAGGAAAAGATAAGGCATTTGATGAATTGTATTTTCGGTATCGGGATGTATTGGTTCGCTTTGTTTATATGCGAATGAAATCTGTTCCTGTTTCTGAAGAAATTGTTCAGGAGGTTTTTACCACAATTTGGGAACGCCGAAAGATTTTGGTTATTCAAAAGAAATTTTCGGCCTATATCTATACTTCGGTTCGATATACGACTTTAGATTATATAAAATCACACACTATTACCGACCAATATATCAAGGAGGTTGTCGATAGAAGCAATGATAACTACAGCAGTACCAGCACTACCGAAGATGCTATCTATTATGAAGAACTACAAGAAGCGGTAGATAAAGCCGCTTTGTTACTTCCAAAAAAATCTAAAGAAGTTTTTATTTTAAGTCGCATCAAACACTACACTAACAAAGAGATAGCCGAAGAACTGAATGTTTCGCACGAAACAGTCAAGTATCATATTGCTTATGCATTAAAATTTATGCGAAGCTATTTGAGCGAATTCAACTGACAGCAGATTTACAAATTTTGATATACGCTTTTTTCTTAACAAAAGCGTAACCTTATCAACCTACCTGAAATTAAGATTTCTAAGACATACTATTAAAGAGATAAATAAATTATAATGCCTGAAAAATTACATCAAGATATAAAACTTTTTTTACAAGGTAAGCTTTCCTTAAAAGGAGAAGAAATATGGAATAAGTGGTACGATCACCAGAAAGATTTTTTTGACCCTGCTCTAATTATTGAATCAGACCGTTCGAAACTAAAAAAAGAAATTAGAGAAATAAAGAAATCAGAAAAGGTGTTTTTTCTTCAGAATAGAAATTGGACTATAGCGGCTTCTCTGTTATTATTAATGAGTTTGTCTTTTTTTGTTTATCAATCATCTGTAAACACAATAACGAAACAATACGCTACGAAGCCGGGAGAACACGCTGCAATAATGTTGAGTGACGGAACTAAAATCTGGTTAAATGCCGGAAGCCTTTTAAAATATCCTGCCAAATTTAAAGGAGATACACGAGAAGTTTATTTAACCGGTGAAGCTTTTTTT
>RCUJ01001614.1_pt1 | contig 11785 bp, 9 predicted proteins | sample 2166321 | NCBI WGS metagenome assembly RCUJ01 (sample SAMN09932808, study PRJNA488358) | compost metagenome | feature: garden; material: soil; isolation source: compost soil in an enriched community after 118 h of incubation | place: Germany: Experimental Botanical Garden Goettingen | collected... | reverse complement strand
CAACTTTTCTTCTTCAATATCCAAATAATGCATTTGCCTTCTGATTATAGATTCGTCTAAAGTTTGGTCTTCCTTATTTTTACTGATCAGCCATTGCCTTTGTTCGTTTAACAGATCGATATAAATAACTTTAAGCTCTTCTCCAATAGACTCGTCATCTATTCCATTGCTGTGAAGTTCCCATTTCTGAATGAGATGCTGCAGAGGTGTATTGTTTTCAACCTCACCACTGTAATGTGTTTTTAGATAATTTATAGCGTGTTCAGCTAATTCTTTTCGCAACGTATTGTAGGCTTCTTCACGAGGTATTGGATCATAAATATCCGTAAGGTTAATTTTTCTGATAAAGTAAGGTAATGTTAATCCCTGAATTACCAAAGTGAGAAGAATAACAATAAACGTGATGAACAAAATAAGGTTTCGTTGCGGAAAACCATTTCCGTTATTCAAATAAACAGGTATTGATAATGCTGCGGCAAGAGAAACAACACCGCGCATTCCAGTCCAGCCAAGTATAAAAGGTGTTTTTATGCCGGGATTTCTCGTATCAGCTACAGTAATGAAGTTACGGGCAATCAATGTTACTACTACAGCTCCATACGAAGAAAGCATTCGACTTACTATCAAAACAATTGTTATAAGTACTCCATACCCAATAGCTGAGGGAAGACTTACATCTTCAAGGCCTTTCGTGATTTGCGGTAAATCTAACCCTATAAGCATAAAAACGAATCCATTTAATATAAAACAGAAGCTCTCCCAAACATTTACACCACGCAAACGAGATTTGCTGTTAAGAAAACGGTGTCTGTTATTTGATAAAAGCAAACCTCCGCTTACCACAGCCAGAACGCCGGAGCAGTGAACTTCTTCGGCAGCGAGATAAATAATATATGGTGTAAGCAGACTAAGAACAATATCTGCATTGGCGTCAGTAGGTAAATATTTATGAGCTTTCATAAAAAGCCATCCAATTAGTAATCCTATAGTTACTCCACCAATAATCATCCAGCTAAAACTTGTAGCAGCTTTGTAAAATATAAACTGTTCTGTCGCGACGGCAATCATGGCAAATCTGAAAATGATTAAGGAAGACGCATCATTCAATAAGCTTTCGCCTTCTAATATAGACGAAATTGCTTTTGGTACTTTAACGAATTTCAAAATAGCACCAGCACTAACTGCATCTGGCGGAGATATAATTCCACCCAATACAAAACCTAGTGCTAATGAAAAGCCGGGAATAAAATAATTGGCAACTAATGCTACTGAAAGTGCCGACAGAAAAACGACAACAAAAGCAAAACTTGTAATGATTCGTCGCCAACGCCACATTTCTTTCCAGGAAACGGTCCAGGCTGCTTCATATAATAGAGGGGGAAGAAAAATAAAAAATATGAGTTCGGGCTCGATATTTATTACAGGTACACCAGGAATAAAACTAATGGCTAGTCCTGCTAATACTAATAAAATAGGGTAAGCTACTTTTATTTTGTTTGCTATCATAATTAGCAATAAAATAACTAGTAATATACCAAGATAAAAGGGAAAGTCGTCAAGCATTCTTTTAATTTATAAGAGGAAATTTAATGTTGTATTCAACTAATATAGTCAGTATTCTTTGAAATATAGTATTGCAGATATTAGATCTTGTTCAAATGATTTTGACAATTCTTATCTGATTAAATACTATTTATTTAGCTAATTTAATTAATTTTAGTTGAATATGTACATAAGCCCATTTAGAAGATAAATTAAAAAGAATCAAAAATATTTTGGTTATAAGTTGACTAAAAAAATATAATCGATATGGATACTAATGCATTTCATATGTGTTTTGCAAATCATTACTCCTTACTTTAGAAAATTGTTTTTTGGATTTCAAATCTTCCGTGATTTTCTTAAAGTTTTCAGCAATTGGGATGTAGATGTTAAAGGTAACGCCCTTATTTAAATTGCCATCAGCAATTATAATTCCGTTGTGGTTCTCTACAATTTTCTTTACAATGGCTAAACCAATTCCTGTTCCGGAATACTCCTCAGTGTGATGTAGCCTTTGAAAAATCACGAAGATATTTTGATTGTATTGCGCTTCAAAACCAATTCCGTTATCCTGAAAACTAAAATTCCAATAATCACAAACTTGTGGACTGTTTGGCAGATTAAGAGCCCTGAATTCTTCATTTTTCAGAATTTCAGATTGTATCGTAATTTGAAGAGGAATTTCAGGGATAGAAAATTTTAGTGAATTGCTGATTAAATTGTATATAAGCTGTCTAAATTGAAAAACCATAATATTGACAGGTGTTAATCCATTTATTTTAAAAACAGCTTTTTTATGATGAATAGTATCATTAAGTTCTGATTTTACATCGTCAATAATATCTTGTAAATCGGTCATTTCGTATTGATGAACTACTGTACTGACCCTTGAAAAATCTAACAAATCTTCAATGAGTTGTCTCATTCTTGTTGCCGCGGCATGTATACGGTTCAAATTATTTTTTCCGTCTTCGGTCATGGTTTTTATTTCTTTTTCCATCATAATTGAAATAAAGATCTGAATTTTTCGAAGCGGTTCCTGAAGATCATGACTTGAGATAAAATTGAAAGCAAGCAGTTCTTTATTGGCATTGAGTAGTTCAATAGCTCTTTTTTCCTTTTCAGCATTTTGAAATTCCAATTCCTGATTGGCTATTAGTAATGCTGCAGTTTGTATTTTTAGTCTATTGAGTAGGTTTTCTTTTTCTATTAATTCCTCAGCTTCTTTAAGTGCGCGGGTAATCTTTTGTAATAAGGAAGAAAAATTATTTTTAGAGACATAATCTGTTACACCTTCTTTTATAAGCATTACAGCATTTTCCTCACCAATAGTGCCTGAAATAATTATAAAAGGTATAGCAAGTTCCCTGTCTTTAATTATTTTAAAGGCAGAACCAGCATCAAACGCAGGCAACGAATAGTCTGACAGTATAATATCCGGACAAAAAGTATCAAGGGATTCTTCAAAAGCTTTTCTTGATTCAACTATTTTGGAGGTAAATGACAATCCGGATTTTATCAAATGCCTGACTATTAAGTCGGCATCAGCAGTATTGTCTTCTAATAACAATACTTTTATATCTTTTTTAATTTGATATGGAGTCATAGTTTCAGATTAAAATAATTGTTCGCTTTTAACTTTATAGGGCAGGCTGGCTCAGTATCATCCAGTACATCCCCATTTCTTTTATGGCATTAAAAAAATTATTGCTGTCTACTGGTTTTACGATATAGCTGTTGGCACCCAGACTATAGCATTTCGCTATGTCAGGATCCTCTTGCGATGAGGTCAGTATAACTACTGGAATCGATTTAAATTCAGGATCACTTTTGACTTTTTCAAGCACTTGTATTCCGGACATCTTTGGCATCTTTAAATCCAAAAGAAAAAGCTTTGGATGTGATTTAGGATTTCTTTCGGAATAAATTCCTTTACAGTACATAAAATCAAGTGCTTCAGCTCCGTCTTTTACATGTAAAAGTTTGTTAGTAAAACCACTTTTGTTTAAGGCACGTATAGTTAATGTAGCATCTTCCATGCTGTCTTCGGCAAATAAAATTTCAATATCGTCGTAATTCATTTTGTTATTTTTTAATGTTTAATATCTGGCAGGCTAAAGTAAAATTTTGCACCTGCATCTAATTTTGATTCTGCCCACACTGTTCCGTAGTGTCGGTTTACTATTTTTTGCACTATCGCAAGTCCGATGCCTGTTCCTGAAAACTCATCTTGTGAGTGCAGGCGCTGGAAGACACCAAATAATTTATCATAATACTCCATGTCAAAACCTGCTCCCCAATCTTTTATGCTATATACGATTTTATCATTTTTAGAAGTTGATGTTATCTTAATTCGGGTTTCCGATTTATATTTTGAATATTTGATCGCATTCGAAATTAAATTTATCCAGACTTGCTTAATTAACGATGGATCTCCATTTGCAGGAGCAAGTTCATCAATTTCGAATATTGGAGTGTTTTCGTCTTTTTCAATCGTTAAATCGTTTATAACAGCACTTACTAGCGTCTTCATATTTATATTCATAGATGATACCTGTTTGCGGCCTAATTTGCTAAAAGCCAATAAATCATCTATCAGGATACCCATCTTGTTTGAATTTTTTATTATACCGTTGAGTACATTTTTTCCATCATCATCGATGGCACCAATATGATCTTCTATTAAAATTTGTGTATAACCGTTGATGGCACGTATTGGTGCCCGAAGATCATGCGAAACAGAATAAGAAAACGACTCCAGTTCTTCCTGAGCTTTCTTGAGTTCATCGTTTGCAAGGGTTAATTCTTTAGTTCGTTTTTCCTGATAAGCAAGTTCCCGATTGGTAACAATCAATTCGGCTGCACGCTTTTCTTTCTCCACCTTTCTTTTTTGTTTCAGAATATTTTCGGCTGCTAATTTCTTATTTGCAATAATCAATTCAGCTGCACGTTTTTCTTTTTCTTTACTCTGAATGGCAAGTTCTTTATTGGCAATAATTAATTCAGATGCCCTTTGTTCTTTTTGTTCGTTCTGGAACTTCAGTTCTTTATTTGCTATAACTAATTCAGCGGCCCTTTTTTCTTTTTGTTCGTTCTGAAATTTCAGTTCTTTATTTGCTATAACTAATTCAGCCGCACGTTTTTCCTTTTCCTTATTCTGAAAAGCAAGTTCTTTATTGGCTATTATTAATTCAGATGCCCTTTTTTCTTTTTGTTCGTTCTGAAATTTTAATTCCTTATTGGCTACAACTAGTTCGGCGGCACGTTTTTCTTTTTCGGCATTTTGAAAAGCGAGTTCTTTATTTGCGATAACTAACTCAGATGCCCGTTTTTCTTTTTCCTGGGCCTGAACAGCCAGTTGCAAAAATTGTGTTTTTGCAAGTGTAATATCCGTTACGATTTTTAAGATTTTATAGGGCTTCCCATTAGTGTCAAAAATGGGATTATAACTACCAGAAAGCCATATTAATTTTCTGTTTTTAGCAACTCGTATGAATTCATCTTTTTGATAAATTCCTTTTTTTAAGCTACTCCAAAATAATTGATAGGCATTTGATTTTGAATAGGAGGGATCTACAAAAATACTATGATGTTTTCCCAATAAATCAATTTCATTGTAGCCCATAATTTCGAGAAAATTCTTATTGGCACTCAGAATATTGCCTTCAAGATCAAATTCTATCGACCCATTCGAGGTATTAATGGCATTGATATGATTGTTTAGAAGCTGCTCATTTGCTTTTAACTGCTCCTGTAAGCTCTGAATTTCTTCGGTCTGTTTTTTATTATTTGTAGTCGGACTATTTACTACAACAAGTTCCGTATTAAAATTTTCTTTTTTGATATTTTGAACGGTTTGTTCCGGAGAAAGGATTATTTCCTTTTTGTCATTTTTTTCTTTGATATTCATATAATACGAAGTTATATTTAGAAAAATAATGGCAGTAATTTGCGGGAAAAGCACCTATATTTTAGTAATTATTAGAACGGAAACCTTAGACTTTTAAATTAAAGAATTATGGTTTTATACGAATATAGTTAAATTAACTGATTAAACGCTTACTTATTTATAGTATTATTATAAATAGGAGAACATAAGGTTATTGAGTTGTAGCAATATTTACGTTTTTGCTTACTAAGAATACTAAAATGTGCATTCTTTTTAATTTAAAAGAGTATCTTTCACACCAGTAATTAATGTTAAGGAATTTATGAATAAAAGCGGGCCAATAATAATTATAGAAGATGATCAGGATGATCAGGAAATCCTTGGGTTGGTATTTAAAGAACTTAATTACAAGAATGAAATTATTTTTTTTGGTGATGGAGAATTGGCACTTAATTATTTGACTGCAACAGCTGTTGAGCCCTTTATTATTTTCTCAGATATTAATATGCCAAAATTAAATGGAATAGAGCTGCGTTCAAAAATTCATGAAAATGAGGATTTGAGAATGAAGTCCATTCCTTACTTATTTTTCACTACAGGTGCAGAGCAACAACATGTTGTGGAAGCCTATTCAAAATCGGTACAGGGATTTTTTATAAAGCCGTACGATTTTATAGAGATGAAAGATATGATAAAAAGTATTGTAGAATATTGGCAGAAATGCGTTTCGCCCAATTATGTAAGATAGAATAAACTATATATGTTTTTTCTTTAAGAACCGTCCCCGAGGCTCATCACCTTCGTAAAGTACAATTTCGGAATGTAAAAACTGTGCAGCCGCTGCTGAATCTTTTACTTTAATAGCACTGCGTTTCAACATTTCAGATTCAAACTCATTTAATACACTTTCTCTCAATCCGGCTTTTTTCCAGTGAGATAAAGATTTACATCCTTTGGAGATTCCACGCGCCAGCGAGAGTGCGTCTAGCAGAGCCTGATTTGCGCCTTGACCTTTAAATGGACTCATTGGATGAGCTGCATCTCCAATCAAAGTTACTTGTCCACTTTTCTCTAACAATTCTGATTTTAGTAATTCCCGATCATATACAGGATAACCAGAAATCTGAGCTTCCAGAGTGGCCGCTAAAATCTGCGGAATAGGATCGTGCCATTGCGTTCTTCGACAGGCTTCTTCCTTGAGTGCCTGAGGCCCTTGCGCACTTAGTATCTTAGCTTTTTCTTCTGTCATTGGAAAGCTAAGTTGCCACATTATGGAATCTGCTGTATAAGGCATTATGTAAATTCGCTCATTACCGTTGGCGGTTTGAAACACCGTAGCTGAATCTAATAAAGAACTATCAACACCTTCCAGAGCACTTAATGGACAAATACCCAAAATTACAATACAGTCTAAGTAACGTAAGGGGGTAATGTCTTCGCCAATTAGTAATCTGCGTACCGAACTGCGAATGCCATCGGCTCCAACAATAAGATCTGCGCTGACACTTTTAATTTCTCCGTCGACCTGAAAAGTTAATTCCATCTTTTCCTCATCAGATTCTTTAAAATCAATTAATTGATGTCCCCATTGTACCGAATCCGATCCGCCCAGTTGCTCCAATAATTCTAAACGTAAAGATTGTCGGGCTATATGTACATTTGTGCGTTTTGGAGATGTTTTTACATTAGACTCCATCCATTTTCTAATTCCCCATTCCCCAATCACTTTTCCTTCGGTAGTATGAACAATATGTCTTGTAGATATAACTCCTTCTTGTAAAGAGAAAATACCCAATCCTTCAATTGCTTTACTGGCTTGCTGAAGGGTAAGCCCATAACCTTGAGATCGGGCATCAAAGTTAATATCACGTTCATAAAGAGTAAAAGGAATTCTGCGATGCAAACAAGCTACAGCCAGAGCCACTCCTCCTATACCGCCACCAATAATAGCAACGTGTGGGTAGTTTTCTTTATTAGCAACAGGAGAGTTGGCAGAAGAAACTAATCCCGATCCCGAACAATTCAGGCATAAGTATAAGTGGGCTTTAGGACGAACAGGAGTTTTTCCTTCTCTATTCGTTTTTTCAAATAAATCGAGTTCTGTCTGATAGCGGAGCTTCACTTTTTTGCTAAGTCTTTGGCTTTTTTTGCCACGCCCCTGACATTCGGGACAAATAATCCAGCTTGTTTGTTTATGCTCCACTTTTTATTTTTTCTCTTTATTCGATTATATAATCTGCTTCTCTATGCTGATAGCATTGTGCAAATTTAAGACAAAAGATTACCTATACATAGCTTCCTTTCGAATTTTTGCAGAAAACTCTCATTACAAAATCAGTAAAAAAAGCAATATTAAATTATATAATTATAATAAAATCTGCTATTTAAATGTGGGAATTATATAAATATTAACACTTTAAAATGTAAGTTAAATTGTATATTGAATTGTAACTTAGTGATTATCAAAGGTGTGTGTTTCTGAACACGTCTGGGTAGTATTTAATGTTAGAATTGAGAACTTTTTACCTCATTTTATACTTCTTAATTTTTCCGTTAAAGATTTTTTTTGCAATTATTTAAGATCCCCAAAATTAAATATTATGAGCCATAAAATCATGTTTTTGTTCGTATTTGTATTGTTTCTTTTATCATCAACTGCGTATTCATTTCAGGATCCTCCTGAACCGAATATTCCGCCTCCTGTAGGATTACCTGCATCTATTAATGAGAAAACTTTATTTTTGACTATTTCCGGCGTTTTGTTAGGCTTTTTTATTTTAAGAAAAAAGAAAGCATAATGAAATTTTGATTGCTGATTCTATATGTTATTTTTTACTGTACCTCTAAACTGAAACTATGAAAAAAATATTATTTTTATTTCTACTTAGTACTACCAAATGTTTAGCTCAGATTTATTTTGGACCTACTGCCAATATGTATGTTAAAAATGAAATCCTTTTTGTACATCAAAACATTAATTTAGCAGCAGCAGATTCCAATTTATATCTTCGGAATAATGCCCAATTAATTCAGGGTACAGCTGGTGTATCTGCAAATACAGGACTTGGAAAATTATCAGTATATCAGGAAGGGACAAGTGATAATTTTGAATATAATTATTGGTGTTCACCTGTTGGAATTGCCTCTGCATCATCCGGAAATGGAAATTTCGGAATTACAATGCTTAACCAGCCCATCACTTCAACAAATTCAAATGCCGCGCTAGTGGTTACAGGTAATGACGGAATTGCCAATCCGCTTTCCATTTCATCCGTTTGGATTTATAAATTAATAAATGCCAATAATTATTCGCAATGGATATTTGTAGGCAACGCAAGCACGCTGGCTCCAGGCGAAGGTTTTTCTATGAAAGGAACCAGCGGTACTGATAGTACAAATCCGGAAGGAACCGGCGTAGTAAACAATCCCGGTAGTGGTCAAAGATATGATTTTAGAGGAAAACCAAATGATGGAAATATTACTATAAATTTAGGGACCAATAATTCGACTTTAACAGGAAATCCATACCCATCAGCCTTGCATTTAAATGCATTTCTTTTAGATGCTTCAAATGCGGCTACCAGAGGTATTGCTTATTTTTGGGAACAGGACAAAAGTGTAAATTCTCATTACCTGTCTGCTTATAGAGGGGGGTATGGAAGTTATTCACCATTGCTACTAGGTTCTGAAGGTTTATATGTACCTGCAACATTCAATTCTTATAATCAGGATGGAACTTTAAATACAGCCGGGGTGTCATCCGGCCTCGCTATTCCACGCAGATTTGCACCTATAGGCCAGGGATTTGTAATTTTTGCTAATGCTAATGGTACAGCCACATTTAAAAACGAACACCGCGTCTATACCAAAGAAGGTCTCGGTGTTTCGCAGTTTGAAAAACCAACAAAACCAACTGCTAAAACGGATAATACAAATGATAAGAATGAGGAAACAGATCCTGTTCAATATTTTCGATTAAATACAATTATCGATAATCAATTTACCCGACAGCTGGCATTGGCTTTTTTGCCGGAGGCTTCAGACGGTATAGATTTTGGTATTGATGCTCTTAACATGGATACCAGCCCTCCTAATGATGTTGCTTTTCGAATCGAAAATGGTAATTATGTTATCCAGGGAGTAAATTTTGATCAGACCAAAAAAATACCATTAACAGTTAAAGCAACCACCAATGCTACTTTTAAATTTTATATACCTGAAGTAAAGAATTTTGATAATTCACAGCCCATTTATCTTTATGACGGTCTTGATCAATCCTATCATGATATCAAAAACGGAACGTATCAGGTGACAGTTTCTCCCGGATCCTATTCAGACAGATTTAAAATCTCCTTTACAAGTGAGACACTTGGTGTACCTGATGTAGCTGGAAAGCAATTTATAATTTTTCAGGATAATAGTAAAAACAGTTTAAAAGCTTCCAATCCCAATAATATAGCAATGAAGTCATTTAAACTATACGACATGCTTGGCAAAGTAGTTTTATCGAAAGATGATTTAGGAGCTGAATCCAATTTTTCTTTTTCAACTAGTGGTTTAAGTTATGGAATCTATATAGTGGAGTTCTTAACCACAGATAATGAAAAATTAACTCAAAAAGTTGTGATTTCAAATTCACTTAGATAATAAAAATTAGAAAATTTAAATAACGATAAACTAAAATAAGAAATTATGATAAATATATCTACTCCAAAAAACACCAGAACGTTATTATTTCTATTCTTTTTCCTTTTAACATTTTCTGGACATGCACAAATTGGTATTGGTACTGTTACACCAAGTGCAAGTTCTGTCTTAGATATAACTTCAACCACAAAAGGGATGTTAGCACCAAGAATGACAACAGTCCAGAGAAACGCAATCGCATCTCCTGCTGATGCATTACTTGTTTATGATACGGATGTAAAATCATTTTACTATTATAATTCCACTAGCTCGTCCTGGGCAATTCTAAGTGGCGGAACCCTACCAAGATTAAATTTCAAGCGTATTAGAGCCGGCGACGACCTGGCTGTTGTTCTTGCTACGGAATTAGCAGCTGGAGCAGGTGCCAAATATGTTTTAACTGCAAATACATTGTATGAAATTAATGGACAGGTCGTGTTTAATTTTCCTATAGATTTAAATAACGCCTATCTGGACGGTTTGGATGCTAATGAAGATATTATAGTGAAAACATCAGGCGTTCTTTTTGATGGTACTGCGGGTGGCAGCATTAGAAACCTTACTATTACAACACCAGGCGCAACTGTATTTAATTTAAATGCTGCGTCATCAACCTCAACTTTTTTACTTAGAGATACCATAATTGCAAATGCAACAAGTGTTGGAACTATATCTGGTTATGGATTAGTTTTTTTGAGTATCGTCAATTTTTCAGGAAATACAAATGGTATTACTTACAATAATATCGGTCAGTTGCTATTGAGTAATCAGGCATGGTTTATCAATAATGCAGGCACGTATGAAAAATTTACCGGAACATTTAATTTGATAGAAAAACAAGGAGGTTTCTCTAATGTTGGTCCCGGAGCATATGGTGTGGATGTTTCTACAGCGGGTCTTACAATTAGTGGCGATGCTGTTTTAGAATCTGTTGTTTTTACCGGTGCTACTCCTGCTAATTATGTTAAACCATACACTACAGGAACTTACACTGGGTATAATTTCAACAACAGCTGGTCAGTTAGGGCTGCAGGAATTCCTACCGAGACAGATGCAAATTCTGTAGGAGATTTAGCTATAGACTACGCTGTAGGTACTGGCATTGGTGTTTCTTTTACAAACGGTGCAAATCCCAGTAATATTGTAAGAGTCGGAACTGGAACTACAGTCTCGACAGCATCAAATTTATTTCGCTTTTCTACAGACGGCGTTCCTTACCGTCTGAAATATCTCGGAAAAAAGAAAAGAATTTTTCAAGTTACAGGTTCTATTTCTTTTCAGGTTCCAGCGGCAGGCATTTATATAATTTATATTGCTAAAAATGGAACCACTATATCTCAGTCTAAAATTTATGGTAGAGGCGCGGCCGCATCGGACATTGTAGTCCTTCCATTAAATGCTTCAACTGAATTAAATACCAATGATTATATTGAGGTATTTGCACAGCGTTACTCCGGATCAAATGGAGATATTGTTGTTCCAAATATGAATCTAATTGTTAAATAATTAGAAAAAACATTTCGGTTGTTTTGAAGTTTATTAGATTGTCATCATAAAAATATAATTCACCGGCTTCTTATTAATAGTAAAAGATTTTGCAGTAAAATAAAATGGAAGATTATGTTTATTATGGACAGCTTTATGCGTAAATTTTAATGAATATTAAAA
>RCUJ01001613.1_pt1 | contig 11790 bp, 10 predicted proteins | sample 2166321 | NCBI WGS metagenome assembly RCUJ01 (sample SAMN09932808, study PRJNA488358) | compost metagenome | feature: garden; material: soil; isolation source: compost soil in an enriched community after 118 h of incubation | place: Germany: Experimental Botanical Garden Goettingen | collected... | reverse complement strand
TTGCTCCTACAGCAGGAGTAAATGTTCCCGCTACAGCATTAAATGTCCCTCCAGATCCATTAGTTCTTGACCAGGTTCCTCCTGTTTGTTCACCTGTAATCAAACTATAAAGATTAATTGCTGTAACACTATTATCACAAACGGTTGTACTCCCATCAGTTCCAGCTATTGGTTGTGAATTTATGGTAATATCAAAAGTGGATGAGCCCGCTAATTGGCAAGTTGCAGCATTAGCAGCCACAGAATAGGTTACCGTATAGGTTCCTGCTGTTGATGTTGTTAAATCAATTTCACCGGTAGTCCCATTTATAATTAAACCAGAAGTTGAGCTATACGTTCCTCCTGTTGCAAATCCTACAGCAGGTGCAGGTGTTGGATTCGTACCATTCTTACATACCGGAGTTGGGTAAGTAAAAGTTGTAACTGGTGCAGTCCCTCCTATAGAAATAGTTAACGATTTTGATAAATTGCAAACTTTAGAACTATTTGTACTAAATGATAAATCATCTATTGCAAAATCATTTCCTCCTCCGGAGATATTAGTATCAATAATTTTAATAGTCGCTAAACTTGCTCCTCCAGATGCCCAGGTACCGGTAATATTTGTCCAATTACAAGTTGTGGTTGCAGGTGTACCGGCCGTAACATTATTGGTTGCTGAGATTGGAGATATCGTGATAGGGCTTCCATTGATCAAAACTTCAAAGGTTGCTTTAACCCCATCACCAATATTTTGTACCCAAAACGAGAAATCATACGTTTTAGAGTTTTCAACAGGAACGGTCTGTGACCATATAACACTGTTGGCTGTTGTTGCCCCGTCAGCCACTAGCATATTTCCTGTCCCGGTTGTTTTATCTGTACAAGTGGTGAACTTATTATACCATAATGATGGATTTGTCACGATGCCGTATGCAAATTGTGCCCCACTGGTATTTGTTAATGAATACCCATAATCCGAATAGAAACCGGATGTTCCATTTTCAAAACCTGGATTCCCTATTAAATTTCCAACTGAAGGAGGTACAATTGAAGAGCTCACTGTATAGGTTGTTGTTACTGTTGGATTAACCGTTATACTGCTACCAGTATCAGCTAATACTCCTCCAGGAGAAGCGATCCAGCTATAAGTTCCATTTCCGTTAGCAGCAGTTAATGTTACTGCATCGCCTGACAAATGACAGCCTGTAGGACTTTCTGTTAATGTAATGTCCGGAGGAGCTGTTAATGTAATTGTTGTGGTTGCAACTGTACTTGCTGGAGAATTTGAATCGGTGACAGAAACAGTATAGTTACCCTCTGCTAAATTTTGAAAAATACCCGTTGTGTTTGTAGCAGAACTTGTTCCTGATAATGTAAAACTGAAAGGCCCAACCCCTCCATTAGGATAAGCCACTATAGTACCATCCGTACTTGATGGACAATTGGGATTAATGTTTGAACTTGAAATCGTCAAAGGAGCTGGAGGAGCATATAAAGACACATCGTCTATTGCAAAATCATTTCCTCCGCCACCGGCACTATTAGTAGAAAGCTCAAAATGAATATATGCCGTTCCAGTCCCTGCCACATTTATCGTATAAGATACCTTATTCCATCCGGCAGGCATTGTTCCTACATCAGAACTTCCAGATATCAACGTTTTTGTACAAGGACATTGATTGGATAATGTCAAATCTATTTTAGGAGCAGGATTAGCTCCATCTGTAACATTATTAATGTTTTTAACCCAGTAAGTGAATGTATAATTCAAACCTCTTTGAATTGGTAAATTCACATATTTATAAAATATATCATTGTTTTGTCCATCAACAATCATCATATTACCCGATCCTGAATGATCGGTACTGCTCATAAAATTTGCAGTATTTACAGGTTGAGGATTGGTCGTAACTGCATATTGACCCGGGACACTGTTTCCGCTAAACGGAGCACTGATAAGCGAATAATTACTCGAATATCCGCCGGTGCTCTCAAAACCTCCATTGGAAATAAGATTTTGAGCATTTCCGGAAATTGATATACAAAAGCAAAATGCAATCAAGGTTAATAATCTCTTTTTCGGGGCAAAAAGGGATTGCAAAATAAGATTTGGCATAAATAGTAGGTTAGATTAATCTGCAACTAAACACCAATAATCATAGAAATCTTAAATAAAAAATTAATTCAAATTATTAAATAGTAGGTTTTTTTGAAGCTAATTTTTTAAATAATATCTAATTTTATTAGAATTTATTTACGTATTTGTAGGTTAATTTTTCTTTGTGCGTTAAAATTATGTAAATTTTTATACGCTCAACACGCGCAATAATTAATCTGTTTACGAAAACGTAGTAGTGTTGAAAACTTTATATTTATTTAACTATAAAAAAATAATAAACACACAATAACTCCTATTTTGCAATTATTTGTAAACCAAATTTTATATTTTATATCGATATAGTTTTTAAGAGATTCTATTCCTTCTTTACCATTACTTCAACAATATGTATATAGAATTATCAAAAGATTATTGTAGTGAAATAAAAAATGCATCATACAAACGGTTTCTAAATTTTCCGCTTTTATGATGCATTTAATTCGAAAGAAAAAACTCTTTCCCTATATTTAAAACCTTAGTATAGTAACAACTCTTTTAGTGTTTTTTCAAACCTTTCTTTCGGCAAATACTGATCTTCTAATGCCTTTGTAAACGGAATCGGACTGTCTAAACTGGCCACTCTTTTTACTGGAGCATCCAAATATTCAAAACAGTTTTCCATAATCAAAGCTGAAATATCACTCGCAATACCGCCAAACATAGAGTCTTCCTGATAGATAATAACTCTTCCCGTTTTCTTTACCGAAGCAAAAATAGCCTCTGTATCCAATGGCTGCAAGGTTCTTAAATCCAATAAATCTGCTGAAATATCAGGATTTTTAGCCAAGGTGTCCAAAGCCCAATGTACCGCTGCTCCAAAAGATATAATGGTCACATTATTTCCTTCTTTTAATAAAGCCGCTTTTCCAAATGGGATGGTATAATAATCTGTTGGTACTTCTTGATGAATACTTCTGTACAATTGTTTGTGTTCAAAGAATAATACAGGATTAGGATCATTAATTGAAGTATTCAATAATCCTTTGGCATCGAAAGGAAATGCCGGATAAACCACTTTTAGTCCAGGTGTTTTAGTGAACCAGGCTTCATTGGTTTGAGAATGAAAAGGCCCCGCTTGTGTTCCTCCTCCGCAAGGCATTCGAACCACAACATCGGCTTTTTCTAACCAACGGTAATGTGATTTGGCTAACAAATTCACAATAGGATTAAACCCTGTAGAGACAAAATCAGCAAACTGCATTTCTACAATCGCTTTGCATCCATTGATTGACAATCCCATCCCTGCTGAAACAACAGCGCTTTCGCAAATAGGTGTATTCCGAACTCTTTCTTTACCAAATTGCGCAACGAATCCATCGGTAATTTTGAAAGCTCCTCCATACTCTGCAATATCTTGTCCCATAATAACCGAATTTTCATGACGTTCCATAGATTGTCTCAAACTGGCAGAAATGGCATCTATAAAACGAATGTTTTCTGTTTCAGCATTTGGCTTAACAAGCTCAAAGGTATATGGCTTGTAAACATCATTTAATTCTTCTTCATAAGAAGCTTCTATTTCCGGTTCAGCATTGGCTATAGCCAAACTTTCATCAATATCTTTCTTTATTTCGGCGCGAATGTCTGCATCAAATTCTTCTGTAAGAACTCCACTTTCCGATAAATATTTTCTGTAATTCTCTACTGGATCTTTTATCGCCCACATGTCCATCAATTCTTGCGGAACATATTTGGTACCACTAGCCTCTTCATGACCACGCATTCTAAAGGTTTTGAATTCCAATAAAACCGGACGCGGATTCTCAATCATCGAAGCTTTCAATTCAGACAATAAATTGTACACTTCAAGAATATTATTTCCGTCAACGATATGACTTTCCATTCCGTAACCCACTCCTTTATCTGCCAGGTTTTCACAACGGTATTGCTCATTGGTTGGTGTCGAAAGACCGTAACCATTATTCTCTACAACAAACATGACCGGTAATTCCCAAACAGAAGCAATATTCAAGGCCTCATGAAAATCACCTTCGCTTGTAGCTCCTTCACCGGTAAAAACAGCCGTAACTTTTCCGTTTTTCTTCAATTTATTGGCTAATGCGATTCCGTCAGCAACCCCTAATTGTGGTCCTAAATGTGAAATCATTCCAATAATCTTGTACTGTTGGGTACCAAAGTGAAAACTACGATCACGACCTTTGGTAAAACCATTGGCTTTACCCTGCCACTGTGAAAATAATCGGTATAATGGAATATTTCTTCCTGTAAAAACACCCAGATTTCGGTGCATTGGCAAAATGTATTCGTCAGTATCCAAAACCGCGGTAACTCCAACAGAAATAGCCTCTTGACCAATCCCTGAAAACCATTTAGATACTTTTCCCTGGCGAATAAGTATCAACATTTTTTCCTCTATTAATCTAGGCTTAAGAATTCTTTTGTATAAATCCAATAATTGATCGTTGGTAAGATCTTTTCTATCAAAGGTCATTTTTTCTGTTTTTATTGTGTGGCTCAAAGATAAAAAAATATAACAGTTTTAATGTTTTTTGTTATATTTTTTAATTTCGTTAACAAATTTTAAAATATGGATTTAAAATTATTCTTTACATTTGTAGTTGGAAGTTTTCAAAACTTCTAATTTATAAAAATTCATAATATATGCAAAACATTCCTAGTGTTGACTTGCGTGATTTCCTTTCGGATGACCCGAAACGTAAACAAAAATTTGTAAATGAAATCGGAAGAGCTTTTGAAGACATTGGCTTCGTAGCACTCAAAGGGCATTTTTTAAACGACCAATTGGTTGATGAATTGTATGGCGAAATTAGAAAATTTTTCGCTTTGCCATTAGAAACAAAACGTGGCTATGAAATTCCCGGAATTGGCGGGCAAAGAGGCTATGTTTCTTTTGGAACCGAACATGCCAAAGGCAGAAAAGAAGGTGATTTGAAAGAATTTTGGCATTTTGGGCAATATGTGTCTGAAGATTCAAAATACGCTTCAGAATATCCTGAAAATGTCGAGGTAAAAGAATTAGCCCGTTTTAACGCTGTAGGTAAAGAAGCCTACCAAATGCTTGAAAAAACTGGTGTTTATGTCTTACGTGCTCTGGCATTGCATCTTGGTTTAGATGAATTTTATTTTGACGAATTTGCCAAAGATGGTAATTCCATTTTGAGACCTATTCATTACCCTCCTATTACTTCTGAGCCTGAAAATGCGATTCGTGCCGCTGCGCATGGTGATATCAACTTGATTACCTTATTAATGGGTGCTCAAGGAAAAGGATTACAGGTTCAAAATCATGATGGTGAATGGATTGATGCTATTGCCGAATCAGATGAATTAGTTATCAATGTAGGTGATATGTTGTCACGTCACACGAATAACAGATTAAAATCTACTATTCATCAAGTGGTCAATCCACCAAGAGAATTATGGGGAACTTCCCGTTATTCTGTTCCATTTTTTATGCATCCGGTAAGTGATATGAAATTAGATTGTTTGGAAAATTGTATTGATGCTGAAAATCCAAAGAAATTTGAAGACATTACGGCTGGAGAATATTTATACGAGCGTTTAGTAGATTTGGGTTTAATCAAAAAATAAAACTTAAATTTACATCAATTCATAAAAGACATTGAGTGTATGCTTAATGTCTTTTTGTTTTTTACCATTTAGAAATATAAGTTTTACTTTTCTTAATTTTAAATGGTTCCAAAATTAAATTAATTTTAAACCTATGGATTTACAAGACCAATTAAAAAACCTTTTCCCGGATCATCAAATAAGCCCGGAAGAACCTGTTGAGGAAGTTCCCCACGAATTGTATGTTCAAAAAGAGCCAATGATTTGCAAATTCGAAAAACGAAAAGGAAAAGCGACCACTATAATTGAAGGTTACGAAGGCTCTGACGAAGATTTCAAAATTTTAGCCAAAGAAATTAAAACCAAGTTAAGTGTTGGCGGAACTTTCAAAGACGATTCCATCATTATTCAAGGGGATTATCGTGATAAAATCATGACTATTTTAAAGGAAAAAGGCTTTAAGGTAAAACGTGTTGGAGGATAGAAACGGTTTACTGTCGCGGTCCTCAAATTACAGCCTAAAAGTGTTCAATGGAGCAACTTTAAACCTTAAACTTTAAACAAAAAAGCAATGATACAATCATCAGAATTAATACTCAATCCAGATGGAAGTGTGTACCATTTGAATTTAAAGCCGGAACATATTGCGCACGATATTATTTTTGTAGGTGACCAAAACAGAGTTGAAAAAATCACGAAGCTTTTTGATTCTATTGAATTTTCAGCTCAGAAAAGAGAATTCAAAACCCAAACTGGAACGTACAAAGGCAAGCGAATTACCGTAATGTCAACCGGAATTGGCCCTGATAATATTGATATCGTCATGAACGAACTGGATGCTTTGGTCAATATCAATTTAGAAACCAGACAACCAAAAGAAAATCTTACCTCATTAAACATTATCCGTATAGGCACTTCCGGCTCTTTACAAGCTGATATTCCTGTGGATAGTTTTGTTATGTCAACGTTTGGATTAGGATTAGACAATATGCTCCGCTCCTATTTGATTGACGAAATTTCGAATACCGAAATCGAAGATGCCTTTATAAAACACACCCATTGGGATTTGAAAAAAGGAAAACCATACGTTATTGCCTGCTCTGAAAAACTGGAAAAAATAATCGAAAGTAATCGTATTCACAAAGGAATTACCGCAACTGCCGGAGGTTTTTATGGTCCACAAGGACGTGTATTACGTCTAAATATTCAAGATGAAAATTTAAATTCGAAAATGGATAATTTCAGTTTTGAAGAAAACCGCATTACCAATCTCGAAATGGAAACAGCCGCAATTTATGGACTTTCAACGCTTCTGGGCCATCATGCACTTTCACTAAACGCCATCATTGCCAATCGCGCTTCGGGAACTTTTAGCAAAGATCCTTATAAAGCGGTGGATGAATTGATTGTTTATACTTTGGAGAAATTGAGTAAATAGTTTTATTTAAGGATTTCGATTTATAATATGAAACTACGAATTGCCAGACATACCGATGATTTAGAAAAAATAAAATCCTTTTACATTGCTATTTTAGGGTTTGAATTGTTGGGTGGATTTGAAAATCATGCCAACTATGATGGGGTTTTTATTGGAAAACCAAGTTTAGATTGGCATTTTGAATTTACAAAATCGAATGAGAAAGCAAATCATCATTTTGACGAAGATGACATTTTAGTGCTTTATCCCGAAACTATTTTAGAGTACAATAATCTACTAAATAGAATTGCAGCCGCGAATGTTTCGATTGTACTTTCAAAAAATCCATATTGGAATACCCCTGAAGTTTCAGGAGGTAAAATGTTTCTTGATCCTGATGGCTTCCGAATTGTTATTTCTCCTTTAAAGGCAAAATAAATGATCAAAACTACGCTTACTTCTACTGATTCCTTAACACAGCACGCACACTCTTTAGGAGTTGAAACCTGGGAAGATTTGTTGTTATACACCAAAAAAATTCCTTACGGACGAAACGCCAATCGGGAAGATTTGTCTCTAATTTTAAAAGAAAACAGGGGAACCTGCAGTTCGAAACACGCCTTTTTAAAGGAGATTGCAAATCGAAATAGGATTCCGAATGTCAAATTGATTATCGGAATTTATAAAATGAATGAAAGTAATACCAAAATTGGGACTATTTTGTCTGAAAATAATATTCCATTCATTCCGGAAGCCCATTGTTATCTCAAAATAAACGATGAACGCGTAGATTGTACCACAGCAAACTCCAATTTTGATAAAATAAAAAAAGATCTGCTCGAGGAAATCGAAATTGAACCTTTTCAGGTTGGTGTATTCAAAATCGATTATCATCAAAACTTCATTAAAAGCTGGCTTTCGAAAACAAATTCTGAAATTACATTTGAGCAAATATGGGCCGTTAGAGAACAATGCATTGCCTTTTTATCATAGTCGTATTTTAATGTATAATCGCATTTTTGGAAGCTTTAAAAAACTGCTGACTTAATTTTTTAAAAACTATCTTTGTTTTTTAGAACAAAACGATAATGAAAATAATACTTACAGGTGCTACAGGTGTTTTGGGTTCTCATATTATGTATGAAATTCTGGAACTTTTCATCAATACCAAAACTGATGGCAAACTTTTTCTTATCGCAAGAAATAAAGGAAAAAACACTGCTTCAGACCGAATTAATGAAATCCTATCCAGTAGTTACACCCCAAAAATCATCCGGGACAAGGGGCTGAAAAAACTGCACGAATACATTGAAATCATCGATACGGATTTGTCTGAAATTCAGGATTCTTTTTCCAATAAGATAAAAGGTGCTTACTTCATCCATTCGGCCGGATACGTCAATTTGTCTACCGATGAAGACCAGCGCGAGAAAATTTTTGATGAAAACACCAAAATCACAAAATCACTTTTTAATCTGTTTCATCCTTTTATAAAGAAGTTCATTTATATCAGTACCGCTTTTTCATCAGGTGAAAGAAAAGGTCTTATCGATAATGATTTTCATAATTTGGATTTTGATCTGGAACATCGCAATGCCTATGAAGAGGCCAAATTCCATTCGGAAAACTTTGTAAAACAACAATGTAAATCTTTGGGATTGCCGTATCAAATTTTGCGTCCGAGTGTCATTGGAGGAAAAATGCTGGGCAAAGAGAGTACCTATTTTATTTCAAAATACATGGTTTTTTATCTTTTGGCAAAATTCTTCCATTTTACGGCCCAAAGAAAAAATGAGCAGGAAAATGTACGTTTTATAATCAATGAAAAAACGGGATTAAACATTATTCCGGTAGATTATGTGGCAAAAGTAATCGTTACTACTTTTGAGAGAAACGACATCCAACAACTTAATATCGTGAATAATAAGAGTTTCAACATCGTGAAAGGTCTGCAGTTGATTATGAAGGAAGTTGGTTATTCGAATTTTACCTTAATCCAAAATACACTCGATTTTAAATACAAAAATACTATCGAAAAATTGTATTATGAGAGCATTGGTAAACATTTGAAACCCTATCTCATCACCGAAGCCAATGAATATGATACGACTTTATTGAACACTATTTTGGAAATACCAAAACTGGATCAGGAGGCGTTTACCAATATGATCCGTTATGCCAGACAGAATAACTTTAAAGATATAAATGTGTAATTTTAGGAGCTGATTCCTGCTCTGTACTGTATCTTTTATACTCAAAAAAATGAGCACAAAAGCATGCCTTCCGAAACTTCGGGACAATCAGGGCAAAATCTTAACCATCAACTTTTTTGTAAACATCATGAATCTTATTTTAGAAACCGACCGATTACTTTTAAGAGAAATGCTTTTGTCTGATGCTGAAGCTTTATTTGAAATGGACCGCAATCCCAATGTACATCAATATCTTTGGAACAAACCCCAAAAAGATATTGAAGAAACAATAGCAACCATTGAATCGGTAAGAAATCAATACCTCCAAAACAACATTGGAAGATTTGTGGTTATTTTAAAAGAAACCAACGAATTAATAGGTTGGGCCGGTTTAAAATACAATACCGAAATGGTGAATAATAAAATTCATTTTTATGATATTGGCTATCGGTTAAATGAGAAATTTTGGGGCAAAGGATACGCTAGCGAAGCAAGTTTTGCGTGGCTAGATTATGGCTTCGATGTAATGAACATCAATCTTATGGAAGCCGCAGCGCAAACTGACAATATTGCCTCAAATAGAATCCTACAAAAAATCGGACTGGTACAAACAGGACAGTATCTAGAAGATGGAATTTCTTGGAATTGGTATGAATTAAAAAATCCTAATCTATAATGACAACAATAAAAATAGCAGGTGTTCCGGAACATTTCAATTTGCCTTGGCATTTATGCATTGAAAAAGGAGATTTTAAAAACGAAAACATCGATTTGCAATGGACAGATGTTCCCGAAGGGACCGGAAAAATGTGCCAAATGCTTCGCAATGGGGAAACTGATATTGCCGTAATCCTAACCGAAGGAATCGTAAAAGATATTGTAGGCGGAAATCCGAGTAAAATTGTTCAGGTCTATGTAGAAAGTCCTTTAATTTGGGGAATTCATGTGGCTGCTAAATCTAAGTATAAAACACTGGCTGATCTAGAAAACACCAAAGCGGCTATTTCCAGATTGGGCTCCGGTTCTCAATTAATGGCCTATGTGAATGCTAATAATCAGGGTTGGAAGACAGATAATTTACAATTTGAAATCGTAAATACCATTGATGGTGCTGTCGAAGCATTGACCAAGGGAACTGCTGATTATTTTATGTGGGAACGTTTCATGACCAAACCATTAGTTGATAAAGGAATTTTTCGCCGAATTGCTGACTGCCCTACTCCATGGCCATGTTTTGTAATTGCCGTTCGTGATGAAATTTTGGAAGAAGATCCAAAAATCATTTCAAAAATTCTTGAAATCATCAATCATCAAACATCAGATTTTAAGAATATTCCGGACATAGATGAAACTTTAGCGGATACTTTCCGTCAAAAAAAGGAAGATATTCAGGAATGGTTATCAATAACCGAATGGTCTCAAAATAACTTAGATGAAGAAATGTTAAACAAAATTCAAAATCAGTTATTTGAACTGGGTATTATTGATAAAAAAAGTACATTTGTTAAAATTGTAAAAGCGATATAGACTTCTGCTTTTTGATAATATGATACCAAATAATAAAATTGATTTTCAAAAGATAAGAACTAAACTTCAGGTGAAAAAACCTTGGGATCATGTTATTATTTTTTTTCTGAATCTATTAATTACTTTTCCGGTTTTTATTATCGCGCATCAAAATCTTCTTAACCCGGATTGGCCTTTTAACAGTGACCGGATTTTACTTTTTTTATTCTTATTACTCATCATCCAGTTGTTTTTAACGGCATTACGAACCATTATTATCATCTGTATTTCCCTGTATTTCCTGTTTTTATTTTACGGAACTGTGTTGGGAAATTATGGTTTTAGCAGTGTTTTTGAAGACTATAATTCAATGGTGTATTCCATGTCAGACAATCCACATCCGCAGGATATCATCATTGCTAAACTGCTTCCTTTCCCTAATAAGACGGATATTATTAGCGCTATCGAATACCAGAATCCCAAAGTGAGGAACTTTGCCATAATGGCCACTACCAAACATTTCAAAGACATCAAAGGATATTCTGAATACAGAACGATTATTCAATGTTTTGCTGTTTTTAAAGAAATCAACCACCGATGGCATTATGTCAATGATCCCAAAGAAGGGGATTATATTGCAACGGCCTCTGAATCCCTACTGTATTTCTCCGGGGATTGTGACGACCATTCAATTTTAATGGCCGCGACTATCCGATCTATTGGTGGTACGCCCCGACTTATTCATACCAAGGGACATATTTACCCAGAAATATTAATTGGTACACGAAATGACTTGGACAAAATAAATTATCTGATTAAAAATGTCCTTTTTGTTGATGAAAGCCATAAAAAAGAACTGCATTACCATATCGATGAGCGCAATCAAGTTTGGTTAAATCTTGATTACACCGCTACTTATCCCGGTGGTCCTTTCCTATCCGAAGAAATTCTGGGGGCTTTAACTCTAAACTAGTTTTGTGGTA